>ERZ773187.40-NODE-40-length-124385-cov-11.223848_pt1 | contig 124385 bp, 125 predicted proteins | sample MGYA00511242_ERZ773187 | MGnify/ENA primary metagenome ERZ773187 (study PRJEB29015, sample SAMEA2737744) | human gut metagenome | biome: human gut; feature: human-associated habitat; material: faeces | place: China | collected 2012 ...
CGAGCGTTTCGAGCGGCAGACCGTCCGTCCCGAACCAGTCGCCGATGCCCCAGCGCAGCAGCGCGAGCGGCTGCCGCGCGCGCATGGCGTCCCATGCCGCGGTAAAGCTCTCGCTCCCCGCGCTCGCCGCCACGGCCCAAAGCGTCGCCGCCGTGAGCGCACCCGCCAGCGTTCTTCGCAGAATCTTTTGTTTCATCATCGATCACCTCAGACAAGCCTATGCCCGCGCCGCGTGCAATATGCCGTCTTGCATCCGGGCGAAATATGTGATATACTATATTAGCAAGTAAGAAAGGCCGCTCCGCCCTGCGCGGAGCTCCTGCTCATATAGGTCCGCGGAGATGGCGCGGACGTTTCTACGGGGGACCGTTTTTCCCCGCTATGGGTGTTCTGCCGGGCGAAAAATCCGCCGGCAGAATGCCCTTTTTTGCTGAAGGAAAGGAGATTTTCATATGCAGCAGCTCATTCACGGCAACCTGATTCACGCCCCGGCGCTCGGCCGGCTGGAGATTCTCGAGCATGGCTGGATGCTCCTCGAGGACGGCACGATCCGCGGCCTGTGGCGGGAAAAGCCCGCGCAGTATGCCGCCCTCCCCGTGACCGACTACGGCAGCGCGCTCGTGATGCAGTCGTTCGCGGACATGCACCTGCACGCGCCGCAGTATCCCATGCTCGGCATGGGGATGGATCTGCCGCTGCTCGACTGGCTCAACACCTACACCTTCAAAACCGAGGCGCGCTTTGCCGACACGGACTATGCCCGCCGCGTCTACCGGCGGCTCGCAGGCGACCTCATCACAAACGGCACGACGCGCGTGTGCATGTTCTCGTCACTGCACACCGAGGCGACGTGGATTCTTATGGAGGAGCTTGATCGCGCCGGGGTCACGGGCTATGTCGGCAAGGTGAACATGGACCGCAACGCCCTGCCGGGCGTTCTGGAGGAGACAACGGAGGAGTCTGTCCGCGAGACAATCCGCTGGCTGGACGGGTGCCGGTTTGAACACGTGAGGCCCATCATCACCCCGCGCTTCACCCCCAGCTGCACCGACGAGCTCATGGCAGAACTCGGGAAGATTGCCCGCGAGCGCGGGCTCTATGTCCAGTCGCACCTCTCCGAGAGCACGAACGAGATTGCGTGGGTGCGCGAGCTCAGCCCCGGCTGCGCGCGGTACTGGGAGACGTATGACAAATTCGGCCTGTGGAAGGACCACACCCTCATGGCGCACTGCGTCCACTCCGACGATGAGGAGCTGCGCGCCATGCGCGAGCACGGCGTCGTCGCCGTCCACTGCGCCGACTCGAACATCAACATCATCTCGGGCGTCTGTCCCGTGCGGCACCTGCTCGACGCGGGCGTCCGGGTCACGCTCGGCTCGGACATCGCGGGCGGCGCGCAGCTGGCGATGAACAAGGTCGTCACCATGAGCATCCGCGCCTCGAAGATGCGGCGGATCCTCGACGGCTGGCAGGGCGATTTTCTCACCGTGGAGGAGGGGTACTACCTCGGCACGACCGCCGGGCACCGCTACTTCGGCGCGGGCGGCGGCTTCGCCGTGGGCGATAAGCTCCACGCCATCGTCGTCGACGACGGTGACCTGCCGGAGCCGACGCGCCCGCTCTCCGTGCAGGAGCGGTTCGAGCGCGCGCTCTACATGATGCACCGCCATAACATCACCGCCGTCTACTCCGACGGACGGCTCGTGGTGAGCCGCTGAAAAAAGTTGATAATTTGTTCATGATTTCCGCGGTGGACTTGGTATAATACAAGCACCAAAGGAGCGGCCGGACGCAAGAGAGCCGCTTCCGGGAATCAAGACGTAAGGAGCGATATGATGGAACAGATCAAGCAAACGGTCCTCTCCGCCGGTAAGGATGCCTGGAACTTTCTGACCGGGGTCACGATGTCCGCCGCGCAGTCGGTGTCCTGCGCCGTCAGCCAAACGGTCGGCTTCGCCGGTGAAAAGCTCGGCGAGCTGACGAAGAAATACCGCCAGCCCCTGCTGATGGCCGCGGCCATTGTCTCGCTGGCTGGTGCCATCGTGACGGGTACGTTGTACCTGATCGGGCGCAGAAAAAAGTAAAACATACGCCTTCCCGGCTGCCGTGCCGCGGGGAGATGCCTGTGCATCTCCCCGCGCGGCACTTGCCAAAAGCACGGCGGCCGTCCCGGAAAGGATCTCTTGCGCATCCGCATTTTTTGACAGAAGGGGGCCATTTTTATGGCAAAGAAAGAATTCAAGGCGGAGTCAAAACGCCTGCTGGAGCTGATGATTCACTCCATCTATACCCACAAGGAGATCTTCCTGCGTGAGCTTCTGTCCAACGCGTCCGACGCCATCGACAAGCTCAGCTACCGCAGCCTGACGGACGAGGGCGTCGGTCTCAGCCGCGGCGACTTCGCCATCACCGTCACGCCCGACGCCGAGAAGCGCACCCTCACCGTCAGCGATAACGGCATCGGCATGAGCCGCGAGGAGCTCGAAGAGAATCTGGGCGTGATCGCGAACAGCGGCACGTTCCATTTCCGTCAGGAGCTTGACCCCGAGAAGGCCGGGGACACGGACGTCATCGGTCAGTTCGGCGTGGGCTTTTATTCCGCGTTTATGGTCGCCGACCATATCACCGTCGTCTCAAAGAAGTACGGCGAGGAGCAGGCCTACCGCTGGGAGTCCTCCGGCGCGGACGGCTACACCGTCGACCCCTGCGAGAAGGAGACGGTCGGCACGGATATCATCCTCCACCTGCGCGACGACGGCGACGAGCCGGATGAATACAGCCAGTACCTCCGCGAGGGGACGCTGGCGCGCCTTGTGAAGAAATACTCCGACTATATCCGCTTCCCCATCCGCATGGAGATGACGCACTCGCGCCGCAAGGAGGGCAGCCCCGATGACAAGCCCGAGTTTGAGGACGTGCGCGAGTGGGAGACGGTCAACAGCATGGTGCCGCTGTGGCAGCGCAAGAAGAGCGACGTCAAGCGCGAGGAGTACGACAAGTTCTATCAGGAGCGCTTCGGCGACATGACTCCGCCGCAGTCGGTCGTGACCGTCTCGGCCGAGGGCGCGGTGACGTATCAGGCGCTGCTGTTCATCCCGTCGCAGGCGCCGGGGCTGTACTACACCGAGGACTATGAGCCGGGTCTGCAGCTCTACTCCTCCGGCGTGATGATTATGGACAAGTGCGCCGATCTGCTGCCGGACTATCTGAGCTTTGTGCGCGGCGTGGTTGATTCGCCCGACCTGAGCCTGAATATCTCGCGCGAGCTGCTGCAGCATGACCGCCAGCTCAAGATTATCTCCGCCAACCTCGAGAAGAAGCTGCGCGCGGAGCTTGAGCGGATGCTGCGCGACGACCGGGCGGGCTACGAGAAGTTCTGGAAGAACTTCGGCCGCCAGCTCAAGGTCTGCGCCCTGAACAACTACGGCGCGCAGAAGGACAAGCTGCAGGATCTGCTGCTGTTCTACTCCTCCACGGAGAAGAAGCTCGTCACGCTCGGCGAGTACGTCTCCCGCATGCCGGAGAGCCAGAAGTACATCTACTTCGCCGCCGGTGAGAGCATCGAGGCCATCGACCACATGCCGCAGACGGAGGTGCTGAAGGATAGCAGCACCGAGATCCTCTACTTCACCGACAAGACCGATGAGTTCATCGCCGACATGTTCCGCACCTATCAGGAAAAGGAGTTCCGATCCGCGCTCGACGACGAGCCGGAGACGACCGGCGAGGAAAAGAAGGAGCCGGACGAAGCCGCGCAGCCCGCGCTCGACTTTATCCGCGAGACGCTCGGCGCGAAGGTTGACGGCGTCAAGGCCTCCACCCGCCTGAAGACGCACCCGGTGTGCCTGACCTGCGGCGAGGGACTGACGTTCGAGATGGAGAAATACTTCACAGCCGTCCAGCCCGACCTCGGTCTGAAGGCCAAGCGCATCCTCGAGGTGAACACGAACCACCCGGCCTTCGCCGCGCTCGAGAGCGCACGGGAAACCGACCCCGAAAAAGCAAAGAAATACGCCGAAATTCTGTATCAGCAGGCCTGCCTGATTGCCGGTCTGCCGATCGAGAATCCCTCGGATTACACGGACCTGCTCTGCTCGCTCTGGTGATCCCCGTAAGGGAACGGCGAAGCGACTTTTAAGGGGCTTCGCAGAGTTCGCGGCTCGTTGGGCCGCGAATAAAATGAAATCCGTTTTTTGCGGCGGCGTGTACGCCGCAAAAAACACTTTGTGCGAAGCGCAGTGTCGCAGACTGGCCTTTGGCCAGGCAAGGCATGAAGCGAAGCGTCCTCCATTTATGCTTGCGTCAAAGGGCCGCGCCCTTTGACGTACAGGGCAAAATGCCGCCGCTGAAGGGCGGCATTTTGCGGCCCAAAATCGGGTTTCCGGGCGTTTCCGGCAGCTTTATCGCACGTTTGATCGTGTATTTCGCAGAAAACCAACGTTTTGTGGTGTTAACAACCCGTTAAAAATAATATGCGGCGGTTGCGGCGAAAATGCGGGCGCGTTATAATCAATCCGGCTTTTTGCCGGAATATCCACGCAGAAAAACCAGAACGAATCCAGCAGAAAGGGTGATATTGGCAATGCTGACATTGAGGACCGGCCGCAGCGCCGCCGGTCGGTATCGGGCCGCTCCGGACCGGGGCGGCGGGCCGGTAAAGCCGGCCAACGGAGAGGAGGCGGCGCAGTCTTGAAAAAGCAGAAGGAAAAGAAACCGCGCCAGCCCATGACGAAGCAGCGCAGGCGCGAACTGGTGATCTGGCTGGCAGCGGTGGCGGTGTTTCTGATCGCGTCGATTCTCGTCGGCCCCCCCGGCCGGTCCGAGACCGTGCAGGAGACGATGCGCGACGCCGTGCTGCACGAGACGAACCGCGTGAGTCTCTTCGGCATCAAGGACGTAAACCCGGGTCTGATCTCGGCGATGCTCGTCTCGGCGTTTCTGCTGGTCGCGGCGGCGCTGATCCGGATTTTTGCGATCCCGCGCTTCAAGATGATCCCCGGTAAATTCCAGCTGCTGCTTGAGCAGCTGGTGAGCCTGTTCGACGGGCTGGCCCGGGGCAGCAGCCCGCGCCGCAACGGCTTCCTCGGCGCATACATCTTTGCCGCGGGCGTCTACATCTTCACTGGGACGCTCTCGGAGCTGATCGGCGTGCAGGTCATGGCCACGAACGGCCACGCTGTCACGCTGCCCGCGCCGCTGTCGGACGTGAACGCGGCCATCGCGCTCGGGTGCCTGTCGTACCTGATCATTCTCTCCGGCGGCATCGCCGGCGACGGGGTCAAGGGTGTCGGCAAGACGCTCAAGGAGTTCTCGCTCCCGATCTCGATGAGCTTCCGTCTGTTCGGCGCGCTGCTGAGCGGCCTGCTGGTGACGGAGCTGGTGTACTACTATGTGAACCTGAGCTTCGTGCTGCCGGTGCTGGTGGGCGTGCTGTTCACGCTCCTGCACGCGTTCATCCAGAGCTACGTGCTCACGATGCTCACCGCGATGTTCTACGGAGAGGTCTCCGAGCCGTCTCCGCCCCGCAAGAAGAAAACAAAAAAGCCGCCTGAACCGGCGCAGATGCTTCAAAAGTAAAATAGGAGGAAATTTCCCATGAAAAAGATGCTTCAGTCCAAGAATTTCCGCGCGCTGGCTCTGGTGCTGGCGCTGCTGGTGGTGCTGGCCGTCCCCGCGTTCGCCGCGGGCAGCGATGACGCCGCCAATAATGACAGTACCGTCGTGACGACGTCCGTGAACGATCAGGCCGCCGCCACTTCCACCGACAGCGGCTCGAGCCAGAAGTCCCTCGCCAGCGGCATCGCCATCGGTCTTGCCGCCGCGGGCGGCGCCATCGCCATAGGCATGGCCGTCGCGAAGTCCGTTGAGGGCATCGCCCGCCAGCCTGAGGCCGAGAGCAAGATCCGTACGACTCTAATGCTGGGCCTTGTGTTTATTGAAACCGCCATCATCTATGCCCTGCTGGTTGTCATTCTGATTATCTTCGTCCTGTAAGGGAGGGCTAAACCGTGAATATCCCTCTGAATATCGACTGGCAGCAGATTCTGCTGCACCTGATGAACTTCGTCATTCTGGCGGGGGGACTGTATTTCCTGCTGTATAAGCCCGTCAAGGCTTTTATGGACAAGCGCGCCGCCTACTATCAGGAGCAGGCGGATCAGGCCGCGCAGACCACGCAGGCCGCGCAGCAGCTCAAGGCCGACTATGAAGCCAGGCTCAGCGCCGCCGACGACGAGATCCGCGAGGAGAAGAAGCAGGCGCAGAAGGATGCTGCCGCCGCCGCGCAGCAGCAGCTCGACGCCGCCCGCGCCGAGGCCGAGAAGATCGTCTCCGACGCGCAGGCCATGGCCGAACGCAGCCGTGAGAAGATCGTGCGTCAGGCCGGTCAGGACGTGAAGGATCTGGCCGCCGAGGCGACCGAGAAGCTCGTCCTGCAGTCCGGCGGCGATGCCTTCGACCAGTTCCTCGATCTGGCGGAAAAGGAGGCGCAGCATGAGCAGTCCTGAAAAAGAGCTGACCGCTGTTCTCTACAGTGAGACCGAACCCACCGCGCAGCAGCGTGCGCGGTTTGAAAAATTCCTCGCCGGCAAGTATGGCCGCGAGGTGCCCCTGATCTGGATGCGGGAGGAGGCCCTGCGGGGCGGCTTCCGTCTCGAGGTCGGGACGGACATCTACGACTGGAGCCTTGAGGGGCGCATGCGCCAGTTCCGTGAGCGCCTGCAGCAGCTCGATCCCGGCGGCGAGCAGGTTGTCCCGCTGATGCGGGAGGCCGTGAAGAACTGGACGCCGTCCGTCGCCCCGGAGGAGATCGGCACCGTCGTGACGGCGGGCGACGAGATCGCCACCGTCAGCGGTCTGGCGCATGCCCAGTACGGTGAAATCCTGCAGTTTTCCTCGGGTCTGAAGGGCATGGTGCAGGATCTGCGCCGCGACGAGGTCGGCTGCATCCTCTTCGGTGACAGCGGTGACCTCGTGGAGGGCAGCATCGTCCGCCGCACGGGCCGCACCGCCGGTATGCCGGTGGGTGAGGGCTTCCTCGGCCGCGTTGTCGACGCGCTCGGTACCCCCATCGACGGCAAGGGCGAGATCCAGCCCGAGGGCTACCGTCCCATTGAGGCCGCCGCCCCCGCCATCCTCGACCGCCAGCCCGTCAACACCCCGATGGAGACGGGGCTTCTGTCGATCGACTCGATGTTCCCCATCGGCCGCGGCCAGCGTGAGCTGATCATCGGCGACCGCCAGACCGGCAAGACCGCCATCGCCCTCGACACGATCCTCAACCAGAAGGGCAAGAACGTTGTCTGCATCTATGTGGCCATCGGCCAGAAGTCCAGCTCCGTCGCCCAGCTCGTGGAGAACCTCTCCCGCCGCGGCGCGATGGACTACACTGTCATCGTCAACGCCCCGGCGAGCGCCTCGGCCTCGCTGCAGTATATCGCCCCCTACGCGGGCACCGCGCTCGGCGAATACTTCATGTATAACGGCCGCGACGTGCTGATCGTCTACGATGACCTCTCGAAGCACGCCATCGCCTACCGCGCGCTGAGCCTGCTGCTCGAGCGCTCTCCCGGCCGCGAGGCCTACCCCGGCGACGTGTTCTATCTGCACTCCCGTCTGCTCGAGCGCTCGGCGCACCTGTCCGACGAGAAGGGCGGCGGCAGCATGACGGCGCTTCCCATCGTGGAGACGCAGGCGGGCGACGTGGCCGCCTATATCCCGACGAACATCATCTCCATCACCGACGGACAGATCTTCCTCGAAAGTGATCTGTTCTTCTCCGGGCAGCGCCCCGCCGTGAACGTGGGCCTGTCCGTGTCCCGTGTCGGCGGCGACGCGCAGACGAAGGCCATGAAAACCTCCGCCGGCGCGCTGCGTCTGGATCTGGCGCAGTACCGTGAGATGGAGGTCTTTACGCAGTTTTCCAGCGACCTCGACGACGAGACGAAGCGCCAGCTGGTCTACGGACAGGGTCTGATGCGCCTGCTGCGCCAGCGGCAGTACCATCCCTTCAGCCAGCATGAGCAGGTTGTCATCCTGATCGCGGCGCTGGGGCACGTGATGGAGCAGATCCCCATCGACGAGATCGACGATTTTCGCGCGCAGCTGCTGCAGTTCATGCAGGAGCAGGCGGGCGAGCTCTGCGCCCGGATCGACGCGACCGGCAAGCTGGCCGACGGCGATAAGGACGAGATTCTGAAGCTGGCAAAGCAGTTCCGCGACAGCTATCTGGCCGGCGGAAAGCGTGGTGCGTGACATGGCCAGCACGAAGGAGATCAAGGATCGCATCAACAGCGTCCGCGAGACGCGGAAGATTACCAACGCCATGTATCTCATCGCCTCGACCAAGCTCCGCAAGGCCAAGCTCGAGCTGACGAACACGCGCCCCTACTTCGAGGCGCTGCGCGGCGAGGTCAACCGCGCGTTCCGCACGGTGGAGGACGTGGACACGCCCTACTTCTACCCCGCGGACGACGACACCCCGCGCGAGGGAACCTACGGCTGCCTCGTCATCACGGCGGACAAGGGTCTCGCCGGGAGCTACAACATGAACGTCATCAAGAAGGCCGAGCAGATGCTCGAAAAGCACCCCGACACGAAGCTCTTCGTCGTGGGTGAGTATGGGCGGCACTTCTTTGACCACCACAGCATCCCCATCGAGCAGAGCTTTCTCTACACGGCGCAGAACCCGACGCTCGACCGCGCGCGGGAGATCAGTGAGCGGCTGCTGGATGGGTTCCTCTCCGGTGAGCTGCAGGAGATCTATGTCATCTATACGGATATGGAGAGCAGCCTGCTCTCCGAGGCGAAGGTGACGCGGCTTCTGCCGCTGCACCGCAGCTATTTCGCCGCGGCCGACAGCGGCGAGGTCTCCGCCCCGTTCGAGTTCTCCCCGTCGGTGTCGGTGGTGCTCAACAACGTCATGCACAGCTGCATCGCGGGCTTTGTCTACAGCGCCCTGGTCGACAGCTTCTGCTGCGAGCAGAATGCGCGCATGAACGCCATGGACTCCGCCAACCAGAACGCAGAGAAGCTGCTGGAGGACCTGTCCCTCCAATATAACCGCGTCCGTCAGGCGGGCATCACGCAGGAGATCACCGAGATCTCCGCGGGCGCCAAGGCGCAGCGGCGCAAACACAGGAAGGAAGCGTGAGCAAATTGAAAACAGGAACCATCGTGCAGATCTCCGGCCCCGTTGTGGACGTCGAGTTCCAGGCCGGGCATCTGCCGAAGATGAAAGAGGCGCTCACCGTCGAGCGTGATGGCGTCGAGCGCGTGATGGAGGTCGCCCAGCATGTCGGCGAGAACACCGTGCGCTGCATCATGCTCTCCGGGAGCGACGGTCTCGCCCGCGGCATGACTGTGTGCGCCCCGGGGCGCACGATTCAGGTGCCCGTCGGCGAGGCGACGCTCGGGCGCATGTTCAACGTCCTCGGCGAACCGATCGACGGCGGCGACGACGTGACGCCCGATACCCCCAAGCGCAGCATCTACCGCCAGCCGCCCTCCTTTGAGGAGCAGAGCCCCGCCGTGGAGATTCTCGAGACGGGCATCAAGGTCATCGACCTGCTTGAGCCGTACCCCAAGGGCGGCAAGATCGGCCTGTTCGGCGGCGCGGGCGTCGGCAAGACGGTGCTGATTCAGGAGCTGATCCACAACGTGGCCACCGAGCATGGCGGCTACTCCATCTTCACCGGCGTCGGTGAGCGCAGCCGTGAGGGCAACGACCTCTGGCGTGAGATGCGCGAGAGCGGCGTCTCCGCCAAGACGGCGCTGGTGTTCGGCCAGATGAACGAGTCCCCCGGCGTGCGTATGCGCGTGCCGCTGTCGGGCCTGACGATGGCCGAGTATTTCCGCGACGTCGAGCACAAGGACGTGCTGCTCTTCATCGACAACATCTTCCGCTTCGTGCAGGCGGGCAGCGAGGTTTCGACGCTGCTCGGGCGCATGCCCTCCGCCGTCGGCTACCAGCCGACGCTGGCCAACGAGATGGGCGAGCTGCAGGAGCGCATCACCTCCACGAAGGACGGCTCGGTCACGTCCGTGCAGGCGGTCTACGTCCCCGCGGACGACCTGACCGACCCCGCGACGGCCACGACGTTCGCGCATCTGGACGCGACGACCGTTCTGAGCCGTAAAATCGCGGAGCAGGGCCTGTATCCGGCCGTTGACCCGCTGGGCTCGTCCTCCCGCATCCTCGAGGCGGACATCGTCGGCGCCGAGCACTACCGCATCGCGCGCCGCGTGCAGGAGACGCTGCAGAAATACAGCGAGCTGCAGGATATCATCGCTATCCTTGGCATGGATGAGCTGAGCGACGAGGACCGCATGACCGTCATGCGCGCCCGCAAGCTCCAGCGCTTCCTCGCCCAGCCGACGCACGTTGCCGAGAAATTCACCGGCATCCCCGGCATCTATGTCCCGCTGAAGGACACGCTCGAGGGCTTCCGCGCCATCGTTGACGGCGAGGTGGATGAATATCCCGAGGCCGCGTTCTATAACGTCGGCACGCTGAACGACATGAAGGAGAAGGCGGAGAAGATCAAGGCGGGTGAGATCTGATGGAGGCCTTTCAGGTACACATCCTCGCCGCGGATCACACGTTCTACGAGGGTCCTTGCGAGAGTCTCGTCGTCCCGACGGTCGACGGAGAGGCAGGCATCCTCGCGCACCACTGCAATATCATTGCGGCGGTCGTGCCGGGGGAGCTGCGCTGCCGCACACCGGAGGGAGAGGAGTACCGCGCCGCCGTCTCCGAGGGCCTTGTGAAGGTGGAGGGCGGCGACGTACTTGTCCTCGTCGACTCAGCCGAGCGCCCCGAGGAGATCGACGTCAACCGCGCCCGCCGCGCCGCGGACCGCGCCCGCGAGGAGATGATCCAGAAGCGCAGCATCCAGGAATACCGCATGGCGCAGGCCAACCTCGCCCGCGCGCTCAACCGTCTGCGGGTGAAGGGCGGACAATAACATGCAAGAGGGCAAGCCCTTTTGCATGAAAAAGCTCTCGCTCCGCTCCGCGCCTTGGCGGGGCTGCGACACTCCGCTGGCCCGACATCAACCGTCGGGTCTGCCGAGGCCAGTTCCTTTGGGCCGAGGCCCGCGCAGGGTGTTTTTTTGCGACGTACACGCCGCCGCAAAAAACGAATCGGACTTTATTTGCGCCGCTGCGGCGGCGCGAACTCTGTAAGACTTTCAGAAGCAGCGTATGGCTATGCCATACGCTGCTTCTGTTTTTGCGGGCGGAGCTTGACAAGTAGTGGGTAACAGGCTATAATAGTTCAAAATTGAACTGTCTATTTTTGATGAATTGGAGATGTGCTATGAATCCGAGTATTGAATTTGCGCGCAAGACGGCGCTGGCCTACGGCGCGGTCTGCCGGCCGCTGTGTCAGGAGCTGGGCCTTGCGCAGACGGCGTTTGACATCCTGCTCTTCCTCGCGAACAACCCCACCTATAAAACGGCGCGGGACATCGTCGAGGTGCGGCACATCAAAGCCAATCTCGTATCGATCCACGTCGACCGGCTCGTGCGGGAGGGCTATCTCACGCGGCAGGCCGTGGCGGGCGACCGGCGGAAGGTGGAGCTGCGCTGTACCGACCGCGCCCGACCGGTCATCGAGCGCGGCCGGGCGCTGCAGAGCGACTTTTTTGACGGCCTGATGGCGGGCATCGACGAGCCGACGCGTGCGGCGTTCTTCGCGGCCATGGCGCGCATGGAGCAAAATCTGGACAAAATTCTCGAGGAGACGAAGTAACATGAAGATTCTGCTGACCATTCTGGTCACGTTTTTTGCCGGTATGGGCGCAGGGCTCGGCACAGGCTTTGCGGGGATGAGCGCCGCGGCGGTCATCAGCCCGATGCTCATCACATTTCTGGGCATGGATCCGTATATGGCGGTGGGCATCGCGCTCTCGTCCGACGTGCTCGCGAGCGCCGTCTCAGCGTACACCTACCACAAAAACGGAAATCTCGACGTCAAAAACGGCCTGATTATGATGGCGAGCGTGCTGGTTTTCACCGTGGTCGGGAGCTTCACGGCGAGCCTTGTCCCGTCGCACACGATGGGCAATTTCTCCGTGTTCATGACGTTCCTGCTGGGCATCAAATTCATCGTCCGCCCCGTCATGACGACAAAGGAGGCCATGCTGGGCGTTTCGGCGAAGAAGCGCGCCGCGCAGTCGCTCGTGTGTGGGATTCTGATCGGGTTCATCTGCGGCTTTATCGGCGCGGGCGGCGGCATGATGATGCTGCTGATCCTGACGTCGGTGCTCGGCTATGAACTCAAGACCGCGGTCGGGACGAGCGTATTCATCATGACGTTCACGGCGCTCACCGGCGCCATGTCACACTTCGCCATCGGCGGCGCGCCGGACTGGACGGTGCTGGCGCTGTGCGTGGTGTTCACGCTCCTCTGGGCGCGGATCGCGGCGGTGTTCGCGAATAAGGCCGCGCCGAAGACGCTCAACCGCGCGACGGGGATTGTGCTGGTTGTCCTCGGCATCGTGGTGCTGGGGTTCAATATTTTGACTTGAAGCATGAGATGAACAGAGCAGGGCGTGCGAAGTCCTGCTCTGTTTTTTTTGCGGGGAATGGCAGTTGAATCGGCTTGTCCTGCCTCCGCCGGGGCACTTTTCCCACGCGGGAAAAGTGCCCAAAAGCGCGTCAGAAACCGTATGGTTTCTGGACTTCCTTTTTCGTCGACAAGCGGGATATCTGTAGGACGTGGCCTAAGCTTTGTATTGTCTCCCCTCCTGCGCCGCTGCCGCTGACGGTGTGAAATGTAGGAGGTGCGTACTTCTTACGTAGGGGCCGGTGTCCCCGACGGCACGAAAACATAAGAAACATGCACCGGATATTTTGCAGAATCAGCGCCATCGCAGGGATGATTCTACATTTAAAGCCCCTTGCAAAGCACTCCCAACCATGCGGGACACACCCCAACGGTCTAAACGGTACGGGGCGCGCTAAGGGATCCTTAAACCGCAGGTTTAAGCGGCGTTTTTAGCATACTTTTTGCCGCTGCTGGCAAAAAGTATGCCGGCGGATGCATCTGCCAACCTTCCAAACAGGTTGTCCGCACACCGCGGACAATCAGATGTGCATTTGTTTTCTTAACATGCCCTCAATATTGTGAAAAAATAAATTCTCGCAACGATAATTTTTTCATAGCAAAATGGAAACGTTTCCGGTAAAAACGGAAAAATTTTGCATAAACTGTAAATTATGCGAAAAAGTCCTGTATTTTTTTGTCGAATCTGGCAATTGATTTTTTTAATAAATTGGCTATGATAGTTGTCGAAAGCAGGAGATATGGGCGTTTCCTGCTGACAAACGTCCTGAATATGTGAAGGAGGAGAGTACAAAAATGATTAGCTTTTTGATTTGTCTGGCACTGCTGATCGGCGGCTATTTCGTTTACGGCAAGGTCGTGGAAAACACCTTCGGCCCGGATGACCGTGAGACGCCCGCCGTCAAGATCAACGACGGCGTGGACTATATCGTCCTGCCGCAGTGGAAGCTGTTTATGATTCAGCTTCTGAACATCGCCGGACTCGGCCCGATCTTCGGTGCAATGCAGGGTGCTCTGTGGGGACCTATCGTGTTCCTGTGGATTACCTTCGGTACGATTTTCGCCGGCGGCGTGCACGATTATTTCTCCGGCATGATGAGCGAGCGCAACAGCGGCGCTTCCATCTCCGAGATCTCCGGCATCTACCTCGGCGGCTTCATGAAGAACGTGATGCGTGTGTTCAGCGTGGTGCTGCTGATCATGGTCGGCACCGTGTTTGCTGTCGGCCCTGCGGGCTTGATCGTAACACTGTTCAAGAACGCCGGTTCGACCGGTGTCGTCACGACAACGCTGTTCTGGCTGATTATCGTGCTGACGTATTATTTCATCGCCACCTTTATCTCCATCGACAAGATCATCGGCAAGATTTACCCCCTGTTCGGTATCTGCCTGATCATCATGGCCGTTGGCGTGGCCGTTGGTATCTTTGTCAAGCCTGAGTACACCATCCCCGAGATCTGGGATCACTTCGGTTCCATGCATCCGAGCGGCACCCCGATCTGGAGCTTTATGTTCATCACCGTCGCCTGCGGCGCTATCTCCGGCTTCCACTCTACGCAGAGCCCCTTGATGGCCCGCTGCATGAAGAGCGAGAAGCAGGGTCACTTCGTGTTCTACGGCGCCATGGTTTCCGAGGGCGTTATCGCTCTGGTGTGGGCCGCTGCCGGCTGCGCACTGTATGAGGTCACGGGCGGCCTGAACACCGGCCTTGCCGCGATCCTCGCCAACGGTCAGTCCGCCGCTATCTACGATGTCTGTGTCAAGACGATGGGTAAGGTCGGTGTGGCGCTGGCTATGCTGGGCGTCATCGCCTGCCCCATCACCTCCGGCGATACGGCATTCCGCAGCGCCCGTCTGACGCTGGCCGACTGGTTCAAGATTGACCAGAAGAAGTGGACGAACCGCCTGAAGCTCTGCATCCCCGTGCTGGGCGTCGGCGCCATCCTCGGCATCGGCAATGCCCTCGGCAAGATCGACTACACCGTCATCTGGCGTTACTTCAGCTGGACGAACCAGACGCTGGCCATGATCGTTCTGTGGGCCGCCTCCATGTACCTCTTCTATGAGAAGAAGAACTACTGGATCACCGCCGTCCCCGCGACGTTCATGAGCGCCGTCTCCGCGACGTACTTCCTGCTCGGCAACGAGTGCCTCGGCCGCTTCCTGAACCACACGGACGCCGCCGGCAAGGTCGTGTACAACACCGCCGTCGCGTATCCCATCGGCATCGCCGTTGCGATCGTGTTCCTCGGCATCTTCCTGTACACCATCAAAAAGCGCCATACGCAGCCCCACTACGAGACGCTGAACAAGTAACCACAATCCGGCAAGCGGCGGGGGAGCCCATCTCCCGCCGCTTTTTCCGATGGGAGGAACCGTTATGCTTTTTGCACCTGCACGCCTTGGAAACACCACGCTCGGCCGCGAGGAGCTGGCCGCGGACAGGAAGTCCTGCAAGCGCTTCGGCCCTTGCGGCGTGGGTGAAAAGGCCCTCTATCTCAACAGTTTTTTCATCGACCGGCACTACTATGTGGCGCTCTCGTCCGTGCGGCGCGTTTTCAAGCGTGTCGCCATGAGCAAGGGCGGCTTCAGCGGCAAGGGTGTCTTTGGCTCCATCCCGTATCTGGTGGTGGAATATGACGGCGGCCAGGTGAAGCAGTGTACCTTCAAGCACGAGGACGACGTAGACCGTATGATCGAGTGCATCGCCCGGTACCTGCCCGATATTCCGCTGCACAGCGAGAAGGTCGAGCGCCACCTCGCCGAGCAGAAGGCCGAGAAGGCCCAGCGCTACGTCAGGAACCTGACAGCGGACGCCGAGACGACCCGCACGCAGCTTGAGCAGGCGATGGCACTTCTGGAGGAGAACTATGCCGACGAGACGGCGGAGCTCTCCCGCGCGGCAAAGGCCAAGCGCGTCAACGACCACACGAACCCTGCCTATAAGTGGGTCGCCCTCGCCATCGTCATCGCCGGTGCGGCCGCGATGGTCTACGGCATCATCACGCTGATCCGCGGCGGCGGGAGCCTTGGGATCTACTTCGCGCTGTTCGGCTTCGCGGCGGTGTTCCTGTTTTCGGGCGCGCACGTCCTGCCGACGGCGAAGAACAACCGCGGCGCCATCACCCGCGCGTGGGAGCAGGCGGAACAGGCGCTCGCGGACAAGCTGCCCGCGGACTTCCCCGTCCCGGCGCGCTATGCCCACCCCATCGTCCTGCGCCGGATGATCCGCATCCTGCGCGAGGGGCGCGCACAGACCGCGCCAGAAGCGCTCGAGGTGCTCAAGGCCGACCTGAAGGCACTGAATGCTTCTGTGCAGGTTGAGCAGGCGGAATACGACGAGGTCGTCGCGATCAAGCCGATGTTTTTGCTGCACGAATATAAGTAGTCAAAAAGAGCGTTGCTCTTTTTGACTAAGGGGATCTCGCTGCGCTACGCGCCTTGTCCCGCCGCAAGCGCAGGCCTGCGACACTTCGCTACGCGCAAAGAGTATTTTGCGGCGTACACGCCGCAAAATACGGATTGGATCATTTTCGTGGCTTGCGAGCCGCGAACTCTGTGAGACCTTTATCCCAAAAGGGCGTTGCCCTTTTGGGATAATTTTCGCTCTACGCCGCGCCGCACTTGCGGCGCGGCGGTTTTTTCGGTATAATATGATTGTATTTTTATGATTTCAGGCCCGGCGCGCTGCGCGGGGCCTTTGCGAGGAGAATTCCCATGCGAGTTGCCATCTATACCCTCGGCTGCAAGGTCAACCAGTATGAGACGCAGGCCATGGAGCAGGAGCTGACGCGCCGCGGCCATACGCTCGTCCCGTTTGAGGACACGGCCGACGCCTATATCATCAACACCTGCTCCGTCACCGCCGTCAGCGACAAGAAGTCCCGCCAGATGATCCGCCGCGCCAAGGGGCGCAATCCCGGCGCGGTCGTCGCCGCCTGCGGCTGCTATGTCCAGACCCACACCGACGAGGCCGAGAGTCTCGGCATCGACCTCGTCGGCGGCACCGGCGAGCGGATGAAGTTCCTCGACCTGCTCGAGCAGGCCGCTGCCGACCGCCGCGCCCGCGTCCTTGTGGATGAAGCGCTGCGCCGCCGCGACTTCGAGGTGCTCCCCGCCGGGGGACAGGCGCGCCGCACCCGCGCCATGCTCAAGGTGGAGGACGGCTGCGTCAACTTCTGCACCTACTGCATCATCCCCTACGCCCGCGGGCCGGTGCGCTCGCTGCCGCTGGAGCAGGCCGTGGCGCAGACGCGCCGCCTGCGCGAGGAGGGCTACCGCGAGATCGTCTTCACCGGCATCGAAATTTCCTCCTGGGGCCATGACTTCAAGGACGGCTCCTCGCTCATCGACCTGCTCGAGGCCGTCTCCGCCGCCGCGGGGGACATGCGTCTGCGGCTCGGCTCGCTTGAGCCGCGCACCATCACGGAGGACTTCTGCCGCCGCGCCGCGCGCCTGCCGAACCTCTGCGAACAGTTCCACCTCTCGCTCCAGTCCGGCTGCGACGAAACGCTCCGCCGCATGAACCGCCGCTACGACACCGCGCGCTTTGCCGAGTCCGTGCAGCTGCTGCGCGCGTATTTCGACCGCCCCGCCATCACGACCGACCTCATCACGGGCTTCCCCGGCGAGACGGAGGAGGAGTTCGCGCAGACGCTTGACTTTATCCGCGCCTGTGATTTTGCGCGGATGCACATCTTCCCCTACTCCATCCGCCCCGGCACAAAGGCCGCCGCCATGGAGCAGCTGCCCCGTGCGGTGAAGGAGGAGCGCGCCGCGCGCGCCGCCGCCGTCGCTGAGCAGATGCGCCAGAGCTATCTCGCCGGGTGCGTCGGATGCACCTACCCCGTCCTCTTCGAGCAGCCGAAGGACGGCCGCTACGCCGGTCACGCGCCGAACTACACCGACGTCGAGGTCGACGGAGAGAACCTGCACAACGAGGTGCGCGCCGTCGAGATCACCGGCGTCGAGGGGGATATTCTGATCGGGAGGATTGTCTGATGAGCCACTTTTTCGCCTTTATCAACCGCATGCGCTTCATCCAGCGCTGGGCGCTCATGCGCAACAGCTATACCGAGAACATTCAGGAGCACAGCCACCAGACGGCGGTGCTCGCGCACGCGCTGGCCGTTCTGCGAAACGAGCGCTTCGGCGGGCAGGTGGACGCTGGAGCTGTCGCCGTCGCGGCGCTCTATCACGACGCGAGCGAGATACTGACCGGCGACCTGCCCACGCCGATCAAGTACTATAACCCCGCCATCCGCGACGCATACAAGCAGGTGGAGTCCGTCGCTGCGCAGAAGCTGCTCGACATGCTCCCCGCTGACCTTCGCCCGGCGTATGACGAGGCGCTCTCGCCGTCCGATCCCGGGATCGAGGAGCTGGTGAGCGCGGCGGACAAGCTCTCGGCCCATATCAAGTGTCTCGAGGAGTTGAAGGCGGGCAACAGCGAGTTCAAAAAGGCCGCCGAGCAGACGCGCGCCGCGCTTGAGCGGTTCGATCTGCCGGAGCTGCGGTGCTTCTGCGAGGAGTTTCTGCCGAGCTTCGAATTAGCGCTTGATGAGATGGATTGAACGGTATCCCGCGCATTTTACTGCCCGGCCAGCCCGGTCGGGCAGTCTTTTGTTTTCGCCGAACATTACTAATTTCTGCCAGTATTTTTGCTTATACCGCCAAAATGTACCAGAAATGTTGCAGAAATGCGACGATATCAAACATTTGGAACATTTGGAAATTTTCTTCTTGACAAGGGGTGTCGAATGTGGTAGTATCTCCCAATAAATCCCGCCGCCCTCGCGGCGGTCACGTTATGTCCAAGGAGGAAATCACCCATGCTGACAGGATTATCGGTATATCTGCCGGAGTCGCTTCTGACCGTCTTTGATAATCTGGAATTTCTCATCCGGATCGTCCTCGCGGCGATCCTCGGCGCCATGGTCGGCCTTGAGCGCACGAAGCAGCAGAAGGACGCGGGCATCCGCACGCACTGCATCGTCGCGCTGACGTCGGCGGTGTTCATGATCCTGTCGAAGTATGCGTTTATCGACGTCGTGGCCCTCGCCGGGAGCAAGGGCGCCGATCCCTCGCGTATCGCCTCACAGGTCGTCACGGGCATCTCGTTTCTCGGCGCAGGCGTGATCTTCAAGAACGCGAACTTCGCCATCAAGGGCCTGACGACGGCGGCCGGTATGTGGGCCACCTCGGCCATCGGCATGGCCATCGGCGCGGGGCTGTACTGGGTCGGCCTTGTGGGAACGGCCGTTCTGATGTGCGTGCAGCTTGTGTTGCACCGCTTCCCTATCGGGAGCGACGCCGTCAGCACGCAGGAGCTGTCCGTCCGCATGCGCGACCGGCAGGAGCTGCTCGACGCGTTCGAGGGGCTGATCCGCGCGCACCGCGGGCAGATCATTGAGAGCAACATCTCCCGCGAGGAGGACGACATTTGCCTCGAGGTTGTCGCGAAGCTCCCGGAGCCTATTACGCATGACGAGGCGATTGCGTTTATGAAGGCGCACAGCGATGTTACGCGGATTTCCGTGTGATGAAAACAAGCATATACGGCAAAGAGCGGGCGTCTGCCCGCTCTTTGTTTGTTCTGGGGAGCGCGAATCGCCTGTCCCCCGCAAAAAAAGCAAGCCCCCGCCATGCGGCGGGGGCTTGCAGCAAAACCTCACAAATTTTCGTTTTTCAGCGCGTCGACGGTGTTTTCCTTCCGGATCTTGCCCGTGGCATAGAGCATCGTCGCAAACACCACGGCGAACACGCTCCCCACCGCGATGGCCACGCTGTACCATGGGATATAGAAGCTGCGCGCGAACGCCTGCCCGACGATGAGGTAGATCACAAGCGTCATCACAAACGACGCCGGGAGCCCACACGCGAGCGCGCGCATGCCGTAGATCAGGCACTCATAGTCCATCATCCGCCGAAAGCCCTTCTGCGTAAGCCCCACGGACCTGAGCATCGCGAACTCGCGGCGGCGCAGGGAGATGCTCGTGGAGATGGTGTTGAACACGTTCGCCATCGCGATGAGCGAGATGAGGATGATGAACCCATAGGAGAACACATTCACCACCGTCACCTCGGCGCGGCGCGACTCGTCCTGCTCCGCCCGGTCGGTCAGCTTCGCGCGGCTGATGCCCTGCTCGGAGAGGAGCGAGCCCATCTGCCGCATGACCTCGGCGTGATCGCGCGCCGTGAAGGCCATCTTCACGCTGTCCGACGCATCATAGCCCGGCAGATTCTCCGTGTCGACCTGCCCGTTCAGCAGCATCGCCGTCATGACGCTGCGCGGATAGAGGAGCGTCAGCATACTGCCGTCGACATAGTAAGGGCTCTCCTTCACCGCCGCGCCGACGCGGTAGTCGCTGCGCACCACGGCCTCACTCTCCGGGACGGCGAGCGCCATGCTCTCGTCATAGACCATGCCGTGGTTTTCCTCGTAGCTGTCCCAGAGCGTTTTCATATATTCTGTCGTGTAATAGAGATAGTACGTCTCGCCGCTCACCTCGCGGGTCTGGCCGCTGTACTCATAGCCGTCGCGGTCGAGCACCGTCTTGTCCGTGAGCGTCATGGGCAGGCGGCTCTCGTCGAGCACGGCGCAGCGGTACCACTGAGTCTGGCCGTCCGTCTCCAGAGTGCCCGAGACGGTGTTCGCCGCGAGGGCCAGCGGCGCGTCGGCATTGAAATACTCCTCCTCGCGCAGGCCGTTTGCGCGCAGGAGCACGCGGAACGACGCGTCGTCGATATACCGCACATTCGCCGCGAACGGTACCTGCCCCGCCGGGAGCTCCTGATCGGTCGCGGACGTCTGCTCTATCACGCGGCGGTAGTCCGCCGTGACATTGGCGGCTGGGGCGGCCGTGCTCATCCAGCTCTCGCTGTAATAGACGCTCCCGTCCACACCCTGCACCGAGCGCAGCAGGTCATACAGGCTCTGCACCTTTGCCGCGTCCCCGCCCTTCAGGTTGTAATAGATATCCGCCTGCGCGCCGCCGCTGTCGGCGACATTGCCGACAGCATCCTTCAGATACGCGCAGAAGGACGATGCGGAGATGAAGAGCGTCACGCTCAGAAACAGGCCCATGATCGTCGCGCGGTAGCGCTTGCGGCTGCGGCCGAAGTTCTTCACCGCGAGCATTCCCTCGAAGCCGAAGAACTTCTGACAAAGGCGCGAGGTGCGCACATCGCGCCCGCGGACGGCGATGTCCTCCGACTGGCGGATGGCGCGGATGGGGTCGATGCGCACGGCGCGCCGCGCGGGCACCCACGCCGAGACGAGCGCCGTCACCAGCCCCACCGCCGCCGAGACAACCAGCGCAATCGGGCTGAGCACGAGCTTCATCTGCACGGGATCGGTATAACTATCGCCGGCGGCGAGAAAGCCGAAGCTGTCGCGCAGGCAGTAGAGCGTCACGCCGATGCCTGCGCACCCGAGCACCAGTCCCGCCGGGATGGCGATGGCGCACAGCAGCTCCGCCTCGTAGAGGACGCTCCCGCGGATCTGCTTTTTCGTCGCGCCGACGGACTTGAGGATGCCGAACTGGCGCGTGCGCTCGGAGACGGAGATGGAAAACGAGTTGTAGATCAGCGAGATCGAGCCGAAGGCGATGAGAAACAGCAGCACGCCCGCCATGCCGTAGATCACGCTGTTGATGTTCGCGTAGCCGGTGACGCCGTAGCAGTTCATGAGCTCCGAGTTGATGCGGTAATCGTCCGCGACGGCGCTCTGCGCGGCGAGAAACGCGGGGAACTTCGCCGCGCTCGCGGTGCGCGCGAACAGACGCACGCTGCCGCCGTTTTCCGTGCAGGTGAGCGCCGTATAGCCGGGGCACCCGAAGTCCTCGATCAGATAGTCAAAGCGCGCGTAGGTGCCGACGACCGTATAGGTGCGCGGCCGGGTATCCTCCAGCGTCTCGCCCTCGGCAAAGCTGATGTCCGCATCCAGCGTGTCGCCGTCATACACGCGCCGCCCCACGTCAAGCGTGATCGTCTCTCCGACGGGGATGGACACGTCGCCGTTTGTGAGCAGGTGGTCGGGCAGGAGAATCTCCCCCGCCTTTTCCGGCATGCGCCCGGACGTGAGGTTCACGGCGACGAGCGAGCGGAAATCCGCGTCGACGGAGACAACGTGCAGATACGGCTTATAGTCGTTTCTGCTGCCGATCGCCGCCCAGCCGATGTCCTGCCACGTCGTGGATTTCGTGACCTCGTGGCTCTGCGTGAGCTGCGAGGCCTCCCCTTCCGTGAGATTGTCGAAATAGCCGAAAAACGAGCCGACCCTCTGCTCAACGCTGCGCCGCAGAAACTGCACACCGCTGTAGGCGCCCTCCGTCACCGCGGTCAGCAGCGCGACGGAGAGGATAATGCCGACGATCGTCACCAGCGTCCGCGAGCGGTTGCGGATGAGCGACTCGCGGGTAAAGCGGTGGAAAACGTTCATCCCCGCACCTCCCGCAGCCGCTCGTCGCGCGTGATGTGCCCGTCCTCGACGGCGATGATACGGTCGGCCTGCAGGGCGATATTCTCGTCGTGGGTGATGACGATGAGCGTCTGGCCATACTTGCGGTTGGAGAGCTTGAGCAGCTCGACGATCTCCTGGCTGTTGCGGCTGTCGAGGTTGCCGGTCGGCTCGTCGGCGAGCACGACCGCCGGAGCGTTCATGAGCGCGCGGCCGATGGACACGCGCTGCTGCTGGCCGCCGGAGAGCTGGTTCGGCAGATGCTTTTCCCGCCCGCGCAGGCCGAGCGTGTCGAGAAGCTCCCCCAGCCGCTCCTGATTCACCGCGCGTCCGTCCATCAGCACCGGGAGCGTCAGGTTCTCCACGACGTTCAGCACCGGGATCAGGTTATAGAACTGATACACAAGCCCGACCTGCCGCCGCCGGAAGATGGCCAGCGCCTCCTCGTCCTGCGCGTAGACGTCCTGCCCGTCGACATAGACCTTGCCGCTTGTCGGGCGGTCGACGCCGCCGAGAATGTGCAGAAGCGTGGATTTGCCGGAGCCGGACGGCCCGATAATCGCGAGAAATTCCCCCTTCTCCACGGAGAAGGAGACATCGTCCACGGCGTGCACGGCGTTTTCGCCGCTGCCGTAGACCTTGGTCAGGTGTTCGATCCGCATCAGTTCCATAAATTGTCCTCCCGGTGATTTTCTGGTTTTCAGTATAGCAGATTCCGGTGACAGGTGGGTGACAGACAGATAACAGTTTTGTCACCCGCAGCGCAAAACAGGCGCGCCGGTCGGCGCGCCTGTTTTGCGTTCTTCGTTTACGCCTTTTTCTTCCGGTCCAGAATCAGCGCCGTGAACACGGCGGTGAGCGGGACGGCGAGGATGACACCGATACTGCTGGCGATGCTGCTGACGGCCTCCGTCGCGAGATAGGCCGAGCTGATGAGCTGGTGCGGATCCAGCCCCAGCGAGTACAGATAGATAATCAGCGTCAGGCCGCTGCCAAGGAAGGCGAGGATGAGCGTGTTTGTCATCGTGCCGACCATGTCGCGCCCGATGTTCATGCCCGATCGCACCAGATCCTTCCAGCCGCGCGCCGGCGCGACGGCGTGCACCTCCGAGAGGGCGGAGGAGATGCTCATCGCCACGTCCATCACCGCGCCGAGCGCGCTGATGACCACGCCCGCCACGAGCAGGCCGCGCAGGCCGATGGGCGTCCCCGTCTGGCGCAGCTGCAGCAGCGGCTCCACGTCCGACAGGCGCAGCCCGTCCACCTGCAGCAGCGCCTGCGCCGCAAGGCCGAAGGCCATCGCCAGCGCCACGCCCGCGAGCGTACCGACCATGGCGCAGACCGTCTTGCGCCGGAAGCCGCCGAGGATCGTCAGCGTCACAACCGTGATATACGCGCACACCAGCAGCGTTGTCAGCAGCGTCGGCGCGCCCTTCATCAGCAGCGGAATGAGGATCCAGAACAGGCACGCGAGCGTCACCGCAAGCCCCACGAGCGACTTTGCGCCGACCCTCCCGCCGACGAGCACCGTCACGAGCAGGAACAGCCCCACGATCACAATCAGCGGCAGCGTGCGGTTATACTCGAACACCGTCGCCGTGTGCGTGCCTCCGCTGTAGGTTGAGATGATGAGCGTGACGCCCTGCCCCTCCTTCAGCGTGCCGCCGTAGAGCGGGCCGACGTAGTTATAGACCTGCAGCGTCTCGCCCGCGTACTGGCCGGTCTTCACATCGACGAGCAGGAGCTGCTCGCCGCGCGCCGCGCCGTCCGAGGTGGGGTCGGTCACGGTGTTGTCGGCGAGAATCTGCGTGATGACGCCGTTTTCATACTCGGCGTATTCCTCTGGCTCGCTGTTGCCCGACGCCGCCGGGACTGCAATCAGCCGCGCCGCGATGAACACTGCGACGGCCGCCGCCAGCACCAGACACGTCATCCGGTACTCCCGCCACCACGCGCGCCCGGACGGGTGCGTTTTCTTCCCCTTCATTTACGCATCGCTCCGTTTCTCCGAATTTTAGTTTCAGCATAGCAAGTTCCTCTCTCGCTGTCAAGCATGGGGCAATTTTTACGAAAATTATGCCAAAGGTTTTTGTGAATTTTACAGAATTTTCAATTCCGGGATAGTCTTTACTAAACCGCTATGGTACAATAATTAGACCGATGATGCCGGTTTGCGCACCCCCTGCTCTTTTGCCCCTCCCCGCCGCGAAGCCCCGCGGCACGGCCGGATCGCCGGGAAATCAAACAGGAGGTTCTATGATGAAAAGAAGAACAGGCCGCCGGATTCTGTCCGTGCTGCTGGCGCTGGTCATGATGCTCTCGCTTCTGCCCGCGTCGGTTTTTGCATCGGATACGGTCACGGCGAAAAAAATCAGCTCGGCTGACCAGCTCACAAGCGGCCAGTATGTGCTGGTGAATGAGGCGGGCTATGCTCCCACCGTCTTGGACGGCGGCTGGGTCACGCCCACGGCCGTCACCGCCAGCGGCAACACCGTTGAGGTCGCCCCCTCCCTGCTGTGGACGATCACCGTCACGGACGGCGGCGTCACCCTGACCGACAGCAAGGGGCAGACCATCGCCCCCAAGGGCGGCGACGCCAACGGCATCAAGTCCGGGAGCTACACCTGGACGGCCGCATGTTCCGGCGGCACCTTTACCTTCGCCGGCCAGGACACTGATACAGTGACGTTCTCCGGCAACAGCACGCCCACAAGCGGCGAGAACCGCTTCCGTGCCTATAAGAACAGCACAGTCACCGGCAAGTACAGCAGCTCGTATCCCTGCCACTTCACCCTCTATAAGTACGACGCCGCGCCCGCGCCCGATCCCACGCCCGACACGCTCCGCCTGACGCAGGTTTCGGAGCTGAAGGACGGCATGGAGGTCGTGTTCTACTACCCCGAAGGCAAAACCGCCATCTCCGGCACGGCTGACGGCAAAAAGCTCGCCGCAGCCGAGACAGCCCAGACCGAGGACGGTCTGACCGTCGCGAAGGATGCGGGCACCGTGTTCACCGTCTCCGTGGACGCCAACGGCAGCTACACCTTCCTGCAGGGCGGCAAGTATCTGACCGCCGGCGCGACCGGCAACAGCCTGTCCCTCGCGGACGCCCCCTCGGATTACAGTCTCTGGACGCTGGAGGCCACGGACGGCGGCTTCTTCATCCGCAGCGTCAACGCCCAGTATAGCGGCAATGCCCAGTATGTAGAGTTCTACAACGGCTTCACCGTCTACGGCATGAACGCCAACAAGAAAAATATCTACACCTTCCAGCTTTTCACCCCCGCGCAGGGCAAGACCGATCCGGTCACAGACCTTTCCGACGGTGACGAGATCGCCATCTACAACGACGCCAGCGGCAATGCCATCGGCAGTGAGGCCTCCGGCAGCCGCATGAAGGCCGTGGCTTCGACGCTCGACGGCGACCTGCTCCGCCAGAGCGACGGCATGGCCGTGTTCACCGTGCAGATCGACGACAGCGGCGCGCTCTCCTTCCTCTGCGGCGGCAAGTATCTGACCGCCGGCGAGACCGGCAGCAGCCTGTTCCTCGCGGCTGCCGCTTCGGATTACAGTCTCTGGACCGCTGAGAAAAACGGCGACGCGTTCTATCTGAAAAGCGTGAACGCCAGCTACAGCGGCAAGGCCCAGTATCTCGAGTATTACACCACCTTCACCACCTATGGGCTCGGCTCCGGCGGCAAGAACTTCGCCATGACCTTCCGCAAGCTCGCACCCGCGTCCTCCGAGGGCGGTCTGCCGGCACCCGGCGCGCAGGTCGTGCTCTATAACCAGAACGCCGCGGGCGTGCTGGCCGCGCAGAACGACACGCTCTCGATCAACATGGCGGCTGCGACCGTCGCGGACGGCAGGGCCACTCCCGCCAACGGCGCCGTGATCTTCACCGTGGAGAAAAACGGCGAGTATTACCGCTTCAAGAACGAGAGCTACGGCTATCTCTGCTCGAACGGCACCGGCAACAACGCCTTCTACAGCAAGGACTTCTCCGAGGACGGCGTGACAGCGGATGACGCCGACTGGCTCGTCCGCTCCTGCAGCGGCGGCGTGGGCGGCTATGAGATGGAGAGCCGCACCGCCAAGTATAACGGCAAGTACAGCCAGTGGCTTGAGTACTACGCCGACAGCTTCAAGACCTACTCCATGTATAGCGTCACCGACTACACCATCTATTCCTTCTACTTCTACGGTGTGGCCGACGGCGTCAACGTCACGCGCGGCATCGTCAACGCCCCGTCCGTCGACTTCGGTACGGTCTATACCGCCTACGTCGGGCAGGACTACACGCTGACCTTCACCATCGACGCGCCCTTCGGCGTGGCCGGTGACGTGACCGTCACCCTCGGCGGCAAGACGCTCCCCGCCACGCTCAGCGCCGGGACGTACAGCGTCACCATCCCCGCCGCCGACATCTCCGGCGACAAGCTGACCGTCTCCGTCTCCGCGAAGGATGCCGAGGGCGTCGCTATCGCCGGTACGGTTGAGATTCCCGTGCTCGACGAGCCGGTCATCTCCGACCTGACCCCCACCGCGAACGCCCAGACGGGCGATAACAAGCGCCCGGAGATCTCCGCCGCCATCACCAACGAGGGCAGCGGCGCCACGGTCACCATGACCGTGAACGGTGAGACCGTCTCCGCCGTCTGCGGCGGCGGCCGCATCACCTACACCCCCGCGGCCGACATGGACGACGGCCGCGTGAGCGTGACCGTCACCGTCACCCGCGCCGACGGCAAGTCCGCCTCCAAGACGTGGAGCTTCACCGTGGGCGAGTCGCAGTATCAGCTCTACTTCGGCCAGCTGCACTCCCACACCACCTATTCCGACGGCTCCGGTACGCTCGACAGCGCTCTGGACTATATCAGGAGCCTGCCCGCGAGCGCGAACGTCCAGTTCGTGGCCTTCACCGACCACTCCAACTACTTCGACTCCACCTCCGCCGCTAACCCCGAGGGCGCGCTCTATGACATGAGCCTCGCCTCCGCGTCCAGCCAGAAGCTCTGGAGCGAGTATAAGGACAAGGTCGCCGCCTTCAACGCCAGCCAGTCCGACGTCGTCGCCATCGGCGGCTTCGAGATGACGTGGTCCGGCGGCCCCGGCCACATCAACACCTTCAACACCCCCGGCATCGTCTCCCGCAACAATGCCACACTCAACAACAAGACCGACTACGCCGGCATGAAGGCGTACTACGCCCTGCTCGACCAGGCTGAGGGTGCCGATTCCATCAGCCAGTTCAACCACCCCGGCACCACGTTCGGCACGTTCGGCGACTTCTCGTTCTGGGATCCCGTCACCGACACGCGCATTGCCATGGTCGAGGTCGGCAACGGTGAGGGCCAGATCGGCGCGGGCGGCTATTACCCGAGCTACGAGTACTACATCATGGCCCTCGACAAGGGCTGGCATGTCGCCCCGACGAACAACCAGGACAACCACAAGGGCAAGTGGGGCAACGCCAACGACGCCCGCGACGTCATCCTGACCGATGACTTCTCCGAGCAAGGGATCTATGAGGCCATCCGTGCCATGCGCATGTACGCCACTGAGGACAAGAACCTCGCCGTGAGCTACACCGTCAACGGTGAGCAGATGGGCAGCAGCATCACCGTCGTCCCCGATCAGCTGACGTTCGACGTCACGGTCTATGACCCCGACAAGAGCGACTCCATCTCCAAGGTCGAGCTCGTCGCGAACTCCGGCAAGGTCGTCTACACGTGGGACGACCCCGCCCAGTTGGCCGCCGGTGCGCTCACCGCAACGCTCAGCCCCGACTACAGCTACTACTTCGTCCGAGTCACCGAGGGTGACGGCGACCTCGCCGTCACGTCCCCCGTCTGGGTCGGCGAGAGCCTGAAGCTCGGCATCTCCTCCCTCACCTGCGCCACGGCGACACCCGTCACCGGCGAGGAGCTGGAGCTGACGACCACGCTCTTCAACAGCGAGGCCGCCGACGCGGCGGTCAAGTCCCTGACCTACACCATCGGCTCCCAGGTCATCGGCACCGACATGACCGGCTACACCATCGGCAAGAGCAGCACGCTCGACGTCTCCTTCCGCTATACCCCGACCGAGGCGAAGGTCACAACCGTCACCGTCACCGCCGTGGTGGTGCTCGACGGCAAGGAATACACCTTCACCAAGACGATCGACCTCGACGTGCTCAACGCCGACGAGCTGGTCTATATCGGCATCGACGGCTCCCACCACAACGAGTATGTGGCCGGCAACTATAAGGACAGCATGGGCAACTTCGGCAATCTCGCCGCGCTCTACAGTGTGCGCACCGTGCAGCTGAACACCTCCGACGAGCTCATCGCCGCCTGCTCCAACCCCAAGTTCAAGGCCATCGTCCTCACCGCGCCCTCCCGCCGCGACGGCACGGCGCTGCGCAGCCCCTATGACAACTATACAGACAGCGAGATCGCGGCCGTCAACGCCTTCAACCTCGCGGGCGGCACGGTCATCCTCGCGGGCTGGTCCGACTACTACGAGAGCTATGCCTCCTTCCCTGCCGAAGATCACATGGCCGCCCAGCAGAACCGCATCCTCTCCGCGCTCAGCTCCAGCCTGCGCATCAGCGATGACGGCACGCTCGACGATGTACTCAACGGCGGACAGAACCCGCGCCTGTACTTCAGCACCTATAACTTCGACCACCCGCTCCTGAGCGGCATCGAGTATGACCCTGTGAACCCGAACGACAAGCTCTACACCGAGCGCTTCAGCCAGTACGGCGGTGCGTCGATCTACGCCGTGGATGCGGACGGCAACCCCGTCTCCACCCTGCCCTCGAGCGTCTCCCCGATGGTCTACGGCCACGCCACGACCTACTCCAAGGATCAGGACAGTGACGGTCTCGGCGGCGCAAACACACCGAAGTACGCGGTGGCGGACGGCGATAACCGCCTGCTCGTCATGGCGACGGAGCAGCTCGACGGACGCGGCATGATCGTCGTCTCCGGTGCGGCCTTCCTCTCGAACTTCGAGGTGCAGGTCAAGGCATCCAACGACAGTTCTGACAACGACACTGAAAAGAACTACTCCAACTACCGCATCTGCGAGAACCTCGTCCAGCAGCTCAATCCCGTGAAGATCACCCCGATCTCCGAGGTGCAGAAGCAGACCGAGGACGGCTACAAGTACACGATCGAGGGCGTCGTCACCTCGAACGCCTCCGGCTATGACAAAGATACCGCCTTCTTCGACTGCATCTATGTTCAGGACAGCACCGGCGGCATCAACTGCTTCCCCGTCGCCGGGAACTTCAAGATCGGCGACCGCGTCCGCGTGAGCGGCACGACCGACTTCTATCAGGGTGAGCTGGAGCTGCAGGTCACCTCCATCACGAAGATCGGCGAGGGCGAGCCCGTCGTCCCGACGGAGGTCACCGCCGCGCAGGTGAACGACGGCTCCGTCCTCGGCAGTCTCATCACCCTCTGCGGCTTCGTCGAGAGCTTTGAGCTTGAAAACGGCCTTGTTCAGACCATCATGGTCCGCGACAAGGACGGCAATGTCGCCCGCGTCTTCATCGACGGCTACATCACCACCGCCGAGGATGTGAAGAACCTCGCCGTCGGCTGCGAGATCACCGTGACGGGTCTTGCGTCCTATGACAACACCTTCAACGCGCCCGACGGCCCGTTCCCGCGCATCCGCATCCGCGACCGCGCCGATGTGGTCTGCACCGAGCACACGCATGATTACGGCGAGTGGACGGTCACCGAGCCCGCGACGTGCACGGTGCCCGGCGTCGAGAGCAGCACCTGCGCCTGCGGCGACGTGCTGACGCGCGAGATCCCGGCGCTCGGCCACACGGACGCCGATAACGACGGCAAGTGCGACGTCTGCGGCGCGTCCGTCGACGGCAATACCCCCGGCGGCACGACCGATCCCGGCGATAAGCCCGGTACCGGTGAACCCGGCAAGCCCGGCGCCGCGACCGGCGATACCTCCGGCTTCACGCTGTGGCTGGCGCTGCTGAGCGTCTCCGCCCTCGCGGGCGCCGCCCTCCTGCGCGGCAAGAAGCGCAGAGGCTGAGCGCAGTGCGTAAAACCGCATAGCTAAGCTGAACCCCGCCCCGGCCAAAGGCCGGGGCGGGGTGTCTCTTTGTTTTGAGCAAGGTCTGGCGGTTGAATCGGCCGTTTATGCCTCCGGCGGGTTCCTTTCTGATTGCCCGGAAAGGAAGTCCAGAAACCTACGGTTTCCGGCGCGCTTTTGGGTACTTTTCCCGCGCGGGAAAAGTACCCCGCCGGAGGCAGCACAAGCCAATTCAATCTCCCATCCCCCGCCAAACCGGAAAAAATGCGGAGCCTACCGGCTCCGCATTTCATCAGCCATATTCCCTCACAGCAGCCCGTGCGTGCGCAGAACCACCGTAAACACGAAAATCGTCAACATCGAGAGCACCGAGCTCCACGCGACGATCTGCCCCGCGAGCTGCTCGTCGCCGCCGATCTCCTGCACCATCACGGCGCTCGTCACGGCCACCGGCGAACAGAAAATCGCCACGAGCGACGGCATCTCCTCCGTCGTCAGACCCAGCGGCCCGCGCAGAGCGACGGCAAGCCCCAGAATGATGCACGGGCAGACGATCAGGCGCATGCACACCGCGACCGTCAGGTTCTTGAGCAGCCCCCGCACCGCGTCGAAGCGGATCTGCGTGCCGAGCACGACAAGCATGATCGGCGTGGCGACCTTCGAAAACTGCTGCATGACAGAAAACAGCGACGGCAGCGACGACTGCAGCGTGAAGACCGGCGTGCCGTCCGCCCCGGTCGGGAGCAACCCCCGGATCGCGACGACGACAAGTCCCGTACACGCGCCGAGAATCAGCGGGTTTTTCGCGATGTTCATCAGCCGCGTTTTCCATCCCGCGGCTCCCGGCGAACCGGAGGCGTACATCGTCAGCACCAGCACGGCCAGCACGTTGAACACTGGCACGCATACCGACGTGACGAGCGAGGCGAACGCCATGGCCGACGCGCCGCCGAGCGCGCTCGCAAGCGGAACACCGAGGATCACCTGGTTCGACCGGAACGTCGCCTGCGCGATGACGGCCCTCTGCGCGCGCCCCTTCGCCGTGAGGTGCGCGACCAGAATGCCCAGTGCCATGGAAAAGAGAATCCCCCCGATGATATAGACCAGCAGCACCCAGTTCAGCTCCGAGAGACTGCCGACACTGTAGACGTTCAGAAACAGCTGCACCGGCAGAAACACGCGGAAGCAGAATCGGTTGAGCTGGCGGAAAAACGAGTCATCCCAGAAATTCCCCAGCCGCAGCAGATACCCCAGCAGGATCATCAGCAGCAGGGGCATGACCGCCCGGCTGGCGTAGAGGAAAATTTCGCTCATGCCCGCGCCTCGCCCAGTAGGGTGGGCAGCTCCGCCCCCGTGCAGATGCGCGCGCCGATGCGCGCCATATCGCGCAGGTTCGCCGACTGCACCTCGTCCGTGACGGAGGATGTGCAGTCGGAGAGCACCACGACGTCGTAGTCGAGCGAGAGCGCATCATAGCAGGTGGTGCGGATGCAGTTGGGCGTGGTCGTCCCGGCGAGGATCACCGTGTCAACGCCCAGACGGCGCAGCAACAGGTCGAGCTGCGTGCTGAAAAAGGCGGAAAAGCGGGGCTTGACGATACAGTAGTCGCCCGCTTCAACGGTGAACTCCTCCGGAAACGCGTCGGACATCTCCGGCGGGCAGACTTCGGAGAGTGGCCGTCCGCCGGCGAACCACACCTCCCGGCGGCAGCGCTCGACGTCGCTCCCGTCGGCGCGGTAGTGCCGCGTGGCGTACACCACGGGCGTGCCCGCGCGGCGGCAGGCGTCCATCGCCGCAGCGCAGGCCGGGACGGTCGCAGCGGCGGAGGGGATACACAGCGGGGACGCCGGATCCAGAAAACCGCGCTGCATGTCGATCATAATCAGGGCAAAACGCTTCATATCGGATAACTCCTTGTCGACTTATGTCCCATCCGTTATACCATAGCGCGCGGGAGAAGTCAATGGGCGCGAGGATGGCGCAGGAGGTCACGCATCATCCGGATAGCCCCCGCGTACCGCCGCACGGTAGCCATATCCGCATCGCCATAGAGCGGCGGTACGATGAGACTGTCTCCGCACAGCGCAAAGGTCATCACACCCTCCGCGCGGCGCAGAAGCGTCTCCGCATTGCGGGAGATATGGCGCATAAGCTCATCATTCGCAGCTTCCGTATACAGAATATAAAAACGCATTTTATAGGCAAGCTCTCCGGCGGCATATCGCTGCGGCAGATGGAATTCCCGATTCACGGCATGGTTGACGCGCTTTTTGACCGCATCGAAATCCGCCTTTTGGAAATTCTCCATCCGCACAAGCAGGAATCGTCCGTCAAACCGATATGTCGAGCGGCAGAAAAACGAGTTTTCCGTGTATGTACGACATGTATCCTCCACGGCCGCCGCGCGCAGACGTTCACAGATGTCCTCAAAGCACAGTGTCTCCGGCAGAGGGATCCGCGCCGGGAGCGCCTTCTGCGTGCGCACCCACCACGCGTGCAGCAGCAGGATAAGCACCGACACAGTGAAGCAGGCCGCCGGAATGCAGATGGAGTCGTGTATGAAAAGGAACAGAATCAACGTGCCGCCGGAGAGCACCGCCAACAGCGATGCGGCAAAAGACAACGCCGCCGCGATCCGCTGTCTGCAGATCTGCCGCCGCAGCTCCTGCTCAGAACAGAGTATCATACGGACACCCCCTTATATTTTCAAAATAACATAAAATAGGGAGAAGTGGAAGAAAAATCATATGCTATCCGGTGTGAAACTGTTTAAAAGCCGACGGGGCACTTTCTGTACGCACAGAAAGTGCCCAAAGATGCGACAGAAACCGGATGGTTTCTGGAAATCACCGAAGTGCCGCTGCCGCAGAGACGAGACTGCATTTCATGCCCCTTGTAAAATCCAAAAAACGCGAAAAACCTCCCCTTTCTGGGAGGTTTTTCACACATATCAGGTTTATTTCGCGTAAATCAGTCCGATCAGCGCGTTGAGCGCGCGGTACGGGAGGATCCGCTTCAGAAATACGAAGAACTGATAGTCCAGCCGGATCGTATAGATCGGCTTATGGCTCGTCTTCTGCGCGACGCGCGCGATGAAGCGGCCCGCGGCCGCAGGATCCATGCCGGTCTGCTCGTCATGCTCCATGCGCGAGACGGAGCGGCTGATGCGCCCGCCGTAGACCTCGTCGCCGGTGACGGTCTTTTCCCGCGCGGCGGTGAAGCCCGTGTGGATGTCGCCTGGCTGGACGGCACAGACGGTGATGCCGAAGGGGCGCAGCTCGTTCGCCAGCGCCATCGTATAGGCGTTGACCGCCGCCTTGGCCGCGGAGTAATACGTCTGGAACGGGATCGGCAGCGGCCCCGCAACGGAGCTGAGGTTCACGATGCGCCCCCGCCCCGCCGCGCGCATATGCGCGATAACGGCGCGGTTCACGCGCACCATGCCGAAAAAGTCCGCGTTGAACAGGCGCTGGGCATCGGCCGTGTCCGTAAACTCGACGGCACCGGAGATACCGAAGCCGGCGTTGTTCACGACGACATCGATCTGCCCCTCGGCGTCCATGACCTGCTGCACGGCGGCGCGCACCTGCGTCTCGTCCGTGATGTCGGCGCGGATGTGGTGCAGCCCCTCCACGCCCGCCTCGCGGCGCGAGAACTCATAGACGGTGTACCCCGCCCCGCGCAGGGCGAGAGCGGTGGCTTTCCCGATACCGGAGGTACCCCCGGTGACAATGGCAATTTTCTTGTTCATGCTGATTCACTTCTTTTTTTAGAGATCGTATTGGTGCAGAACGTCCGCGATGATGTCCACGGCCTCGTCGACGAGTGCCTTCGTATGCGTCGCCATGAGCGTGCAGCGCAGGAGGCACTCGCCCGGCGCGCAGGCCGGCGGCAGCGTCGCATTGACGTAAACCCCGCGCTCATACAGCTCCTTCTGGGCCTTGAGCGTGACGATGGGGTCATAGGTATAGATGGGGATGATGGGCGTGTCGGCGTCGATGATCTTCACGCCGCGCGCGTGCAGGCCGTCGCGCATGTACTGGCTGATGTCAAGCAACTGCCGCGGCAGCTCCGGGTGCGCCTTCAGGTGGCGCAGCGCCGCCGTGGCGACGGCGATATTCGCGGGTGGAACACTCGCCGAAAAGATGTACGGCCGGGAATTGCAGCGGACGTAGTCGCACACGCGCGCATCCGCCGCCATATAGCCGCCGAGCGAGGCCATCGACTTCGAGAACGTCCCCATGTAGATGTCGATCTCCCGCTCCAGACCGAAATAGCTCGCGCTGCCTCGGCCGCCCTCGCCGATGACGCCGAAGGCGTGCGCATCGTCGACCATGACGCGCGCGCCGTATTTCTTCGCGAGCGTCGTGATCTCCGGGAGCTTCGCGATGTCGCCGCCCATGGAGAACACGCCGTCGGTGATGATGAGCGCGGCGCGGTCCTCCGGCACCTTCTGCAGGCAGCGCTCGAGGTCGGCCATGTCGCTGTGGCGGTAGCGCAGCATCTTGCCGTAGCTCAGGCGGCAGGCATCATAGATGCTCGCGTGGTTCTCGCGGTCGCAGATCATGTAGTCACGCATGCCAACGATGGCGCTGATGATGCCGAGGTTGCTCTGAAAGCCGGTGGAAAACGTGACGACATCGCCCTTGCGCAGAAACTCCGCCATCTCCCGCTCAAAGGTAAGGTGCAGATTCAGCGTGCCGTTGAGCAGGCGGCTGCCGCTGCAGCCGGTGCCGTATTCGTCGAGCGCCTTGTGCGCGGCGGCGATGATCTCCGGGTTCGTCGTCAGGCCGAGGTAGTTGTTCGAGCCGAGCATGATGCGCCGCTTCCCCTCCATGATGACCTCGGTGTCCTGCCGCGACTGCAGCTCGCGGAAATACGGGAACAGATCCCGCTCGCGCAGCTCGTCCACGAAGCTGTGCTGATAGCATTTTGTAAAGATGTCCATAGGGCCTCCTTGTGTCTGAAAAGTTGTTATCTAATATCAAATATTAGTTTATCTCGTATAATTTATTTTTTAATATTGTAAATCTTAATATTCGCTATTATATAACAGGAGACACTTTTCTGTCAATTCCCTTTCGCGCCGGGCGGCTCGCCGGAGCCGAAGGTGATGGAGCCGTCGCCGAACTTGTCGCGGATGGCTCTGACGGCGCTCTCGAGCTTTTCCTGCCGCGCGTCGCTCACGGCGCGGCCCGCGCCGAGCAGGTCGAGCTGTTCGAAGCTTTCGGCGCTCTCGGTGATGTGGAGCGCGGTGACGGTGAGCATCCGGATGGGCGTCGGCGCCCGCCACGCGCTGCGCGTGAGCTCCATGGCGGCGCGCTGGATGTCCTTCATCAGGCGGGTGGGCGACTCGAGCCGCTTCTGGCGCGAGATGGAGCAGAAGCTGCTGTCCTTGATCGTGACCTGCACGCCGCTGCAGTAGAGCCCCTGCCGCCGCAGGCGCATGGCGACGCTGTCGGAGAGCGCCGCGAGCCCCGCGCGCACCTCCTCCCAGCGGGTGAGGTCGTGCGGAAATGTCGTGCCGTTGCCGACGGACTTGACCGGCTCGCGCTCCGCCTGCGGCCGGACGGGGCTGCGGTCAAGGCCGTTGGCGTATTCGTGCATCTGGCGGCCGAGCTTACCGAGCAGCTTCTCTAGCATCTCCGGGCGGCAGGCGGCGAGCTGGCCGATCGTCTCCACGCCGTACTGTGCAAGTGTGCGCTGCGCCGAGCGCCCGACGAAGAGCATCGCCCCCACCGGGAGCGGCCAGACGATTTCCTGCCAGTTCTCCGGCGAGATAAGCGTCGTCGCGTCGGGCTTTTTATAGTCGCTGCCGAGCTTGGCAAAAATTTTGTTGAACGACACCCCCACCGAGATCGACAGCCCCAGCTCCTCGCGCACGCGGCGGCGCAGCTCGTCGGCGATGGCGACCGGGTCACCGCCGAAGAGGTGCATGCTGCCGGTGATGTCGAGCCAGCTCTCGTCGATGCCGAACGGCTCGACGAGGTCGGTGTACTGGCCGTAGAGCTCGTTGACGCGGACGGAATATTCGCGGTAGAGCTTGTGGTGCGGCGGCAGGAGCACAAGGCCGGGGCACTTCCTGCGCGCCTGCCAGACCGTCTCCGCCGTCTGGATGCCGAAGCGCTTGGCGGGCTCGTTCTTCGCGAGGATAATCCCGTGGCGCGAGGCCGGGTCGCCGCACACGGCCATCGGCACATCGCGCAGATCCGGGTGGCTCAGCAACTCCACCGAGGCAAAAAAGCAGTTCTGGTCACAGTGCAGAATCACCCGCTCCATGCATCGCACCTCCCTTTGAAAATCAATCATATGTTTCATTATAGCACAGTTTTCGCCCACTGCATAGAAAAACCTCTCTTTTAATGGGTAAAGTGGGATATTGACTTTTGTGATGAGGATGCGTTATAATAATGTATTATGATAATTTTTACCATCGGCTGACAAGATCGGACACGCCCGCCGGCGGCCGCCATTTGTCACCCGGAGGTAACAGAGGGAGAACTATGCGCAAAGAACTTACACCCAGAAAACGGCAGGCGCTTGAGATGCGCAGCAAAATCCAGAATACCGCGCTGGATCTGTTCAACCGCGAGGGCTTCGAGAATGTCTCCGTCGAGCAGATCGCGCAGACGGCCGGCTGCTCGGTCGGCAACATCTACCACTACTTCAAGAGCAAGGATGAACTGGCCATTCAGGTCACAAGCCACGTCGACCAGACGTACCTCGAGCTCGAGGAGCAGTATCTCAGCGACCGCAATACCCCCGCCCGTGACAAGCTCCTCGACTTCGTCGGCCAGTCACTCGTCAGCAGCGTCTCCGAACCGGTACTCTACAAGGCGTTCATTCACACCATCAAGTACCCGGAGCAGCACATTCTGCAAAAGAACGACCGGCGCGTGTACTACCGCGTGCTGCGCGAGCTCGTGGAGCTGTGCCAGCACGAGGGCAGCATCGACGCGGCGCGCTCCGTGGACGAAATCGTCGAGGATCTCGTCGTTCTCCACCGCGGAACGCTCATCGAATGGCGGATCTACGAGGGGAATTTCGACATCGTCTCGCGCGGCCGCCGCATGGCCGCCATCCTGCTCGACGGACTGAATCCATTTAAAGCAAAAATGTGAAAAAAGTAACAAATATAGGTGCTTTCGCCGTTTTTAACAGGTGGAGGCACCTTTTTTTGTGCGCTGCTACAAGCTTTTGTCAAACCCATTGACTTCCGCTCATCAAATGATATAATGAGTTCGTTCATTAAGTTATTCGGTGAATTTATTCAGAGAAAAAAGGAGACGCCCTATGAAGGTTCTGGTTATCAATCCCGGCGCAACCTCGACCAAAATTGCGGTCTTTGAGGAGGATCAGCAGCTGTTCAAGCTCGGTCTGGATCACTCCGCGGAGGAGTTGGATCAGTTCGACAAGGTCATCGACCAGGCGGACTACCGCAAAAAGGCTATTCTGGATGCCGTCGCCGAGGCGGGCTTCCAGCTGAGCGATTTCGACGCGGTCTGCGGCCGCGGCGGCCTGTACCGCCCCATCCCCTCCGGCACCTACGCCGTCAATGACAAGGTCATGCACGATGTGCAGACCGCTCCCTACGGTGAGCACCCCTCCAACCTCGGTGCCTACCTCGCCAGACAGATCGGCGACATGGTCGGCATCCCCGCCTTCTTCGTCGACCCCGTGTGCGTCGATGAGATGACGGAGGTCGCGCACTACACCGGCTTTGCCGAGTTCCGCCGCCTGTGCCAGTTCCACGCGCTCAACCACAAGTCCATCGGCCGCAAGGCGGCCGCCCAGCTCGGTAAGAAGTATGAGGACGTGAACCTCATCGTCTGCCACCTCGGCGGCGGTGTCTCCGTCGGCGCGCACCAGCACGGCCGCGTCGTCGACGTCTGCAACGTCAAGGACGAGGGCTCCATGGGTATGGACCGCGGCGGCGGGCTGCCCGTCAACCAGCTCATCAACTACTGCTTCTCCGGCAAGTCCAAGGATGAGATCAAGAAGATCCTCGGCCGCCGCGCCGGTATGCTGTCCTATGTCGGCACGACCGACTTCCGCGTCGTCTGCGCCAAGGTCGTCGAGGGTGACCCCAAGTTCACCGAGGCGTACCAGGCGCTCGTGTACCAGCTCTCCAAGGACATCGGCGCGATGGCCTCCGTGCTGCACTTCGACGTCGACGCGATCATCTACACCGGCGGCATGGCCTATGAGCAGTTCTTCTGCGACGACATCACCGCCTACGTCGGCAAGATCGCGCCCGTGATCCGCATGCCCGGCGAGGAGGAGATGCGCTCTCTGGCCGAGGGCGCGCTGCGCGTGCTCCACGGCGAGCAGGAGGCCAGCGTCTATTAATTCGTGATCCCTTATTAGGTAGTGGAAATAGAGAAGACAAAAAGAAAGGTGGAAAATAACATGAAGCATCTGATGTCCGGTAACGAGGCCACCGCCCGTGGCGTCTACGAAGCCGGTATCAAGGTCTGTTCCGCTTATCCCGGAACGCCCAGCACCGAGATTCTGGAGAATCTGCCCCAGTACAAGGAGGATGTGTACTGCGAGTGGGCTCCCAACGAGAAGGTCGCGACCGAGGTCGCCTACGGCGCCGCCGTGGCCGGCTCCCGCTCCATCTGCACGATGAAGATGGTCGGCCTGAACGTCGCCGCCGACCCCCTGTTCACCGCCGGCTACATGGGCGTGAACGGCGCTTACATCGTCGTCACCGCTGACGACCCCAGCTGCCATTCCTCCCAGAACGAGCAGGACAACCGCCACTATGCCCGCGCCGCCAAGATCGCCATGGTCGAGCCCAGCGATCCCCAGGAGTGCAAGGACTTCGTGAAGATGGCCTGCGAGATCTCCGAGGAGTTCGATACCCCCGTGCTGTACCGCACCACCACCCGCGTCTGTCACAGCAAGGGCCTCGTTGAGTTCGGCGAGCGCACCGAGCATGTCGCCCCCGCGTACAAGCGCAACGTCCGTAAGTTCATCTGCACCCCCGCGAACGCCTACATGAACCATCCTCTCGTTGAGGACCGTCTGGTCAAGCTCGCCGAGTTCGGTTCCACCCGCGCCGTCGAGATGGGCCTGAACACCGTCGAGATCGGCGACGGCAAGGTCGGCGTCATCACCGCCTCCATCAGCTATCAGTATGCCAAGGAAGTCTTCCCCGAGGGTACGTCCTTCCTGAAGCTCGGCCTGACCTATCCCCTGCCCATGGATCTGATCCGCGACTTCGCCGGCAAGGTGGAGAAGCTCTACGTCATCGAGGAGCTCGATCCGTTCATGGAGGATGAGATCAAGGCCGCCGGCATCGAGTGCGTCGGCAAGGAGCTGACGGGCAACATGTACGAGCTGAACACCGAGCTGGTGCGTGAGCGCGTGCTCGGCATCAAGACCCCCTACAAGACCATCGAGGGTGTCGCCGCTGCGAAGCGTCCCCCGGCGCTGTGTCCCGGCTGCCCGCACCGCGGCTTCTTCTATACGCTCTCCAAGAACAAGAGCTATGTCGTCACCGGCGATATCGGCTGCTACACGCTGGGTTCCGCCGCGCCGCTGAACTGCATGGACGTGTGCATCTGCATGGGCGGCGGCTTCACCGCTGGCGTCGGTATGGCCCACTCCTTCCAGCGCGAGAACGTGACCGATAAAGTCGTGTTCGGCGTGATGGGCGACTCCACGTTCTTCCACTCCGGTATGACCGGTGCCGCCGAGATCATCTACAACAACGCCCGCATGATCCCCTGCGTGCTCGATAACCGCATCACCGGCATGACCGGCCACCAGGAGAACCCCGGTTCCGGCTTCACCCTGATGGGCGAAGAGGCTCCCATGCTGAACATCGAGAAGATCTTCGAGACCTACGGCTTCGCCCCCGTGCTGACCGTCGATCCCCAGGATCTGACCGCGATGAAGAAGACCGTCGACGAGGCCGTGGCCGCCCTGAACGAGGGCAAGCACCCCGCCATCGTCACCCGTCGTCCCTGCCTGCTCATCAAGCGCATCAAGCAGAACCTCGGCATGTGCAAGGTCAATGCCGACAAGTGCAAGAGCTGCAAGAGCTGCCTGAAGGTCGGCTGCCCCGCCATCTCCATGGAGAACGGCAAGGCGTTCATTGACCGTACCCAGTGCGTGGGCTGCACTGTCTGCGCCCAGGCCTGCCCGTTTGATGCAATCGAAAAGGAGGAGAAGTAACATGTCTAATGTGAAAAGTTGTCTGCTCGTCGGTGTCGGCGGTCAGGGTGCGATCCTGATCTCCAAGATCATGTCCAACGGCTTCATGAAGGCCGGTTATGACGTCAAGCAGAGCGAGGTCCACGGTATGGCCCAGCGCGGCGGCAGCGTCTCCACGCAGGTCCGCTGGGGCGATAAGGTCTACGGCCCCGTGTTCGGCCGCGGCGAGGCCGACATCATGGTCGCCCTCGAGAAGATGGAAGCCGTTCGCTATGCCGAGTTCCTGAAGCCCGACGGCGTCGCCATCATCAATGACTACGCCATCAAGTCCACCACCATCGCCTCCGGCGCCGAGGAGTATCCCGAGGGCTGCATCGAGGCCATGCAGGCGAACTTCAACACCATCGCCATCCCCGCCAGCCAGATCGCTCTCGATCTCGGCAACCCCAAGTGCATGAACGTGGTGCTCTTCGGCGCCATGTGCGACAGCCTTGGCTGCCCCGACATCGACTGGGAGCAGGTCGTTGCTGAGACCGTCCCCGCAAAGGTCAAGGAGCTGAACCTCAAGGCTTTCCGCGCCGGCCGCGAGGCTGCCAAGGCCAAGTAAGGCGATTCACCGATTATAAAAAGACACGCTGCCAACAGGCGGCGTGTCTTTTTTCGGTTTGGTGTGGGATGGGATTTTAATCGGCCTGTTCTGCCTCCCTCACGTTTTCTCTTTGCTTTTTCCGCCGCGCTATGCTACAATATCCCCAAACGCAGCTTACAACAAGGAGAATCCGCATGAAGTTCCTCGCACATCTGCGCACGATCAACCGCCACCGGCGGCTTGTGCGCAAATACTGCTTCCGGCTCGGCCTGATCTGGCAGGGTCTGACGCACGACCTGAGCAAATACAGCCCCGTCGAGTTCTGGCGCAGTGTCCACTACTATCAGGGCTACCGCAGCCCGAACGATGCCGAGCGGCAGGCCACGGGCCTGAGCCTGTCGTGGCTGCACCACAAGGGCCGCAACCGCCATCACTTTGAATACTGGATCGACTACTGCATCGCCCCGGACGGGCACGTCTTCATGGGCGGGTGCAAGATGCCGAAGAAATATGTCGCGGAGATGTTCTGCGACCGGATCGCCGCCTGCAGGGTCTATCAGGGCGAGAAGTATACCGACGCATCCGCCTATGACTACTACCAGCGCTCGAAGGGGCATGTTCTCATCCACCCGGAGACGAGCCGCCTGATCGACGAATGGCTCCTCCTGCTCAAGGAGCGCGGCGAGGACGAGGCCTTCCGCCTCATCCGGGAGGACCTGAAAAAGAGCAAAACGTATTAAAATAACAGCGCCCTCCGCAGTCAATGACTGCGGAGGGCGCTGCGTCTGCCAGAAAAATCCGCGCTCTGCGGAGATTACTTCGTGCCGAAGATGCGGTCGCCCGCGTCGCCGAGACCGGGGACGATGTAGCCGTTCTCGTTCAGGCACTTGTCCACCGCGCCGGCGTAGATCTCGACGTCGGGGTGCTTGTTCGTCAGATACTCGATGCCCTCGGGGGCGGCGACGAGCACCATGAGCTTGATGTTCTTGCAGCCGCGCTTCTTCATCTCGGAGATGGCCGCGTCGGCGGAGCCGCCGGTGGCGAGCATCGGGTCGACGATGATGATGTCACGGTCGGCGATGTCCTTGGGCATCTTGCAGAAGTAGACGTGCGGCTCGAGCGTGTCCTCGTCGCGGAACATGCCGATGTGGCCCACGCGGGCGGAGGGCACCATGCGCAGCACACCGTCCACCAGACCGAGACCGGCGCGCAGGATAGGAACGACGGCGAACTTCTTGCCGGCCAGCACGGGAACCTCGGCCTTGCAGATAGGGGTCTCCACCGTGGTGGTGGTCAGGGGCAGGTCACGGGTGGCCTCATAGGTGATGAGCATACCGATTTCGCTCACCAGCTCGCGGAAATCCTTGACGCTGGTGTTCTTGTCGCGCATGATGGACAGCTTGTGTGCAACCAGGGGGTGATCCATGACGTGTACTTTTTCGCTAAACATCGTTCTTCTCCTCATATGATAAAATTTTGAATGGGTTAACAAACTCAGTCGACGGTGATCTTCAGACCCTTCGCGAGCCGCTCTCGCTCCGCCTGCGACAGGCGCAGATAGACCGGCACGAGGTCGCGCGCGCTCGTCGTCTCGCCGCGGCGCACCATCTCCTCGGCGCAGAGCGCCACGCCGACGGCATTCTGCATCCGCAGCGCCGCCGGGGCGAGCGTACAGGAAACGCCCCGTTCCAATAGACCAGTATAACACAGCTGCGCCCCGTCGCCAACCACTATTTTGCCAGTTTCTGCGGAAATATCCGCCAGTTCTTTGGCAAGCTCCTCTATGCCGATCGCCCGGTCGGGCGTGAGCCGCTCGAGCGCGCCGCCGCGGGCGCGGAAGAGCGCGTTATAGACCTGATTGCGCCGCGCGTCCATCGCGCAGACGATGAGCGCGTCCATATGTGCGAGGTTCCGGGCCATCGCCTCGAGCGTCGAGACGCCGCAGCAGGGCTTCTCCGCCGCCCACGCGAGCCCCTTCAGCGCCGAGACGCCGATACGCAGCCCCGTGAAGCTGCCCGGCCCCGCCGCCACGGCCAGCGCGTCCATGTCCTGCAGCTCCAGACCACTGCTTGTGAGCATCGCATCCAGCAGCGGCATGAGCGTACGGCTGTGGGTCAGTCCCGTATTCTGATAGCTCGAGGCCAGCGGCACGCCGTCCTCCGTCACGGCCACGGAGACGCTTTTCGCCGACGTCTCCAGCGCTAAAATCTTCAAATCGGCTCCCCTCCTGTGATGGTGATGCGGCGGCAGTCATCGCCACCCGGCGCGCGCTCGATCGCGACGCGCACGGCATCCGGCGGGATGGCGTCCGCGACGTTCTCGCTCCACTCGACGGCGCACACGCCGCCGCGCTCGAGATAGTCGTCCCAGCCGATGTCAAAGAGCTCGTCGGCGCTGTCGAGACGGTACATATCGAAGTGAAACAGCGGGATGCGGCCCTCATACTCGTTCACGACCGTGAACGTCGGGCTCGTCACCCGGCCGCGGCAGCCAAGCCCGCGCGCAAGGCCGCGCGTGAAGGCCGTTTTTCCCATGCCGAGCCCGCCCTCGTAGGCGATGACCGCGCCGGGACGCAGCTGCTTTCCCAGCCGCTCGCCGAGCGCCTCCGTCTCGGCGGGGCTGTGACAGAGATATTCCATAGACGAACCCCCATTCCCTCAAAATGTCCGCTTTCGCTCAAATCAATGCATTATAGCACAGAAAAAAACAAAAGAAAAGGGAGAAAGCCCCGTTTACAGAAAAAACTTCTTGTGGTAAACTATAATAACTTATGAAAACCATCCGAATCTCAAAGGAGAGCCTATGTTCCGACGCGCGAAAAACTTTCTGGCGGACGTGCTGCAGCAGGCGGACATGATCCTGCTGGCGCTGTGCTGCGCGGCGACGCTGTTCGGCATCACCATGGTCTACAGCGCCACCCGCTATATGCAGACGAACCGCCTCGTGATTATTCAGGGCTGCGCCCTTGTGCTGGGCGTGGTGCTGTATCTGCTTGTCTCCATGGTCGACCTGTCCGAGGTCGTGAAAAAGTGGAAGTGGCTGACGATGTTCAACTTCGGCTTCATCCTCCTGCTGCTGACGCCCTTCGGCCGCTCGGACGGCACGGGCAACCGCGCATGGCTGAAGTTCCCGGGCTTCCCGGTCAGCATCCAGCCCGCGGAGCTGGTGAAGCTGACGTTCATCCTCGTGCTGGCGTATCAGCTCGTCTGGCTCAAGGAGCACCGCGACCTCAAGAGCGTTCCGTCGGTCGCGATGCTGGGCGTCCATCTGCTGGCGCTCGTCGGCATCTATTATAAGGTCTCCGCCGATATGGGCAGCGCCCTCGTCTATATCTTCATCTTCGCCTGCGTCGCCTTTGCCGCGGGCGTGGCCATCCGCTGGTTTGTGATGGGTTTGCTCGGCGGTGGAATCGCGTTTTTTCTGCTGTGGGAATACGACAAGGTCAGCAGCTATATGAAAGAGCGCTTCTACGTCGTCTTTCACCACGACTATGACCCGCAGGGCGTCGGCTGGCAGCAGACGCGCGGCCTGATGGCCCTCGGCGGCGGAAAGCTGACGGGCGAGGGGTATCTCCACGGCACCCAGACGCAGAGCAGCAACGCGTGGAGCCTTCCGGCGCGGCACACGGACTTCATCTTCTGCACCATCGGCGAGGAGCTGGGTATGATCGGGTGCCTGCTGGCGCTGGCGCTGCTGACGGCGATCATCGTCCGCTGCGTCCTTGTGGCGCGCCGCGCGAAGAGCCCGCTCGAGTCGTACATCTGCGTCGGCATCGCGGCGATGCTCATCTTCCAGACGGTCATCAACATCGGCATGTGTCTGTTTCTCGTGCCGGTCATCGGCCTGACGCTCCCGTTCTTCAGCTATGGCGGCTCGTCCATCGTGACGCTGTTTCTCGCGATGGGCATGGTCTCCGGCATCCACAAACGAACCGCCCCGGAGTGGCTGCGGTAGAGAAAACATCCGGCCCGCTGCCAGCCGCCCATGTCCGTATAGATGGTGCCGCCGCCGCTCATGCGGCGCACCAGATGGATACCGTGCTCATCAGCATAGGGCTTGTTGATCTCCTCCAGCACGTTCTGGTACTTGCCCACCATCAGCGTGGGCGTGGTGCGCCAGAAAAGAAATACCGTCTCCGGCAGACGCTTTTCCAGCGTAAAATAGTATTCCAACCCGAAGTTGTAATACACATCCGTGGAGCCGGTCTCAATATAGATCATGCACGTCCTCCAGTGCCTCCCACGCCTTGTAGGAGCTGCGGGCCAGCGGCGCGGACGCCACATGGCGGAAGCCCTTGGACAACGCCAGCTCCTTCCAGCGGGCAAAATCCTCCGGCGTGGCGTACCGCGCCAGCGGATAGTGCTGTGGCGAGGGCTGGAGATACTGCCCGATGGTGAGGATGTCGCAGCCTGTCTCCAGAATGTCGTCCATGAGACGGCTGATCTGCTCCTCCGTTTCTCCCAGCCCCACCATGAAGCCGGTCTTGGTCAGCAGCGTGGGATTCTGCTCCTTGCAGTAGCGCAGCACGCCCAGAGACCGCTCGTACCGCGCCTGCGGCCGCACGGCGCCTTGCAGCTCCCGCACCGTCTCCACGTTGTGGTTCAGCACCTCCGGGTGGGCGGCAATCACCGTATCCAGCGCGGCGTGGTCGCCCTTCATGTCGGAGATCAGCGTCTCCACGGTGGTGCCGGGGCAAACCTCCCGAATGGCGCGGACGCACTTGGCGAACTGCTCCGCGCCGCCGTCCGGCAGATCGTCACGGGTGGAGCAGGTCAGCACCACATGGCGCAGATTCAGCTTTTTGGCGGCCCTCGCCACGTTCATGGGCTCCTCCGGGTCGGGCGGCAGGGGGTGTCCGGTGGTGACGTTGCAGAACCGGCAGTTCCGGGTGCAGATGCTGCCGAGGATCATAAAGGTGGAGGTGTGCTTTTGGTAGCACTCGCCCAGATTGGGGCAGTTGGCCTCCTTGCAGACGGTGTTCAGCTTCAGATCCCGCATCAGCGCCGCCACCTCGTTGACGGCGTCCTGGTTATAGCGAACCTTCAGCCATTCCGGTTTCTTTTCCATGTCTTACTCCGCTTCCACCACCGCCACGGCGGTGTCCACACAGACGGTGTCGCCCTCCTCCGCCAGCTGCTTTTTCAGCACGCCGGAGACGGTGGCCTCCACCTGATTGACAACCTTATTCGTCTCGATCTCAAAGAGCGGCTCGCCCGCGGCAACGGTGTCGCCCTCCTCCTTCAGCCACGCGCACAGAACGCCGCTCTCCATTTCAGGGGCCAGCTTGGGCATATTGATCTTCTTTTCCATCGTGCTGTTCCTTTCTGCCGTACCCGGCAATACGATTTTCAAAAGTGTTTGATAGCTGCTTCACATGAGCCAGTCCATCAATTCATTCGATGCATTACCCGCCAACCGGCGGCAGACTTCGGCAAAGCCCTCCGGGTCTAAGCGCGCGCCGCTGAGCAGCTGCGCCGCCAGCGCGCCGTCGATAGCGGCGCAGTCGATGACCGCATCCGAAACAATGCCGCGCTTTGCCTGATAGGCCACGCGGATGGGAACGCCGTTAAAAATGCCGGACTTTTCATAAGTAAACGCAGGGGTTCTTCCCCATGTCCACTCCCAGCTGCAGTATTTTGCGTCCCGCAAACGGCAGACCTCCGCCTCCTGCTCCGCCGTCAGCGTCAGATGGGGACTCCCGGGCGGCACCATCTGCCCCAGTAGCCGATCCTGAAACTCCTCAATGGTCATGGGACTCGCCAGATGCTCCCGTATATTGGTGACGGTGCAGATGGCGGACTGTGTCCCCCGGCTCTGGAAGCAGTCGTTTTTCCGGTGGGTGGTAATCTGATCCAGCACGCTGAGATCGGAAGAAAACAGCAGTGTGCCGTGGTGCAGCAGCCGCCCCTTTACTATTCTCTGCGCGCTGCCGGAGATTTTCAAATCCCCGATGGCAATGTCGCAGACCCGGTTTTTTCGGGCGGGAACACCGATGGCATTCAGCGCAGCGATAACCGGCGCCAGCACATCATCATAATTCCATCCGCCGTCCGTCCGGACAATATATGTGTAGTTGACGTTTCCCAAATCGTGATAGACGGTTCCGCCGCCGGTCATCCGCCGCACGACAGGGATGCCCAGCCGCCGCAGCGCCTCCACGTGGACCTCCCGGCAGATGTTCTGATAGCTGCCCACCACGACGGCCGGGCTGTTCTGCCAGAGAAAGAAAATATCATCGTCTGGAAATGTCTGGTAGATGTACTCTTCAAACGCCTGATTATAAAACGGATCGTGGGAAAGATTCCGAATGGTAAGCATCAGCGGAAACCTGCCTTTTTCGTGGACTGTGAATTGCTTCAACCATATTATATAGGTTAAGAAAAGTTTGTCAAGAATTTATCGATATTGACAGACGCCGGATTGTAGGGGCGCAATCTGGGATTTCCTGCTCAGCCCGTCTGCCTGCGCACAGTCGGCGTATGGAGGATTACGCACTGTTCCGTTTGAAATTTGTTCTGTAAATCGGAGACTTAATATGGTACAATGAGCGTGTTACATCATGACTTGGAGGCTTTTGAAGGGATATAGAAGCAATGACAAAAATCTTATTCATCTGCCACGGCAGTATCCTAAGAAGCCTCGAAAAAGCCTGTTATATCAACGGTTTTCGTCGCTCAAACGGCGCGTACTACACCACGATTACACCATTTGTGGAAGAGCTTTGATGTGACAATCCCAAATTACACATTCTGAATAAAATGAAGAGGACATATCCACGGTGCCGGATATGTCCTCTTCATTTTTATCTGCGTTTCTTTTTGCCTTTCCCGTGCTGCAACTGTGGTCGTGCTTTCCCTCGCTGGTTGATTGGACTTTTCAAGTATTTGGACAGCTTGAGTATTTCAATCAGCGAGACGAATTGCTCTTTGGTGAGCTTGTCATAATCAATGCCAAAGGTAGCGAGGAACGAACGGACTTGCTTTTCCTCGGAACTGCCCTCAAAATTCATCGCATCCTGCAACTGCCCCTGTACGGTTGCTGCGAGGGAGACTTCATCCGCAGTCATGGTGTCGGGACGATGTTCGTTCCGAATGTCGCGGAGAATACCTTTTAGATCGTCCGCAATCAGACTTCCGAAATACTCGTCCTCCCGAATCTGCGCCACTTCTAACGTCCGCAGGTACAGGTCGTTTGCATCGCCACCATTTTTCATCAATGCCATCTGCCGAACAGCTTCCAGCACGGCATTCATATCGTTGACTCGCATATCCGCGATCCGGTCAACGTAAATCTCAGCATCCAGCAAAAACCGCTGGAAATCCTTGTGGCAGATCAGCTCCGACAGCAGCCGGTGGTTGAATTTTCCCGTTTTCAAGACTTCGATTGCATCATCACCCAAATGCAGAGCGTCCAGTTCTGTGTTTGGGTGATTTTTTTGTTCTGTCAGCCCCAGCAGGTAATCGGTGGACACGCCGTAGAACTTCGCCAGCTCCACCATGCTGAACGGGCTGATATCCTTGAAATCGTCGGCTTCGTATTTTCCCAGCGCGGACTTTGAAATACCTGTTTCCGCAGATAGTTGTTCCAGCGTCAGACTGCGCTCCACGCGCAGGTCTTTGAGCCGTTCCTGAATGGTGAGTTTTGGCTGCATAGCGGTGTCCTCTCTTCAGATTTCTGCCCTTTTCCGGTCTTGTCCATAAGCGTGGAAATCTGCGTTTTTCGGCGCGTTTTCCGACCTCTTGGATATACGGGAGAGGGCTATATTTTTCGCTAAAATGGTCTTGCAATCGCACCTGAACCTTGAAAATTGCATGACCGTCCGAACGGGATATGTCCCCCAGCGAAGTAACCGCCATGACCGCGAAAGCGTGAGCGTACCAACGGGGACGAAACGCCGGGAGCGATCCTCCGGGCAGGAACGACGTTCGGAAAGAGCGGCAAAATCGAATATAAAAATCAAAGCAAGTGAAAACAGCGAAATCGTTTTCTGCTCTGTGCGGTTATCCGCACGGAATAGAGCGCTATTCAGCAGTGAACGACGTTTGTCGTTCAACATGATATTTCGCCGTTTCACGCAAAGACACATCAAACGACAAAAGCGGAAGGTGCCGCCTGTGACCAACGTATCATCGGCGGCATTTCCAGCGAAAAGCCATGTATTAAAAACCAACGCCCTATGGCGAACGGATGTCACGGTTTGACAAACCCATTTTACCATAGAGCGCATCGAAAAAACAGGAGGAAAGTTTGAATATGAGAAAATCTGAAACCTATCGCAATGAGATCAAGTCCTACATCGTCCGCACCGGCATGACCATGACCGAGGTGGTGGACTATCTCTCCGATGAATACGGCTGGAGCCGCAGCGTTCCCAATCTCTCCGGCAAGCTCAAGCGCGGCTCGCTCCGCTACGGCGAAGCGGTAGAGCTGGCGGACGCGCTGGGTATGACATTGTGTGGCAGAAAAGAGAGCGATAATCATGAAGATGAACGCATCCAAATAGCAATTTGCAACACCTCTGGATAACTTTTGAGTTTCCGTCTGACTGCTCCGTATAGTGAAGAACGACGCAGGGCGGCAAGCGCATACGCAAGACAAAACGGGTTTAAGTAAGTCACCAAGGATTTACAATTACGCACTTGAGCATAGGAGGGTCTTGTGTTATACTAAATTCAGCGTTTGCAGAATTTTATCAAGCAAAATGTGAATACAAAGCTTTGCTTTAATATTTCAACAGAGGTGTAGTCTGTGGCTGTTAGTTATAAAAAACTTTGGAAACTATTGATTGACCGTGATATGAGAAAAAAAGACTTATGTGCTGCGGCAGGAATCAGCCATGCGTCAATGGCAAAACTCGGAAAGAATGAAAACGTCACTACAGATGTGTTAGTAAAGATTTGTACAGCACTACAATGCGATATTGGCGACATTATGGAGATTACAGATAGCTCTAATAACTGAAGGGTGGAGGCGAACGAGCAGTGGATACAAAAAAGCTGGATAAGTGGGCTGATTTGCTGCTGGATACAGGAAAACGCAATAATCTAATCAATTTTAAGGATACACGAGCGTCAACCGTGGAGGTGTTGCTCCCGTCTTCTGATGTGCTGTTTGAGAAAGTGGACGGGACCGCTTCTTTTGAGGTCTTCGATCCCAAAATTGTCGAAGAAGATGATGACTCGGAAGAATCCTATGCGCCAGAGCAGTTGCAAATCGGGGCACCGGAAGAGTCTTCTGAACCGGAGCAGTTGCAGATTGCAGTGTCAGAAAAGACCGATGCTTCTGGCAGCAAAGCTGCATTTTTGGCTCAATATTCCGGTAAAATCAAGCGGCAGAATCAAATCCTACTTTATAATGTCGCAACGAATCCACTTGCTGCCGTAAAAAACATTGATAAGAAGGCACGGGAGTTCATTGAAGAAACCGGTGTCAATGTTGCGTACATGGCGTTTGGTTTTGTCCATTGGAAAGAAAGTGCCGCCTCGAACTATGTTTTTCGCGCGCCCATTTTGCTTGTACCGATTCGGCTGGAACAAGTGTCAGCGGTAGAACCCTATTTTATCAAGTCGGCAGAAGATGACATCATTGTTAATCCGACCTTTTCCTATAAAATGGACGCAGAACATGGGGTGAAGCTCCCTGAGTATAACGATGAGGGGCTGACTGCCTACCTTGAGAAAGTAAAGCGTCTTGTGGCAAAACTCCAATGGACAGTCACAGCTGAATGCAAGATCGGTATTTTCTCATTTCTCAAAATCAATATGTACCGGGATTTGAAGGACAATGCAAAGGCAATTCTTGCAAATCAGAATGTCTGCCAGCTCTTGGGTGAGCCAGCCATCACAGAAAAAATGTACAGTGATGAGGAAACTGCCGCATTTGTTGCTGATCCTTTGATTGAACTACATAGCGTGGTCGATGCAGACTCCAGCCAAATCGAAGCGATTGAGATGGCAAAGACGGGGAAGAGCTTCGTTTTGCAAGGCCCTCCCGGTACTGGCAAAAGCCAGACGATTACCAATATCATCGCAGAATGCCTTAGCGATGGCAAAAAAGTGTTGTTCGTTTCTGAAAAGCTGGCAGCCTTGAATGTAGTCTACGACAAGTTGAAGCAAGCTGGACTCGCTGAATTTTGCTTACAGCTCCACAGTCATAAAGCAAATAAAAAGGATGTTATTGCGGATATTTGCCATACACTCCGCGCAGGGAAAAGCGCCGTTTCCTCGAAAGCGGACGCTGAAATTGCTATCAAGGAAAAGGCACAGCATCAGTTGGATGCCTATGCAGTTGAGCTTCACAAGCTGCGCCCGGTCATTGAAAAAAGCTTGTATCAGCTGTATGAGTCTTACGCCGCATTTCGCTCCACGCCAGATGTTGAGTTTCCTATCCCTCAGCTTGCTTCCAAAGGCGAATCGTACTTGATAGAAACAGCTGCTCTTTTGGAGCAGTATGCAGACTATATCCCATCCATCGGATATGATTATAGAAAGAATCCGTGGTACGGCTATATCAATCAGGACACATCTTACCAGTCAAAAAACGAGGTGAAGGGTGATCTTTCTGCCGTTTCACAATTCTTGCAGGTATTGATTCCTTTGCAGCAGGAAATCTCTGAGAAGTATAAAATACAATGTACCAGCGTAGAGGACGCACAGCTTTGGAACAGTTTCTTCGGTTTTGCAGCGACTTCCAAACTGATTACACCATCACTCCTGGATCGGGAGCGTTTTGACGCGGTAAACTCTGCGCTGCATAAATTACAAGCGCAGAGTGCAGATATTATGGCTGCCCGCTCCGTGTTGAGTGCGGTGTTTGACGATGATATTTATAAACTGGATGGAGCTGCGTATCACAAGAAGCTGACAAAACAGTTTGGTGGAATCTTTTCCCGGCTTTTCAATGCCGAGTACAAGCAGCTTATCACCGACCTGCGCTTGTGCAAGAAGGACGGGAAGAAACCTGCTTATAATGAAGCTGTCTCCATGACAGAACGACTTGCCTATTATCAGCAAAAGACCTTGGAGTTTGTTGAAGCCGAAGCACCCATCAAAGCATTTCTTGGTGAAGCCTATCATGGTGTCGAAACCGAATGGGATTATGTAGCGGAACAAATGTCGGCGTTGGGTGCAATATTCTCCAGCAGCATTGCGTTCGGCACTTTGGAGCACTATAACGATTTCACCTCTGAACGAGATATATTTGCAGATTACCACCAGAAACTTGACGAGACTTTCGCAGTTTGTAGTGCTGATACATTCAAGCGAGTTGATGGGTACTTTGATCGAGCGATTCTGAACACTCACTCTGCACCGTGTAATTTGGTATTGGCGAGATTAGCGGACTGTCTGAGTGAAATGGACAAGTTGGATAACTGGTGCCATTTCAGGACTCTGCTCTCCAAGTTGGATGATAAACAGGTCGTGCCTTATGTAAATGCTGCCATTGGTCTGAATATAGAACCAAAACATATTGTCGATGCCTTCCAAAAGCAATTCTACTATCAATGGATCGATTCAATTTTGTCCGGGAATCCTGTTCTGTCTGCATTCAATCGAATTTCTCAGGATAAAGCGATTCGTACTTTTTCCGAGAAAGATACTGAGCAATTTGAAATCAATAAGGCAAAAATCCGCGCTGAGCTTTCCTCTATGCGCCCATCGCTTGATATGATTGCGTCCGGGAGCGCATTGTCGATCTTGCTTCGTGAAGGCGAAAAAAAGCGCAAGCAAAAGAGTATTCGTTCTCTGCTTGCTGAAACAGGTGAGCTTGTTCAGCGAGTCAAGCCGTGCTTTTTGATGTCTCCGCTGAGCGTCAGCACTTTCCTTGCGCCGGATTCCGTTCACTTCGATGTGGTTGTATTTGATGAGGCATCACAGATTTTCCCGCAGGATGCAATCGGCGCAATCTATCGTGCAGATCAGTTGATTGTTGTGGGTGACTCTAAGCAGATGCCGCCCAGCAATTTCTTCAATGCTACTATTGAAGCGGAGGACAACGATGAAGAAACCGGAGATGTAACGGACTTTGAATCTATCTTGGATCTGTGTTCGACATCCATGCAGCAGCTCCGGCTGCGCTGGCATTACCGCAGTCGATATGAGCAGCTGATTACTTTCTCCAACAAGAATTTTTATGACAGCGATCTTGTGACGTTCCCGTCTTCTAAGGTCGATGCTCCGGGAATCGGTGTAGACTATTATCACGTGGACGGCGTATTTGACCGCAAAGCCCATACCAACCGGAAAGAAGCAGAGTTTATTGTTGATCTGATCTATCAGAATATTGAGAAATATCCGGACCGCAGTCTTGGCGTGGTTGCGTTCAGCGTAGCGCAGCAGGACTTGATTGATAAACTGCTTTCCAAGCGGCGGCAAAGCACACCGGAAAAGGAATACTTCTTCAAGAACGATGGGAAAGAGCCTTTCTTCATCAAAAATCTCGAAACCGTGCAGGGTGATGAACGCGATACGATCATTTTCAGCATTGCCTATGGTATTGATGCTCAAGGGCGTCTACTGCATAATTTCGGCCCATTGAACCGTGTCGGCGGTGAACGAAGGCTGAATGTTGCCGTTACCCGTGCAAAATGCAATGTCCAACTGGTTTCTTCCATGCACTATACGGACATTGACTTGAAGCATACATCCGCAGAAGGTGCAAAGCTGCTTCGCGAATACCTCGATTATGCCGAGAACGGCAGTGTTGCGCTGGAACGGGCAATTTCCGTCAGTCCGTTTGAACAATTCGATTCCGATTTTGAACTTGAGGTGTGCGATTATCTGAGATCCAAAGGCTTTGCGGTAGATACGCAAGTCGGCTGCTCTGGATTCCGTATTGACCTCGGTTTGAAGTTGCCGGACAGCTCTGACTATGTACTTGCGATTGAATGCGATGGCGCAACATATCACTCATCCAAAAATGCGCGTGACCGTGACCGTCTGCGGCAGGAAATTTTGGAGCGCATGGGTTGGAAATTCTATCGTATCTGGTCTACGGACTGGTTCAGAAACAAATCGGTTGAGCAACTTCGACTTTTGGAGGCAGCTGCGGATGCGGTCAAAAATCCAACAAAATCAGAAGTAAAGTCGGTAGATAGTCAGCCGGCAGAAACATTTGAAGAGGTTGCAGTCGAAAAACATTTTGAATTTCCTTCGTATAAGGCGGCGGATTTTTTTGAGGTTTGCCGACGACATCATTACAGAGATTTCAAGGCAATCGTTAAGGAAATTTTGGAAGTGGAGGCGCCTCTATCGGAAGATTTATTCCTGAAGCGTATCGTGTGGTATTTTGAACGTGAAAAGGTCACAAATGTCGTGCAGAGAGCCTATGATTGCTTCCTATTAGGAACGCTGTAAATACAAGGGTTTTCAGACCCGACAAAATAAAACAGAGCTATCACATTACGCAAAAGGCCGCCCGGTCAAGACAACGGGCGGCCTTTTTGCGTGGAAAGCTCGGAAGGAGGCAGAAATTTTCTAAAAAATAAGTACAAAATTTTCAAGCTCATTTTTGTGCAAAATTACAGAAAGATTGGAGGTTAGCAAGTGGAGGAAAACAAAAATATTCCCACCACCGAAGGCGAGGCGATTGCTCCCGAGGCGCCTGTCACGGATATTCCCGGCACCGATGCCCCGTCCCCGGATTTGACCGCTGGAGTCCCCCAGCAGGAACAGGCTGGGGCAACGATGACCGAACCTGGTGATGTTGTCGTGTCTTTTGACAAGATCGAAGAGCTGATGGCAGAACGCCGGGCGGCTGCCCGTGATACCGTGGAAAAGGCCGAGCCCGCCGCCCCGGAGGTTGATGCTCCCGCTGTGGAGCCTGTCGATCCCATCCCGGATGCAAAAGCGGCAGAAAAGGCCACGGAGGAAAAGCCGCAGGAGGAGGTTGCGGCTGAACAGAAAAAATCCCGCCGTGGCCGTCCCCCGAAAGCTGAAAAAGCGGAGCAGGCAGCGCCCGAGGCTGGAAAAGAGCAGACGGCGGCAAAGCCCCGCAGAGGCCGCCCACCCAAGGCGGATAAGGCGGCCCCCGACGAGGCCCAGCCGCCCAAACCTCGAGACAAAGTGTCCCGAGGTAAAAAAGCCGCTCCCGCCAAGGAGGAGTCTCCCGCCCCGGAGCCGGTAGCCGTTGGCGGTGATACCGCCCCGGCTGCTGAGATCCCGGCAGAGCCCAAAGAGCCAGCACCCCCGCCCCGTCCCATTGAGGAGGGCAAAACCGTCTATATCAAGTTGAGCGAGCTCCATCCGTTCCATACTTTCCGGGAACACCCTTTCAAGGTGGTGGACGATGCCGCCATGATGGATCTGGTGGGGACGATCAAGGAACACGGCGTTATGACCCCCGCCACCGTCCGCCCCGAAAAGGACGGGACGGGCTATGAGATCATTGCGGGCCACCGCCGCTGTCGTGGTAGTGAGCTGGCCGGTGTGGAGGAGCTGCCCTGTATCGTCCGGGATATGACCGATGTTGAGGCTGTCCGGGAAATGAAAAACAGCAACAAGCAGCGCGGCGACCCTCTCCCCAGCGAGCTGGCGAAACTTCTTGATCTGGAAGTGGAGGCCATCAAGCACCAAGGCGGGCGGCTGGACGGCGTTGCTCCCGGTGATGTGGGAAAACGCTCTGTTGAGATCGTTGGCGAAGCGCACGATATGAACTACAAAAAGGTCATGCGGTATCTTCGCCTTAATTCCCTTGTCCCGGAGCTGCTGAGTAAGGTGGACGAAAAGGGGCTGGGCTTCATGCCCGCCGTGGAGATCTCGTACATCAAACCGAAAAACCAGAGGTTGATTGCCGTGTCTATCGACGGTGAGCAGTCCTCGCCCTCCCACGCTCAGGCCAAACGGCTCCGGGAGCTGGATCAGGCGGGCAAGCTCAACGGCGATGTGATCGACGGTATTCTGAGTGAAAAGAAAAAGGAGGATCGCGGCGTGATTATTTCTATGGCCGAACTGGAGAAGTATTTTGGCAAGGAGGTCACTCCTGTCAAGATGAAGGAGCAGATCATGTCCCTGCTGGACGAATGGAAAGAGAAACAGCCGCCCGAGCTGAAAAAGCCCGAGAAAAAGGCGGATTTGGAGAAGTAACCTCGAGACACTTTGTCCCGAGGTTTTTTCACGCCCTTTCACAGAGGGCTCTGGTGGTTTATCCCCCGTCGCCGCCCAAATCAAAGCGCAGTCGGGAGCTGCCTGTCAAGGGGGCATGGCCCCGCCGCTTGCGGCGGCCTGCCCTTGACGGGCGGCCCCGGCTGTGCTACTCCCAGCGGCGCGACGGGGGTATATCCTCCAGAGCCGCTCCCTTTCCCATGATTGGGAAAGGGCGGGGGGATTGGGCTGAACCTACATTATAAAATATCGGAGGTATTCAATATGAAACGACCCCTTGCGTATGTCACCGCCGCGTGGTACGGCGGCGACAGCGAAAATGCAGAACAGGCGGCTCGGTACTGCCGCGCTGTGTACGAGGCGGGCTTTTCGCCCATCTGTCCCACCCTGTATCTGCCCCTGTTTCTCAATGACGCTATTCCCGAGGAGCATAAAAGCGGCATCGACATGAGCCGTGACCTGCTCCGACGCTCTCATGTGCTGGTGGTGTGCGGCCATACCGTTACCGAGGCCATGAAAAACGACATCGCCGTTGCCCAGCGGCTGGGGATCACAGCGACCACCCTTGAGGGTATTTTGACTGTCAAGGGACAGGGCCGCAGACGAAATGACGATTAAGCTGGGGAGCCTGTTTGATGGGATCGGGGTGTTCCCGCTGGCGGCAGCCCGCTGCGGGATCACCCCGGTATGGGCCAGCGAGATCGAAAAGGCCCCTATCTCCATCACAAAACGGCACTTCCCGGATATGGCCCACTTGGGTGACATCACCCGCATGGACGGCGGGGCCATCCCGCCCGTCCATGTGCTGACCTTTGGATCGCCATGTCAAAACCTGTCCCAAATCGGCAACCGGGACGGCTTGGCTGGCGCAAAGTCCAGCCTGTTTTTTCAAGCGATCCGCATTATCAAAGAAATGAGGGATGCAACTGACAATCTATTTCCAGTTATCGCTGTTTGGGAAAACGTCATGGGAGCGTTTTCTTCAAATGACCGGATGGACTTTAGAGCCGTGCTATCCGCGTTCAACGCCGCCGATGTTCCAATGCCTGCTTCTGGAAGATGGGCGGGAGCCGGAATGGTGCGAGGGGGAACGCCTGACCTCGCATGGCGGCTCATGGATGCCCAATATTGGGCAAGCCCCCGACTGGCACGACGGCAGCGTATCTTCCTCGTGGCGGATTTTGGAGGCCGACGTTCCCACGAAATACTATTTAAGCCCCGCCCAATGCGCCCACTTTCTGAAGCTGGCGGAGATTGCGGGCTGTCCTCCCCCGAAGGAGATCGAGGCACTTTTCTTGAAACAGGGGGGCGCGTACCCGTCACCAGACCCTTTCAATGCTTCCGTATGCGGGCATCGGCCAAAGATAGGACGCCAGAAGCGTTCCGAAACAGCTTCGGATTACCAACTGACCCTTTTCCCACTCTTTTAGCGGGCGGCGTGGCTCCCTTTGCCTTTTGGTATGAGGACGATCCCGCCGGGGGCTTTGTTCGGTTTCTCACGGAGCTGGAGTGCGAGCGTCTGATGGGCTTGCCCGAGGGCTGGACAAAATACGGCGCGGACGGCGAGGAAATACGGGCGGCCAGCCGCTACAAGGCGTTGGGGAACGCCATCGCCCTGCCCTGTGCCGAGTACATTATGGCGGGGATCAAGGAGGTGCTGCATGACCCTGTTTGAAGCCTATGTTACTAATGCCGGGAAGTACGCCGACTATGGCGTAGAGGTTGGAGAACCCTTGAAGTTTCCCACTACCACCGAAGAAGTACAGGCGCTCCTAAAGCGGATCGGCGTGGATGGTGTTCGGTATCAAGAGATTTTCATTGTTTCTTTTGACGGTGATGTGCTGGGCCTGTATGACTATCTGAGCGAATATGAAAATCTGGACGAGCTCAACCATCTGGCCCATCTGCTCTCTGAACTGGATCAAGGTGAACTGGAAACGCTGGAGGCCGTTCTCAACAAGGGCGACCATACTTCCAGCGTGGCCGACATCATCAACCTCGTTCACAATCTGGACTGCTACGATCTGCACCCCGGCGTATCGGACGATGAAACGCTGGGGCGCATTTATGTGGAGGACATGGAGCGGCTGGAGGTGCCCGAAGATATAATCAACTATTTTGACTTCGAGGCATACGGGCGGGATATGCGGCTGAACGAGGGCGGGCACTTCGCCCCCGGCGGCTATCTGACCCGAGTAAGCAATAACTTTGTAGAGCTGTACCACGGGATCGAGGACATTCCCGCAGAGCACCGGGTATTTGCATACCCCCAGCTTTCCATCCGGGAGCAGATGGCAGCCTACAAAGAAATTATTGACGGCTCTGCCCGAGACACGGGCAGGCACCCTATCATTCCGGGACATGAAGATCGTTAGCACTTCGAGACACTTTGTCCCAAAGCAAGGAGGTGGTATAGCTGGTTGACGAAGATATTTCCCGGCGTACAATCGCAATTTCCATGAAAGCCAGTAAGCTGACCGCCCGGGGCCTTGCCTATGTGCTCCGGGCCGTTGGCCGTAAAATCGCCAAGGCACACCGGGAGGCGCAAACGCCCCACGGCAAACAGAGCGTGAAAAAGCTCATGGCCCACGGTACGGCCACCAACAGTATTGAGGTGGACGCACCCAAGGTATTTGACCGGGTAGCCCGGAAGTGGAATGTGGACTACGCCTTTTACAAGACCGGGCCGGACAAATATCTGCTTTTCTTCAAGACGGGACAGGCCGACGCGATGACGGCCTGTTTTTCTGAATACTCCCGGAAGGTGCTGGATAAATCCAAGTCCCGGCGCGTCCCCATCCGGGAACAGCTCAAACGGGCGGCGGATCAGCTTGCCAAGGAAAAGCCCTGCCAGAAGGAGCGCGTAAAGGAGGCGGCCCATGCGGACAGATAAAATCAGAAAATATGTACTTCCCAATATCCCGTATCTGTTCATCGGCTGGGCCTGCTTGAAAATGGGGACGGCTTACCGTCTGGCCACTGGTGCAAACTTCGGGGAAAAACTGCTGGGGCTCATGCAGACCATCGGCGTGGCCTTTGCGGATTTCTCGCCGGGGCTCAACCCGGCAGACTGGCTGGTGGGCATTGTGGGGGCCGTGGGCTTTCGCCTGCTGATCTATGTGAAAAGCAAGAACGCCAAGAAATATCGCCGGGATGAGGAATACGGCAGCTCCCGTTGGGGCGGGCCTAAAGACATCCAGCCTTTTGTCGATCCAAAGTTTGAGAACAATGTCATTCTCACCGGGACGGAGCTTCTCACCATGAACACCCGCCCGAAGATCCCGGCCAATGCCCGCAACCTCAACGCCTGTATCATCGGATCGTCCGGCTCGGGCAAAACCCGGTTCTGGCTCACGCCCCAGCTTCTTCAAGCCCATTCCTCGTATGTGGTGGTCGATCCAAAAGGCGGCGTCCTCGGGCAGGTGGGCTATTTCCTGCAAAAAAAGCGTGGATATAAAATCAAGGTTTTTAATAGCATTGATTTTTCCAAGTCCATGCACTATAACCCGCTGGCGTACATCAAGAACGAGGCCGACATCCTAAAGTTTGTCAATGCGCTGATCTCCAACACCAAGGGAGAGGGCAAGGAGGGCGATCCGTTTTGGACGAAGGCCGAGACACTTTTGTATTGTGCGCTTATCGCCTATATCATCTTCGAGGGCCCTGCCGAGGATCGAAACATGAACACGCTGGTGGACATGATTTCCGGGATGGAGGTCAAGGAGGATGACGAGGACTTTATGAACGCCGTGGACTATATGTTTGCGGGGCTGGAAAAGCGCAAGCCCGATTGCTTCGCCGTGAAGCAGTACAAAAAGTACAAGTTAAGCAGCGGCAAGACGGCAAAATCGATCCTTATTTCCTGCGGCGCTCGTTTGGCTCCCTTTGACATTCCCCAGCTCCGGGAAATTATGTCCTATGACGAGCTGGAGCTTGACCGCATGGGCGATAGGAAAACAGCTACTTTCTTTGTCATCTCTGACACGGACAGCACCTACAATTTTTTGGTGGCTCTGGCCTTTTCGCAAATGTTCAATCTGCTCTGTGAGCGGGCGGACAATGTGCATGGGGGCCGCCTACCCCATCATGTGCGGGTGCTTTGGGACGAGGCGGCTAACACGGGACAGGTGCCGGGGCTGGAAAAGCTGGTGGCCGTCATCCGCTCCCGCGAGGTGTCTTTGGTATTGCTGTACCAACAGTTAGCACAATGCAAGGCCATTTACGACAAACACGCTGAAACGATTTTGGGAAACATGGACAGCGTTGTGTTTTTGGGAGGCAGAGAGGCCAGCACCATCAAGGAAATATCCGAGAACTGGCTGGGCAAGGCCACCATCTCTATGCAGACCGAGGGGCGCTCCCGTGGGCAGTCTGAAAGCTACAACCAGAACACCCAGCGGCTGGGCCGGGAGCTGATGACCCCCAGCGAACTGGCGACCATGCCCGGAGACAAGTGCATTTTGCAGCTCCGGGGCCTGCCGCCGTTTTTCTCCAAAAAGTACGATTTGAAGCAGCACCCCAATTACCGATACACGGCAGAGGCCGATAAAACCAAAAACGCCTTTGACCTCGACAAGCTCATCAACCGCCGCAGGCGGCCCGGGCTGAACGAGGTTTGCGAGGTGTACGAGGCGGCGGTGCCCGAAGATGCGCTCACAGCCGAGGACGAGGACATCCTGAGCTATGATGACATCGACGATCCCGACGCTTTTGTATAAATCACTTCGAGACAAAGTGTCCCGAAGCAGTCACTTGCCGCCCACACCGGGCGGCTTTTTTCATGGCCGGGGCTATGACCCCGGAGAAATGGAGGAATATATGCAGTTTTTCGCTTCCGCTATCACTACTCTGCAGACCCTTGTTGTTGCTCTCGGCGCTGGCCTCGGCGTGTGGGGCGTTGTCAATCTGCTGGAGGGCTACGGCTCGGACAATCCCGGTAGCAAGAGCCAGGGCATGAAGCAGCTCATGGCTGGCGGCGGTATCATCGTGATTGGCACCACTCTGATCCCCCTGCTGTCTGGCCTGTTTTAAGGTAACGGCTTATGGGTATTCTCACCGAATGGATCACGGAATGGCTGAAAGGGCTTTTGATCGAGGGGATCATGGGAAACCTCACAGGGCTTTTTGACACGGTGAATACCCGAGTCGGAGAGATCGCGGTACAGGTGGGAACGACCCCGGCGGCGTGGAACGCTGGGGTTTTCTCCCTCATACGGCAAATATCCGAAACGGTGATTTTACCGATTGCCGGACTGATCCTAACCTTTGTTGCAACCTATGAACTGATCCAGATGCTCATAGACAGGAACAACCTGCACGACATCGACACATGGCTCTTTTTTAAGTGGATATTCAAAACGGCGGCGGCCATCCTCATTCTCTCCAACACATTCAACATTGTAAACGCGGTGTTCGATGTGTCGCAGAGCGTGATTGCCCGCTCCGCTGGCGTGATCCAAGGCTCAACCGACATCACCCCGGATATGCTGGCGACGCTGGAGACAACGCTGGAAGGCATGAGCCTTGGCTCCCTTGTGGGGCTGTTCATGCAGTCCATGCTCATTCACTCGACCATGTGGGCGCTGAACATCATTATTTTCGTCCTTGTCTATGGCCGTATGCTTGAAATATATATGCTCACCAGTCTGGCCCCCATCCCCGTGGCGACCCTATCTAACCGGGAAGTCGGGCAGATGGGCCAGAACTACCTAAAATCCCTGTTCGCCGTTGGTTTCCAAGGCTTGCTCATTCTGCTGTGCGTTGGCATCTACGGCGTGCTGGTGCAGGGTATCTCCACCAGCGGCGACCCCATCGGGGCCATTTGGGGCTGTGTGGGGTACACGGTTTTGCTCTGCTTCATGCTGTTCAAAACCGGGTCTATCAGCAAAAGTATCTTTGGCGCACATTAGAAAGGGGCGTGATTATGGCCGATACTTCCGCTTTGGGACAGAGTGTCCCGAAGTCCCAGGAGGGACTTTTCCTCATGGACGGGATCGAGGGGCTGCTGTCCTTACCCCGTCATTCGGTGGATATGCTTTTGACCGATCCGCCCTATGGCACGACCCGGAACTATTGGGATGTGCCTTTGCCGCTGGATGCGCTGTGGGAGGCGGTGCGCTGGGCGGTCAAGCCCGACGGTGCGGCCCTGTTCTTCGCTCAATGCCCCTATGACAAGGTGCTGGGGGCATCCAACCTCGCCATGCTCCGCTATGAGTGGATATGGTACAAGGAGCGCGGGACAGGCTTTCTCAATGCCAACCGCGCCCCGCTGAAAAAGTCGGAGAACATCCTGGTGTTCTACCAGAAGTCCCCGGCCTACTTTCCGCAGTTTACTTATGGGGAACCGTACAGCAAGGTACACGCCCGCAAGGGCTCCAGTCCCAACTACGGCAAGTTTGAGCGGCAGGGCTCGGCATCCAATGACGGGCGGCGCTATCCGGGGAATGTGCTGTTTGTGCAGACGGTGGCACATCCTACCCACCCCACACAAAAGCCCGTGGAGCTGTGCGAGTACCTTATCAAGACCTACACCCGCCCCGGCGAGGTGGTGGCCGATCTCTGCGCTGGCTCCGGGACAACCGCCGTGGCTGCCCTCAATACGGGCCGCCGCTTCGTCTGCTTTGAAAGCGCCCCGGCCATCTATGGCCCCGCCGCCCAGCGCATTGAACAGGCGCGGCTGGCCGTGGAGCGTGGCGAGAAAGGAGAATGACCATCGGTAAATATCCTATCATATACGCCGATCCCCCTTGGCGATACACCCAAAAGGGATTGCAGGGGGCGGCGGAGCACCATTACCCGACAATGAGTATCAATGAATTGTGCGCGTTGCCTGTGGCCGAGCTTGCGGCCCCGGACAGCGCGCTTTTTTTGTGGGCGACTTTTCCCCAGCTCCCGGAGGCCCTGCGGCTCATAGAGGCGTGGGGCTTTACCTATAAAAGCGTGGCCTTTGTCTGGCTGAAAAAGAACCGCAAGGCGGATAGCTGGTTTTATGGGCTGGGCTTCTGGACGCGGGGAAACGCTGAGATCTGTCTGCTGGCAACACGGGGCCACCCCAAGCGGCAGGCGGCCAATGTCCACCAGTTTATCATTTCTCCCATCGAGGCCCACAGCAAAAAGCCCGATGAGGCCCGTGACAAGATTGTGTCCCTCATGGGCAATCTTCCCCGTGTGGAGCTGTTCGCAAGACAGACCCCGCCCGGCTGGGATGTGTGGGGAAACGAGGTAGAGCCCACGATCCGGGACTTTGGGACAAAGTGTCCCGAGGTTCAGAAAGGAAACTGACCTATGCCTTATGTGAATGTACCTAACGACCTATCCAAAATCAAAACCAAAATCGCCTTTAATTTAACCAAGCGCCAGTTGATCTGTTTCGGCGGCGCGGCGCTGGTAGGCGTCCCGGTCTATCTGCTGTCCCGGAGCTCTATCGGCAGCACCGGGGCCATGTTCCTCATGCTGGCCGTCATGCTCCCGGCGTTTATGCTTGCCATGTATGAGCGGGACGGCCTGCCTTTTGAAAAGGTGGTACGGAATATCATCCGGGCCAAGTTCACCCGGCCCGGCATCAGACCGTACAAAACGCAGAATATCTATGCTCCGTTTGCGGGAAAGGAGGAGCCTATTGCAGACAAGAAGCAAACCCCAAAAGCGCGGCACCGCAAGGGCCGCTAAAGGCCGGGCCGGACTTTCCGCCCAGCAGACCATTCCCTATATCGCCATGCACCCGGACGGCGTGTGCCAGCTCCCCGGCGGTATCTACACAAAAACCGTGGAATACGAGGACATCAACTATTCCGTGGCGTCCACCGAGGATCAGACGGCCATCTTTGGCGGCTGGAGCTCATTCCTCAATTACTTTGACAGCTCGCTGCCGTTCCAGCTTTCCTTTATCAACCGCCGTTCCCGTGACCGCAGCCGCTACAAGGTGAATATCCCGCCCGCCGAGGATCACTTCAACAGCGTCCGGGAGGAGTTCACCTCTATGCTGAAAAACCAGATCGCCAAAAGCAACAACGGCATTGAGCGCACAAAGTATATCACCTTTGGCCTGCCTGCCGAGGGTGTGGCCGAGGCCCGCCCCCGTCTGGAGCGTGTGGAGGCCGATGTGATGGGAAACCTCCATCGGCTGGGCGTTCAGTCGGAGCCGCTGGCTGGCCGGGATCGGCTGGCTCTGCTCCATAGCCAGATGCACCCCGGCAACCGGGAGCCATTCCGCTTTGCGTGGAAGGACATCCCCAAGCACGGCCTTGGCACCAAGGATTATATCGCCCCGGACAGCTTCGACTTCCGGGACAGCCGCACTTTCCGGGTGGGCCGCTATTGGGGCGCGGCATCCTATTTACAGATTTTGGCGTCGGAGCTGTCTGACAAGCTCCTTGCCGAGATTTTGGAATTGGATGCGGAGCTGACCGTCACCATGCACATTCAGACGGTGGATCAGCTCAAGGCCATTAAGACCATCAAGGGAAAAATCTCCGACATTGGCCGCATGAAGGCCGAGGAACAGAAAAAGGCTGTCCGGGCAGGGTACGACATAGAGATTTTGCCCCCCGACCTCATCACTTTCAGCAAGGACGCCGCCGAGCTGCTGGCCGACCTCCAGTCCCGGAATGAAAGAATGTTCCTGCTGACCTTTACGGTGGTGAACATGGCACCCAACCGCCAGCGGCTTGAAAACGATGTGTTTACCGTGGGCGGTATCGCGCAGAAGTACAACTGCGCCTTAAAGCGTCTGGACTGGCAGCAGGAGCAGGCGTTTGTTTCCTCGCTGGCCCTCGGCTATAACGGGCTGGAGATCCAGCGGGGCATGACTACCAGCTCCACGGCTATTTTCATCCCCTTTATGACAAGGGAGCTCCGAATGGGCGGGCAGGCGCTCTACTACGGCATGAACGCCCTTTCCCACAATGTCATCATGGCTGACCGCAAAAAGCTGAAGTCGGCCAATGGAATGTACCTCGGCTCAACGGGATCGGGCAAGAGCTTTGCGGCCAAGCGGGAGCTGCTCAATGTATTTCTCACCACCAATGACCGCATTGTGATTGTTGACCCGATGGGCGAATATGTCCCGCTGGCCCGACGGCTGGGAGCCCAGGTGATCGAGATTGCCCCGGACAGCCCCAACCACCTAAACCCGATGGACATCCAACTGAATATGAACGGCGGCGAAAGCCCCCTGTCCATGAAGGCAGATTTTCTCTTGTCCCTGTGTGAGCTGATCTTGGGCGGCAAGGAGGGCTTACAGCCCATCGAGCGGACGGTCATTGACCGTTGTGTGCGGCAGGTCTACCGGGAGATGGCGCTGGGACTGGAAAATGCGAAAACGCCCCTGCTTCAAGATTTGTATGAGGAGCTTCTGAAACAGCCGGAGCCCGAAGCAAAGCGGGTGGCAACGGCGCTGGAGCTCTACTGCACAGGCTCCCTCAACCTGTTCAACCACCATACCAATGTGCAGACCTCAAACCGGGTGGTGTGCATCGTGCTGAAGGGCATGGGTGAAAACCTCCGCAAGATCGCCATGCACATTACCAACGAATTTGTCACCCAGGCCGTGGATGAAAACTACCGGGCGGGGGTGGCGACTTGGTGCTACTTCGACGAGTTCCATGTTCTGCTCCGTGACCAGTTGACCGCCAGCTACTTTGTGGCCGTCTGGAAAATGCTCCGTAAAAAGGGCTGTGTCCCCAGCGCATTGACGCAAAATGTGAAAGACCTTTTAGCCAGCGCGGAGATCTCAAACATTCTGGACAACACCGATTTCATGGTGCTGCTGTCACAGGCCCAGAGTGACCGGGCGATTTTGGCAAAGCAGCTCGGCATTTCAGAGCACCAGCTTTCCTACATCACCCACTCCAATTCGGGCGAGGGCCTGTTGTTCTATGGGAATGTGACCATCCCGTTTATTGACCGTTTCCCGCGTGGTGAGATTTACGATCTGCTGACGACCCGCCCGGAGGATATGACCCATGAACGAAAAGACGAGTAACGGCACTTCGGGACAAAATGTCCCGAAGTCCAAGTTCCGACACAAGAGCCGGCAGGAACAGGCGGCGGAGTCCAAGCTCCGTATGGAAAAGCGGGGTGAAAAGCTGGATAAGGCCCGGGGCAAGCTGGCGAAGCAGAAACCGCCCAAGCGTCCCGGCCCCGTGAAGCGTGCGGGCCGGGCGGCGCTGGGCGGTGTGCATGGCTTTGTGCATGGGAAAATCTATGAGGTGGAGCATGAAAATGTGGGCACCGAGGGCGCTCACCGCTCCGAGCTGGTGGGCGAGTCTGTTCTGCGGCACGGTACGCGCCATGTAAAAAAGACTATCCGGGAGCACCCGGCCAAGGCCGTCCAAAGAGCCGAGTCCAAGTACATCAAGGCTACGGCGGACTATCAGTACCGGGCGGCGGCTCTGGAGCATCCTGAGCTGGACAAGGGGGCCTTTTCCCGGTATCTGCAAAAGCGGCGTATCCAAAAGCAGTATGCGAAACAGGCGCGGGAGGCCGCAAAGCAAGGGGCCAAGGCCGCTGAGAAAACGGCTGTCACCACGGAAAAGCTGGCGGCCCGGACGGTGGCTTTCGTCAAGCGGCATCCCGTGGGCGTGGTCATCGGTCTGGCCTGCGCCCTGCTGATCTTCTCCCTCCAGTCCTGTGTTTCCTCGATGGTGACGGTGGGCAACGGTCTGGTGGGCGCGGTTGCGGCCAGCACCTATGCGTCCGAGGACGCGGATATGCTGGGGGCCGAGGCCGCCTATTGTGAGCTGGAGGCTGAACTGCAGGACTACCTCGACAGCTATGAGTCCACCCACGATTACGACGAATACCATTTTGACCTCGATGACATTGAGCACGACCCCTATGTGCTGATCTCCATGATCTCCGCGCTCCACGAGGGGGCGTGGACGGTGGACGAGGTACAGGGTACGCTCCAAAACCTCTTTGACCGCCAGTACATTCTGACCGAGGAGGTGGAGGTTGAGGTGCGGTATCGGACGGAAACCGACACTTGGACGGACGAGGAGGGCAACACCCACACGGACACTTACCAAGTGCCGTATGACTACTACATTTGCTATGTGACGCTGGAAAATTTCAATCTGTCCCATGTGCCGATCTACATGATGTCCGAGGAACAGCTTTCCCGATACGCCCTCTATATGGCCACGCTGGGCAACCGCCCCGACCTGTTCCCGCAGTCCGGCTATGTGCCGAGGTACACCAACCCGCCCCCGAAGCACGATGTCCCGGAGGCATATCTGGCCGATGAAACCTTTGCCGCCATTCTGGAGGAGGCCGAGAAGTATTTGGGCTTTCCCTATGTGTGGGGCGGGAGCAGTCCCTCCACCTCTTTTGATTGTTCTGGCTTCGTCAGCTATGTTTACAACCAATGTGGCTGGGACTTTGGACGGCTGGGAGCCCAGGGGCTCTACAACATTTCCACCCCAACCAACAACCCCAAGCCCGGTGATCTGGTTTTCTTCACAGGAACCTATGACACGCCGGGCGTTTCTCATGTAGGCATCTATGTGGGCGACGGATGGATGCTCGACTGCGGCGATCCCATCCATTATTCCAATCTCAACACGAACTATTGGCAGTCCCACTTCTACGCCTACGGCAAACTTTATTGACAAGGAGGATTTTTGAATATGGCAATCAGCAAAAGCGCGAAAATCGAGGCTGAGATTGAAAAGGTCAAGGCCAAGATCGCGGAACAGCAGGCCCGTCTGAAGGAGCTGGAACAGAAAAAGCACGAGGCGGAAAACAGCGAGATCGTGGACATCGTGCGGGGCATGAGTATTTCCCTCACCGATCTGCCCCTGTTGCTCCAGTCCATTCAGAACGGCGGCGGGGCTACTTTGGGACAGAGTGTCCCGAAGTCTGAGGACAAGGAGGACAGCGAATGAAAAGAGGATTTAGGATGCTGATGGCGGCGCTCTGCTCCGTCGTTTTTTTATGCGGCTTTTCCGTTACGGCCTACGCCGGGGGCGGCGACGAGGTCATGGACTATGAGACTGAGCCCGTGGTGGAAACCGAGCCCGTGCCCACCATCGAACCCGGCGCGGGCTTTGCGGAGGAGGGCAACCTTGTGACCCGCGATCTGCTCTATGACAAGAACACCAACAAGCAGTTTATTTCCGTCCAGACCAGCGGCGGCAACACTTTCTATATCGTCATCGACTACGACAAGCCCACCGACGAGGACGGCGAACAGTACGAAACCTACTTTTTCAGCATTGTGGACGAGGCCGATCTGCTGGCTGCTATGGAGTCCGCTGGCGTTGAGCTGCCCGCCTGCACCTGTAAGGAGAAATGCGTGGTGGGTGCAATCAACACCGATTGCCCGGTCTGCTCCATCAATATGGGCGAGTGTGCGGGCGTGACCCCAGAGCCAGAGCCCGAACCTACCACGGAGCCACAGCCCGAGGAGCCCGCGAAAAAGAACGGGGCCGGGCCGCTGATCCTTGTGCTGGCTATCTTCGCCATTGGCGGCGGGGCCGGGTGGTACTTCAAGATTTACCGCCCCCAGCACCAGCAGGCCGCTGCGCCCGAGGATGACTACGAGGAAGAAATGGACGCTTACAACGATTTTGAGGATGACGGCCCTCCGTGGGACGAGGACGATCCCGAACCCGGAGAGGAGGACGAGGCATGAACTTTACGAAAAGCCCCTTTGAGGCCATGATGAAAAAGCCGTCCCACATTCAGACCCCGCCCCCGTCCAAGGCACCCAAGGGCTCCCGCTGTCACGGCTGTCCATACTGGCGGGGCATCGCCTGTGTGTCCTGTTACCGTGAGCTTTTGGGCAAGCCGGGCGGGAGGTGATGCTGTGGCCCGTGAGCTGACCCGAGAGGAAAAGGGAAAAATCCGTGCGCTGGTGACAAAGTGGTGCGCCAACTACGACCGGGAATACGGCTGCTTACCGCTGGACTGCGAGTGCTATATGCTGGGGAAATGCTGGACGGGGAGCTATTGCCGCTACTTCCGGGATGCCGTTCTGCCCCTTGACCCTGTGCTGGAGGCGGGGCTGACCGCCGAGGGCCCCGCCCCAGAAACCCGGCTCTGCCCGGTCTGCGGCAGCGTCTTTCTCCCGGACGGCAGGACGCGCTACTGCTCCCCGGCCTGTGCCAAGAAAGCCCACCGCCGCCAGCAGCGGGATCACATGAAGAAAAAGCGGGGCTGGTCTGTTGACAATTAGGCCCGAAAAAAGCCCGGTATCTCAAGGTTTTTTGGGGCCGCTTTAGGGGTGGCCCGTATGTTTTTACTGCCCGCCCCTGTTTGGCCCCGATGCTGTCAACATTTTTACGCCCTACTTTGGGACACTTTGTCCCGAAGTAGGGCTATTTTGAAAGGAGAAACTATGCCGAAGTATTATGAAATCAATGAGGCGGCGGCAAAGCGGGCAAAGGATATGAACAGCTTTTCCGACTACAAGCCCGGTTCGGCTACAAGCGCCTACCGCCAGATGGTGGATAAGGCGTATGCCATAGCGGAACGCCAGAAGGCCCGTGTCGATCCCATGTACCATGACAAGATCGACGCGCTGGTTGACCGCTACGCCAAAAAGCTGGCCGCCAACCTCAACGAGTCCCATGTCATTGATGGCCGTGTGCCGTCCATTCTGATCGCCGGGGGCAGCAATTTCCCGGTACGCAAAAAGGAAAAGCAGAACGCCGCTCGTGACCGCAATATGGGCGAGTACATGGAAATTGAGAAGCTGCTGGATAAGATCAAGTCTGTGGGTACAGGCGGGATCAGCGCCGACGATGACCTTGCCGTGGAAAAGCTGGAAAAGAAGCTGGCGGGGCTGGAGGAGCTGCAAGCCACCATGAAAAGCGTCAATGCCTATTACCGCAAGCACAAGACCTTGGAGGGATGTCCCGGCCTGTCCTTTGAGGACATCGGGAAATTGCAGTCCTCTATGGCGAGTGACTGGCGCAAAGACCCGGTGCCTTATCCCTCTTTTCTGCTGACGAACAACAACGCCAATATCCGCCGGGTGCGCCAGCGCATTGACGATCTGAAAAACCGCAGCGAGTTTGTGGGTTGGACTTTCCCCGGCGGCGAAGCCAAGATCAACGAGGCAGAGAACCGTTTGCAACTGCTTTTCGATGAAAAGCCCCCGGAGGATCAGCGGAGGGCGCTGAAATCCGAGGGCTTCAAGTGGGCTCCCAGCCAAGGTGCGTGGCAGCGGCAGCTCAACCAGAACGCGATCCGGGCGGCGGCCCGTCTGGACTTCCTGCGTCCCGAGGACGGCCAGAGCCCCTACCAGCTCCAACCCTTTGCCCGGAAAGCAGAAAAGGATATGTCACGATAAGGAGGTTCTATGGATAAAAACCAAGGCTATGCCATTCTGAAGGCCGTGATGCTGGAAAACGGCAGGGGCTTTGCGCTGGGGGAACATCCCACCGCTCCGTCCCCCTATGTCACATGGGCCTGTTACGATGACAAAAACGGCCAGCGTCAATATGAGTGGGGGCACTACGGGAACGATCTGACCGCTATGGAAAAGGACTTTGCAGACCGGGTGCAGGACTACCAGCGGCTTTTCAAGGTCAAGATCGTGCAGATCGAGGCCCCCGGCCTTTACAAGTATTACTCCACCCAGCGGCCTGTGGACATCGGTACATTCCCCAAGCTGCCCCGCAACACCCCAGATGAGATCGTCAACTACGATCAGCGTATCCCCGTGGAGGGCGGCGCGTTTGTGGCGTGGGGCCATCTGACCTACACCAAACCGCTGACGGAAAAACAGGCGTCCGACTATGAGCTCCGTCCCGCCCCCAATATTTCCGAGCTGCGGCGGGAAAGCTGCGGCAGGCCCCGACCGATTGCCCAGCAGATGAAGGAGGCCGCTGCTCTGACCGAGGCCAACCGGGGCGATCCTGCCCCCAAGAAAAAAGTCCCCGACCGGGGCGACCGATAGGAGGATCAAAATGGAAGAAAGATATAATCCCATGAAAAGCGCAGAGATCGCCGCCGAGCATAACTACAACATGATCGACGGCGTTCTGAACAACCAGCTTCCGGCTCTGCCCCCGGAACGGGAAAAGAAACTGGATAAGGTGAAAGAGCCGCCCAACAAGCGCCGCAGCCGGGAGCGCGAGGAGCGATGACAAAAAAGCGCGTCCGCAGTATGCCGATCTATGTATGGGTGCGCCCCGATGAAATGGAGGTTATTCAAGGGCGCATGGCCGAGGCCGGGATCAGCAATCTGAGCGCCTATGTCCGCAAGATGGCCCTCAATGGGTATGTGCTCCATGTTGACCTCTCGGACATCCGGGAGCTGGTGTCCTTACAGCGGCGGTGTGCAAATAACCTCAATCAAGTGGCGATACAGGCCAATACCTACGGGGGCATCTATCCCGAGGAAATTGCCCAGCTTCAAAAGGACTATGCGGCTTTGTGGGAGCCGCTGTCCGATCTGCTCAAAAAACTCTCCGCTGTGACGGCGCTCTGAATGTCCGGGGGATGGCCTTGTGCCATCCCCCGGTTTTCTCGACTTCGGGACAAAGTGTCCCGAGGTCGAGAAAGCCAAAGGCATCCTTGTTGTCCCATTTTTACGGAGTTATAATGGTATTGTAGAGGATAACAACAACTTTTTAAGGAGGTATAAAACCATGCGGATCATTCTGAAAATCATCGCCGCCCCCTTTGTTCTGGCTCTGACCCTCACAGTCGGGGTGCTGTCATTTATCTTTTCTTTGGCATCGTGGGCATTTAACATTCTGTGTCTGCTCTGCGCCGTGACCGCCTTGTTTGCGTGGTTTGTTGGCGGCGATGCCTTTTGGGGAGTCCGGGGGCTGATCATCGCGTTCTGCGTTTCTCCCTTTGGCCTGCCTGCCGTGGCCGAGTGGCTGATCTGCAAGCTGGACGGGCTCAACTGCTCTTTGAAATGCTTTATCACGGACTGATTACTTTGGGACACTTTGTCCCGAAGCAGCGAGGCGGCGGCTATGCGTAGCCGCCGCTTTTCTCTTGGAAAGGGGGAATATCCACGGCCACGACCTACCTAAAGGCTCACCACATCAGCAAGGGGGAAACCATCGCCCAATCGCTGAAAGACCGTTTTGAATACGGGCAGAACCCGGACAAGACCGAGGGCGGGGAGCTGATCTCCTGCTATGAGTGCGACCACATGACCGCCGATGCGGAGTTCCTGCTCTCCAAGGCCAAGTACAAAGCCATCACGGGCCGGGAACAGCAGCGGGATGCGGATGTGCTGTGCTATCAGATCCGCCAGTCATTCAAGCCCGGAGAGATCACCCCCGAGGAGGCAAACCGTGTGGGATATGAGACAGCCATGCGCTGGACGAAGGGCAAACACGCCTTTTTTGTGGCCACCCATACAGACCGCCGCCATATCCACAACCACATTTATTACAATTCAACCGCGCTGGACTGCGCCCACAAATACCGGGATTTTTTCAGATCGGCCAGCGCCCTGCGGCGGCTCTCTGACCGGGTATGCCTTGAAAATGATCTGTCCGTGATTACCAATCCCAAGCTGCACAGCAAGGGGCGTTTCCTCCACTACGGCCAATGGATCGGTGAGCGGCCCCCGTCTGCACAGCAGAGGCTACGCCTTGCCATCCGTGACGCGCTGGCAAAAAAGCCCGCTGACTTCGAGGCGTTTCTGCGGCTCATGGAGGGGGCCGGGTATGCCGTGAAGCGTGGGCGGGGCGGCGTGATCTCGTTCCTTGTGCCGGGGCAGAAGAAACCCACCCGGCTCCGGGCGTCCACCTTGGGGGACGGCTACGATCCCGAGGACATTCGGACGGTGATCGCCGGGAAACGGCCTACCCCGGCAATCCCGGACGAGGCCCCGCCGTCCCAGCGGATCAATCTCATAATCGACATTCAAGAGCGGTTGAGCCAAGGCAAGGGCCCGGCCTATGAACGGTGGGCCAAGGTCTACAACCTCAAACAGATGGCCGCTACTCTGCAATACCTCCGGGAGCATGAGTTGGGCGACTATGACGCGCTGGCCGCCAAGACCTCCGGGGCCGTGGATCGCTTTCATGCGCTGGCCGGGGAGCTGCGGGACACCGAGGCGGCCCTTGCCAGAACCTCTGACCTCATGGCTGCCACGGTGGAATATGCCACGACCCGCCCCGTGTTCGACGGCTACAAGGCGGCGCGGTACAGCAAGAAATATCTTGCCGAGCATGAAGCCGAGCTTGCCAGCTACCGGGCGGCCAAGGCTGCTATGAATGATATTCTGGCCGGGGCCAAGCTCCCCAAGATGGACGCGCTCAAAAAGTCCCGCCGTGAGCTGGCCGAAAAGAAAAAGGCCCTTTATGCGGAATACCGCAAGGCCCAGGAGGATATGCGGGAGGCCGTGGCAATCAAGGCCAACATCGACCACCTGCTCGGCGCAACCGGCGGGCGGGAAAATAAGGCACAGGAGCGATAGCGACAGGCCGCAGACAAAAGGCGCTATGCGCCGCCACTTAGGGACAAAGTGTCCCGAAGTCAGCCGGGTTTGGGGAGGCTCCCCAACAAGCATTTTTGCAGGCCCCTCGGGGCGCAAAAATAGCGAGTGTCTATACACTCGCCCTGCTTGCCGTTCCGTGCAACCCCGAAAATGGCACAAAAAAACGGAGTCCGCGTTTTCACACTTCCCCCGTTTCTTTGGCGTCTTTGATTGCCCGGATTATAGTTTCTACCAGCCGCAAGTCCTTTTCGTCCATAGAACTGAGCATCACATCAATGCGGCTTTTGCACCCGCTGGCGGCTCCCTTGTCTGGATAAAAGAACTGATCCACCGATATATCGAACCTTGTCACCAACTGATAGAAGATGTTCAGGCTGGGATGTTGGCCGTCGTTTTCGTGGTACATGACGGTACGGGGATCGCGGTCAATGATAAAGGCCAGTTGTTCCTGTGTCATCCCGCTGGCTTCTCTTTTGCGCTTAATCTCGCGCCCTATATCGTGGAAATCAAATTTGCGCTCATCGCGTTCAAATCGCATAGACATCACCAAATGTAATTTTACATTTCAGGTGTTAGTATTTGAACGATTTATGTTTTCATACTACTACATATTTAATTTCACCATATTTCGATGAATTTCAAAATAGCAGTTGACACGAGACTTGATTTGAGTATAATGGAATTTAGATGAACATCAAAATAGAGGCAGGTGAATTAGCGTTGGGACTACATGATACATTGAAAGCTCTTTCCGATCCTGTTCGTCGAGATATTTTGGAACTACTAAAGAGCGGGCGCCTTTCGGCTGGTGATATTGGGAAGCACTTTGATTTGTCAGCGGCTACCATTTCTCATCACTTGAGCCAATTAAAAAAGGCTGGTCTTGTGCTTGAGACAAAATATAAGAACTTCATATTTTATGAACTCAATGTAACCGTCTTTGAAGATGTTTTAATTTGGGTTTCCCAATTTACAGGAGGTAAGGACAATGAAAATTAGTAAACGCATGGTATTGTCATCAATCGTGTGTGTGTTGCCGTTGGTAGTATCCGCGCTATTGTATAGACAATTACCCAATCAAATGCCTATTCATTGGAACAGCGTTGGGGAGGCGAATGGATTTATTGAAAAAAATATCGGAGCATGGGGCATCCCCCTTTTTATGCTTGCCATTCACTTGGTTGTTGCCATTAAAACCGAAAATGACAAATCCAAACAACACCTTTCGGTTATTACAAAGGGGCTTTGTTTTTGGGCCGTTCCGTTGGCTTCGGTCATCTTTGTTCCTCTTTCTCTTTTTAAGGCGGCGGGATATGGACTGAATATTACCAAAATTGTCTTGGCTATTGTCGGGGTACTCTTTATTGTTGCAGGTAATTATCTTCCCAAAAACCAGCCAAACAGTATTGCTGGATATAAATTACCGTGGACAAAAAACAACCCCGATAACTGGAATAAAACTCATAGATTTGCAGGTGCAATTTGGGTTATTTGTGGGTTTGTATATATAATTATTTCTTTTATACCACTTGATAACGGACTTGCAGGTTTAACCATTCTGGCTACAATAATTGCTTTGCTGGCACCTATCATTTATTCGTATATTGGGGAAAAAGTTGATAGCCAGAATAAAAGCGCATAAAGAGGGGCTTTTAGATGATTGGCATAATATGCGCGTGGTTCAATATCGTAATTTGTGTTGGAGTGCCAACTGCTGTTTTTGCATTTCTTCTAAAAAAATCGAAGCAAAGTCTTAAAATTTTTTTAGTCGGCGGGTGTACTTACTTGATCTCGCAGGTATGCATTAGGCAACCAGTTCTCTCGATTTTGGAAAGTATAGATGCCTACAAGATTTTTGAGATTTCAAACCCGGTTGGATATATGCTTTTCATTTCTATTACCGCAGCACTTATAGAAGAATTTGGTAGGTACATAGCATTTCATTTTGTTACCAGAGATTGCACCGTCAATAATATTCCATTATATTACGGCTTTGGTCATGGTGGAATAGAGGCTTTATCAGTTGGAATAAACAATATCTTTCTTATCCTTTTTTCCTCTGATTATCTTGCCAGCACAGGAGCGAGCGTTGCATTAGCGGGGGTAGAGCGTATCTCTACTCAAATTGCTCAAATTGCATTCTCGTTTATTGTTTTTTACGCTTTTCATAAAAAGAAATATCGGTATTTGATGTTGGCGATTGTTCTTCATACCGTATACGATTTCTCTGTGATACTGCTTAACTATGGGCTCTCTCCATCTGTACTTGAAATGTTACTTTTTGTTGTCTCGATTGTGCTATTACTGTTCACTATGAAATATAAAAAAGGAGTGTTTCAAAATGAAGAAAATTGTTAAAGTCCTATTCTGCCTTGTAGCCATTGTTGCACTTGCGTCTTGCGGGAGCAATAAATTGCCAGAGTGGGCCGACACAGAAGTACTAACAGAAAATGCCCGCGTGCTAATTGATACCTTGAATGATTTTGATTATGAGGGCGTTGCGAAAATTTACAATAACCCCGCCGTGGATGCGTCGACTTTTGAGGCAAGCGGAAAGACCGTAGAAAGCCTTGGCGCATTTGAGGATTATGGTGATGTTTCATTTGCTTCGGGGAAAACGGATGATGGGAAAGAATTTGTCCGTGTTATCCAGATTGCAAACTATGAAAGCGGTAAATTAACTTATACGGTGAGTTTCTTTGAAGATGGAGCTGTGGCAGGTTTCTTCGTCAAGCAATAAATTCCGCATCAATATTTACGGGAGTCTAATAGCATGAATGAAAATGAATGGGTACGATGCCCGATTTGTGGGAATAAAACCCGAGATCGAATTAGGGTAGATACCATCTTAGTAAATTACCCTTTATATTGCCCGAAGTGTAAGCAAGAAACATTGATAAGCGTAAGACAACTTAAAACAACAGTTATCAAAGAGCCAGACGCACAGACGCAGAGCCGATAACCCGTAGCTGTAAGCACGGATTATCGGCTCTTTCTTTTGTTACAGCATAAACACCCAATCACAAAACCGTTGCTACACAACGATCTTGCGTTTGCGATGTTGCGGCGGTTTGAAACATTATATTTCAAGCCGCCGTTTTCCGCTTTGAAAATTGGAATACGGGGGGCGTGTTAAAGTCGCCCTTTTTTGAGGACACGGCGGTATCCGGGAGGTATCGCCGTGTCCATTTTACTATTCCATAGCCTGCATGATCTCCACCAGCTAAAAAAAGCTCAGTCCCACCTCCGGGTAAGTCTGGCTACGAACATGAAATATTTCAGTCTGTAAATAGAAATATAATTTCGTGTGTCCGTATAGCGTCATGCTGTGCGGGCGCTTTTCTTTTATCCTCTGCCCGCTTCGAGACACTTTGTCCCGAGGTTGGTAGGGGCGGCCCCGGCTGTCGATCCCCGCCGTCCCTCCGTCCAGATCGCCACCTGTTAACCAAAATCTGAACGGAGGAAAAGATAATGACTACCATCAATCTGAAAGACTATTACCCTTGGTACTTAACCAATGAATATATCGAAGTTTCCGATGAAGTGGCCGCCGAGCTCCGGGCTGGCAAGCTGGCCGAGGCCGCTCACGCCGAGCGTGTCCGCTACAACAAGTCGTACTATTCCCTCGACTGTGATGACGGGATCGAATACTCTGCCTGTGTGCATGAGCCGTCCCCGCAGGAGCTGCTGGAGCGCATGGATCGTTTCTGCCATCTTTGGAACGCTCTCAACTCCCTGCCGGAGATCCAAGGTCGTCGGGTGGATGCCCACCTCATTCTTGGCAAGAGCTACCGTGAGATTGCTCGGGACGAGGGCGTGGACAAAAGCGCCGTCCGCAATTCCGTCTTGTGCGGGATCGAGGCCATGAAAAAATATTTGAGAAAAAATCTCTAATCAGCATCTCCATTTACCCCCTTTTTTCTGGTGGTATATGAGAGGAGGTTTTTCTTCTTCACAATGGAATAGCGGGCGGCCCCGAGCATAATGCGGGGAGCCGAGCGGCGGGTGCGCTGTGACTTCCTCCACGGGAAAGAGCGACCAACACCAGCGCCGAAAATGGGATGGGCCATCCCACGGCCACGATCCATCGTTGGACAGGCTGGCCGCCTGTCCCTCCGAGCCGCAGTTATCCGTTGTGCGGGAGCGTCACGCCGAATATCGCTGTCTTGTGGCAGGGCAAGAAAATGAGCGCGGCGCTCCCAATTCTATAAAGCAGCTTCGAGACAGAGTGTTCCGAGGTGGAGAAAGACGAAGGGCCAGCACTTCCGGGTGCTGGCCTTTCCTGTTTCTCCATCGGACAGCGGAGATCAAAATTAGAATGAGGAGGTTTTACCGTGAAATTAACCACACAGGAACTTGATGAAATGCAGCGCGTCGATATTGGCGCAACCAGCGCAGACACACTTCCCGATGTCAGCGGTATGGCCTTTCAGAAAGGGCTGTCCCGTGAGGATCGCATCACCCGCTTTATGCAGGGTGCGAAAAATCTGTACTGCTACTGCGTCGGCGGCGTGGGCGTAAAAATTGAATTTGCAGAAAGTGGCCCGTCCTTACAGGACACCTTGGGTGACTTTCTGATCCGTGCAAAAAGTGGGCTGTAACTTCGGTTACGGCCTGTTTTGGACTTCGAGACAGAGTGTCCCAAGGTTGGAGCTATCAAAGGCATCCTTGTTGTCCCTCCCGAACAGAGGTATAATATAGATGTAATGTGATAGGGAAGGAGGACAAATGGCACGAGCAAAAAATAGAGGGTATCAGCAGAAACTTTCCCCCTCTTATACGATCCGACGCTGGCGGCTGGGTGAATACATCCGGCTCTCCAAAGAGGATTTGAAGAAATCAAAGGACTATAAAGACGACAGCAACAGCGTGAAAAACCAGCGCGATCTTCTCAATGATTTTTACCAAATGCACATTGACGAGTTTGAAAGCGCGGCTGAATATGTAGACGATGGGCATACCGGGACAGACGCAGACCGTGAAAACTTCCAACGGCTGCTTGCCGATGTTATGAGCGGCAAGATTAACTGCGTGATCGTCAAAGACCTTTCCCGTTTTGCCCGCAATTACAGCGACGCGGGAAGTTTGATTGATAACCTGTTTGTGCAGATGGGCGTCCGCTTTATCAGCCTTGCCGAGAATGTGGACAGCTACAAAGACCCGGACAGCGTTTCCAGTATCATCGTTCCGATCACCAATGTTATGAACGACCAATACTGCTATCAGACCTCAAAGAAAATCCGACAAGTCTTTGACTACAAGCGGCGCAACGGCCAGTATATCGGTTCCTTTGCTCCCTACGGTTATATCAAAGACCCAAAGGATAAGCACCAGTTGATCGTGGACGAGGATGCGGCTGAAATCGTCAAACAGATTTATGCCCTGTGTCTGCAAGGTACGACCAAGCGGCATATCTCCTTTTACCTCAACGAGCATGGCGTTCCCAGCCCGACGGCATACAGACGGGCCAAGGGCCTGCCGGTTTCCTCAACCTCCGACGATCCCATGTGGGGCGACCGGGCAATTTGGAATATCCTTACCAACCCCATTTATACCGGGGATTTGGTACAGGGCCGCCGCCGTGTAAAAAGCTACAAGGTGCATGAGATCGAAGCCGTCCCCGAGGATGAATGGGTAACGGTTCCCGATACCCACGAAGCCATTATCGACAAGGAGTCCTTTGAAAAGGTACAGGCGCTTTTGAAGCGTGATACCCGGTCAGCACCTAAAAGCCGGGAGCTTCATCTGTTCAGCGGGTTCCTGCGGTGTGCCGACTGCGGCAAGGCCATTACCCGGAGCCAGAGCGGAAAAAATGTCTACTACGCTTGTTCCACTTATAAAAACCGTTCCCGGCTGGCCTGCTCCATGCACTCTATCAAGCACAACCGTCTGGAGGCTGCCGTCCTGTTTGCCATTCAACAGCAGGTGCATTTGGCGGTTTCCTACTCGGAGTTGGTGGCTCGTATCAATTCGGCTCCAATCAAAAAAAGCCAGTCTTTCCGACTGGACGATTTGATTAACACCAAGGAGCGCGAACTGGCGAAAGTCACCCGCTACAAGCAGTCTCTTTATCAAGACTGGAAAGACGGGGAAATCACCCAACAGGAATACCGCACCATGAAGGCCGACTACGAACAGCAGTCCCAGCGGCTCTCTGATATTCTGGTGCGGTTGACCGCTGAACGGGCGGAGCTGGCAAACGGCGTTGACCAGGAACACCCGGCGCTGGTGGCATTTATGAAGTTTGAGAATATCGACAGCCTGTCCCGTGAAATCCTCATTGAGCTGATCGACCACATCAAGGTTTACGAAAACGGCAATATTAGCGTCCGCTTCAAGTTTGCCGACGAGCTCCGCAAGATTGCCGAATACATTGAAATCAACACCACAACCGATCCCGCCGTAGCGGGCTAAGCCCGCTACACACCCTTTCGACAGTGTGTTTTCCTAATAGGAAACATTCATACGAACAGCAGATGTACGGCTACCAGCGTTACGGCATTATCCGAAGAAATGGATTCCTGTATCTGGATAACGGAAAAGAGGTTCAGTTCAGAGGTCCGGGCGATATTGAGCGTGACATCAAACAAATTGCGCCAGAAGAATTAGCCGCTGGAATGTTTGAGATCCTGAAACAAAATGTAACCGCCGATAAAAGCGGGTTGTACCGTTCTTTGGCTGCGCAATGCGGAGTGACACGTGTTGGCAAAGCCATCAATGAAGCGATGGATGCTGCACTGAATGTGCTAAGTGATCGCATTATTATTGATGGCGAGCAGGTTTCCATCAAATAATCCCTTGGTAACAAGGGCGCACTTCTATACTCTCCTGACGGGAGTATGTGCGCTCTACGAGACAGACAGCCCGGACAGCCAAATGTCCGGGCTGTTTTGCGTCACTTTGTTCCGAACAAGGGGCTGCACCCCTTGCGACGCTTGCGCGCCTATCCCAGCGGACTTTGCAGCGAAAACGGTCTGCTGGCGCAGACCATTTCCACCGCAAAGTTTGAAAATTCCATATCATCACGCAGACCGTCTACTGAAAACGTAGGCGGTCTTTTTGTATCTATCCACCCCATCATTTATCAGTCAGGAGGTTAAAATCATGCACGAAAAAGAAATTGAGAAGCTGCAAGCCGAGAAAGAGAAAATCGAACGCCAGCTTGTACAGGAGCAGCACAAAATCCAGCGGCTTGAAAACCGTGCCGCCTACTACGAAAAGGGAGAGCGGCGCAAGCGGGCGCACCGGCTTATCACCCGTGGCGCAGCCGTCGAGAGCGTCGCACCGCAGACGAAAGATTTGAGCGAAACCGCGTTTTACGCTTTTGCAGAACGGGTTTTCGCCCTGCCAGACGCACAAAGGCTACTCACGGATGCTGTCAGCAACCATACGGGAGGTGACTAAGTATCGCATTGTTTCATTTTCATGTAACCCAGATCAAGCGCAGTGCGGGACAATCCGCTGTGGCTGCTGCCGCGTACCGCGCCGGGGAAAAGCTGCACAGCGAATACTACGGCGAAGACAGCGACTACACCCGCAAAGGCGGCGTGATCTGCTCTGAAATCCTACTCCCGTCACACGCGCCGCCAGAGTACGCAGACCGTGAAGCGCTCTGGAACGCTGTGGAAAATGCTGAGCGTGGGAAGAAAGCCCAGCTTGCATACAGCTTTGACATTGCCTTGCAGAATGAGTTTTCCATGGATGAGAACATCGGCCTTGCAAGGCAATTCTTATTGGATAATTTTGTAAGTCGGGGCATGGTGGTGGACTTCGCGGTTCACTCGCCCGATAAGGAGGACGGCGGCATTTCCAACCCGCACTTTCACGTCATGTGTCCCATCCGTCCCATTGAGCCGGACGGTAGGTGGGGCAATAAGCAGCGGCGGGAATATGTGCTGGACGAACACGGCGAGCGTGTTCTGGACGAGGCAGGCAATTATGTGTTCAACGCTGTTCCCACGACAGATTGGGGAAAGCCCGAAACGCTGGAAGCATGGCGGCAGGCATGGGCTGACCTGTGCAACGCCAAGTTTGCCGAAAAAGGCTTAGACTGCCGCATCGACCACCGCAGCTTTGCCCGTCAGGGCGTGGAGCAGATCCCCACCCAGCACGAAGGTCCCACCGTCCGGGCAATGGAGGCAAAGGGCATCCGCACCGACAAGGGCGATCTCAACCGCTTCATTCGGAAAACCAACGCGCTGCTGCGTGAGGCAAAAGAGAAAATCGCCGCGCTGATTTGTTGGCTGAGGGATGTAAAAGCCGAGCTTGCCAAGCCTCTGCCGCCCATGCTGAACGATCTGCTGGCACTGCATTGCGCCAATCGCAACAAGGGCGCGTACAGCAATAAAGCGAAGAACGCCAACTTGCAGCGTTACGCCGAGGCGTTTAGCTTTCTGCAATCCAAAAACCTTTACACTGTGGACGATCTGGATAACGCACTTCACGCCATGCAGGATAAGATCGACGCGCTGAAAAAGTCGGCATCGGCAAAGCAATCTCATATTAAGGAACTGGACGGGCTGCTGCGCATGGTGGACTACTACAAATCCGGCAAGTCCGCTGCGGATAAGCTGAAATCTATCCGCTTTGAGAAATCCCGGCAGAAGTACAAGGTGGAACACGACGATGAGCTGCGGACATTTTACATGGCGGAACGCAAGCTGAAACCGTATTTCAAGGACAGCAAGCTGCCCATCACCGCATGGCGCAAGGAGCGCGAACAGTTGGAGCAGGACTGCAAGGACATTCAGACGGAACTTTCGCCGCTCCATGCCGACGCAAAAAGGCTCTGGGCAATTCACTACAGCATCTATGAGGTGCAGCACGAGCAGGAGCGCCAGAACACCGCAACGCGGCAGAAAAAGCAGGAAATTGAACACTAAGGAGGACAATGCCTATTGAACATCTTTGAAGCCGTCAAGCAGTCTGTGACCATCCGACAGGCTGCGGAGCGATACGGTATCCGGGTGGAGCGAAACGAAATGTGCCGCTGCCCATTTCACCGCGATAACACGCCCAGCATGAAGCTGGATCGCCGGTTTTACTGCTTTGGCTGCGGTGCTACCGGGGACGTAATCGACTTCGTTTCCCGGCTTCGCGGAATCGGCAGCAAGGAAGCCGCAATTCTGCTGGCACAGGATTTTGCTATTCCGTATGAGAATGGCGCGGGCAAGACGAGCAAGCCGCGACAACAAAATACCGACGAACAGAATTATCAGCACATGGAACGATACTGCTTCCGCGTGCTGTTGGACTATTATCGGCTGTTATGCCGCTGGAAGGAGGATTATGCCCCGCAGACGCCGGAGGACGGCTATCATCCGCGCTTTGTGGAAGCCTTGCAGAAGCTCTCGCTGGTAGAATATCTGCTGGACGAGCTGCTGGGCGGGGATATGCAGGCGCGGGCATCCGTCGTGATCGAATATGGAGAGGAAGTGAGGAAAATTGAGCAGCGAATGGCAGAGCTTGCCGCCGCAGATGAGGCAGCAGCTCAAAATGCAGGCGGACAGCATGACACCGCCGACGAACGTTGAGGAAGTCAAGGCCATGCTGGACACCACGGAAAAGGGCGGTGTCCGCAACAGTATCAAGAATTGCCTGACGGTGTTTCAGCACGATCCGCTGCTCTCCGGCGCGATCGCCTACAATCTGCTGACCGACCGCACCGATATTGTGAAGCCCATCGGCTATGACCGAAGCCCCAGCGCGTCCATGACCGACACGGATATGAAGTACATCCGGCTGTATCTGGAAGAGAACTACGACCTGACAAGCGAGAAGAGAATCATAGACGCTGCCGATCTTGCTGCTCATCAGAACAGCTACCATCCTGTCCGTGATTATCTGAACAGCCTCACATGGGATGGTGCGGAGCGCATTCGCTATTGTCTTCATCATTTCCTCGGCGCGGAAGCAGACGAGTACACTTTTCAGGCGCTGCGGCTGTTTCTGCTGGGCGCGATTCATCGGGCATTTCATCCCGGCTGCAAATTTGAAGTCATGCTCTGTCTGGTAGGAGGTCAGGGCGCGGGAAAGTCCACCTTCTTCCGGCTGCTGGCAGGAAAGGACGAGTGGTTCTCCGACGATCTGCGGAAGCTGGACGATGAAAATGTGTACCGCAAGCTGCAAGGCCACTGGATCATTGAAATGTCCGAAATGATCGCCACCGCCAATGCCAAGAGCATTGAGGAAATCAAGTCGTTTCTGAGCCTCCAGAAGGAAGTCTATAAAATTCCGTATGAAACCCATCCGGCAGACCGGCTACGGCAATGCGTGTTCGGCGGTACATCCAACGCAATGGACTTCCTGCCTCTCGACCGTTCCGGCAATCGTCGCTTTTTGCCGGTACAGGTCTGCCCGGAGCAGGCAGAGGTTCACATTTTGGAGGATGAAGCCGCATCCAGAGCCTATTTGCAGCAGGTATGGGCGGAGGCAATGACCATCTATCGGGCAGGCGGCTGGAAGCTGACGTTCAGCCCGGAAATGGTGCGCTATCTCAAAGAACATCAGAAGGACTTCATGCCGGAGGACACCAAGGCAGGCATGATTCAGGCGTTTCTGGACAGCTATGCGGGCGATACTGTCTGTTCCAAGCAGCTTTACAAGGAGGCGCTGAACCACGCCTTTGATGAGTCGAAGCAATGGGAGATCCGGGAGATCAACGAAATTATGAACCAATGCGTGACCGGCTGGACGTATTTCTCCAATCCCCGCAGCTTTGCCGGATACGGCAGGCAAAAGGGCTGGGAGCGCGAAAGAGCTGCAACCGACAGCGGCAACCATGCCGCAGAAATCCCGGACGGCTTTGTGGAGATTACGGAGCAAATCGGGATGCCGTTCTGAAAAGAGCGGCTTGTTGTAAAGCATGTTGTTGCCCTGTTGCCGGGCTGGTTGCCGGGAGAAATCCTTGTCCTGTCAGGTTTTTCTACCTTTGACAACCAAAACAACAGAAAAATAGAAGAAAAAGAAAATCGTAAATCAACCGTCAGACCGGGTATGTTTCGAGGTTTTTGGAAGTCCGTTGCCGGACTTCGTTGCCGCCTCGCCCTGTCTGGCTATTTTTATAAGGAGGGTAAACTGCCTATGAAGGAAATCCCGATTTGGGAAAAGAGCAATCTGAGCTTGGAGGAGGCTGCGGCTTACTCCGGCATTGGTATCAACAAACTGCGTGAGATCACCAACGAGGACCGGTGCAAATTCGTCCTCTGGGTGGGCAATAAGCGCCTGATTAAACGCCGCCTGTTCGATCAGTTCATCGAGCAGGCGTATTCTATTTGAAATTTGTGGTGTAAATCGGAGCCTTGATATGATACAATAAGTGTGTCATATCAAGGCTCTTTCCATCACGGAAAGGAGTTTGACAATGTCCGAAAAGAGAAAAGACAACAAGGGACGCATCCTGCGGACAGGAGAGAGCCAGAGAAAAGACCTGATTTATCAATATCGGTACACAGACATTCGCGGCAAACGGCAGACAGTGTATTCCTCCGATCTGAAAGAACTGCGGGAAAAAGAAAAGGAAATCCAGAAGCAGCTCGACGATGGCATTGATTATGCGGCTGGCAAAATCAACGTCATTCAACTGCTGGAACGCTACATCAGCATCAAACAGGGCGTGCGCTACAATACCAAGGTTGGCTATAACTTCGTGCTGAATCTGGTGAAGAAAGAAGATTTTGGCTACCGTTCCATCCGAGACATCAAGGTTTCGGACGCGCAGAAATGGATCATGAAGCTACACGAGGACGGAAAGGGATACAGCACCCTCACCAGCGTTCGGGGCGTTGTCAAACCGGCTTTCCAGATGGCGTACAATGAGGATGTGATCCGTCGGAATCCCTTTGACTTCAAGCTGGTCGATGTAGTTTCCAATGATTCACAGAAGCGCATTGCCATGACAGAGGAACAGCAGACGCTTTGGATGGATTTCATCCGGGAGGACAAGACCTACTGCAAGTATTACGACGAGTTTGTGGTGCTGCTGGGAACCGGGATGCGCGTCAGCGAGTTCTGCGGGCTGACAAAGGCTGATCTGGACTTTACCGGGCGGAAAATCCGAGTAGATCACCAGCTCGTCCGAGAGCGCGGCGGCAAGTATTATGTGGAGAAAACCAAAACCGAGTGCGGTTGCCGCTACATTCCCATGACGGATGAGGTTTACCGAAGCCTACAAAATATTCTTTCACGCCGCAAGCGCGTGAAAACGGAAACGATCATCGATGGGTACAGCGGTTTCCTTCTGCTGGACAAAAACGACAGTCCGAAGGTTGCCCTGCACATCGAGAATGAAATGCGCTGGGCAATGAAGAAGTATCAAAAGCTGCACCCGGACAAGCCGCTGCCGCATATCACACCTCATGTGTTCCGGCATACCTTCTGCACGAACATGGCGAATGCCGGTATGGACATCAAGACCTTGCAGTATGTCATGGGGCATTCTGATGTAGGGGTCACGCTGAATGTTTACACCCATGCGAGCTATGACCGCGCTGCCGAGCAGATGGCAAAGATCATTGATTTCAAAGGGCTTGCCGCACCGGAGCCGCAGAGAAAATCAGGTTGAAGCAATCGCAGTCACTACACCAATTACTACACCATTTGCCCGAAAATCTGTGTAGAGTTACGGAAATCTGCGTAGGTTTCCGGCATGACAGCAAAAATGAAAGAAGCGCCCAAAGCCCTGAAATATCAAGGCTTGGAGGCTTTTGAAGGGATATAGAAGCAATGACAAAAATCTTATTCATCTGCCACGGCAATATCTGCCGCAGTCCGATGGCGGAGTTTGTGATGAGGGATCTGGTACAAAAAGCCAGGCTGGCATCACAGTTTCATATCGAATCGGCCGCTACCAGCCGGGAGGAGATCGGCAATCCCGTCTATCCGCCCGCGCGGCGCAAGCTGGCCGAGCATGGGATCTCCTGTGAGGGCCACGCCGCACGCCAGCTCACGCAGCGGGACTACGACGCGTTCGACCTCCTGATCGGCATGGATCAGGAGAATCTGTGGAACATCCGGCGCATCTGCGGCGGCGACCCGGAGGGGAAAATCCACCTCCTGCTGGACTTCACGAGCCGCCCCGGAAGCGTCGCCGACCCGTGGTACACCGGTGATTTCGAGACAACCTGGCGCGACGTGGACGGGGGCTGCCGCGCGCTGCTGAGGCGCATACAGACAAAGGAGCAAAACCCATGACCAAACAGGAAACCTATGACTATCTCCGCGCCCGCGGCGCGGCGTTCGAGATCACGGAACACAAGGCCGTCTACAACATGGAGGAGTGCGCCGATCTCGAGCTCCCCTACCCCGAGTCCGACGCGAAAAACCTCTTCGTGCGCGACGACAAGCGGTGCAGCTACTACCTCATCACCGTGCGCGGTGACAAGCGCGTCGACCTCAAGGCCTTCCGCCGTGCGCACGGGACGCGCTCGCTCAGCTTCGCCTCGCCCGAAGAGCTGCAGCAATACCTGCACCTCACGCCCGGCTCCGTCACGCCGCTGGGGCTGCTGCAGGACGAGACGCGCAGCGTGCAGTTCTTCCTCGACGAGGAGTTTCTGCTGCCGCCGGGGCGGATCGGCGTCCACCCGAACGACAACACCGCCACCGTCTGGATGCGGACGGACGATCTGCTGCGCATCCTCCGCGAACACGGCACGTCCGTGGAGCTGACGCAGCTGTGAGGTGCGGCATGGAACTGATCTGCAAGCATTTTTCCGAGCTGACCGCGTCCGAGCTGTACGAGATCTACCGTCTGCGCGTCTCGGTCTTCGTCGTGGAGCAGAACTGCGCCTATCAGGATGTCGACGAGGCCGACCGGACGGCCTGGCATATCTGGCTGCAGGACGAGGGCGGCATCGCCGCCTACGCACGCGTGCTCGCCCCGGGGACGGTGTTTCCGGATGTCTCCATCGGGCGCGTGACCGCCGTGCGCCGCCGCGAGGGGCTGGGGCGCAGGATCGTCCTCGCCGCCATCGGCGCCGCGAAGAAGCATTTCGGCGCGCGGCGCATTACCATCGAGGCGCAGAGCTACGTTAAGACCCTCTATACCGCCCTCGGCTTCACCCAGACCGGGCCGGAATTTCTCGAGGACGGCATCCCGCATGTTCCCATGCAGCTGCAGCTCTGAGCGATACACGAAAGGAGCACTGGTATGACTGAGACCGAACGCATCCGTCGCGTGCGGGAGATGGAGCGCCGCATGCACGAGCTCTCCGCCGCCGCGGAAGGGCTGCAGACCGCGCTCGCGGCCTACGAAGCCGCTCTCCCTGCCCGCCGCGCGCTGGAGGACTACTACGAAAGCCCCCTCTGGCAGGAGGACTTCGCCGCCGACGAGGCCGGGCTGCTGCCCGCGGATCTCTGCCGCGGCGTCCTCACCGAGGACGCGCTGTTTGACCTGCTGGGCGACACCGACCTCCTACACGGGGAGCTCACGCGCGTCGCGCGGGAGGCCTGTGCGCGCACCAAATTCATCGTCCGCCCCGTCATGACGACAAAGCACGCGCGTCGCGCGGGGGGGCTGTGCGCGCACGGACGCCGTCCCCGCGCCGACGCCCGCGCACGCGATCCCCGACCCGGACATCGTTTTCGCCAACGAATACGGCACGTCGTGCTCTCCCAAAAAGGTCATCACCGCCCCGAACATCACCGTGGGTGACTAATACACCCGTCAGGCACCTCCCGAGAAGCGAGGTGCCTGCTTTTTACCGTATGGGCGGGATGGAGGGTAGACTTCCGGCGCGCGATCCGTTATAATAAAGGGTATGCTTCCCCATATGGGGAAAATTTTTTCAAGCCAGCAGAGGGATCGCCATGGCCAATATCATCGAAATCACGGACTTTTCCGCGCCGGAGCTGGACATCTACGCGCGGCTCACCGAAAACCAGCTGCTCTGCCGCGCCGACCCGTCGCAGGCGCTCTTCATCGCGGAGAGCCCGCTCGTCATCGGCCGCGCGCTCGACGCCGGGTGCGTCCCCGTCTCCGCGCTCATCGAGACGAAGCACATCGAGGGCAAGGCAAGCGACCTTCTGCGCCGCTGCGGCGACATCCCGGTCTACACCGCCCCGCTCGAGGTGCTGGCGAAGCTGACGGGCTTTCATCTCACGCGCGGGATGCTCTGCGCCATGCGCCGCCCGCAGCTGCCGACCGTCGAGGAGGTCTGCGCCACCGCGCGGCGCATCGCCGTGCTCGAAAACGTGATGAACCCGACGAACGTCGGCGCGATTTTCCGCTCCGCCGCCGCGCTGGGGATGGACGCCGTCCTGCTCACGAGCGCCGGGAGCGATCCGCTCTACCGCCGCGCCAGCCGCGTGAGCATGGGAAACGTCTTTCTCATCCCGTGGACGTACCTGCCGGAGGGCGACTGGGTCGCGCAGCTGCACGCGCTGGGCTTTCAGACGGCGGCGATGGCGCTGCGGGACGACTCGCTCACGCTGTGTGATCCGCGGCTGGCCGCGGCAGAAAAGCTCGCCGTCGTGCTCGGGACCGAGGGCGACGGGCTCGCCGACGGGACGATCGCCGCGTGCGACTACACCGTGCGCATCCCGATGTCCCGCGGGGTGGACTCGCTGAACGTCGCCGCCGCGAGCGCCGTGGCGTTTTATCAGCTGGGGCTGATGAGTCAGTAAGTGATTTTTAGCGTTTTACGCAGGACAGGTGATTGAATCAGCTGGTTCTGCCTCCGGCGGCATACTTTTTTGCCAGCAGCGGCAAAAAGTATGCAAAAAACGCCGCCAAAACCAAGGTTTTGGATTTCTAAGCGCGCCCGTACGTTTTCGGTCGACCGCAAAGGAAGTCCAGAAACCTTGGTTTCTGGCGCGCTTTTGGTACCTTTTCCCGCGGGGGAAATGGTACCCGTCAGAGACATGGATAAGCCTCTTCGCCCCCTATCCCATATCAAAATTCTCCCTCCCCGTCAACAACCATCAAAAGAGGTGCTTTTCTATGATTTATCTCGATCACGCGGCGACCACGCCGGTGCCCGCCGCCGTGGCGGACGCCATGTACGACGTGCTGCGCCATCAGTTCGGCAACCCCTCCGCCCAGTATCCCTACGGGCGTGAGAGCGCCGCGCTGGTGGACCGCTGCCGCGCCGCCGTGGCGCAAGGGCTCGGCTGCCGCCCGGAGCAGCTGTTTTTCACCTCCTGCGGCACGGAGTCCGACAACTGGGCCATCTCCGCGGCCGTGTGGCAGGGCCGCCACGTCGGGCGGCACATCATCACCACCGCCCTTGAGCACAGCGCCATTCTTGAGCCGTGCAAGTGGCTCGCGCAGCAGGGCTACGAGATCACCTATCTGAAGCCCGACCGCACCGGCCACGTCACGGCGCAGCAGGTGGCGGACGCCCTGCACGAGGACACGGTGCTCGTGTCGATGATGCTCGTGAACAACGAAACCGGCTGCGTCTTCCCCGTGGAGGAGGTCGCGCAGCTGCTGAAAGCGCGCGGGAGCCGGGCGCTTCTGCACTGCGACGCGGTGCAGGGTTTTCTGAAGATTCCCTGTGACCCCGTGCGCTGGGGCGTCGACCTCATGAGCCTTTCGGCGCACAAGATCGGCGGGCCGAAGGGCATCGGCGCGCTGTATGTCGCGCCGCGGCTGAAAAATCTGCGTCCGCTCCTCCCCGGCGGCGGGCAGGAGCGCGGCCTGCGCTCCGGCACGGAGGCAACCGCCCAGATCGCGGGCTTCGCCAAGGCCGTGGAGCTCTACTGCGACGGGCTGGACGAAAAGCGCCGCCACCTCGCCGCCGTGCGCGACTACTGCCGCGAAAGACTCCTCTCCATCCCGACGGTGGCCGAGATCGGCCGGGGCGACGCGCCGCACATTCTGTCCGTGTCGCTGCCGGGCTACCCCAGCGCGAACATCGTCGCCGATCTCGGCGCGCAGGGCATCTGCATCTCCGCCGGCTCCGCCTGCCACAAGGGCAAGGCCAGCCATGTCGTCAGCGCCCTCGGGCTCGACAAAAAGGCCGCCGCGGGCGTCATCCGCGTGAGCTTCGGCCCGGAGACGACCTTTGAGGAGATCGACGCGCTCCACGACGCCCTCCTCGCGCACAAAAACAGCCGCTTTCCCATGCTTTGAGGTGAATTCATGAAAAAACAACCCAAGCGCCGCGGGCCGAAGTTTTACCGCTATCTCGCGCGGCTCACCGCCCCCATCGCGCTGCAGAATCTGATTACCTTCTCCCTCGGCCTGATCGACACCTTCATGGTCAGCCAGCTCGGAAACCTCGAGATGGCCGCCGTGACGACGGCGAACGTTCCGGTGTTTCTGCTGATTTCGATCGTGTTCGGCATCCAGTCGGGCGTCGGCATCCTCATCAGCCAGTACTGGGGCAAGCAGGACAAGGAGAGCATCAGCCGCGCCATCGGTGTCGCCGCGTTCATCGGGACGGGCATCTCGCTGCTGCTCGCGCTTATCCTCTTCGCGTGGCCGGTGCAGATCATGGATCTGCTCTCAAACAAGCACGAGCTGTCCGTTCTCGGCGCGCCGTATCTGCGCGTGATCGGCTTTTCCTATGTGTTCAACATGCTCTCGTCCATCTACGTCAGCGCGCAGCGCAGCGTGGAAAACGCCGCCTTCGGCATGAAGCTCTTCGGCATGTCGACGCTCCTGAACACGGGGCTGAACTACCTGCTGATCTTCGGCAAGGCGGGCTTTCCCATGCTCGGGATCGAGGGCGCGGCCGTCGCGACGCTCTGCGCCCGCATCGCGGAGTTCCTCGTCTGCACCGTCTGCGCGCTACGCAGCAGGACCATCCCGCTTAACCTCGCCGCCTTCTGCCGCCCTGGCTGGGACATGCTGCGCCGGTTCGTCAAATACTCCACGCCCGTCATCCTCAATGAGACGGCGTGGGGTCTTGGCAACAGCATGCTGACCGTTATACTCGGCTATACGACGATCTCCGTCGAGTTCCTCGCCGCGAACGCCGTGATGGGCAACCTCAACCGCCTGTTTCTCGTCGTCTGCTTCGGTCTCGGCGCGGCGACGGCCGTCATGGTCGGCAAGGCCATCGGCGAGGGACAGAGCCGCGAGGAGGTGCTGGAGCTGAGCTATACGCTCCTGCGCGTGACAGTGCTCGTCGGCTGCGTGCTGATGGTGTTTTCGCTCGTGCTCGTGCCGCTGCTGTTCCGGCCCGTTATCTTCCCGCTCTTCAAGCTCTACGGCGAGACGGCGTCCATCGCGACGGCCCTTGCCGTGACAGGCTTTGCCTCTATCCCGCTGCACGCCTACTCTATCACCGCCGTGACGGGCGTTCTGCGCGCGGGCGGCGATGTGTTCTGGTCGGCCGCGCTCGACATCGGGCCGCAGTGGCTCGCGGCGCTGCCGCTCACGGCGGCGCTCGCGCTCGTGCTGCAGAGCAACTACTGGCTCGTCGCCGCGGCGATTCAGATGGAGTCCGTCATCAAGGTGCCGCTGTGTCTGGTGCGCGTCCACCGCGGCAAATGGATTCACGATGTCACGAAATCAGGAGGCGATTTTCAGTGAAATGTACGGTTCTCTTCGCAAGTCCCCGCGGCGAGGCCAGCAACACCCTCGCCGTGACGCGCCCTGTGACAGACGCGCTCACGCAGGCCGGATGGGAAGTCGAGCGGTTCTCGCTCTATGACATGGACATCCAGCCCTGTCGCGCCTGCCGCGGCTGTCAGAGCGACTGGGAGCACCCTGCGTGCGTCCTGCGCGACGACATGCAGCCGATCTTTGAAAGCGTGCTCTTCGCCGACCTCCTCCTGCTCGCGAGCCCCATCTACTCGTGGTACTGCACCGCCCCTCTCAAGGCGGCGCTTGACCGGATGGTCTACGCGATGAACAAATACTACGGCGATCAGGGGCGCGGGCCGAGCCTGTGGCGCGGCCGCGCTGTCGCCGCCGTCACGACCTGCGGCTACCGCCCCGAGCGCGGCGCCGACCTCTGGGAGGAGGGCCTGCGGCGCTACTGCAAGCACTCGCAGCTGCGCTGGCTCGGGATTCTCAGCGCGCGCCACCTCGGCTACAGCGCGCCGTTCATGGACGGGGAGAAGGCCGCGCAGGCCCGTGCGTTTGCCGCCGAACTCCTCGCGGCGATGGAGGCGAATCCTGCATGACGAGCCTCTTTGTCTGTCCGCTCTGCGGCGCGGCGCTCACGCGCGATGAGCGCGCCTACCGCTGCCCCGCGGGGCACAGCTTCGACATCGCCCGCGAGGGGTACACCCACCTCCTCCCCGCCAACCGCAAGCACTCGAAGGCCCCCGGCGACGACAAGGCCATGGCCGCCGCGCGCAGCGCCTTCCTCGGCAAGGGCTACTACGCCCCGCTGCGGGACGCAATCTGCGAGCTGGGTGTGTCGCTCACCGGTGACCGCCCCGCCGTGCTCGACAGCGGCTGCGGCGAGGGATACTACACCGCGGGGCTATATCAGACGCTGCTGGACACGGGCAAGTCGCCCGTCATGGCGGGGATCGACATCTCGAAGTTCATCCTGCGCCTTGCGGCGAAGCGCGAAAAGCGCGTGGAATTTGCCGTCGCCTCGTCGTACCACCTCCCGGTGGCGGACGCGTCGATCGACCTGCTGCTCAACTGCTTCTCCCCGCTCGCGCTCGACGAGTTCCGGCGCGTGCTGCGCCCGGGCGGGGCATTCCTCTACGTCGTCCCCTCGGCGATGCACCTGTGGGAGATGAAGCAGGTGCTCTATGAGAAGCCCTATCCCAACGAGGTCAAGCAAACGCCGTATGAGGGCTTCCGCTACGTCACGATCCGCCATGTCGAGCAGACGATCCACCTCGACTGTCCCGCGGATATTCAGGCGCTCTTCGGCATGACACCCTACTGCTGGAAGACCCCGCGCGAGGGCGTCGAGCGCCTGCGCACGCTCGAGATGCTCGACTGCCGCATTTCCTTCGATATCCACGCATTTATACGCAAAGGCACGGATGCAGGCGATACGGAAGTATAAATCCATCCGGGTTCACTTGCCCCACTCGCCGTATAAACGGAAAGAAGGCAGAGAGTTTTACCTCTCTGCCTTCTTCTGTTCAGCAGAAATGATCGCCGCGATGGATCGTATTATGTAGCTTTATAGATATTAATCCCCGGCGTATCCTCTCCGTCGCCCCGGTAAGCACGCTGCGGCTCCGGGTCATCCGCCAATCGGATCACATACAGGGATCGTATTCCCACATTGTCTGCATCCGCAGTATCCTGCAGCATGAATTCCATCGCAAAGCGGTATTTGTCCTGCGTCGTCTCGACATCATACGTCGAATACAGCGCTGTCCAACGACGGCCCGTACCATCCGTATTCATCCCTCCCTTAAGATTATCACCGCCCCAATCATCGTAGGAGATCATCTCGCCCTGATAGTAATCAAACAACGCACGGACAGCTTCCTCCATATCCTGCGCTTCGCGCAGCGCATTTTGGGAAAATAACGATTGTACCGCCGCGACGTCCTGCTTTTGAACCGCCGCGATCAGTTCCTCAAAGCGATCATTTGCAGCCGCGGTGTAATCCACCCGCATATATGCGTATCTGTTTATGGGAAGGCCGCCTATCGTGCATGATGTTAACAACACGGCCATCGCGATCAGCAAGAGCACACAGACTTTTTTCATACATTTTACCTCCCAGTATATCGCCGGCACCGATGCTTCCCGGTAGAGCACACATCCGTTCTCACACGGCAGAATGGTAAAATTCTTTTTCTCCCATATGGTTCTCAATGGAGCGCCACCGGAACCCTGCGGCACAGATCAAAGTCCCCTCATACGCGCCTAAATCCGCTTCTGACAAATCACCGCAGTCACACCAGTAAATATTTCCGTCTTTTATTATCATGGTCGAATCTGATATTTCACAGGTGTAATCTTCATCGGCAGGAGCCAATTTTAAGCACTTCAACCCTTGAAACTCCATCTCGATCATAGCGTTTTTTGCGCATTGCCGCTGTATGACCACGCGCAGAACCCTTCGATCGTTTAACGGATACATCGCAAAACCTTCGCCAACATATGCACCGCTTATATAGTGCATTTCTTTGATACAGCTATCGTGAAAATAGCACATTTTTTCCATGAACCGCAAGATTTCGTCGCTTGTTCGGATCGTTTCCCACATAGGGCAAAGCAAAAGATTCACCACCCTCATAATTTTATACCACTTCATGTGATATGACGCGTTCGGCTTGACGAGTACAAGCCCAGAACTTTTTATACAGCATATATTTCATGGATTACCATCAAATTATCGCACACGCAAATTGCATCCTCGTCTGGTGTTGTAATAATGGATATACGGAGGCCTTTTTATTGATCCTGTTCGTTCCGGTGGACGGACGCCGACGTGTCGAAGCCCTCGGGGAAGCGCTTTTGGAGCTTGTCGAGGTTTGCCTGCAGCACGTCCTCGAGCGGCACGTCCAGCGCCGTCGCCGCCTCGGCGAGGTACCACGCCACGTCGCCCAGCTCGCGCACGAGGTGCGCCCGGTCGAGCTCATGCCCCTGCGCGAGCCATTTCTTCACGATGTCGATGGCCTCGCCCGCTTCGCCGCACAGGCCCATCACGCTGTTGATGAGCACGTCCTTCTTCCCGAGCGCCGGGTTGAGCGTGCGCATCGCCTGCCGCTGGTAGTCGTTGACCGTCATGGTTTTGTCCTTTCCTCCAAAAATCTGGGGACTGCTTTATGCATCAGTCCAGTTTTCCCCGCGCGTACAGCACGTCGTCCGGGATAATCGTCATGAGATCGTCCTTCGTGACGCTCTCCATCGCCGCGAGACGGTTGTTCTGCGCGACAAGAATGTGCTCGAAGCAGTTGCGCACGCCGCGGGCGTTGCCGAACGTCTCCGGGTCGCCGTTTTCCTCGTTGATATAGTCGCGCACGAGCTCCTCCGTCCCCTCGGCGAGCTGATAGCAGCCCTTTTTGCACTGCATCCTGAAAATCGCGAGCATCTCGTCGGGCGAATAGTCCTCGAAGAGCAGGAAGCGGTTGAAGCGGCTCTCCAGACCCGGATTCGAGTGGATGAACTTCTCCATCAGGTCGGTGTAGCCCGCGACGATCACGACGAGATCGTCCCGGTGATCCTCCATCGCCTTCAGAATGGTATCGATGGCCTCCTGGCCGAAGTCGTTCTCGCTCTTACCGTTCAGTGCATAAGCCTCGTCGATGAACAGCACGCCGCCCATCGCCTTTTCGATGACCTTCTGCGTCTTGAGGGCCGTCTGGCCGACATAGCCCGCGACGAGCCCGCTGCGGTCGACCTCGACGAGCTGGCCCTTGGAGAGGATGTCGAGACTGCGGTAGATGCGCGCCATCATGCGCGCCATCATCGTCTTGCCCGTGCCGGGGTTGCCGGTGAACACCATGTGCAGGGACATGTCCGTCGTGGGGAGGTCATGCGCGCGGCGGAGCTTATAGACATTGACCATGTTGATGAGGTTTTTGACCTCTTCCTTGACGTCCGCGAGGCCGATGTAGCTGTCGAGCTCCGCCTGCAGGTCGGCGAGGTTCTCCTTTGGGAGCGGCTCCGGCTCGTCCGCCTTTTTCTCCGCGGGCTGCGCGGCGGCGGGCTTGCCGCCGCCATCCTGGGACGCGGGCTTCTTCTCTGGCGCGCCGGTCACGTTTTCAAACGGTGTACCCCAGAAGTCGCCGCCCATGCTGCGCAGATTCCGCTCGGTCATGGTGCGGATCGTCTCCAGCTGCTGGAGGATGATTTCGTCTTTTTTATCCATGTTCCCTCTCCTTTTCAGCGAGATAGCTTCACATTTTTCATCGCCCGGAACAGCAGTCCCGCGACAAAGCCCGTCAGCGTGCCCGTCAAAAGTGACACCGCCAGCAGCACCGGCAGATACCCCAGCACCGCCGTGCCGCCCAGCACGATCATCGCCGCGCCGATCTGGCCGATGTTGTGCGCCGCCGCGCCGCCGATGGACACCCCGTAGATCGAGAGTCCCGGCAGATGCCGCAGCACGATCATCACGAGCATCGACAGCCCCCCGCCCATCAGCGAGAACAGCAGCGCCGAGGCGTTCCCGGCGAACATCGCCCCGAGCAGACACCGCGCGAGCAGAATCGCGAGCGCGGATGCCGGTCCCAGCGCATAGAGCGCGTAGACCGTCACGATATTGGCAAGGCCGAGCTTGATGCCCGGCAGCGGGATGAGCAGCGAGACGGGAAACATCCCTTCGAGCGTGCTCAGGCCGAGGGCGAGCGCCGTCAGCACGGCGCACAGCGCCAGCCGGCGCGTGGTAATCTTCATGCGCGCCGCCCCCCCCTATCCGAGAATAACGTCCGGGCCATCCGCGCTCGCGCCCGTGAGCTGCACCACGACCTGCTCGGGCAGGCACACAATGCTCTGCCCGGCGCGGGTGATCGTCCCCGTGCGGACGCAGTCGCCGCCCGGGCAGTCGCTCTGCGCCACGCGGACGCCCTCCGGTGTCATCTCGATCGTCAGATGATATGTCCCGTCCACCTGCACGGTTTTCGTCTCCTGCAGCTCTGCCAGCGTCACGCGGCAGACCTCCGTCCCCCGGTGCGTGACCACGGCGGTCAACTCGCCGCCCGTGGGGCGCGCAAAGCTCCAGAGCGCCGCGGCCGCCGCCAGTGCAATCACGACCAGCACAACAAGCGCGTCCCAGCCGGTGGGGCGGAGCTTAGGCGTCGATGGCTGCTGCGGCATAGCGACCCTCCTCCGGCGTGGTGATTTTCTCCGCAAGACCCGGCGTATAGAGCAGGCGCCCATCCGCCGTGATGAGCACCATCTCAAAGCCTCCCGTCTGCCGCCAGAAATTGACGGCTTCCTGCTCCCCCATGACGTAGAGCGCCGTGGAGCAGGCATCGGCCAGCGTACCGGAGTCGGAGACGATCGTCACGGACAAAAGATCGCTCTGCACAGGGCAGCCGGTCTTTGGATCGAGGATATGCTGATACACCGTGCCGTCCGGCGCGGTGAAGTTGCGCTGATAGCCGCCGGAGGTGATGGCAAACACGTCCTCCAGCGCCAGCACGGCGGCGTAATCGTCCGTATTCTGCGGATCACGGACGGCCACGCGCCACGCGCTGCCGTCGCTCTTCTTTCCGCTGACATAGACGTTCCCGCCGAGCGAGGCCGTGCCCGTCACACCCTGCTCGCGGAAGATCTGCGCCACGCGGTCGGACGCATAGCCCTTGGCGATGCCGCCGAGATCCACGGAGCAGCCCGCGTCGAGCGTGACGCGGTTTCCGTCGATGCGGACGTGCTCCGACCCGACGAGCGGCAGAAGCGAGGCAATCTCCTCCTGCGAGGGAACGCGGGGAGTGTCGCTCGTGATGCCCCACGCCGTGACGAGCGGGGCGATCGTGATATCAAACGCGCCGCCGGTCTCATCGCTCAGTGCCAGCGCGCTTTGCAGCAGCTGCACCGTCTCGTCCGAGAGCTCCGCCGAGCCGGTCTCGTTCAGCGTGCTGATTTCGCTGCCCGCGCGCGTGCGCGAAAGGCGCTGCTCAAGGGCGTTGATCTCCTGACTGGCCGCGGTCAGCGCGGCCTGCGCGTTTTCGCCGTAGACGGCGAAGTCCATCACTGTGTCCATCGCGAAGATCTGGCTTGTCACGGGCTGCTCCTCCGCGCCGCAGGCGGTGAGCGAGAGCGCCGTCAGCGCCGCCAGCAGCAGCGCAAGCAGTCTCTTTTTCATAGCTCCCGCCGCCCTTCCAGCGCGCGCATCAGCGTCGCGTCGTCGGCGAACTCGAGATGCCCGCCCACGGGGATGCCGTAGGCCAGGCGCGTCACCTTCACGCCGAAGGGTTTTAGAAGCCGCGCGAGATAGAGCGCCGTCGCCTCTCCCTCGGTATCGGGATTCGTGGCCATGATGACCTCCTGCACGCCGCCGGCCGCCACGCGGTCGACGAGGGGCTTGATCTCCAGATCGTCCGGCCCGACGTGGTTCATCGGCGAGAGCACGCCGTGCAGCACATGGTAGCGCCCATTATACTCGCGGCTGCGCTCGATGGCGACAACGTCGCGCGGGTCGGCGACGACGCAGATCGTCCCCTCGTCGCGCTTGGGCGACGAGCAGATAGGGCACAGTCCCCCCGCCGTCAGGTTGCGGCAGACGGGACAGAGCGTCACGCTGCGCTTGGCGTCGACGATCGCGTCAGCAAACGCCTGCGCCTGCTCCATCGGCAGGTTCAACACATGGAACGCCAGCCGCTGCGCGGACTTCGAGCCCACGCCCGGCAGGCGCGCAAACTGCTCCACCAGCTTTTCAAGCGGAGCGGGAAAATACTCCATGGAATCAACCTCTCAGTTCAGCAATTCTCGCGGGGATGTCCGGCGCCTTATAGACGGCCGAGCCGGCGACGAGCACATTCGCGCCGCTCGCGACACAGACCTTCGCCGTCTGCGGGTCGACACCACCGTCGACCTCCAGCTCGCAGGCTGGGTTCATCGCGTCAATATAGCCGCGGATGGCCTGTACCTTGGGCATCATGTCGGCCATGAACTTCTGGCCGCCGAAGCCCGGCTCTACCGTCATGACGAGGATCATCTCGACCTTGTCGATAAACGGCAGGACGGCGCTCGCCGGGGTCTTGGGCTTGACGACGACGCCCGCGCGCTTGCCCTTGGCGTGGATCTTCTCGATGGCGGCGAGGATGTTCTCCTCCGTGTCCGCCTCGACGTGACAGGTCACGATGTCCGCTCCCGCGTCGCAGAACTGGTCGACGTAGCGCACCGGGCGCTCGATCATCAGGTGCACGTCGAGCGGCAGCTCCGTCGTCGGGCGGATGGCCTTGACCACGGGGATGCCGATGGAGATGTTCGGCACGAACAGCCCGTCCATCACATCGACATGGACATAGTCGGCCGAGGAGATGCGCCGGATGTCGCGCTCCAGATTCGCGAAATCGGCGGAGAGAATCGAGGGGGAGATTTTAATCATGGGGAAACAGCGTCCTTTCTCAGTGAGCATTTCGTCGTGCAGCGCACCGCCGCGCCGCTTGGCGCATAGGATGCATCAAGCGGGCAGGGCCTGCCGCCCACGCAGCGGCCGCCCCGACAGCAGGCAGTCCCTGTGCCGCTTTTCAGATAGGGGATCGGCGGCGGCACCGCCGCCGGTCCCCGGTGGGCATATTTGTACATATACATTATACCAAGTCAGGAGAAGGATTGCAACGATAACGATAGGGGGAGGGGTGATTGCAAATTGTATAGCTTATGCGCTATAATACGCTTCGTATTGATTCTGCATAGAAAGAAAGCCGTCCCGTCATGAAAAAACTGCTCTCCGTGCTTCTCCTCTATCTGACCATTCCGTTTATCTGAGCGGATCCGCTGGCGCAAGCTATACAACTTACGAAAAACTCCTTTTCAGGATAATGTACAATAAGGGACCTGTTGACGGGGCCTTCTTGGGACCCTCCCTCGATGCCACGCCTTTCAGCGAGTACGCCGAACTGACTGAGATCGCTTCTGCCTGATCCCATATGAACAAACAACCGCCCTCCGGCCAAAGGCCGAGGGCGGTTGCTGTTCAAATCGTTTCTCCGAAAAAGGCATCCGCCTTTTTCTCCTAATTCAGATCACCTGCAGCTCCCGCAGCTTCGCGAGGAAGTCCCCCACGTCGCGGCGCGCCGTGGCGTCGTCCACGTCGTATTCCGCCTGCAGCACCGCCGTGAGCGCGGCCTCGTCCGCCGCCTCCGGGAGCGCGTCCCAGAGCAGCTCGCCCGTCTCGTTCAGCGTCAGCAGACCCTTGATCTCGAGCGACGCGTCGCCCACGGGGACCAGAATCACGTCCCCGGCGATGTTCCGCTTCACCAGCTGTTTACGAATGTTCATTTTCCGCCTCCTCAATTGTACGCCGAACCGTCTCGTGCGTCATCTCGCAGACATAGTCCGGCCTTGCGTCAAAGCGCCCCGTCTCCGTCACGCACATCGCGGCGCACGCATGACACGCATTTTTCAGTCGGCAGCCCGCGCACACGCCCGGCAGTCGGATCCGCGCCGTCGCGGCCTTCGTCTCCTCCCAAGCCCGCGCGAAGCCCAGCTCCGGCACGGAGACAAGCGGCTGCGTCATCATGCCGCAGGGCGTCATGCCGCCCTGCCAGTTGATCCAGAACGCGCTGCGCCCGGCGCGGCACGAGACGCCCTCGCCCGGCGTCCCCTCGCAGGATTCTTCCTCCGACGGCAGCGCCAGCCCATTCTTCATTGCCTGTGCGCGTTCCCGGAACTGCTCCGGTGACAGACGGAGCTTATCCCACTGCACGCTGTAATCCGCCGCCTCGCAGGCCGTAAAGCGGTCGTTGTGCCCGACGGCGCTCTCGTCGCGCCGGATCGGCGGGAACATGTACGTTGCGAGCTGCATCGGCGCCCCCAGTTCCTCGGCGATGTGATAAATCTGCTCCATATCGCCGATGTTATACGGCGTCATCGACGCGTTCAGCTTCACGCCGATGCCCAGCTCGCGCAGCGCGCGGATGTTCTCCGTCACGCGCCCGAACATCGCCCGGCCGCAGAGCCGCTCATATGTCGCGTCGCTCCCTCCGTAGAGCGTGATGTTGAAGCGGAACGGCGGCTCATGCCGGAAAAACTCCAGCCAGTCCCGGTCGATCAGCGAGCCGTTGCTGTTCACCGAGACGAGCAGCCCCATCTTCTTCAGCTCCGTCAGCAGATAGCGAAAATCCGCGCGGATCAGCGGTTCACCGCCCGTGAGCAGCAGGAACAGCATCCCGCGGCTGCGCGCCTCTTCGGCGATGGCGAGCCACTCGTCCGCCGTCAGCTCGCGCCCGCGGTGCCGCTGCTCCTCCGCCGTCAGGTGGACATAACACATCTTACAGTCGAAGTTGCAGCGCGCCGTCAACTCAAAATTCCCCGCCAGCGGTGTGCCCGCCCGGCAGGCGCGTGCGTGCAGATACGCCGACAGGCGCGGCTCCGTGCTGCTGTATTCCATCTCAGGCCCTCCTCATTGCTTCTTCCAGCGCCCGGACGGCGCTCTCATCCGCCCGGCAGTCCATCCGCCAGACGGGCACGTTCGTCACGAGCTGTGCCGCCAGCTCCGTCATCCGCGCGGCGGACGTGGCGTCCCACTCGTAGTAGGCGCACTGGCTCAGCAGCCGCGCGAACGCCTCCTGCGGCCGCGCGCGGACAACACGGTTCTCCGCCGCCTGCCCCAGCAGGACAACCGCCCGCAGCGGCGCGGTCACGTTCTGGCAGATGCCGGATGTCCCGGCGTAGAACACGCCGCCGACCGTTCTTTCGACGGGCCGGACGAGCGCGCGGTCACCGTTGACCGTCCGCGCCCCGGCAAAGCGCTCCCAAAGAGCGGCCTGCGTACTCTTGCCGATGCCGCTCGGGCCGGAGAACAGGATTCCCTCGCCCCCGCGCATCACGATGTACGCGCTGTGCAGCACCAGCATTCCGGCGTCGGCGAAGATGTCGAACAGCCCCGCCGCCTCCAGCACGGCGCGCACCGACGCCCCCGCGCGATAGCTCTCGGCGAAGGTCACATCCGTGCGCGCGCCGCGCGTCACGGCGCAGGTGAACTGCGGCGTTTTGCCCGCCGCGCTGTAGCGCTGCAGCAGGTGCCGCGCGCCGCCTTCCTGCCAGCGATAGATCGGCCCGTTCTGCGCGGCACCCCGCGGCGGCTTGGGAATTGCGTCGCTGAATGTCAGGCAGATCGTGTGATCCGCCGCGGCGTCCTCCACGCGGAACGGCTCGCACATCTTCGAGCGCTCAATCCCTTCCGCCGACTCCACTGCGAACGTCACACTGCCGAAGCGGTACAGTTCACGATGCATATGTCACAAAGAGCAGCTTGCTCGATCCCTCACTATAGTGGCTCGTGTAGCAGCTGCGGCTCTCGCCCGCGGCGAGGTTCGTCAGCCCCGCGCGGTAGGTGATGCCGCCGAGGAGCAGGTCGCCGCTCGCGTTCTTGTAGTAGACATAAACCTGCGAGACGTCGCTCCCGGAGTTGTTCGTCACGGTAATACTGTTGTCGTTCGTTGTCACCGCAAACAGATCCTCATGCATGGAAAGCGGCTCGGTGAACGGAGCGTAGCTCGTCACCGCCGCCGTCAGCTCCGCGGGCTTCTCGGGCATCGTCTGGCCGCTCACCTCGAGCGCCTGCAGTGTCTCGCCGGCGGGCAGGGTGCTGATGTCGAATTCGTAGCTCTCGCTCCCGCGCGAGAGGGTAATGTGCGCGTACTGCACGTCGCTGCTGCCGGTGTTCTTCACGCGGATGCAGAACACGTCGGAGACGGTCTTGTCGGAGCCGTCCTCGACGAACAGGCCCGCGTAGCGCCCGGTGCTGACGATCCGGAGGTCATTCCCGATGTCGACGCCGTCGAGCTTGGACTGCTCCGCAGCGAGACCGTATTCGTCCGGCTGGGCGGCCTTCTTCCCGCAGCCCGCGCACACGAGCAGCAGCGCCGCCGCCAGTGTGAGCACCAGCACCCGCGCGCCGCGCTTGATCGCTTGGTTCATAGTTGTCGCTCCTTTGTCACAGCCCGCGCACGCCCGCGCGGGAACTGATGTCTTTGAAAAGTGCCCTGCCCAACCGGGCAGGGCACTTTTGAGGTGTTAGATTGGGTCAGGAGGTGAAAATATTATCCGCATCCGTTGGCGTATGATAGCAAAGTCCATACTTATCAGGTGTCGTTTCACAATTACTGGACTCAATAAAGATTTTAAAATCTTTAAATCCCTCAACGCCTTTCCAGCACATGCCTACTGCATGGCCAATGCTACGCTCACACCCCGTCGCAATATTGGCACTCAACTCGAAGTTCTCGAAATACACCTCGGGTTTCACATAGGTTCTCTTCATGCTTTCGATCACTCCTCTCTCAGAACCACTTATGCCACCAGTTGATGGCGGGCTTCACCGTCAGGGTGGCGGTAATCGGCTCGCTGGCAACACCGCTGCTGTTCAGCGCGCAGACCTCATAGTCAGCGGTTGCCTGTGCGGTGGTGGTGTAGGTAAACACGCGATAGGTCACACGCGGAGACCACCAGCCCCAACCGGTACGCTCAGTACGGGTACGGTAAGTGGTAATCGTCTGGCCGTCGACCGTGATGGCGTCCACATCTTCAGATGTCTTTACCGTCAGCGTAGCCTTCTGGCCGGCGCGGACACTGCGGTTCCAGTCAGCCTCAAAGTGGCTGGGCTCAAACGTCTCCGGAGCGGGATTCAGCGCACCATCCACAGTCGTAAGCGCTTCGTCAATCATCTCAGAAGACACCGCAAGCGTCACAAGGTTGGTTTCGCTCGTTGCAGACTTCACCTCAGGAAGCGAGCCAGTGTATTTAGCACCGATAAACTTCAGGTTGGTCAGTGAAATAATCCCAGAGCCAGCATTCGTCAGCGTAATGACGTTAGACTTATACACTTCGCCGTCCTTCTGCCAATCCATATTGGTGAGCTCATAGTACATGTCCGTCGCCGTATTCAGCGTCAACGTACCGCCATTCGCCTTAGCGCATGCTGCGCCACCAATCTTCAGACCAGCCGAGTTGCCGCTCGCCAGCTTAGCGCCGATTTGAACACTGGTCGGCTTAGCACTGGCAATCAGCTGGAAGGCAATCGCCTGCTCCTTAGCCAAATAAGCTTCGTGGTTCGGACCCTGATTCGTATAATCAGCCGCCGTAACACCATTTGCTCCCTTACCATCAATGAATACTGCGCCGGTGGCCCCATCAGTTTTCAGCGCCTTGCTATCAAGAATCACCTGCTTGATTCTAACGTAATCCGGTGCATTCTCATTATCCTTCGCATATTCCGTATTCAATGTCGCCCCTGCGGGATCATAGACGCGGATAGCGTCGAGCCAGAAGCTGTACTGATGATCGCCAGTATTGTCAAACAATGCACCGTAAATAACACTGATCGTCACTTCATAGGTGTCATAGGCCAAACCAGAAACCTTAATCACAGGAACCTGATAAGGAGCCGTGCTGTCATTATTCGCAACAACCCACTTTCCGGTAGTCTCATCATAGCGATAGCCATAATAATTGTTGATAATATGACTTTCACTCTTGCCATTCGACTTATTAGTCACTGTATAGACAACCGTACCAGAATCACTGTTCGTCAGGGAGATGACATCGAAGCCGGTGCCTTTGAAGGTGAAGGTTGCGGTGGGCCACTGGCTGTTGTCGGCGGTATTTGCGTCCACGGTGACCTTGGTGGCGGAGCCCATGGAGAACTTGCTGCTGTCGGCATAGGCCGGGTCATAGCCGTAGACATTCTTAGTATTCGTTGTGCCGCCCAGCTCCTCGAGCGCCTGATTGACGTTCGTCTGCGTGGTGCCGTCCGTCACCTTCGTCCAGATCCCCGTGTCACCAGTATCTACCTGTGCAACATTCTTTGTACCGTTCGCGTTCGTGAACGTCGCGAAGCTGTCCTCGTAGTAAACACTCGTCGCGGGGATGACGGTCAGATTATAGGTCGCCGAATCATCCTCGCCCTGCTTATTCGTGCCCGAATACGTAACAGTAACTCTGTCGGAGCCATCGATCGTCTTATTCAGGATATAATCAATGCTATAATCCGCATTTGCGTTGATAGTCGCATAAAGGCTCTTTCCAACCGCCACTTCCGTGATGTTGGCGCTCGCAAGCGCCGGGTTGATATCTGTTTTTTCAATGTGCAGCGGCAGTCCGAAATCGACCACAAAGGTTTTCTCTGTCTTAAACTTATAATACAGATTCACTACTTTATTGCCGGTTTCTTTGTTTGCATTGGTGAACGTGTAATTACCATAACGATACTGCGCACCAATCTCGGACATTTCCTCCAGCTTCCAGTTAACTGTCTGCGTTATGTTTTTAATATTCGTAACGGTATTGTTAATCAGTCTTCCATTGCTATAGGCAAAGTCATTGTTGAAAGTAGTTCCACTCGCAACCGCAATATTATAGCTATAGAACGGCAACGTTGTATTGCTTTCATCGTAGTAGTTGACCGTCAGGGAATCCTCGGTTACCTTTGCGCGGACATAGACCCGAACCAGTTTTCCGCTACGATTTGCAATATACTGCAACTGATCAATCTGCGGAATCCCGCCCATAGACTCATCCCAAACTGTCGTTTCCGTCTTATTATCGTAGGTCGGAGTAAATGTTTCATAGCTACTATATCCCGTAGAAGTACCATCCGTTACAGTTACTTTCCAGATTTCATAGTCACTGTTCTCCGTAAAGCTAATGGCACCAAGGATTCTCGGATTGCTCTCGGAACAACCATCGAAATGATAGAACAGCGTGTTATCCGAGGGAAAGCTGGACGGATTCTGGGTGTTGTCTTCATAGACAACCGCAAAATCTAGGAACACATATTTTGAACCATTTTCAACATATCCATCCCAGAACCATCTGTTATCAGTACCAGCCGCCCACTCGGAATACGGCTGTCCCCAGTCCACAACATTTGTCGTGATTTCCGAGGTAACTTCGGTCTTCTGTAGATAATAGGCTACAATCTGATCCTCGCTGTTGAAATCCTCCCATGTCTTTCCATCAGCCGAAAACGACCATTTTGTGTTCCAGTAACGAATATAGGTGAGACTGTCACCAGCTTTAGTCTTATCAACACCTGCAGTATCCGTCTGCTTATTATCACTGGTCAGTCGCGTTCCCTTCCAGAACACAACATCATTGCCGTCTTGTGTACCTGTAGCAGGCACCAAATCAGTAAACTTTGCACCAGTTTCACTGTAAATGGTGCTATCGGCGGCATTAATCTTCTTGTTAGTCCCACCATTAGCTGTTACCTGACGGTTCGTAATCCAATACTCAATCGTCAGCGGGGTTACATTTGAGAGATCCTCGGCAACCACATGAATCTTATACGTCACATCGCCGATCTGGACGGAGGTATCGCCGACGGACTTACCGGTGAAGGTAATGGTGGTCTGCGCTTTCGTTCCCGGCGTTACCTGATAAATCTGCCATTGGCTACCATCATCAGATGCACCATCAGCTGTATAGCCCGCAGCCATCGTACTCGATGCACCGCCGTATTGATTCAAATAGTAATTAGTCCAGTATGGCTTATCATAGATATTCCAATAACCATTCGAATTATATGCCATCTGGACATAGCCTTTGCTCGTTCCAAGCGTTGCGGATCCGTTTCCGATTTCAGTGATATAATTTTTAGCAACACCTTGGATGGTATATGCGTTACTACTGGAGGATGAGTACTTCGTAATCGTCCACAACTGGTCACTACTGTTGGCTTTCTCGCCCAAAAGAATTCCGTTGCCACTTGTGCTATCATTAAGCACCAATCCACTTCTCTTATGAACGATCAAATATTGTTTCCCGGATTCAATTGTCGTTACTTCATTTTCAGTTCTATCGACAGCCGCAGTGCCTACTGCAGACGCCGTAGCGATTGTAGTATCTTCCGTTGCATACGAACCGTTATAATAGCCATCCGCAGTCACAGTCTTCGTCCCGCCGACTGCAACAGTGATGGTTCTCTCTGTAACAGAGCCCGTGCTTCCGACATTCAGCGTACCATCCGCATTAAAGCCATTCGCAACTACGCTCGTACCCATACCGTTGATGGACTTGCCGTCCATCCGCAGAGCCATGGCACGCATAGGCAGACGCACCTTCTGCGCAACTACCTGCTCAGTCTCCGCAGTGGGGAAATCGCTCCAAATGCAGAACATAGAACCAACAGGGCTGTTGACGGTACTACCCATAAAGCCTGCGTTGCTAAAATTCGATGCATAGCTATAATCTCCGTCGAACTTATCAGCCTTGCCTAACACATAATAGTAGTCACCATTCGTGTTGATCATATCATGGCCCTTGCTCGCAATCGTTTCCGCAGATGCTACGGGATAGCTACTACCCCAGCCACACGACCAATAGCAGCACTGAATCTTCGTATCAATGCTTGCGCTCTGGCCATTGTAATACAGGCCATCGTTAAATGCGCGCGCCGTCACGCCCTTGTTCTCGATGTACTCCGCAAGACTATTGATAAAGCTAACAAAGGTGGCATACTGCGTACTATTCAGGCGGCTGAAGCTGAACGTGCCCGAAGCATCATTCGCATACTCGTCAGCACCGAAGTTGAAGAACTTGCAACCCTTGCCAGCAAAGTAGTCCACATACTTCTTAAAAATGGCCATGCCAAAGTTACGCGCTTTCTCGCTGCTCGCGACATTGAGCGTGTTATTGGAACCACTTGCATTGTACGTATCATCCGCAATGTCCAGAATCGCGTTGGCATGACCCGGCAGGTTCAGCAGAGGGACAATCTCAATGCCCTTCTCCTTCGCCGCGGCAATGATCTCGTCCATCTCCGTCTGGGTCAGCCAGCTCGCGTCACCGCTGTTGTTCTGCAGCTTATTGCCCGCCTCGACCTTGGACACAACCGTCTTGTGCGAGTACGTCGTGCCATTGGCCGTGAAGGACATGTCGTCGAGCAGAAAGCGCAGGCCGTCGTTGCCGAATGCCAGCTGGAGCTGGTTATAGCCGTCCGCGCTCATCTCGTTGAGCAGTGCGATGATCCAGTCCTTGCTGAAATACTTCCGGCCGCAGTCAAGGTGGAGAATCTTATAATAATCCTTACCTGACGCAGTCGTGCTGGTGCTGTTACCCGACGCGAAGGCCGAGATGGGCAGCAAGCTCACCACCATGACCACCGCGAGAATCAGCGACAGCACTTTCTTCCGCAGAGATCGTGTTTGCGTTTGATTCATGTTTTTCATCCTTTCCCAATTTGTGAATTTCCCTTCGCCTTGCAGGGGCCGCGGAGTCCGCCCCCGCGTATTCTTTCCGGCATTTTAATTCAGAATCTATTTTAATCCATTCGCCGCTCTTTTGCAATAGATATTTCGCGGATTCCGCGAAAAAAAACGAACCGTCGACATACCGCAGAATTTACCAGCACGCCGCGCCGCATATTCGCCGCGCGCAGGGTTATGCTATGTGTGCGATACCCAACGAGCGACATTTCTCGCTCCCCAAATCACGAAAGGAGACTTTTCACTATGTCCAGCAAGAACAGCAACAAGCTCAACATCCCCGAGGCGCGCGCCGCCATGGATAAGTTCAAGATGGAGGCCGCCAGCGAGGTTGGCGTCAACCTGAAAAACGGCTACAACGGCGATCTGACCTCTCGCGAGGCCGGTTCTGTCGGCGGCCAGATGGTCAAGAAGATGATCGAGTCCTACGAGAAGGGCCTGTAACGCGGGCGCCTGAACGGGCAGAGGGGCTGGAGCGCTTCGGCGCTCCAGCCCCTTCGTCCGCGGATGCCGCCGCTTTGCCGCTGCTGGCAAAAAGTATGTCGCCGAAGGCATACAGGCCAATCCACGCTCAAACGCAAAAAATCCCCCATCACCGAAGCGATGGGGGATTTCTATATGCTATGATAAAGCCTTACTTCTTCGGCCCGATGGCTTCCTTCAGCGTCCGCCAGCCGAGGACGGCGCACTTGACGCGCGCGGGCATATGCGCGATATCGCGCAGCGCCGACGCCTCCTCCAGGCTCTCGATCTCCTCCTCGGAGGCCTCGCCCTGGATCATCCGCATGAACGTCTGGCCGAGCTGCAGCGCCTCGTCCTTCTTCCGGCCGATGACCATGCCGAGCATGATATCCGCCGACGCCTGCGAGATGGCGCAGCCGTCGCCGATGAACGCGCCGTCGACAATCGTGTCGCCGTCGGTCCTGAGCTTGAGCCAGATGTCGTCGCCGCAGCTGGGGTTCACGCCCTCGAGGACGATGTCCGCGTCCGGCAGGTCGTGCTTGAACTCCGGATGGACATTGTGCTCAGTCAGAATCTCGTTATAAAAGCTTCTATTCTCCATATCCCATACGCTCCCGCAGCGAGGAGACGGCGGCGACGAAGCGGTCGGCGTCCTCCTCGGTATTGTAAAAGGCAAAGCTCGCGCGCGCCGTGGAGCTGCAGCCCAGATGCTGCAGCAGGGGCTGCGCGCAGTGGTGACCCGCGCGGATGTTCACGCCGTCGCTGGCGAGAATCTCGCTGATGTCGTGCGGGTGGACGCCGTCGACGGTGAAGGACAGGATGCCGCAGTGCTCCTCGGGCTTCTCCGAGCCGAGAATGTGGACGTGCGGCACGCTGCGCAGCTTCTCGAGCGCGCGGGTCGTGAGCGCGATCTCGCGGCTGTGGATCGTGTCGAAGCCGACGCGGCGGACATAGTCGATCGCGGCGTGCAGCCCGGCGGCGCCGGCAGCGTTGACGGTGCCGGCCTCGAACTTGTGGGGAAGCTCGGCATACGTCGCGCCCTCGCGCGTGACCGTCTCGATCATCTCGCCGCCCGAGAGAAACGGCGGCATCTCATCGAGCAGCTCGCGGCGGCCGTAGAGCCCGCCAATGCCCATCGGGCCATAGAGCTTATGGCCGGAGAAGGCGAGGAAGTCCGCACCCAGCTCCCGCACATTCACGGGGATGTGGGGCGTGCTCTGCGCGCCGTCGACAACGATGACCGCGCCCTTTTTGTGCGCCATGGCCGCGATCTCGCGCACCGGGTACTGCCGCCCCAGCACGTTCGAGACCTGCGTGAGGGCGACGAGCTTCGTGCGCTCGGTGATAAGCTGCTCGACCTTATGGAGGTCAAGGCTCCCGTCCGGCTCGCACTCCATGAACTTCAGTGTTGCTCCCGTCTGGCGGCAGACCATCTGCCACGGCAGGAGGTTGCTGTGGTGCTCCATGATGGAGACGACCACCTCGTCGCCCGTCTTGATGTGGCTCAGGCCGTAGCTGTAGGCCACGAGGTTCAGGCTTTCGGTCGTGTTGCGGGTGAAGATGATCTCCTGCGTGCTGGCCGCGCCGAGAAAATCGCGCACGGCCTCGCGCGCGGCCTCATAGGCGTCGGTCGCCTCCACGCTCAGGGGATACAGGCCGCGCAGAGGGTTGGCGTTGTGGCGGCAGTAGAAGTTGTTCTCCGCGTCAAGGACGCACTGCGGACGCTGCGCCGTGGCGGCGTTGTCGACATAGGCGACATCCATCGCGCGCAGCAGGGGGAAATCCTGTTTGTAATCGTAGGCCATGTCAAAGCACCTCGCTCAGTTCCTGCAAAATGGCATCCTCCGTCTCGCGGTCGCCCACGGCGCGGGCCAGCCGCTCGATGGCGGCGCGGGCGAGGATATTCTCCGCTTCATCGCGGCCGATGCCGCGGCTCTCAAAGTAAAACAGCGTCTCGTCGTCAAGCTCGCCGATCGTCGCGCCGTGGTTACCGACGACGTTCTCCTCCGCGCAGAGAATCAGAGGAACCGTCTTGTTCACGGCGTCTTCGCCGAGCATCAGCACCGTCTCCTTCTCGTTGCCGACGGAGTCGGACGAGCCGTTCTTGAAGTCGATCGTGCCGCGGAAGATCTTCTGCGCCGCGTTCTTCAGCGCGCCGGAGGCGTTGATCTCGCACTCGGTGTGCCTACCGAAGTGGTTCACGACGAGGTTCATGTCGATCGTCTGGCTGCGTTGGCCGAGATAGCCGATGTCGGCCTGAAAGCTGCCGCCGTCCGCGGGCAGGTCGATGAGCGTATCGGCATAGACGTCGCCGCTGCCGGGGAAGACCTGCACCAGCTCGATGCGGCCGCTCTCGGCGCAGGTGCCGGTGATTTTGCTGTAGAGCACGGAGCCGGGCTTCGTGCGCTGCACCTGCACAAGGCGGACAACGGCGCCCGCGCGGACGGTCAGCTCCGTCTCGACGGCGAGGTTTTCCTCCGCCATGAACGTTTCGAACACGGTCAGGCGGCTGCCGGGCTGCGCCTCGACGGCGATTTTCTTGCGGCTGTATGCGCCCGCGCCCTCGACGGGGATGCGGACGGGCTCCGGCGTGCCGGAGAGAGAGAGCGTCTCCGCGCCGAGGTCGGCGGTCTGCGCTTCGTCCCAGCTGAGCGCCGTCTCGTTGACGCGCAGGAAGTTCCACGTCCGCGAGGGCAGGCGGTTAATGGTTAAGGTATTCATGTGTTCTCCTCCTTTCGGCATCAGCCGATGCTCCCCTTCATCTCGAGCCGGATGAGATTGTTCATCTCCACGGCGTACTCCACGGGCAGCTCCTTGGAGACGTTGTCGGCAAAGCCGCTGACGATCAGCGCGCGGGCGTCCTCCTCGCTCATGCCGCGGCTCATCAGGTAAAAGACGGCCTCGTTGCTGATGCTGCCGATCTTGGCCTCGTGGCCGACGGCGGCGTCGCGCGTGCGGATGTCCATGGCGGGGATCGTATCGGAGCGGGACTCTGAGTCGAGCATCAGCGACTGGCAGGACACAGCGGACTTCGCGCCGCTCGCGCCCTTCTGGACGACAACGCTGCTGCGGAAGGTGCTGATGCCGCCGCTCTTGCTGATGGAGCGGGTGTTCATATAGGAGCTGGTGTTCTTGCCGATGTGGACGACCTTCGCGCCGGTGTCGAGGTTCTGGCCGTGGCCGGCAAAGGTCACGCCGGTGAACTCCATGCGGGAATTGTCGCCCTTCAGGACGCTCATCGGATAGAGACATCCGACGTGCGAGCCGAACGAGCCGGAGATCCACTCGATCGTGCCGCCCTCCTCCACGAGGGCGCGCTTCGTGTTGAGGTTATACATGTTCTTCGACCAGTTCTCGATGGTCGAATAGCGCAGCTTCGCGCCCTTCTTGACATAGAGCTCCACGCATCCCGCGTGCAGGTTCGCGACGTTGTACTTCGGCGCGGAGCAGCCCTCGATGAAGTGCAGGCTCGCGCCCTCGTCGACGATGATGAGCGTGTGCTCAAACTGGCCGGCGCCCTTAGCGTTCAGGCGGAAGTACGACTGCAGGGGGATGGACACCTGCACGCCCTTTGGCACATAGACGAACGAGCCGCCGGACCAGACCGCGCCGTGCAGCGCCGCGAACTTGTGATCGTGCGGCGTGACGAGCTTCATGAAGTACTTGCGCACCATGTCGGCGTATTCGCCCGTCAGGGCGCTCTCCATGTCGGTGTAGACAACGCCCTGCGCGGCCACCTCGTCCTTGACGTTGTGGTAGACGAGCTCGGAGTCGTACTGCGCGCCGACGCCCGCGAGGGACTTGCGCTCCGCCTGCGGGATGCCGAGGCGCTCGAACGTGTCCTTGATGTCCTGCGGAACGTGCTTCCAGTCGTTCTGCATTTTCGTGTTGGGCCGGACGTAGGTTGCGATGTGGTCGATGTCGAGACCCTCGATGGAGGGACCCCAGTCCGGCAGGGGCATCTCGTTGTAAATCTGCAGCGCGTGCAGGCGGAACTCCTGCATCCACGCGGGGTCGCCCTTCTCGTCGGAGAGCTTCTGCACGATGGCGGGCGTCAGGCCCTCCTGCATGCGGTAGGCATCGTGCTCCTCGTCGCGGATGTCGTATACGCTGCGGTCGATATCGTCAATCTGGCTTTTTTCCTTCATAGTATCTCACCCTGGTCACTCAGCCCGGACGCCGCCGAAGCCGTTTTCGTTGATCTCCTCCACCAGCGACGCGTCGCCGTTTTTCACGATGACGCCGCCCTCCATGACGTGCGTCGCGTCGACGTGCAGCGCCTCGAGAATGCGGGTGCTGTGCGTGATGATGAGCAGCGACCCGTGGACGCGCTCTCGGTAGAGCTGAACGCCCTGCGACACGGTACGCACCGCGTCGACATCGAGACCGGAGTCCGTCTCGTCGAGGATAGCGAGCTTCGGCTCGAGCATCAGCATCTGCAGGATCTCGGCCTTCTTCTTCTCGCCGCCGGAGAAGCCCACGTTCAGGTCGCGCTCGGCATACGACTCGTCCATCGACAGAAGCGCCATCGTCTCGCGCAGCTTCTTCTTGAAGTCCCACAGGCGCAGACGCTGGCCGGTCTTCTGCTCGAGCGCGCTGCGGATAAAGGCGCTCAGCGTCACGCCCGGCACCTCCAGCGGGTTCTGGAACGAGAGGAAGATGCCCTTGTTCGCGCGCTCGTTGACGGGCAGGTCCGTGATGTTCTCGCCGTCAAAGAGAATTTCGCCGCCGGTCACGGTGTAGGCGGGGTTGCCGGTGATGGCATAGCCGAGGGTCGACTTGCCGGTGCCGTTCGGCCCCATGAGCACGTGCGTCTCGTCGCTGCCGACCGTGAGATTCACGCCGTGGAGAATCTCCTTGTCCCCGGCGCTCACATGCAGATTCCTGATTGTAAGAAGTTCCTTCTGTTTCATAGCACTTTATCCTCTTTCCCGCCGCAGGCGCTGCTGCCGCGGCTTTCGTTATTTTCCTGCCCGCGCGGTTCGAGCAGATCGCGGAGCGTGTAGCTGTTGACGTAGGCGTTGATGTGCTCCTCCAGCCCCCGCCAGAACGGGAGCGTGATGCAGGAGCCCGACCGATCGCAGGGCTTGCCGTCCATGGCAAGGCACGAGACGGGCATCAGCTCGCCCTCGGCGGCCTGGAGAATCTCACCGATGGGGTAATCCTCCGCCGGGCGCACCAGCCGGTAGCCGCCGGCCTTGCCGAGCGCGCTCTCGACGAGCCCCGCCTTGGCCAGCGCCGTCATGATGCTCTCCAGATATTTGCGGGAGATGCCCTGCCGCTGGGCGATGTCGCCGAGACGGATGTATGCGCCGTCTCCGCCGTACTGCGCCAGCTCCAGCATAACGCGCAGGGCATAGCGCCCCTTGGAAGATATAATCATGTGTGCCCCTCCTCCGGCAGGCCGGACGTACCGTTTAATTCCTACCTTTTCGGTGGACATTATATTTTAAATCCCCTATAATGTCAATAGGAATTAAGAGATTTTTATTATGGAGCTGGTCTGCGGGGGTTCAGGGCGGGCGGTGGGTGGTTTTTGGGGGGATCGGGCGGAGGCATGAACCTGCCGATTCAATTGCCCATCCCCCGCCAGACCGAAAAAAAGGCGGAGCTAACCAGCTCCGTCTCTCCTATATAAAACCAAACATTTCTCAGAACACCAACTGCACCAGCAGCATATACACCAGCGTCCCGCCGCCAATGCTCAGCAGCGTGCTCTTCTTCCACCTGTGCAGCACATAAATCGCCGCGATGGCGATGGCCTCGGGCAGGCCGTGTGTTGCGCTCACCGGTGCGTCCTTCAGACCGTATACCACCAGTAATCCGATCACTGCCGTCGGCAGTACCGTTCCGAGGTACTGCACGAACTTCGGCGGCGTCTTCCCCTGCGGGAAGATGAGAAACGGCAGGAACCGCGTGACCATCGTACCGAGCACGACCACGCCGATCATGATAATCTGCTGCGTCAGGGTCATGCCTGCTCCCCCCTCTCCAGCCGGCTGCGCCCGAGTGTGAAGCTCAGCACGATCAATGCCATCGCCGGGATAATGAAGCTCTGCCCGCCGAAGGCCAGCAGACACGCCGCCGAGCAGCCGACGCCGATGAGCGCGGGCCTGTGATCCTTCGCCTTTTCCCACTGGTCGAGGAACATCACGACGAACAGCGCCGTCATGATAAACTCGATGCCCTCGGTGTTGAAATGCAGCACCAAGCCGAGCAGGGCGCCGAGCGTCGCGCCGCTCACCCAGTAGATCTGGTTGAGCAGCGTTACAAAGAACATAAACCACCCGCGGTCGACGCCCTCCGGCGGCGTGACGGTGCAGTTGATGGAAAACGACTCGTCGCACATGCCGTAGATCAGGTACAGCCGCTTCCAGCCGAGCCCCTCATACTTCTGCAGCATGGAGATGCCGTAAAACAGGTGGCGCGCGTTGACCATCAGCGTCAGCAAAAACGCGTACAGCGGCCGGAACGCCGACAGCAGCAGGTTCACCGTCACAAACTCCATCGACCCCGCGTAGATGAGCGCGCTCATCGCCATCGGGTACCACACGGAAAAGCCCTTGCTGCGCATGAGCAGTCCGTAGGACGCGCCGATCAGCAAAAACCCCACACAAATCGGCAGCGTATACGGAAGCGCCGCCCTGAAAGCCTTCTTTTTCATGATTTTCTGTCTCTCCGAATAACCGGCGTTTCCTCCGGCGGATCAAAACAGGCCCCCGGTACTGCAGGTGCAGTACCGGGGGCCGCACATGTACACAAAAACCGCGCTTCTGTCTTACAGATAGTGGCGCAGGCCCTCGGTGGCCATATCCTCCGAGGCGCTGATGGTGACGGTGAACTTCACGGAATTCTTCTCGCTGAAGCGGTCAAGCCAGGCGAGGAACTCCTCCACGTCCTTGAGCTCGCTGCCGGCGATCTTGCCGAGGTTGTCCACAAAAACATGCGAGATATCGTAATTGCCCGCATACAGGCCGCTGACAAAGCCGCGCAGGCATGCATAAGAATCAATTCCATACTCGCTCGCGTTGATGAGGCGGGCGTTGTAGCTGATGTCATAGGTCATGTCGGCGCTGGGCTCGATGCATACGACGCTGCCGCTCTCAGACTCCACCGCAGCGTGAACCAGCTCGATCAGCTGCTTGGTCTTTCCGGCGCCGTTGGCTCCCATAATCAATCTAACCATAAGATATCACTCCTTTGAAAAAATGGGGTACTGTTTAGTTCCCCTTTTAAGATACCATATATCGCAAGAAATGGCAATGGAGAAAAAACAATCTCTTTTTTGTATAAAAGGGCCAACTCACCGGCCGAGCTTCTCGAGCAGGCTCCGCCCCAGTTCCTCATAGCCGGGCTTGCCGAGCAGGGCGAACATGTTCTTCTTATAGGCCTCGACGCCCGGCTGGTCGAACGGGTTCACGTCCAGCAGATACCCCGACAGGCCGCAGGCGTACTCGAAGAAGTAAATCAGCTCGCCGAGCGTGAAGGCGTTTCTGCGCCCGACCTGCACCGTGATGTTCGGCACGCCGCCCTCGACGTGCGCGATGAGCGTCCCGTCCATCGCCTGCTCGCGGAGGAAGTCCATCGTCTTGCCTGCGAGGAAGTTCAGCCCGTCGCCATTTCCGTCGTCATAGGGGACGGGGTTTTCGTGCGCGGACGGGCCGAAGCGCACGACCGTCTCAAACAGGTGCCGCTCGCCCTGCTGGATATACTGCCCCATGGAGTGCAGGTCCGCCGTGAACTCGACGCTCGCCGGGAAGAGGCCCTTGCCCTCCTTGCCCTCGGACTCGCCGTAGAGCTGCTTCCACCACTCGGCCATGAAGCGGAACGACGGCTCGAACGAGGCGAGCAGCTCGATCTTCTTCCCGTCCTGATAGAGCTCATAGCGCGCCGCGGCATACTGCCATGCGGGGTTCACCGCGATGTCGTCCGCGCGGCAGACCTCCATCATCGACTGCGCGCCCGCCATCAGCTCACCGATGTCGATTCCCGCGACGGCGATCGGCAGCAGCCCCACCGCCGTCAGCACGCTGTAGCGCCCGCCGATGTCGTCTGGCACGACGAACGTCTCATAGCCGTTTGCGTCCGCGAGGGACTTGAGCGCGCCCTTGTGCCGGTCGGTCGTGGCGTAGATGCGCGCGGCGGCGCCCTCCTTGCCGTACCGCTCCTCAAGCAGGCGGCGGAAGAACCGGAACGCCACGGCCGGCTCGGTCGTCGTGCCGGACTTCGAGATCACGTTCACGGAGAAGTCCACGCCGTCGAGCAGCTCCATCGTCTCGCTCAGCTGGTCGGAGGAGAGACCGTTGCCGATGAAATAGATGTTGGGGGTATCCTTCTTTTTCAGGTTGTAGTTCGGCGAGCACAGGCACTCGATCACGCCGCGCGCGCCGAGATACGACCCGCCGATGCCGATGACGACGAGCGCCTGCGAGTCGCTCCGGATCTTCTGCGCCGCCTGCTCAATGCGCGCGAACTCCGCGCGGTCATAGCTCTCCGGCAGGTGCACCCAGCCCGTGAACTCACCGCCGACGCCGTTGCCCTTCTGCAGATGGCCATGGACGATGTGCAGCCGCGGGGCCAGCTCCATCTCATACGGCACGGAGACAAACTGCTGCAGCTTCGACAGATCAATCTGAATCATATGTATACCTCCTGTTATCCGTTGCTTTTCCTATGGGATCATTTTACCGCCCCGCGCGGGAAAAAACAACCCCAATTCCTCACCCGGCCAAAAACGCGCACCGCAGCAGCCGCGTGAGCATCCCGCCCCAGCTGAGCTTTTCCACGGCCTGCTCCGCCTGCAGCGGCAGCTCAAGCAGCACCTCGTCCCCCGCGCGGACGGTGAGCGTGCCGAGCGCCTGCCCGGCGGTGACGGGCGCCTCCACCTCCGCCGGGAGCTCCACGCTCTGCGTGAGCTGGCCCGCCTTCGTCTTCTCCACGAGCAACGTGCTCCCCGACGGGAGCACCGGCTGCACCGCGTCCTCCGCCCCGAGCCGCACCGGCACCGGTGCAAGCGGCTCCTGCGGCGCAATCTCCGCGAGCGCATAGGTTGAAAAGCCGTAGTTCAGGAGCGTCTTGGCGTCGGTATTGCGCTTATCGGCGGTCTGCCCCTTCATGATGACGGCGATGAGCTCCATTCCGTCCCGCTCCGCCGTCGCGCTGATGCAGAAGCCCGCCGCGTCGGTCGACCCGGTCTTGAGCCCCGTCGCCCCGTCATAGAAGCGGATGAGCTTATTCGTGTTCGAGAGCTGGAACGACCCGCCGCGCAGCGTATCCATCCAGATCGTCGTGAAGCGCCGGATGTCCGGGTGGTGCAGGATCAGCTCCCGGCTCATGAGCGCGATGTCCCACGCGCTCGTCACATGCCCCTCCGCGGGCAGACCCGTGCAGTTGACAAAGTGCGTGTCGTTCATCCCCAGCTGCTTGGCGCGGGCGTTCATCTGATCGACGAACAGCTCCGTCACGCCCGCGATGTGCTCGGCCATCGCGACGGACGCGTCGTTTCCGCTCGCGACGCAGATCGCCTTGAACAGATCCTCCACCGTGATCTGCTCGCCCTCCGACAAAAACACCTGGCTGCCGCCCATCGACGCGGCGTAGGCGCTCACGGTCACGGTGTCGTCATAGCGGATGCGCCCCTCGTCGAGCGCCTCCATCGCCAGCAGGAGCGTCATCACCTTCGTCACGCTCGCCGGCTCGAGCTGCTCGTGCTCATTTTTTGCGTAGAGCACCTGTCCCGTCGTCTTCTCCATCAGCAGCGCCGCCTGCGCCTCGACCGGCAGCTCCACCGCCCAGCTCCGCGCGGGGAAAAGCACCGCTGCCAGAACCGCCGCCGTGAGGAACGCCGCCCATCGTTTTTTCATGCGCCCGCCTCCCTTCTTCTCCCCACTGTATGCCCCGGGAAGCGGAAACATGCCGCCGGTCGTCTGTAAAATTTTCCCAACCGCTGATCATGTTAAGTATTTGTAAATTTATAGTATTTTGTCTAAATCCAATATGATAATTTGCCGCATGAGATAAAAATTGCATCAAAATTTGAACAACTTGTTAAAAAAACCGCCTTTTGAAAGTTATGCTTGAAAAACAAAAAGTCGCCTGTTATGATACATGTATCTGCTTATACACAGCGCACCACCGGGGTATGCTAACCCGGATGGATGCATTGTCAGAACGAAAGGCGGTGACACGCAATGTATATGGAGACAGTCAACGAGCTGCGCGCGGCAGAGGAGCAGCTCGCAGGCGAAAAGGCTGCCGTCCGCACCGAGGTACAGCACCTGCTCGAAAAGACCCGTCAGGACGGACAGGCCCTGCTCGAGCAGACGAAGCAGGAGCAGCGGCGGCTCGACCGCGAGCGGCAGGAGCAGACGAAGCAGGAGGCCGCGCGCCGGCGTGAGCAGACGCTCAAGGACGCGCAGGCTGCGTGCGATGCGCTCCGCTCCAGCGCCCGCTTGAGCGAAGCGGCCGCGGAAATTGTCAGAAGGGTGGTGGAAAGATAGCATGGCCATCGCAAAAATGAAGCGTCTCGAGCTCGTCGCCCTGCAGAGCGACCGCGAGACGCTGATGGAGGCGCTGCTGCGCCTGGGCTGCGTCGAGATCCGCGAGCCGGAGGAGCAGCCGGAGCTGCTGCACCGGCAGAGCTCGTCTCTCGCCGAGCGGCAGAGCGACCTGCGGCGGCTCACGGCGGCGCTCGACGCGCTCAGCCGCGCCGCACCGGAGAAGACGCCCCTGCTCGCCGCAAGGCCGCAGATCTCCGAAAAGGCCTTCCTCGACGAGAAGGACCTGCCCGCCATGCTCGCCCTCGCCGACGAGATCACCGGCCGTCTGCGCCGCATCAGCCAGCTGGAGTCGCGCATGACGCGCCTGACCTCCGACGAAGCGGCGCTGCGCCCGTGGCAGGCGCTGGACATCCCGCTCGAGCTCGAGTACACCGGCCCGGTGGCCTTCATCACCGGAACGCTCCCGCCCACGGCGGATGAAGCGCAGGTGGAGGGGACGCTCGCCGAGCAGGCGCCCGAGTCGCAGGTGTTCTGGCTCTCCGCCGGGCGCGAGCAGAAGTGTCTTCTGCTCATGACGCACCGCGCCGCGCAGGCCGCCTCGCTCGAGACGCTGCGCTCGTTCGGCTTCTCGACCGGGCAGCTCAAGGGCTACAGCGGCACCGTGCAGGAAAACCTCCGGCGCATCGAGGGTGAGATCAATGACACGCGTCAGGCGCGCCGCGAGGAGAGCGAAGCGCTCGAAGCGCTCGGCGCAAGGCGCGGCGAGCTGCGCCTTGCCTGCGACCGGATGGCGCTGGAGCTCTCGCGGCAGGAGGCCGCCGAAAAGCTTCTCACGGACGGGAATATTTTCTGTCTGGTGGGCTGGTATCCGCTCAAGGCGGAGAAAAAGCTCACGACCCTGCTGGGACGGTTTGACTGCGCATATGAGCTGGCCGAGCCGCAGCCGGAGGAGTATCCGGACGTCCCCGTCAAGCTCGAGAGCAATCGCTTCACCCGCTCCATGAACTGCATCACGGAGCAGTATTCCCTCCCTGCCTACGACGGCGTGGATCCCAACCCGTTCATGGCGCCGTTTTTCATCCTGTTCTTCGGCCTGATGATGGCCGACATGGCCTATGGCCTGCTGATGATCTTCGGCTCGCTGCTGTTTCTGCGCAAGAAGCGCCCCGCCGACCCGAGCTTCATGGAGATGATCTTCTGGTGCGGCATCGCGACGTTTCTCTTCGGCGCGCTGACCGGCGGCTTCTTCGGGGACTTTATCCCGCAGCTGTGCAGGCTCATCAACCCCGCAAGCACCTTTGACCTCCCCGCGCTGTTCTCGCCGCTCAACGACACGATGGCCATCATGGTCGGCTCGCTCGTTCTCGGCGCCATCCAGATTTTCACCGGCATGACCATCAGCGTCGTCAAAAAGACGCGCGACGGCCACTTCGCCGACGCCCTCTGGTGCGAGATCACGTGGTGGATCATCCTCGCGGGTCTCGCAATGGCGATCTTCAAGGTCGGCTCTGTCGCGGGCGTCCCGATCGTGCTCGTGATCGGCATTGTGATGCTGGTCTACGGCTCCGGGCGCGGCAAGAAGGGCTTCGGCAAGGTGACGGGCTTCGTCGCCGCGGTGTATAACGGCGTCACGGGCTTTTTCAGCGACATCATGTCCTATATCCGCCTGATGGCGCTGATGCTCTCGGGCGCGGTGCTGGCGCAGGTGTTCAACAAGCTCGGCGCGACGACGGGCAGCATCGTCTTTTTCATCGTGATCTCCCTCGTCGGCAACACGCTGAACCTCGCGCTGAACCTGCTGGGCTGCTATGTCCACGATATGCGTCTGCAGTTTCTTGAATTCTTCGGACGTTTTTATAAGGAGGGCGGAAAAGCCTACCGCCCCCTGTGCGTACAATCGAAATATGTTGAAATCATGAAGGAGGATACAGAAAAATGAGTGCTTTTCTTGAGGCGATTGGCGGGGTCGGTTTCGCGATCCTGGGCGCGGCTCTGACCGCGGGTCTGTGCTGCGTGGGTTCTGCTAAGGGTACCGGTATGGTCGGTGAGGCCGCTGCGGGTCTTGTCAGTGAGGATCCCGACAAGTCCACCAAGTGCCTGATTCTGCAGGTGCTGCCCGGTACGCAGGGCCTGTACGGCTTTGTGGCGCTGTTCATCGTGCTCGGTCAGGTCGGCGTTCTGAGCGGCCAGACCGTGGATCTCACCCTCGCTCAGGGTCTGGCGTTCTTCGCCGCCTGCATCCCCACCGCCATCGGCGGCTGGCTCTCCGCGAAGTTCCAGGGCCGCGTCGCCGCCGCGTCGATCAACATCGTTGCCAAGCGGCCGGAGGCGTCCACCAAGGGTATCATTTTCTGCGGCATCGTTGAGTTCTATGCCATCCTGTCCCTCGTCGCGACGATCATGATCTCCATCAACGTTCTGAAATAAGGCGGAGGGCAGAACATGAACGGAATCGACAGAATCCGGGACCGCATGGAGCGCGACGCCCGCGCCGAACGCGACGCCATCCGCGCCGAGGGTGAGCAGCAGGCTGCGGCGCTTGCCGCGCAGTACCGCGCGCAGGCGGAGGAGCTCGCGAAGCAGGCCACGGCCAGGCGCGAGCAGACGGCGGCCGAGAGCCTACGTCAGGCGGACTCCGCCGACCAGCTCGAGCGGCGGCAGTGCCTGCTCGCCGAGCGGCAGAGGTGCATTGACCTCGCCTTTGAGCAGGCCGCGTCTCAGCTGCGCACGCTCCCGCAGGAGCAGTATGTGCAGGTGCTCGCGCACATCGCCGCCGAGACGGGCACGGGCAGCGAGGAGCTGATCTTCTCCCCCGCCGACCGCGAGGCCGTCGGCGCGCAGGTCACCGAGCGAGCCAGCGCCTTAAAGCCCGGCGCGGCCTTCCACCTGAGCGCCGAGACGCGCGAGACGGGCGGCGGCGTGGTGCTCAAGGCGGGCGACATCGAGTATAACTGCACCTTCCCCGCCCAGCTGCGCGCCCTGCGTCAGAGCATGGCCGCCGAGACGGCGTCCGTGCTGTTTGAAAACTAAGGGGGTGTCCCTTTGGCTAAGAAATACCGTGACACGGATTACCTGTGCCTGTCGGCGCAGATCCGTTCGCGTGAAAACGCGCTCCTGCGCCGCAGCCAGCTCGACCGCATGCTCGAGTCGGGTGACGCGAAGCAGGCCGCGCGTATCCTCGCCGAACAGGGCTGGGAGTCGTTCGACCCTACGCAGCCCGGCGCGCTCGACGCGGCGATCCTCACCCAGCGCGAGGCGCTCTACCGCGAGCTGAGCGGCCAGCTGCCGGACGACGCGGTGCTCGCCGTCTTTCGGCTGAAGTATGACTGTCACAACATCAAAACGCTCATCAAGGCGCGCGGGGCGGACGTCTCCGCCCTGCTGCTCGACGCCGGGACGATCCCGGCGCAGGAGCTGGCGCAGCGTCGGCGCGAGTCGGAGGGCTGGGCGTTCCTGCCCGCCCCGATGGCGCATGCCGCGCTTGATGCCGAGCGCGTCCTCGCCGAGACGGGCGACGCGCGGCGCAGCGACCTGCTCGTCGACGCGGCGTGCTTTGCCCGCCAGCTGGAGCTGGCGCGCTCGAGCGGCTGCCAGATTCTTGCGGACTATGTCCGCGCCCTCATCGACGGCGCGAACCTCAAGAGCCTTGTGCGCACGCTCCGCCTGAAAAAGGACGCGGCATTCCTGCGTGAGCTGCCCCTCCCCGGCGGCACGGTCAGCCCCGAGCGCATCGTGCAGCACGGCTTCTCTTCGAGCGCGGCGGAGCTCTTCGCGGGCTCCGCGCTGGCGCAAGCCGCGCAGGCGGCCGAAGCGGCCGCCGCGGGTGGAAGCCTGACGGAGCTTGAACGCCTGTGCGACAACGCGGCGCTCAACGTGATCGGGCGGGCGCGGCGCGTCCCCTTCGGCGTCGAGGTGCCGGTCGGCTATGTCGCCGCGCGCGAGAATGAGCTGATGTCGGTGCGCCTTGTGATAACGGGTCTGCTCGCCGGGATTCCGGCCGATCAGATCCGGGAAAGGCTGCGTGAGACAAATGGATAAAATTGCGGTGCTGGGCGACCGCGAGAGCGTTCTGGGCTTTCTGGCCCTGGGGCTCGAGGTGCGCCCGGCGGAAACGGCGCAGGAGGGCCGCGAGGCCCTGCGCGAGCTGGCTCAGACCTGCGCGGTCATCTTCGTGACGGAGACGCTGGCGCAGGAGCTGGCCCCGGAGATCGCCCGCTATAAGGACGTCCCTCGTCCGGCCATCCTCCCCATCCCCGGCAAGGCCGGCCCCATGGGCCTCGGCGGCGACGCCGTCCACCGGGCGGTGCAGCGCGCCGTCGGCTCTGACATCACATGAAAGGAAAAGTCGTATGGGCAAAGTAATCAAGGTATCCGGCCCGCTGGTCGTGGCCGATGGACTGGAATCGGCCAACATGGCCGACGTCGTCCGCGTCGGCGAAAAGCGGCTGATCGGAGAGATTCTGAATATGACGGGAGGCCGCGCCTCCATCCAGGTCTATGAGGAGACGGGCGGGCTCGGCCCCGGCGCGGAGGTCGTGAGCACCGGCGCGCCGCTGTCCGTGGAGCTCGGCCCCGGCCTCATCGGCAACATCTATGACGGCATCCAGCGCCCGCTCGAGGAGATCATGCGCCTGGAGGGGCCGAACATCACCCGCGGCGTGGAGGCCTCTCCCCTGCCGCGTGAAAAGCAGTGGGCCTTCACGCCCACCGCTGCCGTCGGCAGCGCCGTCACCGGCGGCGACGTGCTCGGCACCGTCCCGGAGACGGAATCCGTCCTGCACCGCATCATGGTACCGAACGGCCTCGCCGGTGAACTCGTCTGGCTCGCCCCCGCGGGGGACTACACGATCGACCAGATCATCGCCCGCGTCCGCACGGAGAACGGCGACGAGCGCGAGCTGACCATGACGCAGAAGTGGCCCGTCCGCGTGGGTCGTCCCTTCCGCAAGAAGTTCACCCCCTCCGCTCCGCTGCAGTCCGGCCAGCGCGTGATCGACACCATGTTCCCCATCGCCAAGGGCGGCACGGCCGCCGTCCCCGGCCCCTTCGGCTCGGGCAAGACCGTCGTGCAGCACCAGCTGGCCAAGTGGTCGGATGTCGACATCGTCGTCTACATCGGCTGCGGCGAGCGCGGCAACGAGATGACGGACGTTCTGCGCGAGTTTCCGGAGCTGACCGACCCCCGCACGGGCCAGTCGCTCATGAAGCGCACCGTCCTGATCGCGAACACCTCCGATATGCCCGTGGCCGCGCGCGAAGCGTCGGTCTATACGGGCATCACCATCGCGGAGTATTTCCGCGACATGGGCTATGACGTCGCCGTCATCGCCGACTCCACCTCCCGCTGGGCCGAGGCGCTGCGTGAGATGTCGG
>ERZ773187.42-NODE-42-length-120323-cov-8.881797_pt1 | contig 120323 bp, 116 predicted proteins | sample MGYA00511242_ERZ773187 | MGnify/ENA primary metagenome ERZ773187 (study PRJEB29015, sample SAMEA2737744) | human gut metagenome | biome: human gut; feature: human-associated habitat; material: faeces | place: China | collected 2012 ...
CTTCCTGACACTCCGTAAAATCCCGCGCCTTAGTGTGATCCACCATTTTTATGCGTCATAGCGAAATAATTATTCTGGATTCGGTCCGTTTTTTAACAGGAAGCCAATGGAAAAGAAACTTGGCCTGAGTGCATTAACTGCGCTCGTATTAAGCTCCATGCTCGGGGCAGGCGTATTCAGCCTGCCACAAAACATGGCCGCCGTCGCCAGCCCTGCCGCCCTGCTGATTGGTTGGGGCATAACCGGTGCGGGTATTCTGCTGCTGGCCTTCGCCATGTTGTTGCTCACGCGGCTTCGCCCGGATCTTGACGGCGGCATTTTCACCTACGCCCGTGAAGGCTTTGGCGAGCTCATTGGCTTCTGCTCGGCGTGGGGGTACTGGCTGTGTGCGGTGATCGCCAATGTCTCCTATCTGGTCATCGTCTTCTCTGCCCTCAGTTTCTTCACCGATACGCCGGAGCTGAAACTCTTTGGCGACGGCAACACCTGGCAGTCTATTGTGGGATCCTCGGTCCTGGTGTGGTTTGTCCACTGGTTAGTGCTGCGTGGCGTGCAGACGGCGGCCAGCATCAACCTGGTCGCTACGCTGGCGAAGCTGGTGCCGCTGGGTCTGTTTATTGTGCTGGCCTTTATTGGCTTTCGCCTCGATGTCTTTAGTATGGATTTTTCCGGCCTGGCGCTGGGCGTGCCCGTCTGGGAGCAGGTCAAAAACACCATGCTTATCACCCTGTGGGTGTTTATTGGCGTAGAGGGGGCAGTGGTGGTTTCTGCCCGTGCCCGTAACAAGCGTGACGTTGGCCGCGCCACGTTGCTCGCCGTGCTGGCGGCGCTGGGGGTCTACCTGCTGGTCACACTGCTGTCGCTGGGGGTGGTAGCCCGTCCTGAGCTGGCTGGTATGCGTAACCCGTCGATGGCCGGTCTGATGGTCAAAATGATGGGCAGCTGGGGCGAAGTGGTGATTGCCGCAGGGCTGATTATTTCGGTATGCGGAGCCTACCTGAGCTGGACAATTATGGCGGCGGAAGTGCCCTTCCTGGCCGCAACGCATAAAGCGTTCCCCCGCCTGTTTGCCCGCCAGAATAAAAATAATGCCCCGGCGGCTTCGCTGTGGCTGACCAATATCAGCGTACAAGCGTGTCTGGTACTGATCTGGCTCACAGGTTCTGACTATAACACCTTGTTAACCATCGCCTCAGAGATGATTCTGGTACCGTATTTCCTGGTAGGCGCATATCTGTTAAAAATAGCCACCAGACCCCTGCATCAGGCGGTGGGGATCGGCGCCTGCCTTTACGGGCTATGGCTGCTGTATGCCTCCGGTCCGATGCACTTGCTGCTCTCTGTAGTGCTCTATGCCCCTGGCCTGCTGGTGTTTATCTACGCCCGCAGAACACATGAGATTGAAAGTTCGCTGCAGCGCAAAGAAATATGGTTAATAGGTTTGTTACTGGTTGCCGCTGTGCCGGCAACGTGGATGCTGATGGGCTAACTTGTCGTTACCCATCGTCTTACGGTTAAGGAGAAAACGATGGGAAACGCGCAACCGCTCCCGATTCTGATCACCGGTGGAGGCCGTCGTATCGGCCTCGCTCTGGCTCACCATTTTTTAAATCTACGCCAGCCCGTAATCGTCAGTTATCGTACGGAATATCCCACCATTGATACCCTGCGCAAGGCTGGCGCGGTCTGCGTTCAGGCCGACTTCTCCACCGACGAGGGTATTCTGGCCTTTGCCGATAAAGTGAAAGCCGATAATCGCGGCCTGCGCGGAATTATTCATAATGCCAGCGACTGGCGCGCTGAAAAACCGGGCACCTCGCTGAGCGAGACACTCTCCTGCATGCTGCAGATCCACGTTCACGCCCCCTATCTTCTTAACCATGCTTTGCAGGATCTGCTGCGCGGGCACGGGCATGCAGCGAGCGATATTATTCATTTCACCGATTATGTCGTGGAGCGCGGCAGCGATAAGCACATCGCTTATGCTGCCAGTAAAGCGGCGCTGGATAATATGACACGTTCATTTGCGCGCAAGCTGGCACCGGAAGTGAAAGTGAACGCCATCGCCCCCTCTCTCATTCTGTTTAACGACCACGACGACGCGGATTACCGTCGTGAGGCGCTGAATAAATCGCTGATGAAGATCGCGCCGGGCGAGAAAGAGGTGATCGATCTTATCGATTATATCTTTACCAGCTGCTACGTAACGGGTCGCACGTTTGGCGTCGACGGCGGACGCCCGCTGCGTTAGTGGAAACGGCTCCAGAAGAAGATGAGTACCCAGGCGCTGAGGCTCCAGCAGACCACGGCCCCGCCCAGCGCCAGGGGCAAACGCAGAAAACCGGTGAAGTACCACAATGACAGTAGATAAAGAAAATAGGGAATGATCGACCACATGCCAAAGACAATCGTTGCCCGTAAGGCTTCGATTCCCCGTTCTGACGCAACGATATAGTGGGCAATCAGGGCGAAGGTCGGAAAGAGCGGAATGAGCCCCGCGATATAGTAATTTTTGGTTTTGGCCAATACCCCTATCAGTACGACCACCAACGCACCCAGCGCGGCTTTAATGAGCAATCCCATCACTCTTCCCTGCAACAATTTATTCACAATAATGAGCAGCATAACGGAACGGCTGCAATTTGCGAAAGATTAATGGAAGGTTAAGGGAGTGCGGTGTATGTTGGCTTTTTTCGCCATCTCAGACGTTGTATGAATAAGATTGTATATGTAGAAGATGAACCGGAAGTGGGCCAGCTGATTGCAGCCTACCTGGGAAAACATGATTTCGAGGTCATCGTTGAACCTCGCGGCGATCGCGCCGAGGAGGTGGTGGCCCAGCAAAAACCGGATCTGGTGCTGCTGGACATCATGTTGCCCGGCAAAGACGGCATGACCCTGTGCCGGGATCTGCGTTCACAATATAGCGGCCCCATCGTTTTACTCACCTCGCTTGATAGCGACATGAACCACATTTTGTCGCTGGAGATGGGGGCAAATGACTATATTCTGAAGACGACACCGCCCGCCGTCTTGTTAGCGCGGTTGCGTCTGCATTTACGCCAGCGCGTGGGTGCCCCGGCGGATGCCCCGGGTCTAACGCCCCATAAAATGCTGCGCTTCGGTACGCTTTCCATCGACCCGGTTAATCGCCAGGTGATGCTCTCGGGCGATGAGGTTGCGCTCTCAACTGCCGATTTTGATCTGTTATGGGAGCTGGCCACCCACGCGGGGCAGATAATGGATCGGGATGCGTTACTGAAAAACCTGCGCGGCGTCAGTTATGACGGCCTGGATCGCAGCGTTGACGTGGCTATTTCGCGCCTGCGTAAGAAGCTGCTCGATAATGCCACCGAGCCGTTCCGTATTAAAACCGTGCGTAACAAAGGCTATCTCTTTGCACCCCATGCCTGGGAGATGTAAAACCCATCACCTGGACGCAAAGCATCATTTTGCGCCAGGTTTCCTCTCCCCTTAAAAAAATCCTCTTCTATACTCATTTACGTTCAGAGAATTCTGTGGTCGTTATTCCCAGCACCTTGATTTATTTATGGTTGCTTTCAGGGTCCCGGCCGCAGTGTTCCCGATAACAACATAGTGATGATTTGTTCTTTTTTTTGATAGGGGGAGTTCCTGGTATGTTGCAATCTCAACCTTCGCGCGTCGGCAGCCTGTTGCTGCTGCTGGCCGCGGTCATTGGCTTCGCCGTGGCGTTATACGCCTGGCTGACGCCGCTAACCGGCGTCACCGGCACTATCGGCGCGCTGGGCGTGGCTATCGCCTGCGTGGTGCTGGCGGTACTTACCCTGATGTTACGGGCCGCCTCCCGTCGCGGTTCCCGCATTTTCCTGATTATTATCACCCTTGTGGTACTGGTGGGTATTGGCTTTGCGGCCGCGCTGCTGCACCAGTACATCATCACGGCAGCGATGGTGGTCGGCCTGATTGGTCTGATTGCGTTGAGCAGCAATTCCGTTCGTCACAATCACCACGTCAACGTCTGAGGAGCCACCCGTGCATAACGATAAACACTATCCCTTCATGAAGGTCAGCCTGACGGCGATAGCGCTGCTGGTTGCTCCGCTCTCGCTGCAGGCGCAGGATAAAGCCGCTGAGGCCTCCCAGGGGACCCAGGAAGAGCTCAATGTGGACGCGGCCGATCAACAACAGCCGGGCACCACTAAAACTACCGATGAAGCCTCCACTGGTAAACGCGAGGGGCAAAAAGTCGCCTCGGCCAACCAGCCGGCTACGCCGCTGGTGCCCTCTACGGCCACCTGGGACAGCTTCCACGGGCAGCTAAACGCGCAGAAATACAGCCCGCTGAAGCAGATTACGGCAGAGAACGTGGGCAAGTTAACCAAGGTGTGGGAGTTTCATACGGGCGACGTGTCGGATGGTAAAGGCGACACGCCCGCTACCGTCTGGTCAGCGACGCCTATTTTTGCCAATGACACCCTTTATATTGGTACCCCCTTCGATCGCCTGATTGCGCTGGATCCGGGTACCGGCAAAGAGAAGTGGCACTATGACACCAAATCACCGCGCAAGGCGTTGACCCAGCCGGTGCTGAAGAACCGCGGCGTCTCTTACTGGCAGGCCAAAAATCCGGTTGCCGGCGAAGCCTGCCAGAAGATCGTCTATATGGGCACGGTCGATGGCAAGCTCTACGCGATAGACGCTGACTCCGGCAAGCCATGCAGCAACTTTGCAGATAACGGCATGCTGGACGTTAACCAGTGGAATACAGTGAATGCCAAATTCCCGCTCTCTATCCTGCAGCCGCCAACCGTGGTGGGTGATCACCTGATCGTAGGCTGGGCCGGTAAGGACTGGGCCTATGCGGAAGCGCCTCCGGGCAGCGTGTTCTCAATTAATGCACGTACTGGCGAGCGCGAGTGGACCTTTGATGCAATACCGGCCGACATCCGGAAACGCACCGGTACGGCCAACGTCTGGACGCATATGTCTGCCGACGAGGCTCATGGCCTGGTCTATCTGCCGGTCTCCTCCCCGTCACCTAACTACTGGGGTGGTAACCGCACCAAGCCTATCCCTCTTGGCACCTCCACCACCGCGCTGGATATCAACACCGGTAAAGTGGTCTGGTCCCGTCAGTGGGTGCACCATGACGTGTGGGATTACGATATCAACTCTGCGCCAACCCTGATGGATATCACCGTCGACGGCAAGCAGATCCCGGCGCTGATTCAGGCCACTAAACAGGGCTTCCTGTTTGTGGTTAACCGCCTGACCGGGGAAGATGTCTGGCCTATCGAAGAGCGTCCGGTACCACAGGGTGATGGCTCGGTGCAGGGGGAAGTCCTCTCGCCTACGCAGCCGTTCCCGACCAAACCCGCGCCGCTGCTCGATCAGTCGAAAAAGCCCGCTATCTGGAAACTGGCGGATATTGTCGGCGCCGGGCAGTGTAGCCGCCTGTGGGACAATTTGACCTACGAGGGGATGTATACCCCGCCCACCACGAAAGGTGAAGGTGCATTAACCTATCCGGACAGCGCCGGTGGCGTTCAGTGGGGCGGCGTGGCCTTTGATCCGCATAAGCAGATTGCTATCGTTAACACCTCACATATCGTGCAGTACGTGAAGCTTTATAGCCGCGAAGATTACGATAAGGCGGACAAAAGTGCTGGCAATGAGAGCGGCTTTGCGCCACAGGAAGGGGCACCTTACGGCCTGCGTCTGATGGTCGCCAATAACTGGCTGGGCATGCCGTGCTGGGAACCGCCATTCGGCGAGATTGTCGCGCTGGATATGCACACCGGGGATGTCAAATGGCGTCGTCCGGTTGGCGCATCGCAGCAGTATGGCTTCTTTATGCCGGAAAGCTGGGGCTCGCCGACCATTGGCGGGCCGGCTGTAACGGCGGGAGGCGTGGTCTTCATCGGTGCCTCAATGGATGCCAAAGTGCGCGCCTACTCGGTGGAGAGTGGCGATGAGCTATGGTCCGATCAGGTTGAAGCGCCTGCGGTGGCCAACCCCTCCGTGTATGAGTACAAAGGCCGCCAGTACGTGGCGTTCGTTGCCGGGGGGAACACTATCCTGAAGGATCAGGTGGGCGACCAGGTAGTGGTTTACGCGCTGCCTGAGTAAAGTGCCAGTCAACAGCAAGGGGCCCGAAGGCCCCTTTTTTTATGGCTACGTTTTACGTGTTCGCGTGTACAGAGGCGGTCGATCGCTGCATCTCCTGAATTATCCACTCCCGAAGCAGCACCACCTCCGGCCGCACGGCACTCTCGTTCATCGTCACCAGATAATAATTGGCACCCGGTAACGAGCAATTAAACGGCGTCGTCAGCATGTTGCGCGTAATCAGATCTTCCGCCAACAGACTGCTGGCAATGACGACCCCCTGTCCCGCCACGGCTGCCTGCAGCGCGTGAGTTTCATCGCTAAAATAGAGCCCCTTACTGGCGTTGAGCGTTTCCGGCCCGTAACGCCTTTTCCAGTGCTGCCAGTCCGGGGATTCAGCCGGTACGTGCCGGTTCTCCACATGGAAAAGCGTGGCATTAAGCAGATCCTCCGGGTTTTGCAACCTGAGTGCCGGGCTGGCCGCCACGACAAACTTGTCCTCATACAGCAGCGTGTTGTGCAGCCCCTCCTCAGGGGTTTCGCGATAGCGGATCGCCACATCAACGGTACGCTGTGTTAAATCCACTTTTTCAACGCTGGTGTGCAGGTGCAAATCTATCTGCGGAAATTGCGCCTTGAAATCCGCCAGACGCGGCACCAGCCAGTTCGTTAAAAAATTGGAGGTGGTAGTGATCGTCAGCGCAGGCGGATGTCTGGCCCGCTCTATCTGCTTAACCGCCGATGATAACGCGGTAAACGCGCTGGAGGTTCCCGCATAAAGCAGCTCCCCGGCCAGGGTCATCTTTACCCCCTGGGCATTACGTTCGAATACCCGGCACGCCAGCGTCGATTCGATGAGCCGGATCTGATGGCTGACAGCGGTCGCACTCACGTTAAGCTGCTTAGCAGCCTCTTTAAAGCTCAGCGCGATGGCAACGGCATGAAAAGCGCGTAGCGCGCCGAGCGGCGGTAAACGGGATAATTTCATGATGAATTAATCTCATCTATGGCTGAAAACAATGACTTTGATTCACTGATAACGCAGGCAATAAGCTTATTACACATCTCTTAATGGATGAATTTTATTTTCGCTTACCCTGAGGTTTTTATGTCACTGTCCACTTTACACAACGCAGGTCGCCTCCCGGCAGAGGCGCGAAACATCGCCTCCTGTATGCTATTCAGTCTGCTGGGCGCTGAGCTGACGCTGTTTTTCACGGCTGAAACCAGTCTCAGCCTCATAGATGCCGCAGTCTGGCTGATGGCCTTCTTGTGCAGCTACCGGCTGACAAAGAGAGGCATGATGTCCCCCCTGCCGACGTTACGTCGTCTATGCTATGGATTTGTCGCCACTGCTGGCGGACTGATACTGATACGCTTTGCTACGCATCATTACCTTCAGGAGTATGGGCAGCTTGTCGGCATGGTCTGCGTTGGGGCTGGGCAGGGAGTAGCGAGCAGAGCAGTGCAATGCCAGTGGCAGGGCGAACGTCCCGGACGTTTACTGCGCCTTGTCATTGTACTCTTTGTCATCCTGAGCAGCCTGCTGATCCTGAACGTCTCTGCGCTGTTGGGCGTAACCCCTGCGGTCGCCCTGCTGGTCGATCTGGCTCTACTGGGAGCGCTCTACTGTAAAATCGTGCAACAAGCCCCCTGACCTGCATTGCCAGTCACCGCGCCTTTAGGGCACAAATGCGTAACCGGATTAGAAATAAGTATCAGTAAGGTAGAGAATCTTTACGTTAAAGCTGGAGCGATAAGCATGTCTAAACCGAAATTGTTTACACCGTTACGTATTCGTAATCTGGAAATTGAAAACCGTATCGTCATCGCCCCGATGTGTCAGTATTCCGCCGAAGAGGGCTGCATGACTGACTGGCACACGCTCCATCTGGGGCAGCTGGCCCTCTCCGGTGCTGGCTTGCTGACGATTGAGGCGGCGTCCGTCTCCCCGGAAGGGAGGATCACCTGGGCGGACGTCGGGCTATATGATGATAAAACCGAAGCGGCAATGGGCCGGGTGCTGGAAACCATTCGCAAGTGGTCCCCTATCCCTGTTGCCATTCAGCTGGCGCATGCAGGCCGTAAAGCCTCCACCCACAGACCCTGGGAGAAGCCGGGACAAATCGCACCCGACCAGCAGGGTGGCTGGCAGACGCTGGCCCCCTCTCCGCTCCCCTACAGCGAAGGCTATACCGTTCCCACCGCCCTTGACCGGGAGGGTCTAGCCGAAATCCGCGAGCAGTTCGCCAGCGCTGCTAAACGCGCCGCCCGGCTGGGAATTGACCTGATCCAGATCCATGCCGCACATGGCTATTTGCTGCATCAGTTCCTCTCTCCACTTTCTAACCAGCGCACAGATGAATACGGCGGTTCCCTGGAAAACCGTGCCCGATTCCCGCTGGAAATTTTCGACGTGGTACGCGAAGCCTTCCCGGCAGAGAGAGCGATCAGCGTGCGAATTTCGGCAACGGACTGGGTGGAAGGCGGCTTTGACCTGGAAGAGGCCGTCGCCTTTTCTAAAATGCTGGAAGCGCGTGGGGTGGATGTGATTCACGTCTCCAGCGGCGGCCTGCATCCGGATCAAAAGATTGAGGTCTATCCCGGCTACCAGGTTCCACTGGCCAGAGCGGTGAAAGCGGCCGTTAACATTCCGGTGGTGGCGGTCGGACTCATCACAGAGCCTGAACATGCGGAATCGATCGTGGCCAGCGGCGACGCCGATTTCATCGGCATTGCCCGTGGCGCGCTGTATAACCCGCGCTGGCCATGGCACGCCGCCGCTGCGCTGGGAGCCCAGGTGCATGCCCCGGATCAGTATCTGCGTTGCCAGCCCCATACGCTGAAAAACCTGTTCAAATCCTGACAAATGGGCGCGATCCCGGCAACGCGGTCGCGCCCTCATTTGGCCGGCATTTTCTCTCTCAGAGAGAAACACCTACCTGCGAATCCCTCTTTTTCCTCCCCCGCCTTCGTCTTAACGTGTTCCTGAATTCAACGCGACAGTGCCACAGCGTTGTCGAAATCATTCAGAAAACAGGAGACACAATGAGTCATTTACAGTCACTGCAACAATCTCCTGCGGACTGAATCTATGCAGGTGCCCTTCTACGCTTGCTGGGCATCAGCCAGGCTCTCGATGTCATTACACAGCGCTTGCAACTCGTTATACAGTCTTGCCAGATGGAAGCCATCACACACGGAATGGTGCACCTGAACGGCGAGCGGCAGGACCATTTTTTCCTCTTTTTGATGATATTTACCAAGCGTAAACATCGGAGAAAAAAAGTTCTGCATGTTCGCAACGTTGACATTGAAACTGGTAAAGGTGACCCAGGGAATAGCCGAGATGAAAAAGACATTTTCCAACGACTGTTCTTTAGGCCAATAGGCTAAATTATCCCCATAGCGTGCCACATCTTCTGAATAGACCTGCTGAAAATGGTGAATATTGCCATCGTAATGGCTCCATAATGATGAAAAGGTCTCCGTTTCATTATGGAAAATAGTGTATTGCGGATGTATTTCATCCCAGATGACAAGCTCGTTATCTTTTATAGCCATACGGAACTCCGCATGGCTATTAACGATTTTTGAAATAAGAAAAATTATCGTCGGGTAAAACTTCCAGCCAACGTTTTTGATATGTTTGTGCAGCGCGGTAATATCCAGTTCTACGGTCTGGTTGATTGTACTTTGCGCAAAGGACTGAAATACCTCAAAGTGCTCTTTTCTGGGCCAACGAGATAAATCGACAGGCGTATATCCAGGCGTTATTTTTTTCATTCTCTAACCTTTGATGACAATTACCTATAAATGTCAGCCCACCTGCTTTGATGAATTAAGCAAGTACACAGATTCCATATCGCATTGAGTGCAAACGCATTTATCAGAGTAGCGCATCTTTATACGGCAGGGAAGAGAAGGGTCTTACGTCGATAAGCCTGACATTAATCCTGGTTGTGCTATCCAGGGGTGTTTTATCGCCAGGGAATCGCCTACAGAGCAGCGCCAGGCGGGTCGTTAACCTTTATTTCAGAGAATTAACGTTTTGGCCTGCTTCGCTAGCGAGTCTCACAACCGACCCGCCAGCGTGGATAAAGATTCAGCGTTATTGCGCAGCGCCAGGGATACGGGCAATAACCTTAATTTCAAAATCAAACCCAGCAAGCCAGGTTACGCCAACTGCGGTCCAGTTTGGATAAGGGGGCTGCTGAAATATTGCGTTTTTAACCTGCATAATGACAGGAAACTGGTTTTCTGGATCGGTATGAAAGGTCGTGACATCAATAAGATCATCAAATGTGCAGCCGGCCGCCGAAAGCGTCGCTTCCAGGTTATCGAAGGCTAACTGAACCTGGGCGGCAAAATCCGGTTCGGGTGTGCCATCATCGCGACTTCCGACCTGGCCTGAAACAAAAAGCAAATCGCCTGAACGAATTGCCGCAGAATAACCGTGCGCATCATAAAGCGCATGGCGGTTTGGGGGAAAAACAGGTTCGCGTTGGATCACAGGGATTCCTCTTTTTGTTCCAGGGTAGAATTCGATAAGCAAGAGAGCTGCAGTTGGTTTAACATACGCTATGTATGTTAAATAGATATCACATACGCGATGTATGTCAAGTGAGATACACAGCGTATGTCAAAAGGAGAGTGCTATGGCTGCGAAACGCCGCGTCGAGATGATGGAAGAAAACCGCGCAAAAATGATTGCCGCAGCGCGTAAGGCATTTGCTGAAAAGGGCTTTGCCGAGGTTTCAATGGATGAGTTGACCGCAAGCGTAGGTCTCACCCGCGGGGCGCTCTACCACACCTTTGGCGATAAAAAAGGGTTACTCGCCGCGGTTGTTGCGCAGGTGGATGGTGAAATGGCGCAACGTGCGAAAGCGGCCGCCGTGACGGCCCGCGACGACTGGGAGAGGATACTGGCAGAAGGCATTGCCTACATAAAAATGGCCCTGGATCCTGAAGTCAGGCGCATCGTGCTGCTTGATGGCCCCGCTTTTTTGGGCGATCCCTCCCAATGGCCAAGCCAGAATAGCTGTCTGGAAGCCACCCGCCAGACTGTTTCTGAGCTAATCGAGCGCAACATTCTCAAAGAGGTAGACGCGAAAGCCGCGGCTCACCTGTTGAACAGCGCTGCGCTGAATGCGGCACTTTTGATCGCCGCCAGCGATGCTCCGCAACAGACGCTGCCAAAAGTGATTGAGGTATTTACCCTACTTGCAGGCGGCTTACGTAATACATGAAACGAAACCGCCTGACGGTTGTGCAGGGCTCAAAGGCGGACGCAGAGTGCATACAGCACCACCCGTGTTCGGCCATAGCCGATACCCGGAAGCCCGCCCTCATACCTGAGCATACCTGCGGGATCCGATGACGCAGAGGATCACCCCCAGCGTAACCAATAGCATTAGTGGGCTGACTGTTTCGGAGAGCAGTGTTGCCGAGAGGCCCAGGCCGAAGAAGGGCTGCAGCAACTGGAGCTGCCCTACCGCGGCAATGCCGCCAGCCGCCAGCCCCCGATACCAGAAAATAAAACCGATCAGCATACTGAACAGGGAGACATACCCCAGCGCGGCCCACCCTTGCAGGCTTATCACCGCCATGTTTTCTGGCATTGTCGCATAAGTAGCGAGCAGCATCAGCGGCAGGGAGAGGATCAACGCCCAGCAGATCACCTGCAAGCCTCCCAGTTCACGTGAGAGCACTGCGCCTTCAGCATAGCCAAGACCACAGACAACCACGGCGGCCAGCATCAGCAGATCGCCCGTGAAGGAGACGGTGGATCCCTGCGACAGCGCAAAACCCATCACCAGCAGGCTGCCAATCGCAGAAAATAGCCAGAAAGCCAGCCGGGGCCTCTCCCCCCCTCGGACAACGCCAAACGTAGCGGTCGCCATTGGCAACAGCCCCAAAAATACAATGGAGTGAGCGGAGGTCACATGCTGCAGCGCCATGGCAGTCAGCAAAGGAAAACCCACCACTACGCCCAGGGCGACAATAATCAGCGACAGGCATTGTTGAGCCCTGGGGCGTTGTTGTCGGCAAAACAAGACCAATGCTAAGGCCAGCCCACCGGCAAGGGAGGCGCGCAGAAATGTCAGAAAAAAGGGATCGATTTCCTGAACCGCTATCCGGGTTGCGGGGAGCGAACCACTGAAAATAACCACTCCAATCAGGCCGCTTAGCCAGCCAGATCTTCCCCCTGGGCGCGTTTCACTGACTTCGTTTGTTACCACTTTAGACCTCTCAAAGTTAGGACACTACTTCAGCGACTTAAGTTGACGCCCGCTATGCTAAGGCCCACCATTTATGACAATCAAATAATCGTCATGGATACAATCTATGAAAGCGCGGTATAAATCCATCGTGGATGCGTTTGCCTCCGCCATCCGCAGCGGCACGCTTGCTCCGGGCACACGTCTTCCTACCCACCGGGCACTTGCTGCTGAGAAACATATTTCGCTGGCCACCGCTACCCGCGTTTACGCTGAGCTGGAAGCCATGGGTCTGGTGAGTGGAGAAACCGGCAGAGGAACGTTCGTCAGAGAAATTTCCCTGCCCGCGGGGTTGGGCATTGATCAGTACGCGGTAGCCTCGGATATTCTGGACCTCAACTTCAACTACCCCTCTCTGCCGGATCAGGCGGAACAGTTACGCGAAGCCATGCGGCAACTGGCCACCTCAGGCGATCTGGCTTCCCTGCTGCGTTATCAGCCGCACGCCGGAAGACAAAACGACAGGGAAACCATTGCATCATGGCTTAGTTCGGCCGGTATTCAGCGTTCTGCAGATGACGTTCTGATCGTGAATGGTGCCCAGCACGGTCTGACGGTTACGGTGATGGGGTTACTGAATCCGGGGGATGTGGTGGCTGTTGATGCGCTGATCTATCCCGGTTTTATCGCGCTGGCCCGTCTGTATCATCTGGAGCTTGTCGCCATACCTGTTGAAGCTACCGGCCCCGATCTGAACGCGCTCAGGGAGCTGTGCCAGCGCAGACGCATTCGCGCGATATATACGATGCCCACGCTACATAATCCGCTTGGCTGGGTTCTGAACGACGCCCAACGACGCGAACTCGCGCTGATCGCCAGAACCTACAATCTGCTCATCATTGAAGATGCAGCCTATGCTTTTCTTGTTCAGCGCCCCCTGCCCCCGCTTGCCGCCTACGCGCCCGAACGGACGGTTTACGTAACCGGATTCGCGAAAAACGTGGCGACCGGCTTACGCGTCGGCGTCGTCGTTTGCCCTGTGATGATGCGGGGGGCGCTGGAACGGGCTATCAGAGCAACGACATGGAATGCTCCTTCCCTGATGGTCTCCATCGTTTGCGGCTGGATTAAAGATGGCACGATTAAACGCTTCGAATCACTCAAAAGACGGGATGCACGTCAACGCCAGGCGCTGGCCCGAAAAATACTCTCTAACTATGCCTGCGTAAGCCATCCCAACGCTTACTTTCTCTGGTTACCGCTTCCGCAGGAGGTTCGGGCTGACCGGCTAGTTCAGCAGTTAGCCCAGCAACAGATTTCGGTCTCAACGGCAGAACCGTTCTGCACCTCAACGCATGTGCCGCACGCCATTCGCCTCGCCCTTGGTTCAGTCAGCATGCCGCAGTTAAAGGATGCCCTGACTGCAGTGGACGCGGCCATTGTCTGGGAGACCGATCGTTAAGCGAACCCTGGAATGGCCGGCGCCCGGGGCTTAATCGCCAAACAGTTCAGACTGCAAAGAGAGAATGTTCGCCCTGAGGTAATCGCCAAGCGGCTTTTGGCACGCTTCGCACAGCCAGTCATCGACTGCGAGGCGCATCGCGCCTGTGGCTGCCATGGCCGCCATTTTTAGCGCCGGCGCGCCTTGTGGTGCAGGCCAGAGCGCGCAAAGTGCGGCATAAGCGGCCTCTTCCATTCTGAGAAACTTCATCTGATTACCCATGCGCAGTTGTTCGTTCGACTGCGTCAGTCGGGCAATCAGTGCGGCAATATCCGGATCCATGCTGATAGTCATGGCCAGCAGCGCTTCACTGACCACGCCGAACGGCGTCGTGCTGTTGCCACGGCTGACTATTTCTGCATACAAAGATTCGGGCAGGCCGTTCTGCCATGCGAGGATAATCTCTTCTTTGGAGCTGAAATAGTGGAAAAAGGTCCGGCGTGCAATGCCCGCCGCACTGGCAATGTCATCCAGCGTTGTACCCTCAAACCCTTTCTGCGCAAACAGAGTTAACCCCCTTTCGGTGAGCTTTCGATGCGTTTCCCGTCGCTTTCTTTCACGGGTACCTTCTGCTTTTTTTAATCCGTCCGACACGTTACTTTTCCGTCACCATTGAAATATTGCACTCAGTGCAATATATTTATTTGCACCCGGTGCAATATTAGCCCGGCAAACCCGGCCTCTACAAGCGCTCCACCGGCCTTCTTTCTCCCATTCCAGGATAATTTCATGATCAATCACATGCCTAAAACGTACACCCCCGCCGGCACCCGGCTTAATCTGGGCCGGATGGGTTATGGCACCATGCAGTTACCCGGCCCACATGTATGGGGTCCCCCACCAGATAAAGAGGCGGCCCTTTCGGTACTGCGCGAGGCTGTTGCGCTCGGTGTAAATCATCTGGATACGGCGCAGTTTTATGGCCCTGACGTTTCCAACCAGCTGATACGCGAAGCGCTCTGGCCCTATCCTGAAAACCTGACGCTGGTCACCAAGGTGGGCTACGTGCGCGGCGCTGACGCCTCATGGCGGCCTGAGATCAGCCCGGACGGACTTGAACGTGCCGTGCATGAAAACCTGGAGACGCTGGGCCTGCAGGCGCTGGATGTGGTTAACCTGAGGCTTGGCGGGGTAAACGGGCCCGAAGCGGGATCGCTTGCAGCCCCTCTGGAGGCGCTGGTCAGGCTGCAGGAACAGGGTCTTATTCGCCATCTGGGATTGAGCAACATCACGCCTGCCCAGTTCGCCGAGGCTAAAGCCATCACGGACATTGTTTGTGTACAGAATCAATACAATATCGTCAGCCGAAACGATGACGCATTTATCGACTCACTTGCCGGGCTGGGCGTTGCTTACGTCCCCTTCTTCCCGTTAGGCGGCTTCACACCGCTACAGTCGTCGCTGCTCAATCAGATTGCCGATGAGGCGGACGCCACGCCGAAGCAGATAGCCCTTGCGTGGCTACTCCATCGCTCGCCAAATATTCTGCTTATCCCCGGCACCTCTTCGGTGGCGCATCTGCGGGAAAATCTGGCGGCAGCGGAGGTGCTGCTCTCACCGGAGCAGATGAACCGGCTCAACAGGCTTAGCGCCAGTGGCGGCCACGGTTAGCCTGACGAATAAGGTAACTGAAGCAGCCCGGTTCAGAAGCAGTGCAATTAGCGATACACTAGCGCCTTCGTACGACTCTGCTGCAATACTGCAAGGTTAAATCGTTGTTTTGGTGGTGATCCGTGAAAAAACTGTTTGTGCAGTTTTATCTCCTGCTGTTCGTCTGCTTTCTGGTGATGACTATCCTGGTCGGGCTGGTCTATAAATTTACCGCCGAGCGCGCGGGCCGACAGTCGCTGGATGATTTAATGAAAAGCTCGCTCTACCTGATGCGCAGCGAGCTGCGCGAGATCCCGCCGCGCGACTGGGCGCAGACGTTGAAAGAGTTGGATCTGAACCTCTCCTTCGATTTGCGCATCGAGCCGCTGAACCATTACCGGCTGGATGCTGCCACCGCTCAGCGCCTTCGCGACGGCGATATCGTCGCGCTGGATGATGAATACACCTTCATCCAGCGCATCCCCCGCAGCCATTACGTGCTGGCAGTCGGCCCTGTGCCCTATCTCTATTTCTTACATCAGATGCGGTTGCTGGATATTGGCCTGCTGGCTTTTATCGCCATCTCTCTCGCCTTTCCGGTCTTTATCTGGATGCGCCCTCACTGGCAAGAGATGCTGCGGCTGGAGGCCGCCGCCCAGCGTTTTGGTGAGGGGCACCTGACCGAGCGCATCCATTTTGACAGCGCCTCCAGCTTCGAACGGCTCGGCGTCGCGTTCAACCAGATGGCGGACAATATCAATGCCCTGATTGCCAGCAAAAAACAGCTTATCGATGGGATTGCCCATGAGCTGCGTACGCCGCTGGTACGCCTGCGTTATCGCCTGGAGATGAGCGAAAACCTCACCGCCGGGGAGTCGCAGGCGCTGAACCGGGATATCGGACAGCTTGAGGCACTGATTGAGGAGCTTCTGACTTACGCCCGCCTCGATCGCCCGCAAAATGAGCTGCAGCTCAGCACCCCTGACCTCCCTGCCTGGATCCGCAGCTATGTGGATGACGTCCAGAGCGTCACCCCCACGCGCACGCTGGTCCTGAGCCAGGTGACCGCCGGGGAGTACGGCGCGCTGGATATGCGCCTGATGGAGCGCGTGCTGGATAATCTGGTGAATAACGCGCTGCGTTACAGCAACCAGACGTTGCACATCGTGCTGGAACTGACGGGAAGCCGGGCAAGCCTGACGGTGGAAGACGATGGCCCCGGCATCGCTCCGGAATCACGCCAGCGGGTCTTCGAGCCCTTTGTCCGTCTTGACCCAAGCCGCGACCGTGCTACCGGCGGGTGCGGCCTGGGGCTGGCGATTGTTCACTCAATCGCGCAGGCCATGGGCGGCGATGTACAGTGCGATGAGAGCACGCTGGGCGGCGCCCGTTTTTGCTTTAGCTGGCCGGTTTACCACGCCATTACCCTCCCCACCCCTGCCTGACCCCACGCGCACGCTGGCCTGACCCGGCGTGCTGTGCTATACAGTAAGTATGTTGTAACTAATGAGACTGACTATGGCGACTTACGATCTTATCGAGCGGCTTAACGGAACCTTCCGGGAGATGGAGCAGGCTCTGGCCGCACTAACCGAAGATCTTCAGCAGTGCCGCCTGCTGGCCGCCCGGGTGTTTTCCCTGCCGGAGGTGGTGAAAGGGGCCGAACAGGATCCGCTGAATACGATTGAGGTAAAACAACATCTTGGGCAAGAGGCGCTCTCGATGGCCTTGCAGCACTACCGGCACCTGTTTATTCAGCAGCAATCCGAACGGCGCAGCAGCAAAGCCGCCGTCAGGCTGCCAGGGGTGATCTGCCTGCAGTTAGAGAGCAAACGGCGGGAAACGGTTGAAAACCGCATTACGCAGATTAATGAGCTGAAAGCGGCGTTCGAGAAGATCGTCGTTGAGGAGTCGGGCCTCGCCCCCGCCGCCCGCTTTGAATGGGTGCACCGCCACCTGCCCGGCTTGATCACGCTTAATGCCTACCGTACCCTCACGGTGCTGCGCCACCCGGCTACGCTGCGCTTCGGCTGGGCGAATAAACACATCATTAAGAACTTTACCCGCAACGAGGTGCTGGAGATGCTGGAAAAGAGCATTAAAGCACCCCGCACCGTCGCCCCCTGGTCACGGGAACAGTGGCTGGAGCGTCTGGAGGCGGAATACACGGCCATCGCCGCATTGCCGGCCGATGCGCGGCTGAAAATAAAACGTCCGGTGAAGGTGCAGCCTATCGCCCGCGTCTGGTATGCCGGGCAGCAGAAGCAGGTACAGTACGCCTGCCCCACGCCGTTGATTGCGCTGTACGATGCGGATCAGGGGGCGGTGATGCCGGATATCGGGGAACTGCTCAATTACGATGCTGAAAATATTCAGCATCGCTATAAGCCCGAGGCGCAGCCGCTGCATCTGATTATTCCGCGGCTGCACCTCTATGTGGCGACCTGATTATTTCATGCTGCCGACCATCTCTTCCGGACGGACCCAGCTGTCGAACTCGGCTTCGCTAAGATAGCCCAGCGCCAGGGCTGCTCCCTTCAGGGTCAGCCCCTCTTTATGGGCTTTTTTGGCGATTTCTGCCGCCTTATCGTAGCCGATATGGGTATTGAGCGCGGTCACCAGCATAAGAGACTCATTCAGCAGCTGGCTGATGCGTTCCCGGTTCGGTTCAATGCCCACCGCACAATGTTCGTTGAAGCTCTCCATTCCGTCCGCCAGCAGTCGCACCGACTGCAGGAAGTTATGGATCACCATGGGACGATAGACGTTCAGCTCAAAGTTACCGGATGCACCACCCATATTGACCGCCACGTCGTTGCCCATCACCTGACAGCAGAGCATGGTCATGGCTTCGCACTGGGTAGGGTTGACCTTACCCGGCATGATGGAGCTGCCCGGTTCGTTCTCTGGAATGCTGATTTCGCCGATGCCGCAGCGCGGGCCCGAGGCGAGCCAGCGGACATCGTTGGCAATTTTCATCAGCGAGGCGGCCAGCCCTTTCAGGGCGCCGTGAGCGTGAACCAGCGCATCGCAGGTGCCCAGCGCTTCAAATTTGTTTGGTGCGGTTACAAACGGCTGGCCGGTGATGGCCGCCAACTCTTCAGCCACCCGCACGGCATATTCCGGATGGGTGTTCAGACCCGTGCCTACCGCCGTGCCGCCGAGCGCCAGCTCCGCCAGGTGCGGCAGGCTGTGTTCGATATGGCGCAGGTTGTGCTCCAGCATCGCCACCCAGCCTGAGATCTCCTGACCCAGCGTCAGTGGGGTGGCATCCTGCAGGTGAGTACGACCAATCTTGACGATATCGCTGAACGCCTGGGATTTCGCCGCCAGCGTTTGCTTTAACACATTCAGTTGCGGGATAAGTTGCTCACGCAGAGCGATCACCGCCGCCACGTGCATCGCCGTCGGGAAGACGTCGTTAGAACTCTGGCTTTTGTTGACGTCATCGTTCGGGTGAACCTTGCGCTCCATCCCACGCACACCGCCCAGCAGTTCGCTCGCCCGGTTAGCCAGCACTTCGTTCATATTCATGTTACTTTGGGTGCCAGAGCCGGTTTGCCAGATGGCGAGGGGAAACTCGTCGGGATGTTGACCTGCCAGCACTTCATCGGCGGCGCTGATAATGGCGGTGGATTTCTCGGCCACCAGCAGGCCAAGATCCTGGTTTACTTTCGCCGCGGCGCGTTTGGTCAGCGCCAGGGCCTGAATCAGCGAGACGGGCATCTTTTCAGTCGAGATGCGGAAGTGCTCCAGCGAGCGCTGCGTTTGCGCGCCCCAGAGCTTATCCGCCGGGACGTCGATGGCGCCCATGGAATCTTTCTCACTGCGTAACGTTGTCATTACTTTCTCCTTGATAAACAAATGGGATTGCTCACGTGCTTAAGGAATAAGTATTGATGGCTTCAAAGAAAACGCATGGCGCTTTGTGCGCTCTTATTAAGACCGGGTAGCCCAGGGCTACCCGGCAGAAACATCTTTATTTCACGCAAGCCGCGCACTGAGAGGACTGGATCTGTTTGAAGAAGTCGTTGCCTTTGTCATCCACCAGGATAAACGCCGGGAAATCTTCTACTTCAATTTTCCAGATGGCTTCCATCCCCAGCTCAGGGTATTCAACGCACTCCAGGCTCTTAATACTGCCCTGCGCCAGCACCGCTGCCGGGCCGCCAATGCTCCCCAGATAGAAACCGCCGTGCTTATGGCACGCATCGGTCACCTGTTGGCTACGGTTACCCTTCGCCAGCATGATCATACTGCCGCCGTTGGCCTGTAGCTGATCGACGTAAGAGTCCATACGCCCTGCGGTGGTCGGCCCCAGGGAGCCAGACGCATAGCCCTCTGGCGTTTTGGCCGGGCCGGCGTAATAGATCGGGTGATCTTTAATGTACTGCGGCAGCCCTTCACCGTTATCCAGACGCTCTTTCAGCTTCGCGTGGGCGATATCGCGCCCCACGATAATGGTGCCGTTAAGCGACAGACGGGTAGAGACCGGGTACTGAGAGAGCTGCGCCAGAATGTCACTCATCGGGCGGTTCAGATCCACACGCACCGCTTCACCCTCTCCCGCTCTGCGAAGCTCGGCCGGAATGTATTTACCCGGATTGTTCTCCAGCTTCTCGATCCAGATGCCGTCGCGGTTGATCTTAGCTTTAATGTTACGGTCCGCAGAGCACGACACGCCCATCCCCACCGGGCAAGAAGCCCCGTGACGCGGCAGGCGAATCACGCGAATATCGTGCGCAAAGTATTTGCCGCCAAACTGTGCCCCCAGGCCCAGATTCTGCGCTTCAGTCAGCAGCTCTTGCTCCAGCTGGATATCGCGGAACGCCTGACCGTGTTCGTTACCTTCCGTTGGCAGCCCATCGTAATATTTTGTGGAGGCCAGCTTAACGGTTTTCAGGGTGCTCTCGGCGGAGGTACCGCCAATCACAAAGGCGATGTGGTACGGCGGACAGGCCGCGGTGCCCAGGGTACGCATCTTCTCCACCAGATAGTTTTTCAACTTACCGGGGCTTAGCAGCGCTTTGGTCTCCTGGTAGAGATAGGTTTTGTTCGCGGAGCCGCCGCCCTTGGCGATACAGAGGAATTTATACTCATCGCCATCCACGCTGTAGAGGTCGATCTGCGCGGGCAGATTCGTGCCGGTGTTGACCTCTTTATACATATCCAGCGCCGCGTTTTGCGAGTAGCGCAGGTTGTCTTCGATATAGGTGTTATACACGCCGCGAGCCAGAGCGGCTTCGTCACCGCCGCCGGTCCAGACACGCTGACCTTTTTTCCCGGAGATGATCGCGGTGCCGGTATCCTGGCAGGTAGGCAGAATGCCCTTGGCGGCGATATCGGAGTTACGCAGGAACTGCAAGGCTACGTACTTATCATTTTCGCTGGCCTGCGGGTCGCTGAGGATATCCGCTACTTGCTGCTGGTGCGCCGGGCGCAGCATAAAGGACGCATCGTGGAAGGCCTGCTGCGCCAGTAGCGTCAGGGCCTGCGGATCCACTTTCAGGATCTCCTGGCCTTCAAATTCAGTGACGGAAACGTGGTCGCGGGTTAACAGGTAATATTCGGTTTGATCCTTCGCAAGAGGGAAAGGATCTTGATAATGAAAGGGTTTGTTCGACATTGTGCTCTCACTTACGACATTGCAGATTATGGTTCGGGCAATTTTCCGTTGCCCTCTATAAAAGCGAGTTAGCTTATCCTACACAATTTTTTAACAAAAACTGAGACTAGTACGACTTTTTGCGCCCGCAGGTTACTTCCGGGCGGTTTATTGCTTTAATACGGGCAGTTAATTCTACTTATGAAACAGGGCTTGATAATGCAAAAACTCATCAACTCAGTGCAGAACTATGCCTGGGGAAGTAAAACTGCGTTAACGGAACTCTACGGTATCGCCAACCCAGACCAGCAGCCAATGGCCGAGCTGTGGATGGGTGCCCACCCGAAGAGCAGCTCAAAGATTGACGTTCACGGCGAAGTGAAATCCTTGCGTGACGTGATTGACGGTGACAAAGCCGCATGGCTTGGCGACGCCGTTAATCAACGTTTTGGCGAACTGCCCTTCCTGTTTAAAGTGCTCTGCGCCGCACAGCCACTTTCCATTCAGGTGCATCCGAATAAACAGGCGTCTGAAATCGGCTTTGCCAAAGAGAACGCGGCGGGTATCCCAATTGATGCCGCCGAGCGTAATTACAAAGACCCGAACCATAAGCCGGAGTTGGTCTTTGCCCTTACCCCCTTCCTGGCGATGAATGCGTTTCGCGAGTTTTCGGAAATCGTCTCGTTGCTGCAACCGGTCGCCGGGGCCCATACCGCTATCGCCCACTTCCTGGAAAATCCCAATGCCGAAGGGCTAAGCCAGCTGTTCGCCAGTCTGCTGAACATGCAGGGCGAGGAGAAAGCCCATGCGCTGGCCGTGCTGGCCGCGGCGCTGAACAGCCAGCAGGGTGAGCCGTGGGAGACCATCCGTCTGATTGCGCAGTTCTATCCGGACGACAGCGGCCTCTTCTCTCCGCTGCTGCTGAACGTGGTGAAGCTGAATCCAGGGGAAGCGATGTTCCTCTTTGCCGAGACGCCGCATGCGTATCTGCAGGGTGTCGCGCTGGAGGTGATGGCCAACTCCGATAACGTGCTGCGCGCAGGCCTGACGCCGAAGTACATCGATATTCCGGAGCTGGTGGCCAACGTCAAGTTCGAGGCCAAACCGGCGGCAGAGCTGTTAACCCAGCCGGTGAAAAACGGTGCCGAACTGGACTTCCCTATCCCGGTTGATGATTTTGCCTTTGCTCTGCACGACCTGAGCCGCAACGAAACGGCAATTGCCCAGCAAAGCGCGGCAATTCTCTTCTGCGTTGAAGGGGAAGCGATACTCAGCCAGGGCGAGCAGCGTCTGGTGCTCAAACCTGGCGAATCGGCCATTATCAGTGCCAGTGAGCCGCCGGTGAGCGTCAGCGGCGTGGGTCGCCTGGCCCGGGTTTTCAATAAGCTATAGTCACTTACTGAATTTTTTAACAACTCTTGCTAAGCTAGTGAGAGCCTTTTCCATCGCCAGGCGGTATTTACCGCCTGGTTTCATTTTAGGGATAATCAGAATGAAAAAATCGGTCGTAGCGGTTGGCGTTATTGTTGCATTAGGCGTGATCTGGACGGGTGCGTCCTGGTACACCGGAAAACAGCTGGAAAGCCGTCTGGCCGAGATGGTGGCGCAGGCGAACAGCGAAATTAAGCGCACCGCCCCGGAAGCCGGGCTGGCGCTGAGCTATCAGGATTATCAGCGCGGGCTGTTCAGCAGTAAAATGCAGCTGGTGGTTAAGCCAGTTGCGGGCAGCCAGGAGAGCTGGCTGAAGCCAGGCCAGAGCGTGGTGCTGGATGAGGTGGTCGATCATGGTCCCTTCCCTGCGGCGCAGCTAAAACATTTCAACCTCATCCCCTCGATGGCGTCGGTGAAAACCACCCTGGTGAACAACGAAGCGACAAAGCCGCTGTTTGATCTGGCGAAGAACCAGTCCCCGTTTGAGGTCAATACGCGCATCAGTTACGGCGGTGACACCTCCTCTGACATCGACCTGAAGGCGCTGAACTATGAACAAGGCGACGAAAAAGTGGCCTTTAGCGGCGGTCACTTCAAGCTGGATGCCGATCGCGAGGGCAACGTCTTCTCGCTGACCGGTGACGCCGCCAGCGGGCTGGTGAACGCGGTTAACGAATATGGCCAGAAGGTTCAGTTGACCTTCAACAACCTGAAAACCGATGGCAACAGCCGACTGACCTCCTTTGACGAACGCATCGGCGATCAGAAACTGACCCTGGATAAGCTGGCCATCGCCGTGGAAGGGAAAGAGATGGCGGTGCTGGAGGGTATGGATCTGGACGGCAAGTCCGAGGTCTCTAAAGATGGCAAGAGCATCGATAGCCAGCTGGATTACACCCTGAAGAGCCTGAAAGTGCAGAATCAGGATCTGGGCAGCGGCAAGCTGGCCCTCAAAATTGGCAATATTGACGGCCAGGCATGGCACCAGTTTAGCCAGCAGTATCGCGCCCAGAGCCAGGCGGCGCTGGCGGACAAAGCGCTGATGGAGAGCAACCCGGCGCTGTACCAGCAGAAAGTGATGGACGCATTCTATGGCAATCTGCCGCTGCTGCTGAAAGGCGAACCGGTGATCACCATTGCGCCTCTGAGCTGGAAAAACAGTAAAGGCGAAACGAACTTCAACCTGTCGCTGTTCCTGAAAGATCCGGCCACCGCGACCGGCGAAGCCCAGACCCTGACCCAGGAAGTGGATCGCAGCGTGAAATCGCTGGAGAGCAAACTGACGGTGCCGGTGGATATGGCGACCGAGCTGATGACCCAGATTGCGAAGCTGGAAGGGTATAAGGACGAGGATGCCGGCAAGCTGGCGAATCAACAGGTGAAAGGCGTTGCGGCGATGGGCCAGATGTTCCGCATCACTACCCTGCAAGATAACGTGATTGGCGCCAGCCTGCAGTACGCTAACGGCCAGGTCACCCTGAACGGACAGAAGATGTCGCTGGAAGAGTTTATCGGTATGTTCGGTATGCCAACGCTGGGTCTGCCGACACCGGCAGCACCTGCTGCTCCTGCGGCGCCTGCTGTTCCTCAGCAGTAAGCCTGAACCTGAAAAGCCCCGCCAGTGCGGGGCTTTTTTTATATCTGGCTTCAGGATTTATTCAAATCGATACGCAAAATTCGCTCTTTTGCCCCTTTCACAAACACGTCCGGATCCCAGTCGCGGTTAAAGCCCTCTTTGATGCCGACAAAGAGCGTATCCATATCCGCTGAGAGCGCCATCTGGTTCGGGTAGACCGGTACCACAAATTCTCTGGTCACCTTATAGTTTTTCGCATCGATAACGCTAAGGGTACCGCTGGTAAAATTCGTGACGTAAAGCTCGTTATACTTCGGGTTGTATTTTACCGCATTGGCGCCCGCCCCGGTGTGCACGAAGCCGAGCTGTTTTCCATCGCGCAGATCGAAAATATAAAGGCCGTCATCGGGGCCGCTGCGATCTTCATGGTTAAAGACCACCACGAACGCGCGCTGCGAAGCCGAATCCACGGCCAGATTCTGCACGCTGCTGATCTGCGGCTTAACATTTTTCAGGGCGATGGTGCGTTGTACCTTCTGCGTCTTCGCATCGATCTCATTGATATAATCCCGGCCGCCCACGTAGATTTTCTGTGTCTTCTCATCCAGCGTCAGGCCATAGGCGGTGCCGCTATAGGCTCCCTCCACTTCACCCTTCAGCGCCAGGGTTGCCCCATCCAGCATCAACAATTTATGCACCGGCTGCATCCCTTCCCCGCTTTTCAGCATATTGCTGTAACTGACGAAAAGGGTGTCAGAGGCCGGGCTGTAAACCATATGCCGCAGATGTTCGAAGCGCGCATCGGCCGCGTTGGCGAGATTGAAACTCAGCTTGTCGCTGGTTTTAAGCAGTTTACCCGTTTCGCTGTCCAGCAGGCTGATACGCAGCGAAGCCGACTGGGTATGGCCCACATAAAGCCGATGCCGCGTCGGGGCGAGCGCCAGAGAGAAGGCACGGTATGGCATCTCAAGACGCCGCTCTACCGCCAGCGTTTCCGGGTTAAAGGTATAGAGAAAGCCCTTATTGGCCGCCCGGTTCATGCGGTCTGTCACCGCGACGAAAAGATGGTGGCCGCTGTTGTCGTATGCCAGCTCGTAAAGACCTTCGTTGGCATCCTCAAGATAGTTCGTCGAGAGCGCAAAGCGGGTCAGTTCGCGCGCGGGTGGATCGATGGCCAGCGCCAGGGTGGGGATCAGCGTGGCCAGACAGAGCCCGGCAAGTTGTAGTGATAAACGAGAACGGTTCATAAAATTTCCTGATCAGTGTACAAAAAGTTGATGCTCAGAACTGAATTTCGCCGCCGAAGACGTAAGTCCGCCCGCGCGCGGTGGTGTTCACGCTGGCGCCCTCCTGGGCGTAATCGAGACTCTGGTTCATGCGATTGAGGGCTTCGGCGTAATCGCGGTTCGTCACGTTCTGTACGCTAAAGCGCAGCAGGACGTTGTCGGTCATCTGCCAACTGCTATAGAGGTCGATCACCGTCGGGATATTGGGCATCTTCTCTTTAGGAACGCTGTTGGTGTCGGTGCTTATCCCTTCAGTGCTCAGGCGTTTGGATTTACCGGTAAATTTCACCAGGCTGCCAAGGGTGACTTTTTGATCGAACAGACGCCCGCCAATATCCAGCGTGGCGTAGCTCTCGGGAAGATCGCTCATATCGCTGTAGGCGAAGCTGTAAACGGTGCTGGCAATAGAAGTGGGCTGGTCGGTCTGCTGTTTGCTCCACGCGAGGTTGGCATAAGCGAAGCCCACATCGTAGCCCGCCTCGATCTCATACCCTTTGGTGGTGACAGGTGACGTGGTGTTGACGTAGACGTTCGCGTTGAAGCCACCAAAGGAGTTTTCAAGGTCATGACAGAGCTGGCCGCTGTAGCAGAGCATAAAGGATTCACTGGTGATGTAATCTTTTATCCGGGTGTGATAAGCCAGCGCCTTCAGGTGGAAACTGTCCTGCTCCAGCAGCAACCCTTTCTTGTTCACGTTAAAACCAGCCTCCCAGGTCTCGGCTTTCTCGGGCTTAAGGAAGGGGTTCATCGAGGCGCCGCCCTCGTTAGCGAAGAAGACCTCCTGCACGTTTGGCGCGCGTGACGAGTGACTCCAGCTCACGAAAGGTTGCAACCACGGGGTGACCTGTGCAGAGAGCGTGGCCGACGGATTAAAGGCCTTGTCATCCAGTCGGAGCGTGGTGGCCCCCTGTGGGAAACATTTCTCGTTATCGGCACAGGCGGGTTTATGCCCCTCGACCTGGCTGCGGGTATAATTGAGGTTGAGATCCAGCTGGTAGATATCTTTATTCAGCGTCAGTCCTGTATAGAGGGCGGAAATCTTCTGTTTACCTGCGGGGGCAAAGGCGTTGCGATCGGTTTCCGTACTCTGCACAAAACGGCGACTGTAGCGCGTGTCCATCACTTTGCCGCCGACCTGAAATTCGGCATACAGATCCTGTGCCAGCGTAAACCGGCTGGTGTTATTCAGATCGACAGCATTGGATTTATTGGTGGTGGACGAGCGGTTGAAATTATAGAGCGACTCGGGCTTATAAGATTGATTCCCGCGGCTGGTGCTGGCCAGCAGATTAATATCGATCAGCTCATTCAGCGGTGTATAGTTATAACGCACAGCGTAATCGTCGCTGGTAATATCCCTGCGGGTAAAGGTATTACTGTAATTTCTGCCGGAGAGTTCGATTTTATTAAATTCGTCCGGATTGAAATTCAGTTTATAGATTTCTGAATGCGGCTCCTGGCGCAGGTATTTATTATCTTCGCCGATAAAATCTTTACTGCTGCGCCCCCCGCCGTTTTTATAGGTGGCATAGGTCCGCGTGCCGCTAATGCCGACCATTGCCCCGAGTCCGCCACCGTTGGCAAAGGGATCCGTTTTCCCGGCAACCGCCACCATGCCGGTGCGCCCCAGGCCGTTATCACCAACCTTAAAGCGTGAAAGCACCCCGATCTGTCGCCCCGCCATCAGCACATCATCAACGCCCAGGGTACGCATATTGGCGCTTCCGGCCAGAGCGTTAACTCCCTGAGAACCGGCGCTATTTCCACGTGTGACATCAACCTCGGCCAGGAAGTTAGGATCGAGTGGCACGCCTGCCGCGGTGTTGGCGCCGCCGTGATAGTTCGCCGGAGCCATCCCAAAGAAGGTCTGGGTAACGCCATCCACCATCGTATTGACGCGACCCAGCCCGTTCATCCCGCGGATATTTACGCTCACCGTTCCCTGTAAAGGATCGATTTGGGTATAGGTCCCCGCCATGCTGCGAAGCGAAGCATCCAGACTCTGCAAATTTTTATTCAGCGTCCTTGAGCTGTAAGCGCCCGGCCGGGTATAGCTCTCGACAGAAGAGCCAACCTGTTGTTTCTCCTCCAGCGGATTATCGGTAATGGTCAGCGGTGAAAAGACCGATTCCCCCTCCTGTTCCGCCGCAAAGGCATGACCGTGCACAATAAGCAGCCCGGTCAGCAGCCCCTTAACCATGTGTGACTTTTCCATAATCAATTCCTGATATTTTTATTTTCAAGGAAAAATGAGCAGCCGCGCCCCTCCTTCTTATTTCGAAGGATGACAGCGCATTGCTCAGAGCAAAAAAAATCCGCAGAGCGCGTGTTAGTTAATTAGCGCCCCTGCATGTAATGAAATCGACTTCGCGAAAATGAATTATGTGGATCTGTTTTTATTAGATATTTGTTAAACCAAATTCCACCGGCAATGTGACTATTTGCATGCCGCTTTTGACAATCTCCTTTGGCGGCGGTGGGAGCGGGCTCGCCTTCTCCAGCGCCATGAGTGCCGCTCTGTCCAGTGACAGCGTGCCGGACGAAGAGACCAGCTGTGAGCTCAGCACATCGCCCCGCTCATTGACGCGAAACATAATCACGGCCGTACCGGAGCGTTTACGCCGACGAGCATCTTGTGGGTAGTTGCGCATTTTGTTGATCTTGCCTTTAACCAGCGATTCCCAGCCGATTTTACGCTGGCTGATATGCGCCGAATCGGTATCCAGCGGGGCGGCGGTACGCTGCGTCTGCACCGTCTGAACTGGCGGGGCGGCCAGACTGGTCATGCTTGCGTTGCCCTTCTCCTCTTTTTGCTCTCGCTGGGCTTTTTTCTTTATTTCCCTCTTTTTTCTACTTTCGGGTTTCGGGCTGGCGGCGGCCAGTTTAACCTCAGCGTCGTCGCGTTCAGGCAGCGCTGGCGCTTCCTTTTGCCGCGCGGTCTCCTGTTCACTCATTGCCTCCAGACTACGCTGCTGACTAATACCGGGCGATGAGTCGGGATGGATCAGCGAAACCTCAAACTCTGTAGATTGTTCCATCATTACGGCGGCAGGCATCGGCGCGTCCTGCTCCCGCGTGAAGTGAAGAAGAAAAGGCATGGCCAGTGCAAAATGAAAGAGGGCGCTTGCAGCACCGCTTCTGAGCCATGAAGCGCGCGGTAGGGCCGTTATCTGAGCGTTCATCGGGAAACGGGCACCGACCAGACAAAATCAGCCTGTTTTGCCGATACTGTGGTGCCGTCCGTGGTAAGCATGACCACTATCGGTGCCTCCGCGTGTAAATCCGCCATGTGCAGCGGCACGCCAATGTCTTTCGCTGCATGGTAGCCTCCTGCAATTAATAAAGCCGGGCGCGCCGCCTTGCGCAGCTGTTCCGCCATAAAGCGATCTCGCTGTTGCTGGATGGCGATCATCGCGCGCATCTGGTCGTCTTCGATCTTCCCGTCGTGCATCAGCCAGATGATGGCCGACAGGGCTTCATGCACCTTCGGCTGCGAGGCGTGCTCCCCCGCAGGGAAAACCGGGTGCGTGTAAAGTTCGCTGACCTGCTGGCGGCTGATATTTGCGGCGAGCAGCGGATAAGGTCCTTCCAGCGCCGTCATAACCAGTTCACCATATAGCGTCCACGGCCAGCCTGGATCCCAGCGTAAGGCATGCGCCGCGCGGTTACTGCTTACCGTCGTGCCAGATCGCGTCGCCTCCTTCACCCGATTGACCGCCTCCTGCTGGCTGCTGTTGATCATCTCCAGCAACACGCTCCCCTGCGGACGACGCTTATTCAGGTTTTGCAGTAGCGCATTTTCAATACGGTGATGTTCCACATTGGTATGCTCTTCGCCAACAATCACCATGGGGACGGTCGCCAGGCGGGCAAACAGTTGCTCCGGGGTCAACGTCTCGCCAGTTGCGGTATCGCGTATCGAGGCGCGCGCTGTGTCGATAGAGGAGAGTGGCTGCTTTTCGGTCGGCAGACTGTGACAGCCGCCAAGCAGCAATGCGCTGCAGAGCAATAACGAAGTAAAAGCGTATTCCATACGTAATCCCAGTTTCAGACGCCATTTTTTAGCATTATTTTTATATGCTATTAATTTGCGCAGAATTATATTCAGTAATGATAATAATTATCAAGATCATTCGCATTCACATAATTAGTGGGGAGATTTGCATCAAGGGGGCGGTTCCCGCGAAACGCGTCGCCGGGAACCGGAATGAAGAGAACGACTTAGCTGGTTGCAACCAGGCGTGCAGGGAAAATGTGGTGCCCCATCGGCAATTCGGTTTTTTCGATACGCTGCATAATACGGTCTGCCAGCTGATAACCCATTTCACGGGCAGGCGTGGTCGCCCAGACAATGGGCAGATCGTCGAGCGCGTTTTCTGCGACGTCAGCGAAGGCTCCCAGCCCGATCTGCTGATCAAAGAAGGTCCCCACCCCGCTCTCCCCGCTCTGCCGCCCGGCGCGAATCAGGCCAAACCACGCCCCCATGGCAATGGTTTCGTTGTAGCAGATCACCGCGCTCAGGGTGGGATTGTGGCGCAGCAGTGTGCCCATCGCTTCGGCCGCTTTTTTCTGACTGGATTCACACTCCACCACCCACTCGCTATGGAAAGGCAGGCCATATTTCAGCAGGGTGGCGCAGTATCCGCCGACGCGCTCGGCGCGGGTCAGAGAAGAACTTTTACCGCCGAGCCAGGCGATGCGCTGATGACCGCGGCGAATAAGATGTTCGGTCAGCATTTGTGCGGCCTGCATATTGTCCGGGCGTAGCGTATCGGCTTCATCGAGATAACTTGCCCGCGAGGCAAACACCAGCGGGATGCCCTTTTCGGCCGCGCGTTCACACAGCTCGCTACTCACTCCCGAAGCACCGGCAATGATCACCCCGTCTACACCCTGAGTTAATAACATTTCGAGACGCTGCACTAACTGCCCGGCCTCACGCCCGCCATGCAGCAGAAAGACCATCCGCCCCTGCGCCTCCAGCGCTTCGGTCAGCCCTGCGGTCAGTTCAGCGTAAAAGGGAGAGGTCAGGTCGCGCACGATAAGCCCAATCACCCCGCTCTGCCCGCCGCGCAGCGATGCCGCCTGGCGATTACGCACAAAACCCAACTGCTCCACGGCGTCGTTAACGCGCTGGCCGGTCGCGGGAGAGATTCGCCCTTTGCCGCTCAGAACCAGCGATACCGTGCTGACAGAGACCCCCGCCGCCAGCGCGACATCGTTAATCGTGATTTTTTTTGCTACTGCCATACGCTCCCGCCACCCTTGTGTTCCATTCCGGTAAAACGTTTTATCAATAGGTTATATTTATACTGCCTGTCAAAGCCTGAGAATGTGATTTACACCGCACTAAATCTTGATAAAACGTTTTATCTTTTCGCAGCATCGAAGCCGCTACACTGATTTTAACAATAAAGGAGTCGTTTGATGACGACGAAAACAACACAAAAAGTCTCGCTATGGGAATTTTTCCAGCAGTTAGGAAAGACCTTCATGCTGCCCGTTGCCCTGCTCTCCTTCTGTGGGATTATGCTCGGTATCGGCAGTTCATTAAGCAGTCACGACGTAATCAGTCTGATCCCGGTGTTGGGCAACCCGGTGCTGAAGGCCATTTTCGTCTGGATGAGCAAGGTCGGTTCCTTTGCGTTTAGCTTCCTACCCGTCATGTTCTGTATCGCTATACCGCTGGGCCTGGCGCGCGAAAATAAAGGCGTGGCCGCGTTTGCCGGTTTCGTTGGTTATGCGGTGATGAACCTCGCTGTCAACTTCTGGCTGACGGCGAAAGGTATCCTGCCAACGACCGATGCCGCCATCCTGAAGGCCAACAATATCCAGAACGTGATCGGCATTCAGTCCATTGATACCGGTATCCTCGGGGCGGTGATCGCAGGGGTCATTATCTGGTTACTGCATGAGCGTTTCCACAATATCCGCCTGCCCGATGCGCTGGCTTTCTTCGGCGGCACTCGTTTCGTCCCCATCATCACTACCCTGGTGATGGGGCTGTTTGGTCTGGTGATCCCGTTGATCTGGCCCGTATTTGCGCTGGGTATTACCGGCATTGGTCACATCATCAACAGCGCGGGCGACTTTGGACCGATGATTTTCGGTACCGGCGAGCGTCTGCTACTGCCCTTTGGTTTACAGCATATACTGGTGGCGCTCATCCGCTTCACCGAAGCCGGCGGCACCATGGACGTATGTGGCAACTCCGTAAGCGGGGCGCTGACCATCTTCCAGGCGCAGCTGAGCTGCCCGACCACCCACGGCTTCTCTGAAAGCGCCACCCGTTTCTTATCGCAGGGCAAAATGCCCGCTTTCCTCGGCGGCCTGCCAGGTGCAGCGCTGGCGATGTACCACTGCGCTCGCCCTGAGAACCGCCATAAAATTAAGGGCTTGCTAATCTCCGGCGTGATCGCCTGCGTAGTCGGCGGCACTACCGAGCCAATCGAATTCCTGTTCCTGTTCGTCGCCCCGGTGCTTTACCTTATCCACGCCGTACTGACCGGGATTGGTTTTACTACCATGGCGGTGCTGGGCGTGACTATCGGCAATACCGACGGCAACGTTATCGATTTTGTGGTGTTTGGCATCCTGCACGGTCTGTCGACCAAATGGTATCTGGTGCCGGTGGTGGCCGCGATCTGGTTTGTGGTCTATTACGCCATTTTCCGCTTCGCCATCACCCGCTTTAACCTGAAGACGCCGGGCCGCGATATCGATACCGCGGCTGCCGTTGAGCAGGCCGTGGCCGGCGTGACCGGTAAATCGGGCTATAACACCCCGGCCATTCTGGCGGCGCTGGGCGGCGCTGATAATATTACTTCGCTGGATAACTGCATCACCCGCCTGCGTCTGTCGGTTAAGGATATGTCCCTGGTAGACACCAACGCCCTGAAGGCAAACCGCGCCATCGGTGTCGTGCAGTTGAATCAGCACAACCTTCAGGTGGTCATTGGTCCACAGGTACAGTCAGTAAAAGATGAGCTGGCGACGCTGATGCGAACGGTAGAAGCCTGACGTCTCGCCCCCTTCTGCAGAAGGGGGCTTTTTCATTAAGGACGAAAAATGTTTGATTTTTCCACCGTCGTGGATCGCCACGGCACCTGGTGTACCCAGTGGGATTATGTGGCAGACCGCTTCGGTGCTGCCGATCTGCTGCCGTTTACCATCTCCGATATGGATTTCGCCACCGCCCCCTGCATTATCGACGCGCTGCATCAGCGAATTGACCACGGCGTATTTGGCTATAGCCGCTGGAAGAATGATGCGTTTCTTGCCGCCGTGGCCCACTGGTTCCGCCAGCGTTTTCACTGCGCAATCGACACCGAGGCCCTGGTTTATGGCCCATCGGTTATCTATATGGTCTCGGAACTGATTCGCCAGTGGTCGCAGCCCGGCGACGGCATCGTGGTTCATACCCCCGCCTACGATGCGTTTTACAAAGCGATTGAAGGAAATGGACGCCAGGTTGTGCCCCTCCCCCTGCACAGGGATACCGAGGGTTGGCAGTGCGATATGACGGCTCTGGAGCGTGCTCTGGCGCAACCGCAGAACAAAATTTTACTGCTGTGCAGCCCGCAAAACCCGACGGGGAAAGTCTGGTCCCGGGAAGAACTGACCCGGATGGCCCAGCTCTGCGCACGCCACAACGTGGCGGTGATTAGCGACGAAATTCATATGGATATGGTCTGGAGCGGCCATCAACATACTCCCTGGAGCGCAGTGGCGCAGGGGCCGTGGGCGTTACTCACCTCGGGCTCCAAGAGCTTTAATATTTCGGCGCTCACGGGGGCGTATGGTCTGATTGGGGATGAGGCGACCCGGGCGGCTTATCTGGATGCACTCAAAGGCCGGGATGGATTGTCATCACCGTCGGTGCTGGCGCTGGTTGCCCACATCGCCGCCTATCAGCAGGGCGAACCCTGGCTGGATGCCCTTCGCCACTATCTTGAAGAGAATCTGCGCTTCGTCGCCACGACGCTTAACCACGCTTTCCCGCAGTTGAACTGGCAGCCGCCGCAAGCTTCTTACCTCGCCTGGATCGATCTTCGCCCGCTCGGTATTGACGACAAAGCGCTGCAGAAAGTGCTGATTGAGCAGCAAAAGGTAGCGATAATGCCCGGCTATACCTATGGTCAGGAGGGGGTTGGCTTTGTGCGCCTTAATGCGGGTTGTCCACGCAGCAAACTGGAACAAGGGGTGGCGCGCTTAATTGCTGGTATTCATGCCTTAAACTAGCGATACCCTTCCAGAACCGCGCCCTGGTCGTAACCGGGGCGCTTGCTTTTTTGTCGCACCGCGTCGATATTTATTCATTACATCAATGAGTTAAGGATATTATTGTGATGATACGCCAGTCTTTCCGCTTAACGGCGGCGGTTCGCGAGTGGCTCATGGGGTTTTAATGACCCTGCGTGTTTATAGCGGGTATACGCTGCGCTGCCGGTCCGCTGGATAGCGAAAGAAACTGCTCCTGCGGTACGCTTCCTCCGCAGCAACCTTTTTACCTGCGGGTTAACGCAGCATTTTTAATACATTATTGACCTGTTGTATAATGACCTGCACTTCACCTAAATAAGAGTGCGTCCATGATTGATACCCGCCTGCCTTTAACCGACATCCATCGTCACCTTGATGGCAATATTCGCGCCCAGACCATCCTCGACCTTGGCCGCCAGTTTAATTTGACTCTGCCCGCCCAGTCGCTTGAGGCGCTAATTCCGCACGTTCAGGTGACTCAAAACGAACCGGATTTGGTGAGTTTCCTTAGCAAGCTGGACTGGGGGGTGAAAGTGCTCGCCTCGCTGGACGCCTGTCGCCGCGTCGCATTTGAAAATATTGAAGATGCCGCGCGCAATGGTCTGCATTATGTGGAGCTGCGATTCTCGCCGGGGTATATGGCTATGACCCACCAGCTGCCGGTAGCCGGTGTGGTAGAAGCGGTTATCGCCGGGGTACGTGAAGGCTGCAACGCGTTTCCGGTAGAGGCGCGTTTAATTGGCATTATGAGCCGCACCTTCGGTGAGTCCGCCTGCCTGCAAGAGCTGGAAGCGCTGCTGGCCCATCGCGATCAGATCACGGCAATCGATCTTGCCGGTGACGAGCTGGGCTTCCCGGGTAGCCTCTTCCTGTCCCACTTTAACCGGGCGCGTGATGCGGGCTGGCACATTACCGTTCATGCGGGCGAAGCCGCAGGCCCAGAGAGTATCTGGCAAGCGATTCGTGAGTTGGGCGCTGAGCGTATCGGTCACGGGGTGAAAGCCGTAGAAGACCCCGCGCTGATGGCGTTCCTTGCCGAGCAGCGCATCGGGATCGAATCCTGCCTGACCTCCAATATCCAGACCAGCACCGTGCCGTCTTTGGCACAGCATCCGCTGAAAACCTTCCTGGAACAGGGCGTACTGGCCTCGATTAACACTGACGACCCGGCGGTTCAGGGCGTGGATATCATTCATGAGTACAACGTAGCGGCACCGCAAGCGGGGCTTAGCCGCGAGCAGATCCGACAGGCGCAGATTAACGGACTGGATATTGCGTTCCTCAGCCAGGCAGAAAAAACGGCGCTGATTGCCCGCGTGCAGAACGGCTGAGTGATTCCCCGCCGCCTGGCGGGGTTTAGCGTTGTTGTCCCTGGCGGCATAGCCACCGCCAGGGAACAGGCTATCAGGTGAGATTCAATGCTGCGCGATGCTTCGCCGACTCGATACCGAGTTCGATCAGCTCCATAATCTGAATCGCCTGGCTGGCCGGTACCGGGTTTTCGCCGTCGCCGTTCAGGGCATCGCGGATCCCCGCGTAGTACGCAGGGTAGTTCCCCGGCAGCGTCAGCCAGGTCTCTTCGACGCGTTCTTCACCTTCCACGCGGGTTAGCACGCCATCACGCATATCATAACCCCAGTCTTCCTGCGGCAGACGCTCACCATTCTTCAGGCGATCTTCCTGCGGGTCGAGGCCGTATTTCACATAGCTGCCCCGGGTACCGTGCACGATATAGCGCGCCGATTCCGCCGCCGCCAGCATGGTGCCGTGCAGTACAACGCGACGCTGGGGATAGCTCAGAACCGCATGGAAATAGTCCGTCGCCTGCGCGCCAGGGCGCAACTGGGCCAGGTCCACCGACAAGCTGACCGGCAGGCCAAACAGGTTGACCGCCTGATCCAGCAGATGGGGTGCCAAATCGTACCAGATGCCGCTGCCCGGCCCTGCCTGTTCACGCCAGCGGTCGCGCACTTGCGGACGGAAGCGGTCAAAATGTGATTCAAAGAAAGCGACTTCGCCCAGCGCACCCTCGGCAATCAACGCTTTTACCGTCAGGAAATCGCTATCCCAGCGACGGTTGTGAAAGACCGACAGTAAACGTCCCAGGCTTTTCGCCAGCGCGTCCAGCTCGCGGGCCTGTGACAACGTCACGGTAAACGGTTTATCGACCACGACATGTTTGCCCGCTTCGAGTGCCGCTTTCGCCAGGGGGAAGTGTGTATCATTCGGGGTAGGTATAACGATTAAATCAATATTGGGGTCGTTGAAGAGTTGCTTCGGCTCAGAAACCACCGGGACGGTTGGCCAGTCCGCATGAACTTTCGTGGCATCACTACTTGATATTGCCGCCAGCTCCATTCCTGCCGTTCCCGCAATCAGGGGGGCGTGGAATGTTTTACTGGCGTAACCATAACCTATTAATCCAACGCGGATTTTATCGCTCATGACGTTGCCTCTCATCTTATGACCCTTCTATTTCACACGATCTCTCCTGCCCTCACAATAAATTAATACCGAAGGGGAGGCAGCCCCGGCGCGCCTTAAATAAGTAAAATCTTATATCAAATTATAACCTACTGTTTACCATCACAAACCTAGCCCGCAAAGCGCTTGCCGCCACGCGTACTGCGCTGTAAAATTTAGCCCCTGTATTTATGGATAAAACAAATATCAACGATGATGACGTCAATTATTAATCGAATTATTGAGTTAACGGGATGGATTGTCCTGGGGGTCTCTGTGATCCTGCTGGGTGTCGCCAGCCATATTGATAACTATCAGCCTCCCGTCCCCGTAACCAGCGAGGCGCCGCATAAGTAACGCCCTCCTAAAAAAGGGTGACATATGATGTCAGTTGCTTATTGCCAGCGATGATGAACAGCGCTAATCTTCTTCCCCAGGCGTCGGTCGACGCCTGACTTCATCGGCAAAGAAAACTCTTAATTGTGCATGGTGCGCTGTGCAATTTGTTTACCTCTTTTTTTATCCGTTTATTATTCGAACGAATTACCCTGCTGGTATTACTAACTCTTAAATGGAAACTTATTAAAATGACAGTTCAGGACTATTTATTAAAATTTCGTAAGATCAATTCTCTTGAAAGTCTGGAAAAATTGTTTGATCACCTGAACTACACCCTTACAGATAATCAGGACATTATTAGTATGTACCGCGCCGCCGATCACCGCCGCGCAGAACTGGTCTCCGGTGGGCGTTTGTTTAATATCGGCGAGGTGCCAAAGTCCGTCTGGCGCTTCGTACAATAAGAAAGTAGCCATTAGCGCGAAATGTTATATAATCTTGCCCCGGCTATTCTGCCTACGATTTCGCGCTAACTTTCGGGAGATACCATGACCACAACCGCTGGAGAAAGAATTGGAGGCTGGTTACTTGCCCCTCTCGCCTGGTTGCTGGTGGCACTATTAAGCGCATCGCTGGCGCTGGTGCTTTATTCAACGGCTTTAATTACGCCGCATGCTCTCGAGACCCTCAGTGCGCAAAATACCAGTAATAAAGTGATGTGGTTTATTTCCTTCGGTTTCGCCATCGCCATGTGGTACTACACCCTGTGGCTGACTATCGCCTTCTTTAAGCGACGTCAATGCGTACCAAAACACTATATTATCTGGCTGCTGGTTGCGGTGTTATTAGCGGTGAAAGCCTTCGCTTTCTCGCCGGTTTCTGATGCGCTGGCCGTTCGTCAACTGCTCTTCCCGCTACTGGTTACGGCGCTCTTCGTTCCCTACTTTAAGCGCTCTGTACGCGTGAAGCAGACCTTTGTGAACCCGTAATAACCTTACAGTTATCCTGTTGTCGCTTACCGGGCTTTGTCCGATAATAGGCGGCTTTTTTATTTCAGGCTGAATAATGACTGACTACTTACTGCTTTTTGTCGGCACAGTGCTGGTGAATAACTTCGTCCTGGTGAAGTTTCTCGGCCTGTGCCCGTTTATGGGCGTCTCTAAGAAGCTCGAAACCGCGATGGGAATGGGGCTGGCAACCACCTTCGTCATGACCCTCGCGTCTATCTGCGCCTGGTGGATCGATAACTGGATCCTGATTCCTTTGGGTCTGACCTATCTTCGCACCCTGGCGTTTATCCTGGTCATTGCCGTAGTGGTGCAGTTCACCGAAATGGTGGTGCGTAAAACCAGCCCGGCGCTCTATCGCCTGCTCGGCATTTTCCTGCCCTTGATCACCACTAACTGTGCGGTGCTTGGCGTGGCGCTGCTCAATATCAATCTTGGGCATAATTTTATGCAGTCCGCGCTGTATGGTTTTTCTGCAGCGGTTGGCTTCTCGCTGGTGATGGTACTGTTTGCCGCCATCCGTGAACGCATGGTTGCGGCCGATGTTCCGGCGCCGTTTCGTGGTAACGCCATCGCGCTGGTGACCGCAGGACTGATGTCTCTGGCCTTTATGGGCTTCAGTGGTCTGGTGAAGTTGTAATGAATGCAATCTGGATCGCCATCGCCTCGCTCAGCGTGCTGGGTCTGGTGTTTGGCCTCATTCTTGGATATGCCTCCCGCCGCTTTGCGGTCGAGGATGATCCCGTTGTTGAAAAAATTGATGAGCTACTGCCGCAGAGCCAGTGTGGACAGTGTGGCTACCCCGGCTGCCGCCCTTATGCCGAAGCGGTCGGTAACGGCGGAGAGAAAATAAACCGTTGCGCCCCTGGCGGCGAAGCGGTAATGCTCAAAATCGCTGAGCTGCTTAACGTCGATCCGCAGCCGACCGACGGCGAAGAGGCCGCTGAGCCCGTGCGTATGCTGGCGGTTATTGATGAGCCAAACTGCATCGGCTGCACCAAATGTATTCAGGCCTGTCCGGTAGATGCCATCATCGGTGCCACCCGCGCCATGCACACCGTGGTTGAAGATCTGTGCACCGGCTGTAATCTCTGCGTTGCGCCGTGTCCAACGCAATGTATTGAGCTGCGTCCGGTCAGCCCTACGACTGACAGCTGGAAATGGGATCTTCAAACCATTCCGGTTCGTATTATTCCTGTGGAACACCATGCTTAAGTTATTTTCTGCCTTCAGAAAAGAGAAGATCTGGGATTTCGATGGCGGTATTCATCCGCCGGAGATGAAAAACCAGTCCAGCGGTACGCCGCTGCGTCAGATTCCGCTGGCAACGCGTTTTATCATCCCGCTTAAACAGCACATTGGTGCTGAGGGTGAACTGTGCGTGAAGCCGGGTGATACTGTACTGCGCGGCCAGCCGCTGACCTTTGGTCGTGGCCGGATGTTGCCGGTACATGCGCCAACGTCAGGTCAGGTGGTGGCCATCGCGCCTCATACCGTCCCCCACCCTTCCGCCTTATCTGAACTGTGCGTCGTGATTGAAGCCGATGGCGAAGATCGCTGGTGTGAGCGCGAGGGCTGGAGTGATTATCGCAGCCAAAGCCGCGAGGCGCTGATTGAGCGTATCCACCAGTTCGGCGTGGCTGGCCTTGGCGGGGCGGGTTTCCCTACTGGCACCAAACTGCGTGGCGGTGGCGATAAGATTGAAACCTTGATTATCAATGCCGCCGAGTGCGAGCCTTATATCACCGCCGATGACCGTCTGATGCAGGACTGCGCAGCGCAGGTTGTGGAAGGTATCCGCATTCTGGCGCACGTGTTACAGCCACGCGAAGTGCTGATTGGCATTGAAGATAATAAACCGCAGGCCATCTCCATGCTGCGTGCGGTGCTGGCGGGCAGCCATGATATCAGCCTGCGGGTGATCCCCACGAAATACCCCTCTGGCGGTGCGAAGCAGCTCACCCAGATTTTAACCGGCAAGCAGGTTCCTCACGGCGGTCGTTCGTCGGATATCGGCGTGCTGATGCAAAACGTCGGTACCGCCTATGCGGTTAAACGCGCGGTGATTGACGGCGAGCCGCTGACCGAACGTGTCGTGACCCTGACCGGTGAATCCGTTTCACGTCCGGGTAACGTCTGGGCGCGCCTGGGTACCCCAATTCGCCATCTGCTAGAGCAGGCAGGTTTCTGTCCAGGCCCTGAACAGATGGTGATTATGGGTGGCCCGCTGATGGGCTTTACCCTGCCCTGGCTGGACGTCCCGGTCGTAAAAATTACGAACTGCCTGCTGGCGCCCTCGGCCAGCGAGATGGGCGAGGAGCAGGAAGAGAAAGGCTGCATCCGTTGTAGCGCCTGTGCCGATGCTTGTCCGGCGGATCTGCTGCCCCAGCAGCTCTACTGGTACAGCAAAGGTCAATTGCACGATAAAGCCAAAGCGCACAATCTGGCCGACTGCATTGAGTGCGGCGCGTGCGCCTGGGTCTGCCCAAGTAATATTCCGCTGGTGCAGTATTTCCGCGTCGAGAAGGCTGAAATTTATGCCATTTCGATGGAAGAGAAACGTGCTGCAGAAGCAAAAGCCCGTTTTGAAGCCCGTCAGGCTCGTCTTGAGCGTGAAAAAGAGGCGCGACAGGCACGTCACAAGCAGGCTGCGGTGCAGCCTGCAGCAAAAGATCAGGATGCTATCAAAGCGGCGCTGGCGCGCGTACGTGAGAAAAATGCCAACGCCACCGAAGAGGTGGTGATTCAGTCCGGCACCCGTCCGGATAACAGCGAAGCGATTGCCGCACGGGAAGCGCGTAAAGCCCAGGCCCGCGCGCGTCAGGCTGAGAAAACCGCCGAGCTTCACGATCCGAAAATTGATCCCTCCGTCGAGGCGGTCGAAGAAGCGATTGCGCAGGCGGAGATGCGTAAAGCGGAAGATCATGATGAGGTCTCCTCAGCAACCGTGGATCCGCGTAAAGCTGCCGTAGAGGCGGCTATAGCTCGCGCTAAAGCCCGTAAAGCACAGGCCGAGGAAACTCCGGTCGACGCCCCGGCAGAGCCGGTCGACCCGCGTAAAGCCGCCGTCGAGGCCGCCATCGCCCGAGCCAAGGCCCGTAAAGCCGGGGCGCAGGAAGTCATCCCGGCGGAGCCCGTAGATCCACGCAAAGCCGCCGTTGAGGCTGCCATCGCCCGTGCCAAGGCCCGTAAAGCCCAGGCCGAGGAAACCCCAGCCGACGCGCCGGCAGAGCCCGTTGACCCGCGCAAAGCCGCCGTTGAGGCTGCCATCGCCCGTGCTAAGGCCCGTAAAGCCCAGGCCGAGGAAACCCCGGTCGACGCGCCGGCAGAGCCCGTGGACCCACGCAAAGCCGCCGTTGAGGCTGCCATCGCCCGTGCCAAAGCCCGCAAGGCCGAGGCGCAGGAAGCCGCCCCGGCGGAGCCCGTGGACCCACGCAAAGCCGCCGTTGAGGCTGCTATCGCCCGCGCTAAAGCTCGTAAAGAAGCGCAACAAGAAGAACAGGCCGCCAACGACGACCCGCGCAAAGCCGCCATCTCGGCCGCTATTGCGCGCGTACAGGCAAAAAAAGCCGCACAGCAAGCAGTAAACGAGGATTAAATGGTTTTTAGAATCGCAAGTTCCCCTTATACCCATAACCAGCGCCAGACTTCACGCATCATGATGCTGGTCTGCCTGGCGGCACTACCCGGCATTGCCGTTCAGCTCTGGTTCTTTGGCTGGGGAACGCTCTTCCAGATACTCCTCGGCTGTATCAGCGCCCTCGCCGCTGAAGCGCTGGTGCTCAAATTGCGCAAGATGCCGGTCAGCAAGATTGTCGCCGATAACTCCGCCCTGCTCACCGGCCTGCTTTTGGCGATCAGTATCCCGCCTTTCGCCCCATGGTGGATGGTGGTACTGGGCACCGTTTTCGCCGTGATTATCGCCAAGCAGCTGTATGGCGGGCTGGGGCATAACCCCTTCAACCCGGCGATGATTGGCTATGTCGTCTTGCTGATCTCCTTCCCGGTTCAGATGACCAGCTGGCTACCCCCCCATGAAATAGCTGCCACCGTACCGGGCTTTATGGATGCTCTTCAGGTGATCTTCACCGGCCACAGCGCCAGCGGAGATATGGACAGCCTCCGGATGGGCGTAGATGGCATTAGCCAGGCTACGCCGCTGGATACCTTTAAAACCTCGTTGCACGCCGGGCATCCCGTCGAGCAAATTTTGCAGTACCCGATTTACAGCGGCGTGCTGGCAGGTGCGGGCTGGCAGTGGGTCAACCTGGCCTATTTGTTGGGCGGCGTATTTCTGCTGCAACAAAAGGCGATTCGCTGGCATATCCCGGTGAGCTTTATTGTCACGCTGGCGGTATGTGCGACGCTCGGTTGGCTCTTCTCTCCCGAATCGCTGGCAAGCCCGCAGATCCACCTGCTCTCCGGTGCCACCATGCTCGGCGCGTTCTTTATCCTCACCGACCCCGTCACCGCCTCTACCACCAATCGGGGACGTCTGATTTTCGGCGCGCTGGCAGGCCTGCTGGTGTGGCTGATTCGCTCCTTCGGGGGCTATCCGGACGGTGTTGCTTTTGCCGTGCTACTGGCAAACATCACCGTACCGTTAATTGACTACTACACGCGTCCGCGCGTTTACGGCCATCGCTAAGGGAACCGCCATGCTGAAAACCATGCAGAAACACGGCGTGACCCTGGCGATTTTCGCCGCGGCCCTGACCGGGCTCACCGCGCTGGTGAATGAGCTGACCAAACCGACTATCGATCAGCAGGCTGCCCGTCAGCAAAAAGCGCTGTTCGATCAGGTGATCCCGTCAGAGGTCTATGATAATGATCTGCAGCAAAGCTGCTTTATCGTTCAGGCGCCGCAGTTGGGGAAAGGGAACCATCGCGTCTTTATTGCCCGTAAAGGCGATACTCCGGTTGGGGCAGTCATGGAAGCGACAGCGCCGGACGGCTACTCCGGTTCTATTCAACTGCTTGTCGGGGCCGACTTTGCGGGTACCGTTCTTGGCACCCGCGTGACCGAACATCATGAGACGCCAGGCCTTGGGGATAAAATTGAAGTCCGTCTGAGCGACTGGATTTTGCAGTTCGCGGGCAAGGTGATTCACGGTGATAATGATACCGCCTTTGCCGTTAAGAAAGATGGCGGCGAGATTGATCAGTTTACCGGCGCCACCATTACGCCACGCGCCGTGGTCAACGCGGTGAAACGTGCAGGGCTTTATGCGGAAACGCTGCCTGCGCAACTCAACAATCTTCCGGCCTGTGAGGAGTAATCATGAGCCAGGTTAAAGAGGTAATCGTCCAGGGTCTCTGGAAGAACAACTCGGCATTGGTACAGCTGCTGGGGATGTGCCCCCTGCTGGCGGTGACATCCACAGCGACCAATGCGCTGGGTCTTGGGCTGGCAACCACGCTGGTGTTAACCCTGACCAACTTCTCTATCTCAGCCCTGCGTCGCTGGACGCCATCGGAAATTCGTATTCCAATCTACGTTATGATTATCGCCTCGGTGGTAAGCGTGGTGCAGATGCTGATCAACGCTTATGCCTTTGGTCTGTATCAGTCTCTGGGGATCTTTATTCCGCTGATCGTAACCAACTGCATCGTAGTAGGCCGTGCGGAAGCCTTTGCGGTGAAGAACGATCCGGCCATCTCTGCGCTGGACGGCTTTTCTATTGGGATGGGCGCCACCTGCGCCATGTTTGTGCTCGGTTCGATGCGTGAAATTCTGGGTAACGGAACGCTCTTTGACGGTGCAAATGCACTGCTTGGCGGCTGGGCGAAGGCGCTACGCATTGAAGTCTTCCATACCGATACCCCGTTCCTGCTGGCGATGTTGCCACCCGGTGCCTTTATCGGCCTTGGCATGATGCTGGCGGTAAAATACCTGATTGATGAGAAACGCAAACGTCGTGCGGCAGCCCGCAGCGTAAGCGTTGAAGATGGCGCGGCCGGGAAAGCCTGATGAACAAAGAGAAGCGTATTGCGATTCTGCAACGCCTGCACGATGAAAATCCGCACCCGACGACGGAGCTGAAGTTTACTTCGCCTTTCGAACTGCTGATTGCTGTGCTGCTCTCAGCCCAGGCGACGGACGTCAGCGTCAACAAGGCCACCGCGCTACTCTATCCGGTGGCAAATACCCCGGAAGCGATGCTGGCGCTGGGCGTGGATGGCGTAAAGCAGTACATCAAAACGATTGGCCTCTTTAATAGCAAAGCGGAAAACGTGATCAAAACCTGCCGGATCCTCGTTGAACAGCACGGTAGCGAGGTACCGGAAGATCGCGCAGCCCTGGAGGCGTTACCTGGCGTGGGGCGCAAAACGGCGAACGTGGTATTAAACACGGCGTTCGGATGGCCGACAATCGCAGTAGATACCCATATCTTTCGCGTCTGCAACCGCACCCAGTTCGCCCCCGGGAAAAATGTCGAGCAGGTTGAAGAGAAGCTTCTGAAAGTGGTCCCAGCCTCGTTTAAAGTGGATTGCCATCACTGGCTCATCCTTCACGGGCGTTATACCTGTATTGCGCGCAAACCACGTTGCGGCTCGTGCATCATTGAAGATCTCTGCGAATATAAAGAGAAAGTCTACGCCTGAACCGTCGTCCGACGGTTCATTATTACCCCTGGCAACAACAAGCCTTTGAAACCCAACCTGTCTGTTCGCTTTTTATACGTCGATCCTGCTCTTGCTTTGCCAACGCGCAGTGATTTCATAGGGCGCATTAACGGAAAGACAGGTTAATTGTTTTTTTGTCAGCGAAAATTTCTATAACTCTGTGATCGCGATCACCCTGATAACGCGATGTTAGTTTTTTGTGTATAAAAGACGGGTAACCCCTTCCGCGCGCAGGTGATACAACCGCCCATGCAACATATCTGACCAGCTAATTTTCAGAACATAGCCCATATCACTACTCAAACAACCAAACAGCAGAACATATCGCCATAAGCCCATTCTCTCCCTGCCCTGGTAGTGAAAAAATCCAGTAAAACCTAATGGATGAAATTTAACGCTAAATAACATTTAGGTTTCTGGCGTATTGTATCGGCTTAGTTAAATGTAACAGACCATTACAAATGTATTGCCAGATGGGTCAGGATAGTGAACATTACCCGCCGTTTCCCCTCCCACTATAACTATAAAGCGGATGGTTTTTTAGACATCACGCTATGAACACCCCCGTTAATATGGGATGTAAAAAAAGAGGTATATGTGTCTACTGCAAACAATAAACCAGCGGAAGAGAGCGTAAGTCTTAACGCTTTCAAACAACCTAAATCGTTCTATCTCATCTTCTCTATCGAGTTATGGGAGCGTTTTGGTTTCTACGGCCTGCAAGGGATCATGGCGGTTTACCTGGTTAAACAGCTGGGTATGTCAGAAGCCGATTCCATCACGCTGTTCTCTTCTTTCAGTGCGCTGGTATATGGCCTGGTCGCGATTGGCGGCTGGCTGGGCGATAAAGTCCTGGGTACCAAACGTGTTATTTTGCTGGGTGCCATCGTTCTGGCAATCGGCTATGGCCTGGTCGCCTGGTCCGGCCACGATGCAGGTGTGGTCTATTTAGGGATGGCGACGATTGCCGTGGGTAACGGCCTGTTTAAAGCGAACCCGTCCTCACTGCTCTCTACCTGCTATAACAAAGACGATCCGCGTCTGGACGGTGCATTCACCATGTACTATATGTCCATCAATATCGGCTCCTTCTTCTCCATGCTGGCGACCCCGTGGCTGGCGGCAAAATTCGGCTGGAGCGTGGCATTTGCCCTGAGCTTCGTCGGGCTGCTGATCACCGTGGTGAACTTCCTGTTCTGCCGCAGCTGGGTTAAAGAGTACGGTTCTAAACCGGACTTCGCTCCTGTGCAGATGGGTAAATTGCTGGCAACCATCGTAGGTGTGGTTGTACTGGTGGCCATTGCCACCTGGCTGCTGCACAACCAGGGCATCGCGCGTGCGGTTCTGGGCGTGGTTGCACTGGGTATTGTGATCATCTTTGGTAAAGAAGCCTTCTCTATGCAGGGTGCTGCACGTCGTAAGATGATTGTGGCCTTCATTCTGATGGTTGAAGCCATTGCCTTCTTCGTGCTTTACAGCCAGATGCCGACTTCACTGAACTTCTTCGCCATTCGTAACGTTGAGCACTCTATCCTCGGTATCGCGTTCGAGCCGGAGCAGTTCCAGGCGCTGAACCCATTCTGGATCATGGTCGGTAGCCCGATTCTGGCGGCGATTTACAACAAGATGGGTGACCGTCTGCCAATGCCGCACAAATTCGCTATCGGTATGGTGCTGTGCTCGGGCGCCTTCCTGGTGCTGCCGCTGGGTGCGAAATTCGCCAGTGATGCGGGTATTGTCTCTGTTAACTGGCTGATCCTGAGCTACGCGCTGCAGTCTGTCGGCGAGCTGATGATCTCCGGTCTTGGTCTGGCAATGGTTGCTCAACTGGTGCCGCAGCGTCTGATGGGCTTCATTATGGGTAGCTGGTTCCTGACCACCGCGGGCGCAGCGATCATTGCAGGTAAAATTGCCTCCCTGATGGCAGTACCGGAAAATGTGACCGATCCGCTGCTCTCCCTGAATGTCTATGGCTCCGTGTTCCTGCAGATTGGTATTGTGACCGCCGTTATCGCAGCACTGATGCTGCTGACGGCCCCGAAACTGAACCGTATGACTCAGGACGACGACACGACGGCGAAAGCGAGCAACACCGCGACCGTGTAATGTCATCGGGAAACGACTGAAGAGAAGCCGCTAACTGTGCGTTAGCGGCTTTTTTTTTATCTGGCGGCGCACTAACATAGCGATAACCTTAGCCAAAAGGAGTTACCGATGAAACTGTTCTACAAACCGGGTGCCTGTTCGCTTGCGTCACATATCACGCTGCAAGAGAGCGGTAAAGATTATACGCTAAACGGCGTTGACCTGATGAAGAAACGCCTGGAAAACGGCGATGATTTTCTCGCAATTAACCCGAAGGGACAGGTTCCTGCGCTGCTGCTTGATGATGGCACGCTGCTGACTGAAGGGGTCGCCATCATGCAGTTCCTGGCTGACGCCGTGCCGGATCGCCAGCTGCTGGCCCCTACTGGCAGCGTCGCGCGCTACAAGACGCTGGAGTGGATGAACTACATCGCTACCGAGCTGCATAAAGGCTTTACGCCGCTCTTCCGCCCGGATACGCCTGAAGAGTACAAACCGACCGTCCGCGCGCTGCTGGAGAAAAAACTGCAGTACGTGAACGACTCCCTGAAGGATGACCAGTGGATTTGCGGCCAGCGCTTTACGATTGCCGATGCCTATCTGTTTACCGTACTGCGCTGGGCACGTGCGGTTAAACTGAATATGGAAGGTCTGGGCCATATCGCGTCCTATATGGATCGCGTGGCGGCACGTCCGACGGTGGCAGCGGCGCTGCAGGCTGAAGGGCTGAACTAAGCGTTACCGGGCAGCGCAATGCCGCCCGGCATCTTTTAAAGCTGTGTCGCGCTGAAATAGTGCTCTGGCTGGGCAATGCGATCCTGCGCTGCAACCACCTGCAGTTCGTACTCCTGCATCCCCTTTGTAGCGACCATGATCTCGTACACCGCTGCGGTAACGTGCTCCAGAGCCTCTCGCAGGCTTGCCCCCTGGAGCAGCTTCACCAGCAGCAGACCGCTGGTCACATCGCCGACGCCCACCGGCTGGCGTACCCCAAAATCCACCAGAGGACGGCTGATGTGCCAGGCTTCGTCTTTCGTAACCAACAACATTTCAAAGCGATCCTGACTTAAACCCGCGCGTGCCAGATGTTTTACCAGCACGATTTCAGGGCCCTGAGCGATCAACTCCCGCGAGGCGGCGACCGCTTCTTCAACGTTTGTCACCGGATGCTCGCAAAGAATTTCCAGCTCCACGAGATTGGGGGCAATGATATCGCTGGCGGGCAGTGCATGGCGCACGTGAAACTCCGCCACGCCCGGCGCCACAATGCAGCCCTTCTCCGGATGGCCCATCACCGGGTCGCAGAAATACTTCGCACCGGGGTTTGCCGCCTTCACCTGGCGCACAATACCCAGAATGTGCTCGCCCTGCTCCGCCGAGCCCAGATAGCCGCTTAACACCGCGTCGCAGGTTTTAAGTTTATCTATCTCAGCGATCCCCTGAACAATCTCGGTCAAGTGCGACGGCGGCATGACGCAGCCAGTCCATTTACCGTACTGCGTATGGTTAGAAAACTGGACGGTGTTTAAAGGCCAGACGTTGGCGCCAAGGCGACGCATTGGAAACTCTGCGGCGCTGTTACCCGCATGGCCAAACACGACGTGGGACTGGATGGCGAGGATGTTCTTCATGTTTTACTTACCACAACCCTGAAAAAATAAAGGGGCGTGGTTTCCCACGCCCCTGTGTACTAATTATTACTTCCAGCAGACCAGACAGTAATTTTTCTTCCCGCGACGCAGCAGCGTGTAGCGGCCGTAGAGGCGATCGCCCTCAACGAAGGTATATTCCGGATCGGCCTGTTTTTCACCATTGATCGTGATGGCATTGGAGGCGATGGTTTTACGTGCCTGACCGCGCGACGGCTGCAGCTCTGAATCAACCAGCGCCTGCATCAGGTCTGCGCCCTTTTCCATCTCAACCATAGGTACGCCATCCTGCGCCAGCTGCTCGAAGTCAGCCTCGCTCAGATCGCTCAGGGTGCCGTTGAAGAGGCTGGCGGTAATGCGTTTTGCCGCAGCCAGCCCCTCTTCACCGTGTACCAGTTTGGTCACTTCATCCGCCAGCACATATTGCGCGCGTGGGGCTTTACCGCTGTTTTTATCTTCTTCTTCCAGGGCGTTGATGACTTCAATGTCCATAAAGGTGAAGAATTTCAGGAAGCGATAAACATCGGCATCCGCGGTGTTAATCCAGAACTGGTAGAACTTGTACGGGCTGGTCTTCTTCGGATCAAGCCATACCGCGCCGCCTTCGGTTTTACCAAACTTGGTACCATCGGCTTTGGTGATCAGCGGAACGGTCAGACCGAAGACCTGGTTCTGATGCAGACGGCGAGTCAGGTCGATGCCGGAGGTAATGTTACCCCACTGATCGGAGCCGCCAATCTGCAGCGACACGCCGTGCAGCTTGTTCAGACAGGCAAAGTCATAGCCCTGCAAAAGGTTATAGGAGAACTCGGTAAAGGAGATGCCCTGATCGTCACGATTCAAACGCTGCTTCACCGCTTCTTTGTTAATCATCTGATTTACAGAGAAGTGCTTGCCGATATCACGCAGGAAGGTCAGCACGTTCATGCCGCCAAACCAGTCGTAGTTGTTAGCAGCAATCGCAGAGTTATCGCCACAGTTAAAGTCGAGGAACGGTGCAACCTGTTTGCGGATTTTATCCACCCACTCCTGCACGGTATCTTCGGTGTTCAGTTTACGCTCGGCGGCTTTAAAGCTCGGGTCACCAATCAGACCGGTTGCTCCCCCCACCAGCGCCACAGGCTTATGGCCTGCCTGCTGAAAGCGTTTCAGGCATAACAATGGAACAAGATGCCCCAAATGCAAGCTGTCAGCGGTAGGATCGAAGCCGCAATAGAGCGCGATCGGGCCTTGCGCCAGTCGCTCTGCTAACGCTTCCTCGTCCGTCACCTGGGCCACCAGGCCCCGCTCTTGCAATTGTTTAATCAAGTTACTGCTTGCCATCAAATGCTCCATTAATAATCGACTGCACCTCTGTCGGTACACGACTTTTCGCCAGACGCGAAAGAGACATAGAATAAAGCGCAAGCGCGGCATGCGCTAGCGCTTAACACAACAAATTTCGGGGATTACGGAGCCAGACGGTCGATTTTCCAGCCGCCATTATCGCGCTGGTATAAAAAGCGATCGTGAAGACGGTGTTCACCGCCCTGCCAGAACTCCATCTGATCGATGGGGATACGGAATCCGCCCCAGAAACTGGGAAGCGGCACTTCGCCCTGCTGAAACTTTTGCTTCAGCTCGAGGAATTTACTCTCCAGCACGCCACGGGCGGAGATGCGGCTTGACTGCTTAGAGACCCAGGCACCTATCTGGCTATCACGTGGGCGACTATGGAAATATTTCACCACCTCGAGCGTAGACAGACGTTCCACTTTGCCGGTCACCATGACCTGACGCTCCAGCATATGCCAGGGGAAAAGCAGGCTGATACGCGGATTGTTCTCCAGATGGTGGGCTTTGCGGCTGCCGAGGTTGGTATAAAACACCAGACCTTTCTCGTCAAAGTGCTTGAGCAATACGATGCGCTGATAGGGCTGGCCATTTTCATCAACGGTCGCGACAACCATGGCCGTGGGATCGGCCAGTTTCGCTTCGCAGGCTTGTTTCAACCAGCGTTCAAACAGCACCAGCGGTTCAGCAGGCAGGTCCTGACGGCGCAGCCCCCCTTTGGTGTATTCACGGCGCAGATGCGCAATTTGCTGCAAGTGATCGTTATCTGACATGGCGTTATCTGAGATAAGAAGTGGGTGGCGCTATTGTGCGCCGCCCCTTTGAAAATCTCAACGCTTCGGATTCTGCAGCTGGCAGTTGTTCATGACGATGCGGTCGCGTTTATAAATTGTGGCCGTGTCTCCCTTAGACCAGAAGACATAGACCCCATCGGTATAGCGCGCCCCGGAGGCAGAGATCCCCTGCTTCAGGTTCAGCAGTTTGTTGTCATAGACGAAGCTCACTTCCTGACGCGGGTTATTGAGATTGACGGTGATCGGTTTCTCATCGCACTGGTACTCCAGTTTGTCGGTCTGCATACGTTCGACAAAGTGGTTGTAGTAGCTACAGCCGGAGAGTAAGAGAGGGGCAATCACAAGCAGCAGTTTTTTCATGGATCTGTTCCAAAGACTTTCCTGGTCCTGGAGGGTGAAATCACCCTCCCACATGCCCTTAGTGTACTGCCTGCCTGGTAAGGCGAATTTCAGTTAACTCTGATTTTGCCGGGGGTTAGCGGGATAGACCGCTCCCAGCACGCTTGCTTCACGCGCACCGGTCACAGAGGGCAAATTCCCTGGTAACCCCGCCACGGTACGCCAGGCCAGCCAGGCAAATGCCAGCGCCTCCATGTCGTCCCCACTGATACCCGCTTCATCGGTTGTGGCGACTTCGGTACCCGGCAGTAACGCGGCCAGACGAGCCATTACCAATGGGTTACGGCTGCCGCCACCGCAGACCAGCAGACGTTCGCAGCCGCCGCTGAGCAGAACCTGTTCGGCAATAGATACCGCCGTGAGTTCGACCAGCGTCGCCTGGACATCCTCCGCTGCCAGTCCCGGGAAGGTGACGAGGTGACGCTCAAGCCAGCCGTAATTGAAATATTCGCGCCCGGTGCTTTTCGGTGCCGGTGCGGCAAAATAGGAATCGCTCAGGAGATTCTGCAGGAGGGGGAGGATCACCTTCCCGCTACGGGCCCACTGCGCGTCCTTGTCATAGGGTTTGCCCATCTGTCGCCAAATCCAGGCATCCATCAGCATATTGCCTGGCCCGGTATCGTAACCCCGTACCGGCTGACCTGGGATCAGCAATGAGAGGTTGGCGATCCCGCCAATATTCAGCACCATTCGCCGTTCAGTGGGATGCGTGAGCAGCGCCTGATGAAAGGCGGGCACCAGCGGTGCACCCTGCCCGCCTAACGCAATGTCACGGCGGCGAAAATCGCCCACCACCGTCACGCCGGTTCGGGCCACAATCTGATTGTTATCGCCAATTTGCAGGGTATGCGGGGCATCGCCGGTCGGTTCATGCCAGACGGTCTGGCCATGACAGCCAATGGCGACCACATCCTGTGGGCGCAGATTCTCCTGGTCCAGCAGCGCCTGTACCGCCTCGGCAAACAGCTGCCCCAGACGAGTATCCAGCTGTCCCAACTGGGAGAGCGTCAACTGTTGGCCCTGACAGATGTCGAGAATGGCCTGTTTGAGTTCGGGGGGGATAGGCCAACTGAGGCTGGCCTGCTGTGCCACCATGTTCTCGTCGATTGCCGCGAGAACAACATCCACACCGTCGAGACTGGTTCCTGACATAACGCCGATGTAACGACCCGATTTCATACGCTTTCCTTTATTCGCGTGGGGGAGTGGCCCACTCCATCATAAACGCCGGGGCAATGCTATGGCGGGATAATACTTTTTAACACTCCCGCGCCAGCCGAGCGATATTCTCATTTTTCAGCGCCAGAATTGTGCCCATTTTTTAAGCCGTTTATCTTTCGTTACGTCAAAATCCAGTACCATTCTGCTGGTGTTTACGCAAGAATATGATCTATGGCAGCCAATGCCTTATAATTTAGCCATAACGGATGCTCTTTGAGCGTTTTTGGTGAACAGGAGATTCAAATGATTTTACGTGTACTGGCTGTTTCCCTTGTAGGGTTTACACTGGCAGGCTGTGTCAACGACAGTTCCCTCTCAGGGGATGTCTACAGTGCTTCTGAAGCGAAACAAGTTCAGAATGTCACCTACGGAACCGTTGTTAACGCTCGCCCGGTACAAATCCAGGGTGGAGACGAAAGCAACGTTATTGGTGCACTTGGCGGTGCGGTATTGGGTGGTTTCCTGGGTAACACCGTTGGCGGGGGCGCCGGTCGCAGCCTTGCAACAGCGGCAGGTGCCGTTGCCGGTGGTGTAGCGGGCCAGGGTGTCCAGGGTGCAATGAACAAATCTCAGGGCGTAGAGCTTGAGATTCGTAAAGATGACGGTAGCACCATCATGGTAGTGCAGAAACAAGGGGCGACCAGATTCGCCGCCGGGCAGCGTGTCGTGCTGGCCAGCAATGGCAGCCAGGTGACCGTCTCCCCACGCTAACCGTGAATATCAGCAGCGCTAAGTAAAAAAAAGCCTTGCATCAGCAAGGCTTTTTTAATGTATGGCAGGTTAGCCGCGGGACTGAAGCTCGTTGATATTCTGCTCAAGGCGAGAAATCAACGCTATCAGCTGTTCCAGTTCCGCCGGTGAGATACCCGAAAGGATCTCGCCACGCGTCTTGCTGATGACCGCTTCCATCTCAGTGATGATAGGCGCAGCCTTTTCTGTCAGTTTGATGCGTTTGGCACGTCGATCGCTGGCACAGGTTTGACGGGAGATTAGTCCCTTCTCTTCCAGTTGATCGAGCGTACGAACCAGAGATGGCTGCTCAATGCCTATCGCTTTTGCCAGTTGAATCTGCGACTGGTCGGGAGGCAGCTGATGAATGTTATGCAGCGTTACCCAGTGTGTCTGCGTCAGTTCCAGAGGTTTCAGGCGATGGTCAATCAGAGCACGCCAGATGCGTACTAACCTTGCCAGATCAGAACCTAATGGCGATTCCAATTTCATCTCCTTATAATTAGCTTGCTAAGTTATTATACTGATTTTAGAATAGTGTGCAGCATTTATATTGCCAAAACAAATGCAATACGTCCTACATCCTTGATGACACCATGATTTACACTCAAGTTCTGAGGCCGTCGCGCGTCAGGCTGGGCCGTTATGGCCAATTTTCAATTGCAAAGGAACGAGCTGGTGAAAATCACATCTCTCGCCGCGGGGCTACCGCTTCAGGATCTCATCGTGGGTGCATCCATTTATTTCCCTCCGTTATTTAAAGCGGTGATCCCCGGCTTCTTCCTCTGGCTACTGGTCCACCGTTTGCTGCGCGACTGGATCTACGCCGGTGAAATCTGGCATCCGATGCTCATGGATCTCTCGCTGTTCGTGCTCTGCGTCTGCCTGGCGCTGGTTATCCTGACTCTCTGGTGACAACCATGTTAAAAACGCTCAAATATTTTTCCAGTTTAGCCGTGCTTGCGTTGGCCCTGGTCGCCGGATGGTGGGTGTGGAATTACTACATGCAGTCGCCGTGGACCCGGGACGGCAAGATCCGCGCCGAGCAGGTCAGCATTACCCCGCAGGTTTCCGGTGCGATTACGGCCTTAAAGGTGAAAGACAATCAACTTGTCCACAGCGGCGACGTGTTGTTTCAAATTGACGAGACCCCCTATCATATCGCGGTGCTGAATGCGCAGGCGCAGCTGGCGAAAGCCCAGTCCGATCTCGCCAAAGCCAACAATGAAGCGAATCGTCGCCGCCACCTGTCACATAACTACATTTCGGCAGAAGATCTGGATACCGCTAATATCAACGTGAAGGCGATGCAGGCCAGCGTAAAAGTCGCTGAAGCGACGCTAAAACAGGCCGAGTGGCAGTTGACGCAGACGGTGGTTAAAGCCCCGGTGGATGGCTGGGTAACCAACCTCTCCACCCGCACCGGCGATTACGCCACCACCGGCCAGCCGCTGTTCGCCCTGGTGGACAGCCACTCGTTTTACGTGGTGGGATATTTTGAAGAGACCAAGCTTCGTCATATCCGTACTGGCGCCCCGGCTCAAATTACCCTCTATAGCGGCGGTGTGACGTTACAGGGTCACGTTGGCAGCATTGGCCGTGCCATCTTTGATCAGAGCGTGGAGACCGACTCGGGGCTGGTACCGGACGTGAAGCCGAATATCCCCTGGGTACGGCTGGCTCAGCGTATTCCGGTACGTATCGAGTTCGAAGATCTGCCCAGGGATCTGACGTTGGTTTCCGGCACAACCTGTAGCGTCTCTATCGGAACAGCCCGGTGACACTCTCTACGTTCAGCTGGCGTAACACGCCGTGGCTCAAGGCGACCCCTGGGCAGTGGCGCTACGCGCTGCGCAACGGGATTGCTATGTGTCTGGCATTGACCTGCGCCTATTACCTGAATCTGGATGAACCTTACTGGGCGATGACCTCTGCGGCAGTGGTCAGCTTCCCTACCGTCGGTGGTGTCATAAGTAAAAGCCTGGGCCGGGTGGCGGGCAGTCTGTTAGGGGCGACCGCCGCGCTGATTATTGCCGGACACACGCTGAACGATCCGTGGCTGTTTTTATTCTGTATGGCGACCTGGCTTGGGGTCTGTACCTGGGCCTGCGCCCACTTCACCAATAACGTCGCCTATGCTTTTCAACTTGCAGGCTATACGGCGGCCATCATCGCCTTTCCGGTCATCAACATTCTTGATACCACGGAGTTATGGGATATGGCGCAGGCGCGGGTATGCGAAGTCATGCTCGGCATTCTCTGCGGTGGCCTGATGATGATGATCCTGCCCAGTACCTCCGACGGGACGGCACTCATTACCGCCCTACAAAATATGCACGCCCGACTGCTGGAGCATGCCAGGCTGCTCTGGCAACCTGACACCAACGATGCAATCCGTCTTGCACACGAAAAAGTCATCGCCCAGATCCTGACCACCAATTTACTGCGCATTCAGGCCTTCTGGAGCCACTACCGTTTTCGCCGTCAAAACGCCCTGCTCAACTATTTGCTCCATCAGCAGTTGCGAATGACCAGCGCGATCTCCAGTCTACGCCGCATGCTGCTCAACTGGCCCGATCCGCCTGAGACGATCCAGCCGGTCATACAACAGCTGCTGGAGGCGCTGAGCCGTCCGCAGACCGATTTCTATACCGTGGCGCGTATTATCGCACCGCTAAAACCGCAAGAGGGGCAAGATTATCGCCATCACGCCTTCTGGCAGCGACTCCTCTGGTTTAGCCGACTCTACCTGCGGAGTAGCCGCTGGATTGCCATGCTGGAAGCGGCGACACCCATTACCACTTTTAACGTACCGCGCAGCCCGGCGCTGGCCCGGCATACTGATAACCTCGAAGCGTTATGGAGCGGTTTTCGTACCTTCTGCGCACTAACGCTTATCGGCGCCTGGACTATTGCTACGCAGTGGGACGCCGGTGCTGCCGCGCTGACGCTGGCCGCCATCAGCAGCGTACTTTATTCAGTTTCGCCCTCGCCGTTTAAATCACTCAACCTGCTGCTGCGCACGCTGATCTTGCTCTCGCTGTTCAGTTTTTTGGTGAAGTTCGGGCTGATGGTGCAGATAAGCGATCTCTGGCAGTTCCTGCTGTTCCTCTTCCCCTTGCTCACTACGATGCAGCTTCTCAAGCTACAGATGCCGAAACTGGCGGGACTCTGGGGGCAGTTGATCGTTTTTATGGGTTCTTTTATCGCGGTGACCAATCCACCGACCTATGACTTTGCCGATTTCTTAAATGACGATCTGGCTAAAATCCTGGGCGTCGGGCTGGTCTGGCTGGCGTTTGCGGTATTACGCCCGGGCTCTGACGCGCGTAAAAGCCGTCGTCATATTCGTGAGTTGCGGCGTGGGTTTGTCGATCAGCTCAGCCGCAGGCCTCAGCGGGATGAGAATGGTTACGAGTCGCTGGTATATCATTATGTTAGTCAGCTTAATACCAGTCAGGATGCTCAGGCGCGTCGCTGGCTGCTGCGCTGGGGGGTAGTGTTACTCAACTGTTCGCATGTGGTATGGCAATTACGCAGCTGGGAAACACGATCTGACCCACTCTCCCAGGTGCGTGATGTCTGTATTTCACTTCTGCGGGATGTGATGAGCGAACGCGGTGTGCAGCAACGTCCGCTCTCCACCACGCTTAACGAGTTGCAGCGTATCTGCGATACGCTGGCGCGCCATCCGCAGCCGGCGGCGCAGGATCTGGCCGCGCTGGTCTGGCGTCTACACTGCTCATTATCCCAGCTCGAGCATGCTCCTGCGCCGGGGACGTTGGGGGATCAAATGACGCCGCAGGCGTAACGCGCGCCGCCGCCGCCGAGGGGTTTCGGCTGATCGGACATATTGTCACCCCCCACGTGGATCATCAGCGCTTTGCCTTTCACCTCATCCAGTTTTTTCAGTCGAGGGGCCACCACCGCGTCCGTGGCTTTGCCGTCGTTGTTCACGACCAACACCGGCAGATCGCCAAGGTGCCCCATACCGTCTGGCCCTTCGTGCTTACCGCTCTGGTGTGGATCAAGGTGTCCCCCCGCCGCTTCTGCCGCCGACGGTTTTCCCTCTTTCATCGCTGGCTGGCAGGAGCCTTTCGCGTGAACGTGGAAGCCATGTTCGCCCGGAGGAAGGGCGTTAAGCGCGGGGGTAAATTCCAGCCCTTTATCCGTTTCGGTGATGGTCACCGTACCGATTGACTGACCTACCCCCTGAGGTGTGACAAGGTTCATCTCAACTTCGTCGCTGGCGGCTTGCGCACCTGCGCTGACCACCAGCGCCAATATTGCCAGAGTAAAACACTTCATATGACCTCCTCAGGTTATTTTTTGCCCATTAAGTTTATACGAGGGGCAAGGATTTCACCGGAAAGTCAGATAAATAGAGATTTAGGGGACGTCGTAACCTAAAGCAGCTTTACGAATGCGGAACCATTGCTGACGCGTCATCTTAAGCTCTTCAGCGGCAATGGCCGAGCGTACGCGTTCGATTTTGCCAGATCCGATAATCGGCAATGGGCGTGACGGCAGGCGAAGCACCCAGGCGTAGACCACCTGTTCAATCGATTGTGCATTCAGCTCTCGCCCCACCTGCGCCAACTCATCGCGCAGCGGCTGGAACTGTTCGTCATTAAACAGACGACCGCCACCCAGGCAGGACCATGCCATTGGACGCACACGTAACTGTTGCAGTTGATCGAGGGTACCGTCCAGCAACAGGGGCTGATGTACCGGCGAAATCTCTACCTGGTTGGTCGCCAGAGTGAAAGGCACACGAGACTGCAGCAGCGCGAACTGCGCTGGGGTAAAGTTCGAGACGCCGAAATGGCGCACTTTGCCGCTCTGGTGAAGTGCCAGGAAAGCCTCTGCAACCTCGTCAGCATCCATTAAAGGGTCCGGGCGGTGGATCAGCAACAGGTCGATATGGTCGGTCGCCAGATTTACCAGCGACTGCTCAGCGCTTTGCACAATGTGGTCGCGATCGGTGATGTAGTGACCCAGGGCATGCTCGGGTTTGGCGGTGGTGGCGATACCGCATTTGGTCACCACCTCCATCCGCTGACGCAGCGACGGCGCCAGCTTCATCGCTTCGCCAAACGCCGCTTCGCATTGATAACCGCCATAGATATCCGCGTGATCGACGGTGGTGATCCCTAAATCAAGATGTTCTTCAATAAAGCTCACCAGCTGGCGGGCGGACATGTTCCAGTCCATCAAACGCCAGTAACCCATCACAAAACGCGAGAATTCCGGCCCCTGCGGGGCGAGAGTAATACGCTGAACCATTGGATTTTCCTCAACATAAAGATGAGATGAGTATACGCATTTTGCAGGTTAAAACAGTGAGGGTTGCTGGGGTTCTTCGGCATCGGGCGGCCTGTTTGCGCGTAATTTGCGCAGCAGACGTTGGCGACAGAGGCGCAGTACCTCCTGCTTTTGCGCGTCGCTCAGGGTTTGCCAGTTAAAGCGCTCCTCCCGGCTACGCATACAGCCCCGACAGAATCCACGTTCATCCGACTGGCAGATACCCCGGCACGGGCTCTGAACGGGAAAAAACTCCAGTTGTTCTGCCACACCCACCTCCCGGCCCAATGAATAGAGTAAAGTGAAGACCTTAAGCCGGGGTTACGCAAGGCGTCAATATCAGAAATGTGGGGCTAAGGTTTCACTAATCTTTGCTCCTTATACTCGCGTCATCACAACAATGAAGGGTTTTACTGATGATGCGCCTTTTTAATAAGTTACAGTGTAACGATACCCGGTTTACGCTCGGCTGCGCGCTCTTTTTTACACTTTTGAATGCCCTGTTCATTCATCGTAGCTGGGCCATTATTGCGCCAGCCCGACTGCATGAATATCTCTTCGCGTTCTCGATTCCAGTGGTGCTGTTCTGCGGCTGGGTAATCGTTTTTAGCTTTTTAAACATCCCGCTGATTCGTAAACCGCTGCTGGTGCTACTGACGCTGGGCTGCGCCGCGGCGACCTGGTTCATGTTTACCTACGGGGCGGTTATCGATCAGAACATGATGGTGAACGTCTTCGAGACGAATTCGCAGGAAGCGACGGCGTTGATTACCCCGCAGTTGGTGCTATGGCTGACGGTGGCCGGGCTGGTGCCGGCTGTGGTGTTGGCGATGGTTCGCATCCGCCCTGCCCGCTGGTGGCATGTGCTGGTGATGCGTCTGGCGTCGATCCTGGGAAGCCTGTTGATTATTATTTTGATTGCCGCGGTCTTCTATAAGGATTACGCCTCGCTGTTTCGCAATAACAAAAGCATCGTCAAGATGGTCACGCCGGCGAACTACGTGAGTGCGATAGTGAAATACAGCAAAGCGCGCTGGTTTGAAGGCGATCAAACCCTGATTCGGCAGGGAGAAGATGCACATAAAGGGCCGGTTTTGCTGGCTCAGCATAAAAAAACCGTGCTGGTGCTGGTGCTGGGCGAGGCCTCACGGGCAGAAAACTATTCGCTCAATGGCTATGGGCGTGAGACGAATCCGGAACTGAAAAAACAGAACGTGATTAACTTCCCCCAGGCGTCGTCCTGTGGCACCGAAACTGCCGTTTCTGTTCCCTGCATGTTCTCCGGAATGCCGCGCAAGCAGTATGATGCCGATCTCGCCCATCATAAGGAGGGACTGATGGACGTGCTCGCCCACGCGGGTGTGAATCTGTTGTGGCGCGATAATGACGGAGGCTGTAAAGGGGCCTGCAATCGTGTGCACTTTACCGATATGACCCAGTGGAAGCAGGATCAACTCTGCAAAGACAGTGTCTGCATTGATGACGTTGATCTCTATCGTCTGGATAAAGTTCTGGACGGTCTGAAGCAGGACAGCGTGCTGGTTATTCACCTGATGGGTAGCCACGGCCCGGCCTATTATCGGCGCTATCCGCCGCAGTTCCGTCGTTTTACGCCCACCTGCGATACCAATGAAATTCAGAATTGCGATCATCAGGCGCTGCTTAATACTTACGACAACACCATTCTCTACACCGATAGCGTGGTGAGCAAAACGATTGATGCGCTGAAGGCCCGACAGAACAGCATGAATACGGCGCTGATCTATCTCTCCGACCACGGTGAATCGCTGGGAGAGAACGGCCTGTATCTGCACGGTACCCCGTATATGCTGGCACCGTCGCAACAGACCCATATTCCGTTTTTGTTCTGGCTATCGGCGGATTATCAGAAAGGCTTCGGCATTGACGAACAGTGCGTGCGCCAACAGGCGCAGACCGAGGCCGTATCGCAAGATAATCTGTTCTCCACGGTGCTCGGCATGATGAATGTGCAAACCTCGGTGTATCAGCCTCAAAGCGATTTGCTGAACCCCTGTCGACGAACATAACGCTTGCATTAGACCGAACGGTCTACTACATTGAGGCCATGAACAGACACACTGAACACGATACCCGCGAACACCTCCTGGCCACCGGTGAAAAGCTCTGCATGCACCGGGGATTTACCGGCATGGGGCTGAGCGAACTGCTTAAAACCGCCGATGTGCCAAAGGGGTCGTTTTACCACTACTTCCGCTCGAAAGAGGCGTTTGGGGTGGCATTGCTCGAGCGGCATTACGCTAATTACCATCAGCGCCTTGCTCAACATTTTACGGGCGGCGCAGGTAATCATCGTGATCGTGTGCTGGCGTACTATCAAGAGACGCTGAACCAGTTTTGTTCGCAGGGCATAATCAGTGGATGCCTTACCGTGAAGCTCTCTGCCGAGGTGTGCGATCTTTCAGAGGATATGCGCACAGCGATGGACAAAGGGGCCAGCGGGGTGATTACCCTCCTCGCTCAGGCGTTGTCTGCGGGGCGTGATGAAAAATCACTGAGCTTTATTGGCGAGCCGTTGACCCAGGCACAAGTGCTCTACTCCTTGTGGCTGGGGGCGAACCTGCAGGCCAAAATATCGCACAGTGCCGTACCGCTTGAGAGCGCGCTGGCGCACGTCCAGAACATCATTATCACGCCTGGTGGTTAACAGGCGTTTTTATTTCGCACTTTACTAGACGACCGGTCTACTCAGGAGACGCTATGTCAGCTTCAAAATTGTTTACCCCACTGAAAGTCGGTGCCGTGACCGCGCCAAACCGCGTATTTATGGCCCCGCTGACCCGTCTGCGCAGCATTGAGCCGGGTGATATCCCGACGCCGCTGATGGGCGAATATTATCGCCAGCGCGCCAGCGCAGGTCTGATTATCTCCGAAGCAACGCAGATTTCCGCCCAGGCGAAAGGCTATGCCGGTGCACCGGGTCTGCACAGCCCGGAACAGATTGCCGCGTGGAAAAAAATCACCGCAGGCGTACATGCTGAAGAGGGACGTATTGCCGTTCAGCTGTGGCATACCGGGCGTATTTCGCACAGTAGCATTCAACCTGACGGCCAGGCGCCGGTATCGGCCTCAGCCCTGAACGCCGGCACCCGCACCTCGCTGCGCGACGAACAAGGCCGCGCTATCCGCGTGGATACCACTACGCCGCGCGCGCTGGAGCTCGAAGAGATCCCTGGTATTGTGAATGATTTCCGACAGGCGGTGGCAAACGCCCGTGAAGCCGGCTTCGATATGATCGAGCTGCACTCTGCGCACGGATACCTGTTGCACCAGTTCCTCTCCCCGTCTTCTAACCAGCGTACCGATCAGTACGGCGGCAGCGTTGAAAACCGCGCGCGCCTGGTGCTGGAAGTGGTCGATGCTGTGGTAGCTGAAATCGGTGCTGACCGCGTCGGTATTCGCGTATCACCGATTGGCAGCTTCCAGAATGTGGATAACGGCCCGAACGAAGAAGCCGATGCGCTGTACCTGATCGAAGAGCTGGCAAAACGCGGCATTGCCTATCTGCACATGTCCGAGCCGGACTGGGCCGGTGGCCAGCCTTACTCTGAAGCATTCCGTGAAAAAGTGCGTGCCCGTTTCCAGGGCGTCATTATCGGTGCAGGTGCGTATACACCTGAGAAAGCGGAAGATCTGATCAATAAAGGTCTGATTGATGCCGTTGCTTTTGGCCGCGATTATATTGCTAACCCGGATCTGGTCGCGCGTTTGAAACATAAAGCCGAACTCAACCCGCAGCGTCCGGAAAGCTTCTATGGCGGCGGTGCTGAAGGTTATACCGATTATCCAACTTTATAAACGGCGCATTGATAGCGGCGACACTTCGCCGCTATACTAAAACATCGTTTCTGTTCAAGATGATAAAAAGCTAAGAGGATACTATGCGCTTACTTCATACCATGCTGCGTGTTGGCGACCTGCAACGTTCCATCGAATTTTACACCAACGTGCTGGGCATGAAACTGCTGCGCACCAGCGAAAACCCGGAGTACAAATACTCCCTCGCCTTTGTCGGTTATGGCGAAGAGAGCGAAGAAGCGGTCATTGAGCTGACCTACAACTGGGGTGTGGACAGCTATGAGCTGGGCACCGCTTACGGTCATATCGCGCTGGAAGTGGACAACGCAGCAGAGGCGTGCGAGCGCATCCGTGCCAACGGCGGTAATGTCACCCGTGAAGCTGGCCCGGTTAAAGGCGGCACCACCGTGATTGCGTTTGTTGAAGATCCAGACGGTTATAAAATTGAACTGATTGAAGCCAAAGACGCCGGTCGCGGTCTGGGCAATTAATCCCCCGGGCGCGCTACGCGCCCGTTGTTTTACTGCATCCCTTCTCAAAATTTGCCATAATGCGCACTGCTTTTTCCCCCTTTTAAGAGACCCAGATGTCCGATATCGCTCAATTTTCCGGTCTGTGTGACCGTTTTCGTGGCTTTTATCCTGTCGTCATTGATGTAGAAACCGCCGGATTTAATGCTAAAACCGATGCGCTGCTTGAGATTGCCGCGATCACGTTGAAAATGGATGAACAGGGCTGGTTGATGCCGGACGAGACGCTGCATTTCCACGTGGAGCCTTTTGAAGGTGCCAATCTGCAGCCAGAGGCGCTGGCCTTTAACGGCATCGACCCGCACAATCCGCTGCGTGGCGCGGTAAGCGAATACGACGCTCTGCACGCCATCTTCAAAATGGTCCGCAAGGGGATGAAAGACCAGAACTGTAATCGCGCCATTATGGTCGCCCATAACGCGACCTTCGATCATAGCTTTATGATGGCTGCCGCCGAGCGCTCTTCCCTGAAACGCAACCCGTTCCACCCGTTTGTGACCTTTGACACCGCGGCCCTGAGCGGACTCGCGCTGGGTCAGACGGTGCTGTCTAAAGCCTGTATTACCGCGGGTATTGAATTTGATGGCAGCCAGGCACACTCAGCCCTCTATGATACTGAGCGTACCGCGGAGCTGTTTTGCGAGATCGTCAACCGCTGGAAACGCCTGGGCGGCTGGCCGCTGCCGATAGGCGACAGCGAGGAATAAAAAAAGCGACCGTAAGGTCGCTTTTTTGCATGGCGAGAGACGTTACTCTGCGCCCGGCTCTTCCGATTTGTACTTGGCAGCGGTCTCTTTGATGAGCTGCTGCAGTTCACCGCGCTGATACATCTCGATCAGGATATCGCAGCCGCCAACCAGTTCACCATCAACCCACAGCTGTGGGAAGGTCGGCCAGTTTGCGTATTTCGGCAGCTCGGCGCGAATGTCCGGGTTCTGCAGAATATCAACGTAAGCAAAACGCTCACCACAGGCAGAAAGCGCCTGCACTGCTTGTGCGGAAAAACCACAGCTTGGCAGCTTCGGAGAACCTTTCATGTACAGGAGAATCGGGTTTTCAGCGATCTGGCGCTGAATTTTTTCAATAGTGGTGCTCATGTCTTGCTTCCTTTAACTTCTGTTACGGCAATCGTCTGTCATTGTAGCGTTTCAGAACGACAACGGAAAATAACATTTTCGTCACGTTATCTATTGTATCGCGCTACCGATAAAGCTGCATTCTAAAAGTAACTTAACCCTGTTCTGTCCAGGGTTTTGTTCAGCGAATGTACAATACGCTCACTTTATGGTGATTTTTTTTGCGCTCGCTAACGAAACGTCGTTTTAGCGGTGAAAGTTTATTAACTTTGTCCCTTTTTATGGATTAGAATCGACGGGCTTTGTAAATCACACGCGGGTATTATTGTTGCCCGGAATTATTAGGGGATTGCCCAGTGGCGCGGATAAATAAAATCTCGATCACGCTCTGTGCTTTGCTGTTTACGACACTGACTTTCACCTCAACGGCGACCGCCTCAGAGCAGGCGCGGACCTCGGCCGTGCAAAAAAAACATCTGGTGAAAGTGACGGAACCCAAGAAAAAGAGCAGCAGCAAAAAAACCACGAAGAAAGAGAGCAGTAAAAAGAGCAGTAGCAAAAAAACCCTCGCAAAAACGCAGACCGCCTCCTCCAGTAAAAAAAGTAAAACCTCTTCCCGCACCGCGCCCAAAACCGCTTCTCGCGTGGTGACTGAAAAATGCACCGTCCGTAAAGGCCATAAAACCCGCTGCGTCAAAACCAGCAAGCCCACGACGCTTGCCGAGGCGCATAAAGTGCGGATGCAGAAAGCGCAAAAGACGGCAATGAATAAACTGATGGGCCAGATTGGTAAACCTTATCGCTGGGGTGGCAACTCGCCACGTACCGGTTTCGATTGCAGCGGTCTGGTCTGGTATGCCTATAAAGATCTGGTGAAGTTCCGTATTCCACGTACCGCCAATGAGATGTACCACCTGCGCGATGCCTCGCCGGTCAATCGCGGCGAACTGGAGAGCGGGGACCTGGTCTTCTTCCGCACTCAGGGTCGCGGTACCGCCGATCACGTGGGGGTGTATGTGGGCAATGGGAAGTTTATTCAGTCTCCACGTACAGGTCAGGATATTCAGATCACCTCCCTGAGTGAAGATTACTGGCAACGCCATTATGTGGGTGCCCGCCGCGTCATGACCCCAAAAACCATTCGATAACGCCCCACCCCGCTGCAACTGCAGCGGGATTTACAACGCTTTAACCCCACTCCGCTATTTGCTACCTTAACCCTACACTCAATAAGGTTATTGGGTGCGCAACTATAATAAGGAGTGAAGCAATGTCGTTCGAATTACCTGCATTACCATACGGAAAAACGGCGCTGGAACCGCATATTTCGGCAGAAACCCTCGAATACCATTACGGTAAACATCATCAGACCTATGTCACGAACCTGAACAATCTCATTGCGGGTACGGCTTTCGAAGGCAAATCCCTGGAAGAGATTATTCGGACTTCCGAAGCGGGCGTTTTCAACAACGCAGCGCAGGTGTGGAACCACACTTTCTACTGGCACTGCCTGGCACCGAATGCGGGCGGAGAACCAACAGGTGAGCTGGCGCAGGCGATTGCTGCAAGCTTCGGCAGCTTTGCTGATTTCAAAGCAAAATTTACCGATGCGGCGGTGAAGAACTTTGGCGCAGGCTGGACCTGGCTTGTGAAAGAGGCCGACGGCAAACTGGCCATCGTTTCAACCTCAAACGCCGGCACGCCGCTGACCACCAGCGCAACCCCGTTGATGACCGTGGACGTGTGGGAACATGCGTATTACATCGACTACCGTAACGCGCGCCCGAACTATCTGGAACACTTCTGGGCGCTGGTAAACTGGGACTTTGTGGCGAAGAATTTCGCTGCATAACGAAAACGCAGAAGGGTCACCCCTTCTGCGCTAGTATCTACTCCGCAACGCAGACCTGTTCAGGCTGACGACGACCTGACAGCAGCACCAGCAGCAAGCCAAAACCGGCTATCACCGCTCCCATCACTGGAACCACGCTGTAGCCCATTCCGCTGGAGATGACCGCACCACCCGCTGCCGCACCAAGCGCATTCCCGAGGTTAAACGCCCCGATATTCACCGAAGAGGATAATCCCGGCGCTTCGCTGGCGACCCGCATCACCCGCATCTGCAGTGGAGGCACCACGGCAAAGGTAGCGGCGCCCCATACCACCATGCTGATGGCTGCACCAATTTCACTGCGCGCCAGCCACGGAATGGCAAGCATGATGACAATCAGCAGCAGTAAAAAGCCTTTCAGCGTGGCGGTGACCGAGCGATCCGCCAGCTTGCCGCCCAGATAGTTGCCAATGGAAAATCCGACGCCAATCAACACCAGCATGGCGGTGACAAACGCGGGTGTCGCATGGGTAATATCGCGCAACACCGGTGAGATATAGGTATAAAGGGTAAACATTGCCCCGGCACCCAGCACGGTGGTTAACAGCGCAGAAAGCACTTGCGGACGCAGTAACACCGCCAGCTCTTTACGCACCTCCGGACGCTCACCCGCGCTCCCTTTCGGTAAAGAGAAGTAGAGGGCGACCATCGCCACCATACCTAACCCGGCGGTGGCGAAGAAAGACATACGCCAGCCAATGGTTTCCCCCAGCCAGGTGGCTGCCGGAACGCCGCCGATATTGGCGATGGTGAGACCCATAAACATGGTCGCCACGGCGCTGGCCTGCTTATGTTTAGGTACCACGCTGGCCGCGACCACCGAGCCGAGGCCGAAGAACGCCCCATGATTAAGGCTGGTCAGGATGCGCGAGAGCATCAGGGTGCTGTAATCCGGCGCTACGGCAGAGAGCACATTGCCGACGGTGAAAATTGCCATCAGGAAAATAAGTGCGTTGCGGCGCGCGCGGTGCGAGAGGAGAAGCGTCATCAACGGCGCCCCCACCATCACGCCGATGGCGTAAGCACTGATTAGCATCCCCGCCGCCGGGATAGAGACATCTACGCCACGGGCAATGACCGGGAGTAATCCCATGGGAGAGAATTCAGTCGTGCCAATCCCGAAGGCACCTATCGCCAGGGCCAGCAGGGGAAAATTGATTTTCATACGTCAACTCCAGAAACCGTGTCTTGATGCGACACAGAACAGTGAAGGCGAAAGCATGACATCAATCACAAAAAATGAGAAGTTAACAATTGCGCAAAAGATTTTTGCCAGAAGGGTAACAATCAGGAAAGGCAGGAGGGAGGTGATACTCCCCCCAGTCACTCAGTGCAGAATCGCGGTAAAACTTGCCGCAACAATCAGACCCAGAACAATGATGGTGGTTGTCAGCGAAAACTTAAGATCGGTATTCATCAATTTTTCTCCTTATAATCCCCCCACGAAAAGTGAGCCTGCTCATTTTTACACAACTTACGCTAAAAATCTTGCAGGATTTAGTGCGATATCCGTTTTTGCTCTTCCCCTTTTGGTCAAGATCAGACAAAATTCCAGGCTTAATTTATTAGCGTACCGGCCATTGACCCCCTCCTGACGTCCTGTGTCGTTTTCCCGGCGTACCGCAATTCAGATTGCGCAATTAGGGTGAGAGAAGGCAATCGTTTACCTTTCGGTTTTTCAGGAGTTTAGGATATGGTCTGGAGTGACATCTAATGGCAACAATCAAAGACGTAGCGAAACGAGCAAACGTTTCCACTACAACCGTATCACATGTAATTAACAAAACGCGTTTTGTCGCTGAAGAGACGCGTAATGCCGTCTGGGCGGCGATCAAAGAGCTGCACTATTCACCGAGCGCGGTCGCTCGCAGCCTGAAAGTGAATCACACCAAATCTATCGGCTTGTTAGCAACCAGTAGCGAAGCGCCCTACTTTGCCGAGATTATCGAAGCCGTGGAGAAAAACTGCTTCCAGAAGGGCTATACCCTGATTCTTGGCAACGCGTGGAATAACCTGGAAAAGCAGCGGGCCTATTTATCGATGATGGCGCAAAAGCGTGTCGACGGTCTGCTGGTAATGTGTTCAGAGTACCCGGAACCCGTGCTGACGATGCTGGAAGAGTATCGCAATATCCCGATGGTGGTGATGGACTGGGGTGAAGCGAAAGCTGACTTTACCGACTCCGTTATCGATAACGCCTTCGAGGGGGGTTACATGGCGGGGCGTTATCTGATTGAACGCGGACACCGTGAAATCGGCGTTATCCCCGGCCCGCTGGAGCGTAATACCGGCGCCGGACGTCTGGCTGGTTTTATGAAAGCGATGGAAGAGGCGCTGATCACCGTGCCAGAAAACTGGATTGTGCAGGGCGATTTTGAGCCCGAGTCCGGCTATCGTGCCATGCAGCAGATCCTCTCGCAATCTCCGCGCCCGACCGCCGTGTTCTGCGGGGGAGATGTGATGGCGATGGGCGCGCTCTGCGCTGCAGACGAGATGGGACTGCGGGTGCCGCAAGACATTTCGTTGATCGGGTATGATAACGTGCGCAACGCGCGCTTCTTTACCCCGGCTCTGACCACCATCCATCAGCCTAAAGATTTCCTCGGTGAAACCGCATTTAACATGCTGCTGGATCGCATCGTCAATAAGCGAGAAGAGTCGCAATCAATTGAAGTACATCCCCGCCTGATTGAACGCCGCTCGGTGGCCGACGGCCCGTTCCGCGATTATCGCCGTTAATCCTCCTGCGGAGCCAGCGCGTCTGGCTCCCGCAACCACTCCCTGTTCATCGTTTCGCTATCCCCAAGATAATCCAGCAGCCAGGCCAGCGCAGGCGACATATCATTCTGTTGCCATGTCAGGCAGCAGGCCGCATCCGGGAAGGGATTCTCAAGTTGCAACGCCACCCATTTGCCGGCATCGATCCAGGGGCGGGCAAAATGGGCGGGAACCATCCCCACGCAGAGCCCGGCAGAGAGGCAATCGGCAGAGGATGCCCAGTCCGGGGCAACGATTCGCCGCTGGTTATCCAGCAGCCAGGTAATGCGTTTGGGTAATGAGCGGGAGGTATCTTCCAGCACCAGCGAGGGCCAGCTGCGCAAGGTATCATCGCTGAGCGGCCCTGGCATCGCCGCCAGCGGATGGTGGCTTGCCACCACGCAGTACCAGCTGAGGGTTCCCATATCGCGAAACGCCCAGCGCCCACCCACGGGGATGGCCTGAGTCGCGCCGATCGCCATCTCTACCCGACCATCGGCCAGCGCATCCCAGACGCCATTGAACACCTCCTGCGAGACGCGCAGCTCTACATCAGAAAAGTGTCGATAAAAATCGAGGATCATCTGGCGGGTGCGCTCGGGGCGGACGATATTATCCACGGCGATAGAGAGGTGCCCGCGCCAGCCGTTCGCAATCTGCTGGCACTGCTCGCGGGTGATCTGCATTTTTTTGATAACAGAGCGCCCTTCTTTCAAAAACCATGCCCCTGCCGGGGTCAGTTCCACGTCACGGTGGCGGCGCTCAAACAGCGGCACCGCCAGCCACTCCTCCAGCTGGCGCACCGTATAGCTGATGGCAGAAGGCACGCGATGCAGCTCTTGCGCTGCGCCGCTAAAGCTGCCGTTACGAGCTACCGCATCTACGACTTCAAGGGAATATTCTGACCACATTTTCTGCCTGCAAATTTTTTGAATGCAACCGCCAAATATTAGCGTTTCACAAGCGGTATTGCACTCTCTACACTCAGCGGCTGCCACACCTGCATACAAAATGGGGAATACCATCGTGACACCCGGGAAAGGATTTTTAGTCTGGCTTGGCGGCTTAAGCGTGCTGGGCTTTCTTGCAACCGATATGTACCTGCCCGCTTTTGCGGCGATGCAGGAAGATTTACAAACGCCAGCCGCTGCCATCAGCGCCAGCCTGAGCGTGTTCCTGGCCGGCTTCGCCTTTGCGCAGTTGCTCTGGGGGCCGCTCTCCGATCGCTTTGGTCGTAAACCAATCTTGCTGACCGGTTTAGCGATTTTCGCTGTCGGCTGCCTCGGCATGCTATGGGTGCGCGATGCGACCTGGCTGCTGGTATTACGATTCGTGCAGGCCGTGGGCGTATGTGCTGCGGCGGTCACCTGGCAGGCGCTGGTGACAGACTACTATCCGGCGTCCCGTACCAACCGTATATTTGCCACCATTATGCCGCTGGTCGGGCTCTCCCCTGCTCTCGCCCCGCTGCTGGGCAGCTGGCTACTGGCTCACTTTGACTGGCAAGCCATCTTTGCCGTCTTGTTCGCGATTACGCTGTTGTTGATGCTTCCGGCCTTCACCCTTAAACGCCGTAGCGTGCAGCATGTTAGCGCCGCCGCACCCGTCACCTTCACTACGCTCCTGCGCACCCGCGCGTATCGTGGCAACGTGCTGATTTATGCCGCCTGCTCCGCCAGCTTCTTCGCCTGGCTGACCGGTTCGCCGTTTATTCTCAACGAAATGGGTTACAGCCCGGCCGTAATTGGCCTGAGCTATGTGCCGCAGACTATCGCCTTTCTGGTTGGCGGCTATGGTTGCCGCGCAGCCCTGCAAAAATGGCACGGGCATCAGATGCTGCCATGGCTGCTGGTGTTGTATGCCCTGAGCGTGGTTGCTACCTGGGCTGTCGGTTTTATACCCGGCGCGAAACTCGTGGAGTTGCTGATCCCGTTCTGTCTGATGGCGGTGGCTAACGGCGCGATCTACCCGATTGTGGTAGCGCAGGCGTTGCGTCCCTTCCCACAGGCTACCGGGAGCGCGGCGGCGCTGCAAAATACATTGCAGCTGGGGCTCTGTTTCCTGGCGAGCCTGCTTGTCTCCTGGCTTATTGCGACACCGCTGCTGACGACCACCAGCGTGATGCTGGCCACCGTGGCGCTGGCGGGGCTGGGCTATCGGATGCAGTATGTAAAAGCATCAGAGCAGCACGAAACGCTGCAGCCAGAATCCTCAGAAGCATAGTGCCGCCAGACATTATGTTAAAAATCAGTTATTAGCCTGCTAACAACTTTCTGTTGAAGGAGGCTTTTTTCAGGCCTATACTGAGTTCGCGGTCTAATAATAACGATACTTATTATGTAGTAACGGGAGCCGGAGCGCTCCCGTTTCACCATGGAAGGCCTTTCGGCAAGGGTCACCTCCCTTCCTCTGTTCTACGTCGGATACTAGCCTCGCGGGAAAGCCGTGAGATTTCTCACAAACCAAAAGAGCGTCTACGCTGTTTAAAGGTTCTGATCACAGCGAGTGATGGAGAAGCTATGAGTTCATCGTGTATAGAAGAAGTCACCATCCGGGACGACAACTGGTTCCGGATCGTCAATGAAATGCTAAGCCGCGCGGGCATCGCGATTAACGGCACGGCCCCCTCTGATATTCAGGTCAAACATCCGGACTTTTTCAAACGTGTCATGCGGGAAGGTTCGCTGGGTCTTGGCGAGAGTTATATGGACGGCTGGTGGGAGTGCGAACGGCTGGATATCTTTTTCACTCGCGTTCTCCGCGCCGGACTGGAAAATCAGTTACCCAGTCATCTGAAAGATACGCTGCGCATTGCCACTGCCCGCCTGCTCAACCTTCAAAGCAAAAAACGCGCCTGGATCGTCGGAAAGGAACATTACGACCTCGGAAACGATCTCTTCACCCGCATGCTTGACCCCTTTATGCAGTACTCCTGCGGTTACTGGAAAGAGGCAGACTCTCTTGAACAAGCCCAGCAGGATAAACTGCAGCTTATTTGCCAGAAATTGCAGCTGGAGCCCGGCATGAGGGTGCTGGATATCGGTTGCGGCTGGGGTGGGCTGGCCCAGTATATGGCGCAGCACTATGGCGTGAGCGTCGTGGGGGTGACTATCTCTGCCGAGCAGCAAAAAATGGCACAGACGCGGTGCGAGGGGCTGGATGTCACGATTTTACTGCAGGATTACCGTGAGCTGCGCGATCAGTTTGACCGCATCGTTTCGGTAGGGATGTTCGAGCACGTGGGGCCCAAGAACTACCGCACCTATTTTGAAGTGGTCGATCGTAACCTTAAACCTGACGGGTTATTTCTGCTGCATACCATCGGCTCGAAAAAAACGGACCTGAAGGTGGATCCCTGGATCAACAAATACATCTTTCCGAATGGCTGTTTACCCTCTGTACGCCAGATTGCTACTGCCAGCGAACCGCACTTCGTGATGGAAGACTGGCATAATTTCGGCGCAGATTACGATACCACGCTTATGGCATGGTATTCGCGTTTCCTCGCCAGTTGGCCGGAAATTGCAGACAACTATTCAGAACGGTTTAAACGGATGTTCAGCTATTATCTGAATGCCTGCGCAGGGGCTTTTCGCGCGCGTGATATTCAGCTGTGGCAGGTGGTCTTTAGCCGCGGCGTTGAACACGGCCTGCGGGTCGCCCGTTAAAAAATACCCCGGCTTGCCGGGGTATTTTTTTATGCTTCATCAACCGCCTGTTTTATGGCTGCCTCTTTTGCCGCCAGGACGCGCTCAACGGTATCAACCACCGCCTGGGTTTGCGGATCGATTTCAATATTGACACGATGGCCCAATTTTTTATTCGCAAGCGTGGTGCGTTGCAAAGTTTCCGGGATTAAGTGCACGCAGAAGCGGGTTGGGGTCACTTCACCCACGGTCAGGCTAATACCATCCACGCCGATAAAGCCTTTATAGAGGATGTACTTCATCAGCGTCGGGTCCTGTACCTTGAACCAGATCTGACGATTGTTTTCAGAGGTAAGGATCTTAGAAATCTCGGCGGTAGTCATAATATGGCCAGACATCAGGTGGCCGCCAATCTCGTCGCTGAATTTCGCAGCGCGCTCGACGTTCACCCAGTCGCCTTCCACCAGCTCACCCAGGTTGGTAATGCGCAGCGTCTCTTTCATCAGGTCAAAGCTGATCAGATTGCCGTTGATCTCAGTTACCGTCAGGCAGCAACCGTTGTGTGCAACCGATGCCCCCGTCTCCAGCCCGTCGAGCATGGTGTCGGGCAGCGCCACGACGTGGGTACGGAAGTTCGGTTTTTCATCGATAGACACCAGTTTTGCGGTGCCCTGCACAATACCAGTAAACATGCGTACAACTCCTCCAGGATCGGTACGGTGATTCCACCGTTAATAGCATCACAATAACAGTTGGAAATAGAGGTTGCCAGCACCCTGCCCTATCTGACGTTTTTTTCACTAGATAAATGGCTAAACCCCGCTACAATAGCTGAAATTCCCTCTATTTCTTCTTCTTGCTGCCAGTTACGGCGGCTTTTTTAGTCTCTCAAATAACAACAATATCAAAGGTGTTCACGTGCAGAAGTACATGAGTGAAGCGCGTCAGTTATTAGCCCTGGCGATCCCGGTGATACTCGCGCAAATTGCCCAGACCTCGATGGGTTTTGTCGATACAGTGATGGCGGGAGGCTACAGCGCCACCGATATGGCCGCCGTCGCCATCGGCACCTCTATCTGGTTGCCGGCCATTTTATTTGGTCACGGCCTGCTATTGGCATTAACGCCGGTCATCGCGCAGTTAAATGGATCCGGACGCCGGGACCGCATCGCGCATCAGGTACGTCAGGGGTTCTGGCTGGCGGGCTTTGTCTCGCTCTTGATCATGGTGGTGCTGTGGAATGCGGGGTACATCATTCATGCGATGCGCAATATCGACCCGGCCCTGGCAGATAAAGCGGTGGGCTATTTGCGGGCTCTGCTCTGGGGAACACCCGGCTATCTCTTCTTCCAGGTGGCTCGTAACCAGTGTGAAGGGCTGGCAAAAACCAAACCGGGCATGGTGATGGGCTTTATCGGGTTGTTGGTGAACATTCCGGTGAACTACGTCTTTATTTATGGCCATTTTGGTATGCCTGAACTTGGCGGTGTGGGATGTGGCGTCGCCACCGCGGCGGTCTACTGGGTGATGTTCTTCAGCATGATTTCCTACGTGAAGCGTGCCCGTTCGATGCGTGATATTCGCCATGAAGTGCCGTTTAGCAAGCCGGATAAAGCCATCATGATTCGCCTGATACAACTGGGCCTGCCTATCGCACTGGCGCTCTTTTTCGAAGTGACGCTGTTCGCGGTTGTCGCCCTGCTGGTTTCGCCGCTCGGGATCGTGGACGTGGCTGGTCACCAGATTGCGCTCAACTTCAGTTCATTGATGTTCGTGATGCCGCTGTCGCTGGCCGCGGCGGTGACTATCCGGGTGGGCTTCCGTCTTGGCCAGGGATCCACGCTGGAGGCGCAAACGGCGGCGCGTACCGGCATTGGCGTGGGCGTATGTATGGCGGTTTTCACCGCGCTTTTCACCATTACCCTGCGCGAGCAGATTGCCCTGCTTTATAACGATAACCCGGAGGTTATCACCCTGGCCTCACATCTGATGCTGCTGGCAGCGATTTATCAGATCTCGGACTCTATTCAGGTGATAGGCAGCGGTGTGCTGCGGGGTTATAAAGATACGCGTTCTATTTTCTTTATTACCTTTATTGCCTACTGGGTTTTGGGCTTGCCGACCGGCTATATTCTCGGCCTCACCGATCTGGTGGTGGATCGGATGGGGCCTGCCGGATTCTGGATGGGCTTTATCATCGGGTTAACCTCAGCGGCCATTATGATGATGCTGCGAATGCGTCACCTGCAGCGCCAACCGTCCCAGGTGATTTTACAGCGCGCCGCCCGCTAATTGCATAGTAGCCGCCTGCGGGCGGCTACTTTCTCTTCATTTTGCGCGGGAATGAAGCAATCGCGTGAAATCCGAAAGAAATTTGCAGTTTACCTCTTGCCACCTCCCGCCTCTGCCGCTAATATTCGACCCCGTTGTCACACACAACAATGCGTTCATAGCTCAGTTGGTTAGAGCACCACCTTGACATGGTGGGGGTCGTTGGTTCGAGTCCAATTGAACGCACCATTCTGCGTCCGTAGCTCAGTTGGTTAGAGCACCACCTTGACATGGTGGGGGTCGGTGGTTCGAGTCCACTCGGACGCACCATTCTGTTTTATCTCGTTCATTCCCAGCTTTTTACCTTAAACCTTGTGATGTCTTTAGCTAATCCTGTAGCGACGGGTTAACGCGCTCTCCCCTGCCCGGTTTGCTGATTAGCTAACCCCCAACGGTTTCGTTGACAATCTTGCCTCCGCCAATGCGTTGTCACACTCAGGCCAGGCGGTCAATGGCGTCGAAAAAACAGGCCTCCGTCATGATCACATTCTCACATTCGCTCTCTGGCTGACACATTCATCCCCTGTTCTTATCGGCTATTCCGGCTTTGCCTGTTTCAGCAGGCCGTAACGAGCAATAAGTTGTTGCAGATGCTGCTCCGTCAGGCTCTGCTGCGCCGCAGGCCACGGTTCGCCTTCGGGTAAGACAGAGAGCTGGCGCAGCTGTTCTTCTGCCGGAATGGCGCGGTTAAACGACTGCATAATGGCAAACACCTGCGTTTTAAGTTCGCTGACGGTCATATACTTGCCGCGCTTTTCATCCAGCGCATTGAGCTGGTTCGCCAGGTTATGTAGCCCCGTCATCCCCTGATACCAGCCGTTCAGGCCGGACGTGGGTAACGCCTGTGCCGCAACCTGCTGCTGCCACTGCGTCGCCAGCAGTTTTGCCTGCTCAGGCCACAGCGTCAGCGCCTGCTGCACCAGCTGTCGGCTATAGCTGAAGGCCCAGTCCGGCTCTAATTGCCCCAGCCTTGCTAATTGCTGCTTCGTCTGGCTAATCCCCCTTTCCGGCAACAGTAAGCTCGGCGGCAACGTCTTCAACTGCGCCGGAGCAAGCGCGACGGGCAAGGGTGCCAGCGAGGCGGCAAGATGCGCCTGTAGAGGATCCGGCTGGTGCATCGCCTGCCATCCGCCTACAGTGCCGCCTGCCATGACCAGCATGGTCAGCATTCCGGCGATAAATGGCTTCCACCTCTTTGCGGCTTGTGAGGGGGCGCGCACATACTCCATATGAGGTTGCGGCTCCGGCTGTACGACGTAGACCCTTTTCACAGGATCTGTTGGTTTACTGTCGCGAGCGGGGGGCTCTACGTCACCCGGCTCGGCAACGGGAGAGGGGTAAACCGCCCCGGTCGCACCGTCGCTCTTTTCCAGCCGTATCACCGCGTTATGCAGTAACGTGCGCAGCGCAGTCAGATGACCGCCATGATTTAATTCCCGGCGCTGCAATACCTCTTCCAGCGCTTTCAGATGCGCTTCGACCTGGTACATTTGACTGAGGTCGGTGTATCTCAGGGTCAGGGTGCGCATCCCCTGTTGAAGTCGTTTACTGAGCGTGCTGAGGATTTCCACTCGCGCATTAGCAGGATGCGGCCAGAGGTGCTCCCACTGCCAGGAGACCAGCGCCATCAGAACCGTTAACCCCTCGTTCATGCCGGACAACCCGGCATTATGCGTACGGGCAAGCGTATACCAGGCGGCGGTCTGCAACTCGACACCATTATGCTCAAACAGCGAAAGGCAGCGTTTCTCGATATAAATCCAGTCGACATCCGGGCGCGCCGGATGGGTCAGTTTGTTGATTTCATCGCGCAGGGCAACATATTCCGCAAGCGTGCGCGGATCGCCACCGGTTTTGAGGTGGCGTTCAGGAAAGGTTGGCATAGTCATTTCCGACAGAAAGAGCGCTAAATTGCGGCGCGAGCGTCCAGGTACTGCTGCTGTTTAAGATGGCGGATTAAGACCCTGCCTTCCGGCATAAACTCGGTACCGTAGCGCACCAGTCCGATGCCCTTTAGTTCCGCATCAATGGCGTAGCGCAGCTCGCCAGGCTGCCGCTGATCCAGCATCACTACGGTGATTTTGCTCAGGCGCGGCTCGTATTTCAGCAGCACGGCGGAGAGCGTCGCGATCAACTGGTGCGCGGTGCCGGGCATCCCCTGGAGGATTCTGGTCATATCAGGCAGGCCGTAGTCCGGCAGATGTGCCAGCGTCCCGGCGCGGCAGTTGAGAATGCGCTGCATGTTGTCCAGCACCGACAGGATGAGCTGGTTCTCCTCGCTGACGCTGTTCAGGACGAGGCCGCCGGCGAAGTTGCCGAAAAGCGTTTCATACAGAGACGGACGTGGCATTTCACTCCTCCTTAAGCGGTTGCAGGGTCAGGCGATTATTGCTGGCTTCAATAACGCGGGGTTTATCCGGGTCGAGGTCGTCGCGGGTGAGGACCAGACGCCATGTATCGTTCGCCTGGTCCGGCGACATAAACATCCCCGCCACCGCGACAAACTGCGCCGCCTCTTCCAGCGGCATGTCCAGCGTCATGGATTCTCCCGGACGAAGACGGATATCTTTTTCGGCTACCAGGTCCGCTTTAATGGCCTGGCTGTCATCGGCAAACAGCGACGGATAATCGGTGCTGTCGAAAGCCTTGCGGTCTTTCAGCTGGTAAATGCGTACGACCGTCGCCAGCGACGCCCCTTTCGCGTTGTTATTTACCCCCGAGCGCGCCTGAATATCCAGATGCAGGGTTTTAACCTGTTTGTAAAAAATGGAGCGGGTCATTGAGACCGTCCCGTCTTTTACCGTTTGCGTCAGCCCGCAGCCGGTTAAGGCCGTGGCGAGTGTTAATGCCAGCAGCGTAGCGGTGGTATTACCAGCGGTAATCGCCATCTTCATCGCTCTCCCTTCGGTGAATATTTTCCTGAACGCGCTGATAACGGCCCAGGTGAATGGTGATAACGTCATTATTGTTTTGCTGCGCATTGAGCGGCCGCAGTACCGCCGTCCGTCCGAGCTGGCCCCCCTGGACGTCATGGCACGCCAGCCGGGCATCCGGCAGCAGATGCCGCGCCACGCACAGCTGCATCCGCACGTCCAGATGCGATCCCAGATAGACATGCAGCAGCGCCATCAGATCGCTATGCAGCTCCCCGCCGGGCAGCCAGCCGCGCACCTCTTCGGGGTTATCTGAAGTCAACTGCAACAGCACCTGACCATTCACGTCCGTTCCGTGCGTGCCCATGACAGGGCGAATCCGCAGGCCAATCGGCCGCTGCGTACTCATGGTGAGCGGATGCTTCAGCTCGATGCGGCAACGGTCGTGGGGATACACCGTCGCACGGGTATCCGGTGCCAGGAGTTGAACCAGCGCAGCGATCCCCTCCGCCGTGCGTCCCGGTAGCAACATGACCGGCAGCAGCGCCAGAAAGCGCGACAGCGGCGTGGCGGTATTGTCCGCACAACCGGGTATCCCCAGCCCCGCCAGCCCAAGCAGATACTGCGAGGTATTGTCAGTGCCGCCCGCCTCAAAGGTCGCCGGATAAGAGTACTTACGCCAGATACGGTAATACTGGGCGATCAGCCGATGATTGAAGATATCGAGAAAATCGCGCGTGGCTTCAAATCCCTCCCGCCGCTGGGCGATATCGTCGATATAGTGCGTCGGCAGCGGCGATTCGACGCCGTACAGGCCCATAAAGGTGATATTGACCGATGGCGGCAGATGCGTATGTTCTGGTTCCGGCTCCGTCAGCCCCCTGATTTCACTGGCCGGGAACCCCATTCCCGGATGCGGGCGGAAACGGACAGGCTCCTGACGCAGCTGCCAGTCGCTGCCGGGCACCGGCGCATCCGGCTGACTCTGCTCAAGCAACCGGCAGAAGCGGTAAAAATTCATGTACGGCAGTTGGGGCCGTACCCTTTCCATCATCCGGGCAGGCGCGGACTGTGATTCTCTTTCCACCGGATACACTTCCCTTCAGGCTGAACAATCAGCGTGAGCTGGTTAAACTGGTTCATGTCGGCGTACAGGGCGAAAAAGCGGTTGAGCATTTCACCAAACAGGTGGATGTCGCCTTCACCCGTAAAGCCGTTGCTGTCGAGCGTCACTTCCACGTCTACACCCCGCAGCAGAAACCCCTCTTCGAAACGCTGAATACGGTGGTGCCTGACGTCCAGAATGGCGTCCAGGCGACGGTTGTTTAACTCATCGTCCCGCCAGTTATAGAGCGACAGCGTGCCGCGCAGCACATCCGCGCTGCTCATCATATTCAGAAAGCGGGTGCCCAGATGGCTCATCACCCGCCAGTGGAAACGATCTTCCGTAGGGGGGTAGGCCGGGAGCGTCGGCTTACACAGGTTGCGCACGGTTAGCGGCGTTTCGGAGACCTGTTCACTGCGGTCAAGCAGCGTGCTTTGCAGCGCCCGGCGCGGCAGCTGGCCGTTGGTGCCGGTGATACGCAACGACACGGTTTCCCGGGCTATTTCCCGGTCAGCCTCCCACTGCTTGCCGCCGAGGATCAGCCAGGTATCGTGCATGCCGTTCACGCCCCGCTTCACGCGAGTGTGGAAATAGCGTTCCGGCGCGTGGCGGCGCATCATCCCGCCCTGATGACGGAAGCTGGTGAACGGCACATAGCGCGCATCTCCGGTACGCCCGGAGCCGGTGACGCTGTCAACGGAGTAAATCTCGGTGTGCCCGTCCTGCAGGCGCTTCGGACGCAGCAGGTACTCGCTTTCCAGCCCGCTGATAGTCAGCGGATCGGCCTCAAGCGTGAACAGGTTGATCACCGGCACGCAGTGCAGGCGCAGGGCGTCGCGGGTCACCGGCAAATCGCTCTGCCAGACCTGGCTGAACACCACTTCGATATCAACATGTTCTGTCCCCGACGGCAGCGTAATGTTTTCCAGGCCGTTAAGGTGCACGAACATAAATTTTTCACGAAACGTGAAATACTCCAGCAGCAACTGATACCCGCTAAACGCACTGCCCGCTTTGGGCCACAGGCCATCTTCATCGCCAAAGCCGCTTGGCGAGAAGTAACCGTCAAACGCGATGCGATCCGTCTGCCCCGGCAAACGAAAGTAAAGGCTGGCCTGGCGTTTGGTCAGCCACAGGTGCAGGGCGCTGCCCGTCACGACCTCTTCCCCGAGATACAACGGCAGTCGGCGCAGATCGACCTGCGACCAGTCGGCCTGGCCGCTGCAAGTGAAGCGTAACCGCAGAACTGAACGTCCGTCCGGCTCTGTGGTCATCACCACGTCTGACACCACCAGCGGGTTGAGCACCAGATCACGGGTGGTGCGGTAGCGGCAAACGGTATTTTTCTGCCCCACCGGGCGGGACGAGATTTCCAGCCCGGCGGGAATGACTTCACTCATCTTCATCGCCGCAACGCCCGGGCTGAACGCCACAATCGACAGCGACGGAATGGTGCGCATGTAGTGTGGCCACAGCATGCTGACCAGCCCTTCCGTCAGCTCCGGCAGGTCGTCATCAATTTTTTCCCGCAGACGGCCCATCGAGAAGGCAAAGCCTTCAAACAGGCGCTCGACGTACGGGTCTGGCGTACCGGCCTTATCAAGATCCAGCATCGCCGCCCGGTCCGGGTGGGTTTGCGCGAACTCCTTTGCCGCCTCGCGCAGGTAGCGCATTTCGGCGTCAAAATAACGCAGGGTTAAATCTTCCATAGATTCCAGATCGTTAACGTCCAGTAGGAGGGTTGGTGATTAGCCCTAACACGCGAATACTAATTGGGAAAAAAACGATATCAGCAACCGCGGCGACAGGAGTGAGAACGACATTTGTCACTAAATTAACAGGATGGAATTCTGTAGAATTATTATCGACATAAAACTCAACCTTATGGGGTTTATCCAGTAGCGTCATATCATTGAACAAGCTGTTATTTTTCTCACGAGGAAGTATTACCCCAGCTAAGGATATACGTTTGACATAGTCTTCACCTTTACGCTGAAAACCAGCCTGCTTTAACGTTTCGACATCGTGGTCTGTAATTGTTTTAATGTGTTGATTTACGAATACAAAGAGTTCATCGGAGAAACTTAATATTGCATCATCATTATCTGGTTTTTTAAGCTCAAGCCTTAGAGCGTCTTTTTTCCCGTAGCCCGAGACCAAAGGGTATTGAGTCGATATTTTATCTAGCGCCAGAAGCTCATTAGCCCCAGTAGTAAGAATATAAATATTTTGCTTTCCCAGAAATGCAACACCATTTTCAGGAATAGACACTTTTATTGAAGATGTGCCTTGCAAGGCCGTAACTGAAAGGTTTTTATATTGAAAAGCCGCCGTTACATTGTCCTCAATAACCGTTTTATATCCATATCGATGCTCAACGACTTCGTTACCGCTCCAAAGCAGAGCTGTACATCCTGACGCTAAAAATACGAAAGACAACATGACGGTTTTTACGAAACGCATATGTTTCTATTTCCTTATAGAATAAATAATATGGTGAGAAAGCAATCAGCCGCACAGTACTGCGGCTTTTACCGGATCAATTGCAACCAGCCCTGCCAGCAGCAACTCCATTTCCGGATTCAGACGCGCCTTATCCGCCTCGCTACGTCCTGCTTTCATGCGCAGCAGTTTCAGGCGGCGGGCTCTTACTTCAAACAGCAGCCCGGGTTCCCACTGGGTGAGGGTGACGGTTGTCGCCCCGTCGTTAAGCTCACCCAAAAGGTGCAGCGCCAGCTCATTTTTGCCCGTCTGCTCGGCGACTCTCGCCATCAACAGATGCAGCAGCCAGCGGTTGCGCCTTGAGGTGATGCCAGGGCGATTTTGCAGCCACGCCAGAGCAGCCTCCGTCCCTTCGCTATCGGCAAGGGCTAAGGCTTCTGTCTCAAGCTGCAGAATGTCCTCATCATCCACTGCGGGAGCAGCCCCGAGCGTGTGTGTCTCACACCAGCCTGTCGTGCTCTCCTGCACTTGCTGTTGGATCCAGCTAAGCGTCACGTCGTCGGCAAACGGCGTACCATCGTTAAATGCCAGCGTCTCCAGCCCCGTCAGACGTGAGAGAAACCCTTTCAGGTCAGCCTGGATAATGGCCGCCTCGTGTTCACGGCCTGATTTGACCAGCGCCTGATGCAGATACCACTGCACATCCAGCCACAGATGGTTGGCCCCGCGTGACAGCAGGCTGTCCGCCTCCTCCATCAGCTCCCGCCAGCTCTGCTGCAGATACAGGCGTTTCAGAAGCGCCCGCTGGTCAGGTTTCGGCGGCTCAATGCGGGTTCTGCCGTCTGCCAGGAGAGGCGGTAGCTGGTGAAGCGTGTCGTGGCGAAGGTTTTTTATTAAGCGGTGGGCGGACAGCCAGCCTTCCGGCTGGTTTCTCAGGTAATTAGCCAGCACCCGCGCCTGCGCCAGCAGCTCCTGCCCTGACGAGATACCGCCCAGCAGGGGCACGTTCGCGTCCGTGATGGCTGTATGACCGGTATCGCTAACGTTTTGCGGCACAACGGCCTCCGGGCCGCCGGATTTTTGCAGGCGCGTTTCCAGCGCGGTGTAAAGCCCGGCCGGTAAAACGATTTCTCCTGCCTGCTCCAGCAGTAACAGCGCGCCGGCAATACGCAGGGTATCGGCATTGTTGACTTCCGGGTAACGTGCGAGGCTGTCGAGCATTCTGACGCTGGCAAGCCATTCGAACGCCCCCAGGCGACTGCGCTCACGCTGCGGATGCAGTTGTACGCCGTAACGCAGCACTGATGCTGCCATCAGCTCAAGACCGTCTGCCAGGCCCGCCTCACCATCGCGATGCAGGCGCGCCCAGGCGTAATAAGAGACCACACGAATATCTTTGGTTGTGGTGGTCAGCAGTTTTTCGGCAAGCTGACAGACCCGATCCGTGTCTGCGCCGGAGAGTTTGTTTACCTCCTCCCGCATCTGCTGAAAATCATCATCGTAGCCCGGGTCTTCCCCGACTGGATTTTCAGCTGATACCGGTTGCAGCCAGTTTTCCCATAGCGACAGACGCTGTTGCGTCCGCGCAGCCACATCATCCGCATTGGCCTGGCAGGCGCTAATTAATGTCTCAACCGTCGCCATCAGAATCTTTCCTCACTATTGCCTTCGTCCTCTGTCGGGTACGCCGCAACAGATGCGTTGACGTTGAATATGGCCTCCGGCAGGCTAAAGTTACGTAACTTCAACAGTGCCAGCGGCCCTTCTCCCGCTTCGGTGCGCAGGGTATAGTTCAGCGGCCTGCCATCCTGAGCCTGCCAGCTCAGACTCCAGCTACTGCCCGTTCCCGGGTAGGCGCTGACCGTGGCTTTGTCCAGGAGCCGTATCCAGCCCCATGCGCCGGACATATCGGCGTACTGCCGCGTTCCGGCCTGGGTACTGATCCAGCTCAGGGCCGCGCCCGGGGCTTCCGTATCCGCAGGCCAGGTGAATCGCTTCCAGGCGGGCATCTGGTTCATATAACTCAGCTTTTGGCTATCAATCACCAGCGTGGTTTGCATAACGCCATCAGCCGTGCCGGGGCGGATCTCAAAGGAAAGCCCGGCCTCGCCGTTGGTAAACACCACATCGGAGAGGTGGCTCAGGGTATCGACCGCGCGAATGAAGGCCGGGTTAAAGGTTAACCCCTGAGCGTTTATGCTGTCAGGCACCCAGTGACTTCCTTCTTTATGCAGTACGCCGTTAAGCCGGGTTTGCAAAAACTGCGTAATGCGTCCGGAATCGGCATTGAGGTATTTCGCCAGCAGCGGCAGGGATACCTCGCTGCTGACATCCTTAAACGGATACCTGCCTCCAAACGCCGTGTTCCAGTCCGCGACCACCGCGCTTTGCCACTGGGCATTGAGGCTTTCCGCTGCCGGGGTCAGCACCTGCTGCCAGGCCTGTTCCATAGGGCGAACGAATACCGTCTGCCCGAAGCCGCTCCACTCCTGGCCCAGTCCCGCCGCCACCAGGCTGCCGTAGTCCCGGGTTTCGGTTAAATCCACCGCCTTTCCCTGGAACACCGTCTGAGCCAGCGCCTGGGTCATCGCCTGCGGATCGGTAGCATTGGTCACCTGCTGTAGGCGCAGGCGCACCTGAGTCACGCGAGTCAGGAAGGTTTGCAGGCTGAGGTCCGCATTACCCATCCCTTTCGTCTGGCTGCCCATCAGCGCCAGTACCGGCCCAAAGGTTGCATCAAGCGGGCCATGTGCACCGACCTGCTGGTCGATGGCGGGTTGCTCATCGCGGTTAAACAGGTTTTTCGCCGATTTGACCAGCGAATCGGATATTGCCTCCCCGGTCTGCCCGGTGCGTCCCTGTACGCTCAGGGTGTTCATCAGGGCTACCAGCGGCGACTGACGCACATCGGCCATCAGGGTCAACTGGTCAATAGCGTCCGACAGCGTAGCTGCCGGCTGAAGTCGCAGGCTATTGAGGAAGTCGAGCCAGACGCCGCCAAAATCAGCAAAGTAGCGTTCCGTCAGGCGCGCTTTCAGCGCGTCCGGGGAGGCCTGCTGTGTGGCTGGCTGTTTAGTGTCGCTCAGTACCCAGTCCATTTCGTCGCGACGCTCCCTGACGACCTTTTCAATGGCGGGCTGCACCGCCTGCTCCCACGCCTGGCGGGTGAACATCCCCGGCACCACTTCATCGGTCGTGAACAGGCGCGACGCATCCGTATCGCCGGTCATGTCCGACAGGCGCATGTCGGCATACTGGTTTGCCACTTGCGCGAGCATCTTCTGGTACAGCGTGGATTCGCTATTACGCATCCCCATCTGGCGGATCAGCAGCGTACGAGCCTGGCTAATTAGCCCCTCATCAGGATGCAATCGCCACTGCGGATGAGTCACCAGATTGGCGCCGTAGAACCGAAGCAGCGAAGTGCCGCTTCCCTGCCAGATGCCGTCTTTCACACCCGAACGCTGCGGCCAGCCCTGCATCAGCATGCCGGAAAACCAGGCGGCGTCCATTCGCTCCGGTCGGGCCAGCATCAGGTACAGTTTCAACTGGTCGTAAGCGGTTTTGGTCATCTTCTCGCGTAGAGGGCTGTCCGGCGGAAGCTGCACGAAGGCGCTCAGCTGTTTCTGAAGATGAGTAGCCGCCGCATCGCGCAGCAGCGGTATCGCATTTTCGCCGTAGCGCGGCAGCAAGGCCGCCAGCAGATCATCATTCTGGCTAAGGCCACCGCGGGCGTACCACGGCGCGCCGTGTTCCGCGCGATACTGAAGGCGGGAAAGGGTTTTCTGCAGTTCCGAAAGTGCCTGCAGACGCGCAGCCAGCGGCTGATTGTCTGCGGAGGCCTGATGAACTTGCTCCTGTGCGGACGCTACCAGACTGCGGTTGGCGGTGAAGGAGACCATCATCGAAATGCCCCATCCCACCATCAATACAATGACCGCACCCAGGAGTATTTTTGGAGCGCTTATGCCGGGCTTACGCGGGCACAGGCCCGCCGGGAGCGACTGCACCGAATCAGTAATAATGTCCCAGCGGTTATCCTTACCCCAGTGGTGTTTCACGCTGCGCGCGGCTTCCGCTGACGGCGGACTGAACACCACGCCTGCCAGCGGGAGTGGACGGTACGGATTGAGCAGAATCGACAGCGGCCCTTCCACCGTTTCCGGCATGCGTGAGAGCTGGTCGGCCAGATTCAACAGGAAATTATGCTGGACCTTCGTGCATATCTGCTGAATACCCTGTGCGATAAGAGCAGGCGTCAGGGTGGCAAGCTGATTGCTTAGCCCTTCGGGGCGACTGCCCGATGGCAGCAGAAAACCAACGGGCTGGGTGATCCGATCGGCCTGCTGCCCGGCGCGGGTATGCAGGGACCAGACGTACAGCGGCAGTTGCCAGCCCAGGGCAGCATAACGCGCACTGAGCGACGCGGCGAGGCTGTCCATCGCATCTGGCGAGAGTGCCGGCGCATCGTTTTCTGCCTGTAGTTCCAGTTGTGACGTGACCCACACGATACCGTCCACCGGGCGGCGGCGCAGTTTACGCAGTGCTGCCAGCCAGTCGGTGTCTGCCGGGGTCTTCAGGTCACCGCCCCACAAAAGCAGCGTGCCTTGATCTTCCTGCCAATGTTGGCCGGTCAGACCTGGTGTCAATTGTTCAACCTCGTCCACTGTCCCCGTGACCAGCAGTATACGAATCTTTTTTCCACCATTACTCCGAGAAAACTCACAAAGATTTAGGCGAATCTGGTTTATCTTGTCCTGATATTGATTTTTATATTTAGTATTTTCAGAAAGCTCAGATTTTTTATCCGTCAGCGCTTTAAATTTCTCAAAAAAATTCAAAGCGACTAGCCAGTTCCACAGACGTACAAACAGTTCATCCAGCAGAAGAATAAGCTGACAAAATGCGACAACGATCAATGATGCCATCAATTTATTAACCAAAGAACCAGGCTGAACAATGGGATTATCAACCCATATCAATACGGCACCCAATAGCATAATGACGGCAACAATTAACCATGTGCTAATCCGTTTTTTCTTTATCACACTATTTCCCTTAAACATTCAGCCCGCCGTACAATAGCCTGATGAACCGTTTTATTCTCTGCCATTATCCATTGCGGTTTACCTGATGTGACAGCATGCTCGCAGGCGCAGATTAAAGTAATATTCCCTGTTGCGACGCCAGGGTGGCCAAAAAGATCATCCAGTACATAACTTTCTTCCTGCTCCGGTGAATATCCTGCCTTTTCTGCCAGTTGAATAAGCTGCGTCAACGCCTCTTCACTTATCTGAGTTCGCCATAGCGTATGAGATTCGCCAGGCTGTAACTCACCCCAAAGCAACATATTTTCAACAGAGTGCATTTCTTCCGTCGCTACGACAGGACGATGAATGAATACCTCAGGAACAACATCATGCTGTTCTAACCATTCGGGTGTAGCAAGTAAGAGCGCCGAAACAGACTCCGCCTGATGCTGTCGGGGCTCCAGAAAAAGATTGATTTCCACCGAGAGCATCAGTGTAGCCACACGAGTATCAAGCCAGGGATCCATCCACATCAAACCATCATCTTCAGTACCAACTACCAATTCATTGACAGTGTAGGTTGCCGGGAAAATCTCCTGCCATATCGCACCAACCTGAATATTATCCAACGAACCATCGTGCTGGAGACGGACAGACAACCCCCCAGGCGCTGCTTGTAGATCAGGCTCCAGCATATGAAACAATTCGGCTAAATAGTTGCGCAGATTCGCCTTATAGTCTCTTTCCGAGATAATGAATTTTATCGGGGAAAGGCTGGCGAAGAGCAGAGAATGCTGCAACGATGCAAAGTAGCGTGACTGTAATTGACTACCATTAGCTAATAAGGCTGCTGTCAATTTGTTACGAGCATTTGGGGTGATATAGGCTTTGCCGAGCAGCCCTATCGGACGCTGCCCGGTAGTCATGTGCCTGTCATAATGCACCTGATGCAGATGGTTCCAGTGACGCACCTTATCTCGTTCATTTTCATACGCACGTAACCGTAGAGCATAGCAAAGAACCCCAGCAGACAATGGGATTGCAAGTGTACAAAGCCAGAACCATAAAGTGTGTGTAGACATCCCGGTCGGCCACAAGTAGAGCGAAAGCGCCATACCGAGTACAGTTAATAATACAATAATAATAAGCCAACGAAGTAAATTCGGTGCTCCAGGCACGGCGATTTTTTCCGGTATTTTTTGAAATTCAACAGGCATCGTTAACGCTTTCCGGCATTGGGAAGGGATGTGATCAGATAGCAACCACACCCGCAACGTTGATTATGTAGAGCAATTGGCTTTCCTAAGATTTTGGAGCCGTCATCACCTCCGGCAATTGTGGTTTTTCCATGTACAGGACATATCACTTTATCGCCGAGGCAGGAAACCTCTTTACCCATGAATCTTACGCCAGAACTGCCCTGAATAACTTTCCCGCCGCTTGATGTAGTATCTCCAATGCGAATAACACCAATCATCGTTCATTTTCCTTAAAACAAATAAATTGCCAGACCTGATAGCATCAATAGAATAATAAAACCCCAGAGAAACTTAATACCGTATCTGCTCGGCATACTTAGCTTTAAATCCCATCGAGCGTTGATAATGATATCGAAAAGCGTTTTTTTAATAATGTTGGTGCTGAATTTGTAGGGATATAGCTTACCAAAATAGCCATATTCTCTTATTCCCCAGGAAGATTGACAGGCAAATTCACGTCGACTGCCATAATGAACAATGTTTTTGAATCTGAAGGTTTCAGGATCCGCATTCCATGTCAGTTCCATGAATTTTTCACTTTAGGAAATCTGCTTATCCACTATATTGAGGAACAGGGGTAATTCATATTCTTTTAGGTCTGCCATTCCAATTTTCTTTATTCACTTTGCATCAAAAATTTTCCATAATGCAACGAGTCCATCACCCTCCGTAATGACATTGAAGGGAATGTCTGAACAATAATTTAATTCCAGCAACTGTTTTTTGAGTTCAGCTAGCGCTGACTCGTTGGGGCTAATGATGAGAGTACTCATCTCTGCAAATTTCCATTATAATTTGATTGGTGAAGGGACATTGACCACACAGCGGGCGGTTGTTCCTGTGGGGCCAGTAGGATTCTGTACTTTATAATAACGAGTTATAGTTAAGCCCGATGGAAATCCCGGAGTTGGGTTGGAAGCACCCCTTAAAACTTTCCAATACTGATCTTGGCTTTTATCTTTCACAACTGGCTTATCTGGACCTGGAGGGTTATTTTTAGGGGATTTAGAATAATAATCTGGGTCATACCAGTCTAGAACCCATTCTTTTCCGTTATCTGCCATATTGTACAATCCTAGAGGAGAAGGAGGGAATTTATCTACAGGAAAATGCACCAGAGATGGATTAAGCCCATTAGGCTCCGCAATTTCATCACGATCTTCATCAGTCGCAAAGTTTTCACCTTTGCCGGTTTTATTATTAATCCTCAACGTGCCGTCATCAGTCGCTACGATTACATACAGTCCCCGGTTACGTGCTGCGTACTCCCATTGTGCCTCTGTCGGCAAGGAAAACGGTAATCCGGTTTCCTTTTTTAACCAAGAACAATAATCAGACGCTTCTGTCCATGAAACTATTGCTGGACTATTTTTTAAAAAAACCATATCTGCAAGCAACTTATCAACATTTTTGACATCAAATTTCTGGGCAGGTAAATTATTTGATGCAAGAAAGAAACTATAGTCCTCATGTGTTATTTTGAATTTCGAAATTGAATAGCTTGTTAGCTCAATCTCATGAACAGGTTTGTTATTCTTATCTGGAGTACAATATTGTCCACCTTTACGCATTTTTGAACAAAAATCTCCCATCCAGAAAGTGCCTCCCTGAACAAACACTTGTTCAGATTTTGCTCTCTGTAGAAAAGTCTGCAGTTCCTTTTTTTGTTGCGAAGTTAGGCTCACTGTTGCCTGCCCTGTATTATCACAGCCGCTCAAAGCAAATATGATGCCGGGAATGATTATTTTTTTCATTTATTCAAAGGTTCATTAATGATTTGTATTTGTAGGGGTTGTGGTATTTACTACACAACGGGCTGTAGTTCCTAAAGGCGCCTCTGGATCTTTTACCTGGTAATAACGAGTAATAGTTAGCCCGGATGGAAATCCAGGAGTCGGGTTGGAAGCCCCCCTTAAAACTTTCAAGTACTGACCTCCAGTTCTGTCTTTTACAACCGGTTGATCGGGCCCCAAGGGTTCCATTTTTCGAGATTTAGAATAGTAATCAGGATCATACCAGTCAATAACCCATTCCTTTCCATTATCAGCCATATTGTATAAACCTAAGGGAGATGGAGGATATTTATCAACAGGAAAACTAATTAATGACGGAAGTATTCCATTAGGTTCACCAACCTCATCCCGATCTTCATCTGTCGCGAAGTTTTCACCTTTTCCCGTTTTTTTATTAACCCTTAACGTGCCGTCATCAGTCGCTACGATTACATACTGACCATGGTTACGAGCTGCATATTCCCACTGTGCCTCTGTTGGCAATGAATACGGTAATCCGGTCTCTTTTTTTAACCACAAGCAATAATTAGAAGCCTCTGTCCATGTAATTATTGCGGGGCTATTCTTCAAAAACGTCATATCAGAAAGAGTTTTATTACGCCATTCTTTGTCAAAGTGCTGTTTAGGCTGCCCAGTTATTTCTAGATAAAATGCATAATTTTCATGGGTTATTTTGAACTTTGATATTGAGAAGTTACTTAGTTCAACCTCATGAACCGGTTTGTTATTCTTGTCAGACGTACAATACGGCCCACCATTACGCATTTTTGAACAAAAATCGCCCATCCAGAAAGTGCCTCCATGGACAAACACTTGTTCAGATTTTGCTCTCTGGAGAAAAGTCTGCAGTTCCTTTTTTTGTTGCGAAGTTAGGCTCACTGTTTCCTGCCCTTTATTATCACAGCCGCTAAAAGCAAATATGATGCTGGGAATGATTATTTTTTTCATTTATTGGCTGGCTTCAATCTATTTTTAATGGTGGGGTCTGCGGGTAAAAAATAACAAAGTGATGAGTAAAATGGGCTATCATCGCAGTGCAAAAAATACTGCTTGCTACAATTCGGGGAGAATGGATATCCAAAAGCAGGTTTTTTCCTGAGCCGATTATAAACTTCGTTGAAATCACGCAATGCCAGTTTATCGATTAAAACATCGAGTTCTTTATCACGGGAAAAACCGACTTGTAATGATTTCCTAATTATTTCTTGATTCTCTTCTACAATTTTCAATTCAGCTTCTTTTGATGTTTTAGCGAACGAATTCACTGTACCATCAGCTGACATTCTGGACAGTACTTTTGACCATTCACGCTGCGTCTGGATACTGGATAGGATAGTCAGAATAGCTTTTTTTCGGTAATGATTCGTATCAGGTAAAAAATTATCCCCCTGATTTTTGTAATCAATTCTGTCATAAGCACCCTCGCCAGTTAAAATGTAAAGCGTCGCACCTTTACCTTCAGGGGTATAATTGTAGACGCTTCCAGGATCCTGAAGTATAACCAATGCGTAATCATCTCTACCTTCTGATTCTGACTTTGCTTTAAGCAATGAATTCATCTGTGTTGATACAAATGAAAGAAAATCATCAGACACTTGACGAAAATCAGCCATCATACCTGCAAAGTAGTCTGCATATATCTTTTCACCTCCCATAACTAATATATAGGTTAAAGCCATAAATGCATCTTTCTTAAAAATTTTAAAATGTTTAAAGTCCATACCATAAAGCTGATAAACCGCCCATATCGCGAACTCTTTAAACATTTGAGGTGTGATTTCGCCCTGCACATCCCCCTTAGCTCCAGGCCCGAGGCATAGTCCTGCAGAGGTATGGAATTTAAACTTTCCGTTTTCAAACACAAATTCACAGTCGCCAGATAGTCCGGCACCTAACTGAAATTCGCCGCCGACAGAAAGAGATGCAAAATCAGTAAACTTCCCCAAATGCGATTTATCTTCTTCACTTTTCTGGTCAATGAGAAACCGCTCCAGTAATTTCGTATCTGTCCCTAAGGCCTTTACCATTCCAGGCAACGCCTCTACAAGTGAATCAAATGGTTTCAGCCACTGTAGAGCCCCACCTATCGTACATCCCGATTTAATACCCGCAAACAGTTCAACCTTAACTTTTGTAACTTCTGATGGCTTGCCATCTGTATTTACTAGCACACCGTTTTTGCGCTCTTCAAATCGGGAGCGAGGTGCACGTAACCCCATAATTTTTTGCTGGTCATCACAGGAAACAAACTGCAGATTACCTTCAATCTGGGCAGAAGCACCCGCATAGCCTGTTAATCCGGTTTCAATTCTTGTTCGCAACATTCCCAGATTAGCTTCCTGGCTCTCATCATTAATAATGAATTTCAACTGCCAGCCAATCCTATCGGGCATGTAGATGAATGAATCCACCTTCCCGTTGAATAGAGCAAGTTCCGCCTTTGCTTCTCCCTTGATGGCCCCCTCTTTTTTTTCGGGATCCCACGATGCATTGTAGGCTGCATTCGATGAAAATCGCAGGAACTGGGCTTCGGCAGAAACATCAATAATTTTGCCTTCTTTTAGATACCCGTCGTATTCATTATTCCATGCTGTAGCCCAGTCTGTCAGCGTAGTTTCATAGTCAATATTTGCACCTGTCTTTTTGGTTTTATCCATCATCTCCTTAATGGATTTCTGTGCATTCTTGATTTTATCAGCTAAGACTTTTTGATCAATGCTAGTGATATTTCCTTCAGAATCTTTTTTATACACATCTTCTGTCCCAAAGATTTTGAGGTTGATGAGATTCAGCTTTCCACTTTGTTTAAACGATTCATAGTCAGAGAGTTTTATATATGAATAGAATCGGCCATAGCACCCCTTTTTCAGAGGTTCGAAGGGAATTAATTCGACGATCGGTTCGTATCCATTTTGCTCATCAAACTCACCAATTTCCTGATGAAGATCATCTGTTGTTTTTCTCAGAGTATTTTCTTTTTTTATAATGGCATTTTCATAATGAATCAGTTCATTTCGATTAGTAATATCGGGGAGTTTCTTTCCGTACTTTTCAACCGCGTCTGAATATTCCTGCTTTGCCTGATGCAGTTTTGCCATCAACATACCCAATGTATTCATTTTATCGTCAAAAGATCGGGCATCGGCTTCAGACAGAAAAATGATTTCTAGCGTTTCAATTCTGAAATAGCACTGGCACGATGCATGATATACATCAACGGTATTCATATCTTTTTTGCTTAGAGTATTAGTTGCAACCGGAGCATTTTTTTCATTCATTTTCATACATCCCTGTTATTCAAAAAACAAATTAATTCCAACAGGATCAAGGCCGTAATGTGCCTGTGTCAATCCGTGTTCATCCGTGATCCCTCGAATAACTTTACCGTCAGGTGTTTCTATACGATAAGGGACGTGTGGTTTGGGTTGGTTATCTGCTTGATCAAGCACGCGGAAACGTCCATTCATCGTGTTTTGATACTGTGGATCAGCAACGGTTATAGAATTAAGAGCCTTTTCAAGAGACGCACTTCCTCCCCAGGATATGTTCCCACTTTTGAGATCAATATTTCCCGGAGCGCCTATTTCAACCGAGCCATCTTTGATTTTGATATAAGCCCCTCCGATACTGGTCAGAGTGATCCCCTGGGCCGCATTCAGTACGATTTCATCGTCCACACTATTGATGATCATTGCTTTGCTGGACTGCAGGCGCATCTCGTCCGTCTGGGCCTGAATGTCGACCATGCCCCGAGCAGCCAGTATCTTCATGCCCATCCTCTGTGCAAAGAGGCTAATTGCATCACCCGCAGCGACCGTTAGACGCTTCAGAATGGTGATATCTGCGTTTTCACCAGCAGTGGCTGTCAAGGTATGTCCAGCCGCAAGCTGAATATTTTTAGGGGTAGTCAGCCCGATCCCACCCGGAGCTGTCGCCAGTAAACCCGCAACTTTTAACTGATCCAGTACCTTGGCAAGTTGCTGCTGGGATGCCATATCAGCATCCAGAGCGCCTGAAACCTTCGCGCTCCTAGCCAGCGATGTGACAAGTTGCAGTGATTCCTGTAACTGAGCTACCGCCGCCCCCATGTCCAACATTTGTCCTTTAGCTCCTGGCTGGCTGTCCGCGCTGAGTAAAAGACCTTTCCCGCCACGTACAGCCACCCAATTATCAGAGCGAAGCTCAGCACCTTCTCCCCGCAGTACCCCGGACGCATCCACGTTATGCCCCAGGTTCAGCTGCGTTTTGCCGCCGTACTCGGTGCTGAGCTTGATATGCTCCTCGCCACGTTTGTCCTCCATCCGCAGTTTGTTGTTCGCCGGCGTGCGGATCACGTTGCGGGTGCTGTTCTTCTCCGTCACAGGGTCGACATGGCGGGAGTTGTGCAGGGCATGGGCGATATACGGCCGGTCAGGGTCGCCCTCATGAAACGCTATTGCCACTTCCGTCCCCTGAATTAACGGGAAGTGGAAGCCGTACACATCACCGCCGTAGGGTTTGGCGAGGCGCACCGGCATGCTTTCCTGGCCCTGCGACTTGTCATCCCAGTCGGCATCAAATTTCACCCGGTACAGGCCGGACGCATCCTGCCAGGCATAGATATCGTTAGCCTTTGCGCTGGTGACGCGCGCGGTCATGGTGCCGGTCACTTTCGGGCGCGGCAGCAGTGGCGGACGCCAGCACAGCGTTTCGCTGTACGGGACCGCCAGCAGGGTTACCTGGAGTGCATCCCTGCGGCTGGCAGTGAATCCGACAGCGGTAAGCAGTAACGGACCCTGAAGCATCTCTGGCAGCGTCGGCGGCAGACTGTCGGTGAGGGTCAGTACCTGAGCCGGGGCAAGCGTCACATCCGTGCTTTTACCGGTGATACGAACCTGATCCGCCAGAAAACGCTCATGGTCAAGACGTGCATAGAAGTTGGCAGTTTCCGCCTGCGGATCAATTTTATTGCCGCGCTCAAGGTGGCGCAGTCGGTAGTGATACACCTCGCCGTAGGTCATCCCTTCCCCGTCGCCCCGCGTCATATCGGCAGGGGCGGACTGGAGTACGCTTTGCGCGTCACGGTGGTTGTAATCTTTCGTGGTGACGTTCGCTTCCACCACGTTGTGTGAGACGTTGAGCCCCCACACCGAATCCGTGCCGCTGTCACTCATCCCGGACGGACTGTTTACTTGCAACGTTTTACCAAACATCAGCGCACGCTGTGCGTCGGCAAAGTGTACTACTTCCGACTGCGTATCCTCCTGGAGAGTGAACCAGTAAAATATCCCCACCTCGGCCAGCAAACGCTGAATAAAGGTAAGGTCGCTCTCCTGATACTGGTTTATCTGCTCACGCTTCGGGTAGTTCTGTTTGAGATTGAACTCGTACTCCCAGCCGTGCAGGCCGTGCTCCTGCAATACCTGCTCCACCACTTCCGGGACGGATTTATTCACAAAAAAACGGTGAGTACGGAACTGCCTACCCAAAAGCGCAAAAAACGGTTCAACGAGAATCTGGTAAGTAGACTGATCTGCTGAGCCACTGATACGTCGAAAATGTGTCACGGTGCCATGGATCACCTTCATTCCAGTCATGGCAGCCAGGGAGCCTGTCCCCATCGAGAGAGTGGCAGACTTATTCAGTAACTGTTCTGCAGAAATATCGTGGTCAACACTGGTGAAACGAATGGTGTACAGATACAGCGCACTCATACATTCGCGGCCACTGAACTCTTCAACGTCCAGAGGTGACGTGCAGGACGGGATATCAAGGCGATAACGGTTAAGCGAAGATGTGAGAGTTTCAGAAAGCGTGTTTTTTAGACTCATGGCTCTGATTCCAGATTAATAAACTTTGCGCAATAAAAGACAGTTCAGGATCTGTTTTTATTGTGGGGATAATTCACCATATGGACGCGCAATCTCCCTGTCGGTGAGTTGCAGGTTATAAGCACGCTTGTTTTTCATGCCGACCCCGACAACTATCTTTCTGGCGACCCTGTCATCTTTATTAATGTTGGAAACCAGAAGATATTCGACGATGAACTCCCCATCGTCTGCAAAGCGATAAAAAGAGGGGGATATACATAAACGGCCGTCGCTAATAATAAGCGCTGGATTAAATATGAATTTCTTATCCTTCGGTGGTGTCCCTCGTAAATTTATCGCGATATCGTAGAGCCGGTAGCCATCTGAAGAAGCAATGGAAAAACAAACATCATCCTCGAAGGAATACACGCTCGCGGTTTCATCAAACTGCATCCTGTCTCCTGGGCCTGGGCATCCCATCAGGAGGAGTGAACCTCCCACTAGCAGGGCACAAAGGTACCAGGTGCGAATACGATTTCTCATTACCATGGGAACCCCCTCAAACAGTGTTTATATTTCTCTCTGATAATTACTTCAGGGATATTATCTTCGCAGGTGATTACCGGTTCTTTTCCTTGACGCAAGCGGTTCCATAAATAATATCCGCAATTGTCCAGTACAAAGTGGTCGGCAATAATCTGGGCCTGCTGCTCCATGGGATATTCGCTTAACAGCCTGCCATCCAGGGTATATCGGTAATTTACCAGCCAACTGCCCAGCCCCCGGGCAATAACATTCATTCCATGGCCGCGTTGCCAGACATGACTCATCTCATGAATAAAAAGGTGCTGGAAATCGTCTACCGATTGGGAAAAATCTTTATGGTATAACGGTAGCCGAAAATAGATCTCTCCATTCGGAGACATTGCCGTATGGTTATCCTGAAGACCAAAAGGCAGATAGCTGTCGCAGTGGATCCAAACTTTGTTATAGGGAATTGTGGACATGAAGACGGATTTTGCCAGTTTGATTTCTCCTGGCGTCATTAACCGTAACGTCCCTTCCTCTTTATTCTCTTTTTTTTCGTCCTTTTTTGTATCATGGATAGTCATCATTCACCTGCCTGCTGCAATTCAATGACAATCCCCTCATCCTCATCCCAGCCGAGAGTAAGATGCTGCGGCTTCTGCCCCGCCGCCATGTGCGTCAGCAGCTGCTGGCCCAGCACCGGCAAAATCTGCTGGTTCAGCAGGCTGTCGATGTTGCGCGCCCCGGTGTCCGGCAGCAGGCAGGCACCGGTCAGCGCGTCCAGCAGGCCGTCGGCAATGACGGTTTTCATGCCGTAGTGGCGCGCCAGGCGTTTGCTCACCTGGTTCAGCTTCATCCCGACGATGGTGCGCATGGCGGCCTGTGTCAGCGGGCGGTAAATTACCGTCTGGAAGCGCGCCAGTAGCGCGGGCTGGAAGTGGTCACGCAGGATGGGGCGCAGCAGCTCGTGCAGGTCCCCATCGCTGGCCTCCGGCTGTTCCTCCAGCATCTGCATCAGAGGGTCGCTGCCGAGGTTCGAGGTCATCAGGATGACCGTGTTGCGGAAGTCAATTTCGCGCCCCTCGCCGTCGCGCATAAAGCCCCGGTCAAATACCTGGTAGAACAGGTTCATCACGTCCCGGTGCGCTTTCTCGACTTCATCGAGCAGCACCACGCTGTACGGGCGCCTGCGCACCGCTTCGGTGAGAATGCCGCCCTGGCCGTAGCCCACGTAGCCCGGCGGGGAGCCCTTGAGCTGGCTGACGGTGTGCGACTCCTGGTACTCGGAGAGGTTGATGGTAATCAACGATTTCTCACCGCCGAACAGCTCGTCGGCCAGCGCCTGTGCGGTCTCGGTTTTTCCCGTGCCGCTCGGCCCGACCAGCAGGAACACGCCCTGCGGGCCGTTCTCCGGCGCAAGGCCAGTTTTAGCGGCGCGCAGGCGCTGAGCAATGGCGTTCAGCGCCGCGTCCTGGCCCACCACGCGCCTGGCCAGGTTATCCTCCAGGCTCAGCAGTTCTGTCTGCTCGTTCTTCATTAATGAGGAGAGCGGCACGCCGGTCCAGTCGGCAATCACCGTTGCCACGGTGCGGGCGTCCACGTCCAGGCCCAGCAGCGGGCTACCGTTCTGCACGCCACTAAGCTTCTGCAGCAGGTCTGCGATTTCAGCGTGGCGGGAGATGTCCTGACGGCAGGCCAGCAACTGCTCCGTGAGCCTCAGTTCCTCTCCGTACTGGGTTTCCAGCGCATCGAGCTCGAGGATGATGCCTATCTCTTCCTGTTCAATCGTCACCAGACGTTCGCCGTGGCTGTTATTCCCGACCGCAATATCTTCCAGCAGCGCCTGCTTTTCCATTCCCAGCGCGGTCAGCTGCGCTTTCAGGCGGGTTAGCGGCTCCGGCACGGTCTCGAGGCTCATGCGAATCCGCGCCGAGGCGGTATCCAGTAAATCTACCGCCTTGTCCGGCAGTTGGCGGCCCGTAAGGTGACGGCGGGAAAGCGTGACGGCGGCGCGGACCGCTTCGTCGGTTATGTGCACGCCGTGATGTTCAGCGTAGCGGGATTTCAGACCTCGCAGCATCAGGCAGGCGGTGTCGTCGTCTGGCTCATCGACTTTGACCATCTGGAAACGGCGCTCCAGCGCGGCGTCGCGCTCGAAATACTGTTTGTACTCGCTCCAGGTAGTGGCGGCGATGGTTCTGAGCTCCCCGCGCGCCAGAGCCGGTTTCAGCAGGTTGGCCGCGTCCGCGCCGCCCGTCTGGTTGACCGCCCCGATGATGGTGTGGGCCTCGTCAATGAAAAGGAGAGCAGGCAGCGGTGACTGCTGCACCGCTTCAATGATGTTTTTCAGGCGCTGCTCGAACTCCCCCTTCACGCCTGCGCCCGCCTGCAGCAGGCCGAGGTCGAGGGTGCGCACGGCGACGGATTTCAGGCTCTCCGGAACGTTGCCTTCGGCAATGCGCAGCGCCAGCCCCTCCACCAGGGCGGTCTTGCCGACACCCGGCTCGCCGACCAGAATTGGGTTGTTCTTGCGGCGCCTTGAGAGAATGTCCACCATCTGACGGATTTCATTGTCGCGGCCGAACACCGGGTCGATTTTGCCTTCGCGGGCGCGGGCAGTGACGTCGAGGGTGAATTTTTCCAGCACGTTCTGCAGGGCCGGGCTGAGCTCCCCTTCATTTATATCCGCAATCAGCGGGCGGCCAACAAACTCCACGTCACCGCCGCTGCTCAGGGAAGCCTCTTGCTGCACCTCTTCCCGCTCGTCGGACTGCGTATCCAGCAGCCCACGCAGGCGCTCAAGCTGGCTCTGCCCGGTTGTGGTCAGCGGCCACAGGCCGTCGCAGCGCAGGAGCGAAGGCTTTTCCAACACCGCCATCAGCAGGTGCTGGCTGCGGATGTGCGTCTCCCCCGCCAGCGAGGCGTGCAGCCACGCGTTCTGCATCAGGGTCTGCAAACCGTCCGAGAGCTGCGGACGGCTGCGCACCGAACGCGGAAGTGTCTCCAGGAATGCCAGCAGGTCCTGCCATATCGCCTCCATGTTCCACTCGTAGCGGCGGGCAATCACCATGATGTCGCCCTCGCCCTGCTCCAGCAGCTTCAGCAGCCAGTGCTCGGGGAGGATTTCAGCGTGCGCCCGGGTCTGACACAGGGAGGCAGCCCCTTCCATCGCACGGGCGCAGTAAGGGTTTAGACGACGTAGCAGGATGGCTGGATTTTCCATGAGATTCTCTCTTTGTCAGTTCCGGGCACGCTACCGCCCCTCGCTGTTGACTTACCAAAGCGCATCAGGTCAGGCAGGCAGATTGTGTGTTCTTTGCTGAGCGTCCGTTATGGCAGGCGCTCAGCAAAAAAAAGCAGACGGAAAACCGTCTGCCAGGGTAATTACGCAGTAGTACGCTCGTTCCACGAGTCAGAATGAATGATGTTGCCGTCTTTATAGGTCCAGGTGATTTTTTCGTAGCGCAGCTCAATCTGTTCCAGATGGTTGTGCTTCTCGAAGGAGGGATCTTTGACGTCGTGCATCAGCGGGTTCACTTTCACCACCTTCACGTTTTCCAGTCTGGTGTTGAAGTACTCCACTTCCTGGCCCGCGTCGTTGATTTTGTACCACTTGAATTCAGCCGATTTCAGGGTCTGACCTGTGGTCACCGCCTTGTACAGGTACGGGCTGGAGGAGTCGATTTCCTTGGTGAACAGGAAGGGCGTGTGGATACGCGTGCCGGTCAGCTTGCCGGTGTTGTTGTCGGTCGGGATGTACAGGTTATGCTCCTGCGCCACCACTTCGATGCTGCCCTCACGGTCTTTTACATCCACGGAACCTTTGATGTCCGCGCCGCCGTCGTCCTTGAGCCACAGATAAACAGGAATTGCCATGTTATTTCTCCATTTCATTTTTTAATGCGCCATCATCCTGCGATGGCGCACGGGTGTTGCCCGGCATCTGGCAGGCGTTCGCCTGCGGAACCAGACTGATTTCGACACGGCGGTTCAGCGTCCGGCCTTCCGGCGTGTCATTGGTTGCGACAGGCCATCTTTCGCCATAGCCCTGCACCGCAAAACAGCTCTCCGGCACGTCGCCGGTGTCGCGCATCCAGTCGCGCACCGATTCCGCGCGTTTAAGGGAAAGCAGCTGGTTGGACTTGTCATCACCGGTGCTGTCGGTATGGCCCGCCACAACAATCAGCCAGCCGGGCTTCGCCTTAATGCCCACCAGCGAGTTAACCAGCAGCTTCGTGGAACCCGGCTTCAGCGCCCACCTGCCGGTGTCGAACAGCGACATGCTGTCGAGGCGGATCGTCTGCGGTCCCTGCACGATCTGCTTGATGATCGGACGAGGCGGAGGTGGCGGTGTCCAGTCGTTTATGGCTGCCTCCACTGGTGGGATCAGACGCATCCCCTGATACAGCCCCAGACCGTAGCGCAGCGGCTCGCCGCGACGCAGCCAGTCATCAAGCAGGCGGCTGTCGGCGCGAAGACGCTGCTGAGCCTGCAGTTTTGGCTCAGGGGGCGTACCGCTGAGGCGGTAATAGACGGCAAGGTGATCGCCAACGCTGCGAACCAGCCGCTGGTTGTTAATAAAGGAAGCCAGCATCGCCAGCACGAGGAACAGAAAACAGACGCCCCCACCCAGACGTATATCCTTCATCCTGCGACTGACACCCTGGCGGCGCGGCAGGTACGGAAGAAGGACATCCGGGAGAGAGAGCATTTCCGACACGGGCGCACTGTCCGGGGCGAGCGTGGTGATCTCCCCTATTTGCTGCTGCCAGAGATTATCCGCAACGGCAGAGACCGGCGTCAGACTGATACCGCAGGCGCAGAGTGTCAGGGCCGGAAGTTCGGCCTGTCGGGTACTCAGCGGCGGGGTAATATGACGATCTGTCAGCGCCAGTACGCTGTTCAGCCAGAGCGTGTGGTAGAGCCGGAAAGCGTGACCGGCGTCCTCACGCTGCCAGTCCTCAACCGGAAGTGGAACATGGCTGCTCTGACGCACCCGCACACCCGGCAGGTCCGGCGTCACGGTAAACCAGCGCTCCTCTTGCGGGCATTCGCCGTCCGGCGGCGTTACCCAGACTGTGCTCCAGACCGGCGGCAGGCCATTCAGCCACGCGCGGCACAGCGCAATGCTTCGCCGCCATCCGCGCAGGGACTGCGCCAGCCCCTCTTCTGAATGATGCTGCTCCGGCACGACCGCCAACAGTACCGAAACCTGGGGTATCAGGTCAGGACGGGCGTTCGCCAGATGCTGGGCCAGCAACGGCAGTTGCTCAGCATTCTCTACCCGCAGATACCAGCCCTGGCGCGTTTCCCGATGCGCCAGACCCTGCGAAAACAGCGATGCGGTATCGCCACAGACGAATACCACTGCCCCCTGAAATCCCTCCGGCGGCAGACTGCTCTCTTCGCGCTGCTCACGGGCCGCAGATACACGGCGAAACCGTCGCCACTGCCGCCACAGCACCGCGCCGCCCGTCAGTAAAATACACAGGCAGAGGGCAAACCGACTCCCGCCGGAAAGCGGCCAGAAACCCAGGACCAGCCACAGCGCCAGTACAGTGGCGAGCATCGTCAGTACTACCCGGGATAATTCACGCATCCCTTATCCCTGCCCTGCAATTTGTGACACCATCTGCGCCAGTACTGAGGAAAAGGTGAACCACAGCGCCACCAGCACCACAAAACCTGCCGCCCAGCCCAGCCAGTACAGCCTGCGTCCACTGCGCAGCCCTGGTGCCTTGACCACCACAGGCGAATCCTGCGTCAGGGTAAAGGGCGGTACATGCTCGCTGAGCGCACGGATGACGTCCTCGCGCCGCTCGTCATTTTGCGCACGGTATTCGCCGACAAAACCGAGCTGTAACGTCCGGTACAGGCAGGTCAGTACCGCAACATCCGGCGCGGGTTCCCGCAGGATGAAGCGGATGCGCTCCCACAGCTCTTCACCCGCGTTCAGGGTGCTAAAAAACCGGGCCTGCAACGGATCTTGACGCCACCTGCGGTAGCCATCATCCTGCCTGTCACGGTTGAGCACGCTCTCATCCAGCAGGGCGCAGTAGGCATATAACATCCGGTCACAGCTCAGCTCGCTGAAGCCCGCCTGGGTCAGAGACTCGCGGGCGTCCTTCACCCACCGGCAGGCGCGGCGATAAAGCGCCTCGCCGTCCTGGATCTCATGGCCACTTCGCAACTGGCTGACCATCAGCCAGCCTGGATAAAACGTTTGGTTAATCAGATCTATATCCGGGGTATTCATGAGCGCAGCACCGCAAAGAGTTCAAGTTTCACGTCACCCAGCGATTGCGGCGTGTAGAAGGTGCAGTTTCCTGCTTCCAGCATGGCGCGGGCCGCATCGGTGGACAGGTCAAGCGCAAAGTACTGGTTCTCCAGACGCAGCGGGATAGCCGCAGGGACATGGCTCAGCGGTTTAATGACCATGCCGCTCAGGGCGATATTGACCACCTCAGACACATCGTCATGGCTACCTGCTTTACACAGCTGCGGGAAGCGGGTCTGCAGTTCGTGGTTTGGCATGGAAGAACGCACGGAGAGATAGAAATCCGCGCCTTCGCGCAGCCGCGCATCGTGCAGTTTTCCGCGCCAGATTTCCTGGTCCTCTCCCTGTTCCAGCGCAATGGCGATAACCCGCGACGGCAGGCTGGCCTCCAGAAGATGGTCCAGAAGGGTAAACAGCGGCGGAAACACTCGCTCCGGCGTGTCGTGCTGGTAAGGAGGTATATCGTCGGCGTTGTGCTCGAGAGAAAACGTCAACAGGCTGCCGGCAAGCCGTGCCAGTTCACGATACAGCAGTTCAGGGTGGCGTGTCGGCGTCTGGTGCAGCTCTGTCAGCACGGGCTCGGCGCTGTTCAGGGCATTAAGCAGCCAGAACAGGGAAACGTCCGCCACGGCGAAATCCGCCATCCGCTCATTGCTTTCACGTCGCATCGACATCAGACGCTTACGTCTTGCTGACAGGCGGTGCAGGAGATCCCTGAGTTCACCCGTCAGTACGGGGCTGGCCTCCAGCGACAGTAGCGGTGGGATAAATTCGGCATCCCGGACCCACTGCCCCTGCGTATTGCGGGTAAGCCTCGCCACCGGGCAGGTCAGATACGCGCTGTTTTCCTGAGTGGACAGCCGCAGCGTCAGCGCATGACGCAGTACCGCCAGATCGCTACGTTCATGACCGGCAAGCTCCTGAACCGTCACCCGCTCAGACATCCAGCGACGAGGACGGGCGCTGTCGCGCCCGTCATCCAGATTACCGCCGTTCGCGCTGAGCAGTGGCAGGCACAGCAGCACCTCCACACTCTCTTGCCCCACTGCGGACACATCACATACCGGCGGCAGGTTATCCGCCAGATCCGTGTCCACCAGCGTTCCGTCGGCAAAACGTACCGCCAGACGCGTGGCATTGAGGCGGGAGAGCGACAGTGCGCTGTCGTCAAACTCAGCGCACAGCACACCCCAGGGATGCGCCAGCGCCATTCGCGCGACATTATCAGCAACGTGCGCATCCCAGCGGGCCTGCTGCTGGAACTGTTGCGGGGCCAGAAACGCCCCGTCACTCCATAACGGACGATAAATTTTCATCCCTGCTACCGCCTTACGCTTTCGCTTTCGGCATCTGGCTGACCAGAGACAGGTTCACGTCCATCCCTTCCACCTGGAAGTGCGGCACCGCGTACAGACGCACGCGGAAGAAGCCCGGGTTGTCCTCGATGTCTTCCACCACCACCTTCGCATCACGCAGCGGGTGTGACGCCTGCAGCTCGTCGCCCGGATCGGTCATTTCGGTCACCAGACCCCGCACCCAGGTGTTCAGCTCCAGCTCAAGCAGGCGGCGATCCTTGGTGGTGCCGATGTTTTCACGCTGGATCAGCTTCAGGTAGTGGGCAATGCGCGACAGCAGGAAGATGTACGGCAGACGCGCGTTGATGCGGCTGTTGGCGGTCGCATCGGCGGTGTCGTACAGCGCCGGTTTCTGGGCAGAGTTCGCCGAGAAGAAGCAGGCGTAATCGCGGTTCTTATAGTAAGACAGCGGGATAAAGCCGAGATTGGCGAATTCGAACTCGCGGGTTTCCGGGATCATCACCTCTGACGGGATTTTCACCTGATTGCCGGTGCCCAGATCATACAGGTGGATAGGCAGATCTTTCACCGCCCCGCCCGCCTGCGGGCCACGGATCTGCACGCACCAGCCGTTGTTGATGAAACTCTTCACCATATTGGAGGCGAAGGAGAACGCCGCGCTGGTCCAGAGGTATTTCTCGTGATCCGGGCCTTTCACCTGCTCAACGTAGTTGAAGCTACGCGCCGGCACGGTGTCCGGACCGTACGGCAGGCGGCCCAACACGCGCGGCATTACCAGCCCGATGTAGCGGGAGTCGTCGGTGTCACGGAAGGATTTCCACTTGATGTATTCGGCGCGGTCGAAGTAGTTAGCGATATCCTTAATCGCGGCCACCTCTTCCATGGAGTCTTTCAGGAAGAATGTCGGGCCAACGGAGCCGATAAACGGCATATGTGCCGCGGCGGAGACGTTGGAGATGTTGCGCAGCAGCGCGATGTCCTGCGGGCTGGCGTCAAACTCGTAAGAGGAGATCACCGAACCGATCGGCTCACCGCCCGGGGTATCATATTCGGCGGTGTAGGTGTGCCAGTAGAGGCCGCTCTGGATCAGTTCCGGCGCGTCCTCGAAGTCCTGACGCAGATCGTCTTTGGACACATCCAGAATTTCGGTTTTTACGTTCTGACGATAGTCAGTATTGTCGACCAGTTGTTTCAGGCCACGCCACAGGGATTCGACTTTCTGGAATTCAGGATGGTGCATTACCGCATCAAGCTGGCGGCTAATCTGGTAATCCAGTTCGGCGATATGGTGGTCGATCAGGGTCTTGTCGAGCTTTTCCACCTGCTGCCCGGATTTACGGATACAGTCCATAAAGACCTGCATCGCCGCCGTCAAACGCTCGCCCGCAGGCGCATCGGCAAGGGCAGCAACATCCATAAAGGCGTTGATATCGCCAAGATGGGAAGCCGGCGTCAGATTAATTTTTTCGAACAGGGAGGCGTAAACGCTCTCTTTTTCCAGCACCGTAGTATGACCCGGCGCCGCAGCAGTTTCAGTATTGACAGTCATCAGCATGTTCCTGATTAATCCATTAAAAGAGAGGCCCAACGATTATTTCGGGGCCAGCGCACTCATTTCGTCGCGTAATTCCTGAGACAGAGCCGGATCTTTGAGAATTTTCTCGAGCTCTTTTCTGAAAGTGGCGTTATCAAGGAGATTGGATTTAAGGTCGCGTAATAAATTACGCATTGCCAGCATGGCGCGGAGTTGAGGTATTTGACGAGCAACCTGTTCTGGCTCGAAATCTTTGACATCGGAAAAACTCAGCTTTACATTTTCTGCGAAGTCACTGTTTGACAGCGTATTCTTAACGCTCAGGTTCACCTCTGGATTAAATTCTGAAAGTACGCTGTTGAAGTTGTTTTTATTGACGTTGATTTTCTCTCGTTCAGACAATGGCCGGGATTCTTTGCCATTACTGAAATCACCCATGGTGAGGAGTTTAAGCGGCAGTTCGATTTTCTTCTGCGCCCCCCCTGTATGCAGGCTCAATTTTAAATTTATTCGTGCTTTTGGCACTTCATTCTGGAACGTGTCAGCCATAGCATTCCCTTTCCTTGCAAAATGTTTATTGAGTGGATGGGCACTTTATTGCAAAAGCGATAATAGTGTAAACCACTAATAAATATCAAGATTTTAGATCTTTGAGCCACCATAAGAAATTACTTAAGAATTTTCTTCTTCATTGAGAATATGATGAACATTACGCATGCCTGACAGATAAGAGAAATCAGCTGCTTTGTTTGAAAAGGCTAGACATATAGGCTTGTAATATAAAAATCATTACTTTTATATCGAAATTATCATTATTTATTGATTTAGATCACTCCATTCAACAACGTATCTTTATTACTGCTTTTATGGCGATTATTTCATTAAGAATATTCTTCGGTCTGTTCTTGCAGGCCTGCGCTGAGATTGACTCCATTATCAGACAAAAAATATCGCCAGCATTTTTTGTTTAAGAATTTCAGAGAGAATTGCGGGCTTCTTCATTCTGATTATGCAGCGCCGGAGACGAACCGCAGACTATTCTTTTCATTCGATACTGAAGGCAAAATCAACAGCAGAAATAAGAGATAGCGTTGACACCACCTACAAAGTATCTCGTCAGGTAAATGTCCAGGCATGTCGCTATTATCTGAACAGAATATGTTGGTAGCCCTAACCGATTGACAGAATGGGGGGCGGTGGACGGATTCACCCGGACGCACCATTCTGCTGAATCTCAGTGCCTCTCTATTTAATCCCCCCTTTCGACGAAAAGAAAACGGGCCCGAAAGCCCGTTGGTCGTGATGATTAGCTCAGTGCTTTTTCCTTTGCCCTTGTCGCCTGCTCCAGGTAACGTTGGTATCTTTCCCGAAACCAGACCTTTTGTTCGTCATTCATATTGCCAGTGACAGCACCAATATCAACGGGTCGTCCCATCGCCTGCATCCGGGCAAAACTGCGCGCCAGAAAGTCAAAATTGGTGACGGAATACGGATTGTGTTCGTTCATAGCATCTCCCTCCTGATTGTTGTTTATCGCAAGGTCATATGCTTTCTGAAGTCAGTATTCGCCTGTGGCAGAACATTTTTTACGCACTTCGTGCCTCGTTTACCCGCCAGACCTGCCGGGTTTCACATTTTTCGTCCACACTTGATCTACAGGACTTTTTTCGGCATGGCGTTGAGATAAGGATGCATAAAAAAATGAAAAAAATAGCGATTGTCGGCTCGGGTCCCACAGGGATTTACACGTTCTTTTCGTTGCTTGAGGCGAAAGAAGCGTTATCGATTACGGTTTATGAACAGGGTGATAAAGCCGGTATCGGCATGCCGTACAGCCATGACGATAACTCCAGGATGATGCTGGCCAACATCGCCAGTATCGAAATCCCTCCTCTCTTTATGACTTACCTCGACTGGCTACGTCTGCAAACTGTTGAACATTTGGCCCGTTATGACGTTGCACGAGACTCCCTGCACGATCGCCAGTTTCTGCCCCGCTTGCTGCTGGGCGAATACCTGCGCGATCGCTTTCTCGCCAGCGTGGAGCAGGCGAAAAAACAAGGCTTCGACGTTGAGATAAAAGAGTCTTGTCAGGTTACTGATCTGCAAGCAACACAAGACGGGGTCATGCTGTGGGAAGATTCGGCACCCGAGCCGCGTAGTTATGATTTTGTTGCGATTGCTACCGGGCATGTCTGGCCGGATGAAGAGGAATCTAGCCGCACGTATTTCCCAAGCCCCTGGTCCGGCCTGATGGAAGCAACGGTTCCGGCCTGTCGGGTGGGCATTATGGGCACCTCATTGAGTGGTCTCGATGCGGCCATGGCGGTGGTTATCCAGCACGGAACGTTTTTCGAATCTGATGAACAGCCGTGCAGCTTTGAGCTCGATGATGGCCACGAAGAGTTGAAGGTAGCGTTAATGTCGCGCACCGGAGTGTTTCCCGAAGCGGACTTTTACTGTCCGCTGCCCTACGAGCCCCTTGAGGTGGTCACAGACGCCGCGCTAAAGGCTGAAATCGAACAGGGCCCGGAGGGGTTACTCGACCGGGTCTTTGCCCTGATGGTAAAGGAGATTAGCCTTGCCGATCCGGCCTGGAGTGACCATATCGCGCTGGCGACCCATGATGCAGATAGCTTCTCAAAAGCCTGGTTCGCTGAACGTCGTGAGCATGACCCTTTTAAATGGGCCGAAGAGAATCTGCGTGAAGTCGAGGAGAACAAACGTAACAAGCATACCGTCCCCTGGCGATACGCTATTTTGCGTATGCATGAGCCGGTTCAGGAGATCGTGCCTCACCTGAACGATGACGACAGAAAACGGTTTAAATCCGGCCTGGCCCGGGTCTTTATCGATAACTATGCGGCTATCCCCTCGCAGTCGATTCGCCGCCTGCTTGCACTGCGTGAGGCTGGGATCATCAACATTATCGCACTGGGCACCGACTACCGTCTGGATATTCAGGAAGACCGAACCATCATCACCACTGACGAGCGGCGCTATGAATTTGATGTCTATATTGACGCACGCGGTCAGCGGGCGCTAAAAACCAAAGATCTGCCGTTCCCACGCCTGCGCGAACAGCTTCAGGCCGTCGGGGACGACATTCCGGACGTGACCGAGAATTACACTCTGCACGATCCTGTCGAAGCACGGGGCCGCATCGCCTTTGGTGCCCTGCCATGGCTGATGCAGGACCGACCCTTTGTGCAGGGTCTGACCGAAAGTGCTGACATTGGTGCCGCCATGGCGAGGGCCATTCTCTCTCCGTCGCAACGGATACGCCGACGCTTAGACTAGCGTCGGCGTGACACAGCGGGAGCGCTATGAGCGACGTTTTTCAGCAACGCTGCTGGCGTAGATAAAGCACAGGGCTATGCCCAGGCAGATCACGGCGCCAAAGCGGTTGAAGGAAAAAGGGATGGCCGCATTGCCCAGCCAGCCAAAATTGTCGATAAGCAGGCTCATGGCCAGTTGCCCAAAAATGACCGCCACCGTGGCTACGGCGGTGCCGATGCGCTGCACCGCTATCACCATAATAATGATGTAAGGGACGCCAAACAGGGCGCCGACCAGTTGCCATTTCGGAACATCCAGCAGCGTGACCGGATGAGCGGGTTCAAAGAAGAGGATAAGCATCGCTGTCACCAACGCGCCCACTGAAAAGGTCAGAAATGCGCTTTTAAAGACCCCCACTTTACTACCAAGCTGCCCGTTAATCGCAGCCTGAATACTCAACATCGCCCCGCCAATCACGGCGAGCATAACCATTACTATCGTCATATCTTACCCCTGCGCGACGAAAATGAGCGCGGCAATAATAAACACCAGCGCAAGAAGCCGTTTACGGTCAATTTTACGGTGCGGCGTACCAAACAGGCCGTAATGGTCGATCACCAGGCTTTTGAACACCTGCCCGGCCAGAATACCTATCATCGTTAACGCAATGCCGATCATCGGGGTGGTAACCGTCAGGATAATGACGTAAACCGGCCCAAGAATGCCGCCCAGTAGCTGCCAACCAGGTTGCGAAAAATACGAAGGCGCATTACGCGGACTAAAAAAGAGCATCAGCAAAAACGTTAATGCCGCGCCTACGCCAAATATGCTCAACGTTGCCCATAAATCGCCCACCTCTTGTCCCAGCGGCCCCAGCAGACCGGCCTCTACGGACAGTCCCATCCCTCCGGCAATGACTAACCCGATCAATAAAAATTGCATAGTAGTGACTCTTTTGTTGTTCAGGTCCGGAAGGGTACGCGTTTGTATTCATGAGAAAAATGCTACAATTGGATAAACACCTTTGCAGGATCTGCATCAATGACCGATTCGGGTAGTATCACCCTGCGTACCTTGCTTATTTTTATAGAAGTCTATGAAACGCATAATTTTTCCGTGGTGGCACGTCAGCAGGGGATCTCGGCTTCACAGGTGTCGCGGGTAATCCATCAGCTCGAAGATGCGCTCGGTCAGCAGCTCTTTTATCGCAACACGCGATCAATCATCCCCACCGAAAATGGTCATCTGTTTATCCGCTATGCCCGAGAGATGACTCGTAGCCTCGACGAGGCGCGTCGGGAGCTAGCCGCCAGAACCCATCAGCCCACCGGTCTGGTGCGTATTAACGCTCCGGTGTTTTTCGGCCAGCGGCACGTTGCCCCTGCCCTGCCGGGCCTGAGCGAGCGCTATCCGGGACTGGATATCGAGCTCATTCTGACCGACGACTATATCGATCCGCATAAAGACGCTGCTGATGTGATCTTTCGCATCGGCGCTCTGACCAACTCGTCGTTTCACGCCCGTACCTTCGGACGCCAGGTGTATCATCTGGCCGCCGCCCCCGGATATCTCCGCCGCTCTGGCACGCCGGCGAGCCCTGACGACCTTTCATCTCACCGTTGTCTGGTGTACCGGGGTTCTTCGGGTCCTAACCGCTGGTTTTTTCGCGCGATGGGCGCTGACTGGACACACTACCCTGTGTCGCCCTTGATGACCTCTAACAATGCGGAGGCTTTGCTCATCGCCGCGCTGGGGGGGATGGGATTGGTGCTGTTTCCGGACTGGCTGATTGGCGATAAGCTGCAAAGCGGGGAACTTGTTGCGCTACTGCCCGAACTTGAGGCGACCATCAATACCGAGCCGCAACTGATTTCGGCACTTTATCCCGATGCGCGTCATCCTTCTCTGAATGTCAGGGCGGTCATTGATTATTATCTGGAGGCGTTTGGCTCGCCTCTCTACTGGCAGAGGGGATAAAAAAACGCGGCCTGAGCCGCGTTTAGATTATTCGCAGTAAACGTCCGGATTATCCGAAAGCGAAACGAACGATTTGCTGTTTTTATCCAGCGCATGAATCACACCGCTTTCAATATCGTAGACCCAGCCATGCAGGCGCAGCGCGTTGTTACGCAGGCCGACCGCGACAGACGGATGGGTTTTAATGTTATTAAGCTGCGCAATGACGTTTTCCTGCACCATCGCGTTCACTTTATCTGTCTCGTTTTCCCAGCTTTTCTTATCCACTACCGCTTTCGCCGCGTCTGAGTAACGTAACCAGTGGGCGACAGCCGGCATCGGCTCCAGATCCTGGTTGGCGGCGATGGCTTTCATCGCGCCACAGTTGGAGTGGCCGCAAATCACGATATCGGTCACGCCCAACGCAACCACCGCATATTCGATGGTTGCTGACACGCCGCCCGGCTCTGGGCCGAATGACGGAACGATGTTGCCCGCGTTACGAATCACAAAGAGCTGTCCCGGTTCCTGCTGGGTGACCAGTTCCGGTACCAGGCGGCTGTCGGAGCAGGAGATAAAAAGCGCTTTGGGGTTCTGGCTGGAAGCCAGGCTGCGGAACAGTTCTTTACGTTGTGGGAAAATTTCTTTCTGAAAGTTGAGGAAACCCTCAATGATATGTTGCATAGCACTGTCTCTTTTTCGGTTTTAATGACTGCATGACAAAGATCACAGTTTTAAAGTGTACCACCGGCAGGTAAAACCGGAAGGGGAATTAAGCGAGATGACACGTTTTGCAAGAAAATCCCCGGCCAGGCCGGGGAAGGAAAATCAGAACTGGTAATTGAGGCTCACCGAGAAGTGACGGGGATCGCCGTAGACGGCGGAGTCATCCAGGTATGAATAGTATTCACGATCAAACAGGTTGCTGACGTTCGCCTGCACCGCCAGCTGTCGGGTCAGCTGATAGCGAGCAAACAGATCCACCAGCGGATAGCTGCCCTGATGGAGGCGCTGCGTCTCGCCATCAGGCCCGGTCACGTCTTTGTAGACCCGGTTTTGCCAGTTCACGCCGCCGCCGACTGTCAATTCCGGCAGCATCGGAAGCTGGTAACGGGTAAAGAGCTTGAGCTGCGTTTGCGGCGCATAGCTGTTAAACCGGCCGCGCTTATCCCGCGCCACGTAACGCGTCGCGCTGAAGGTGAGCTGCAGATTATCGGTGACGGCACCGTTAACTTCCAGCTCAACCCCTTTGCTCACCGCGCCTTCCGTCTCCTGATAGGCCTGCTCGCTGGAGCCGTTAACAAACTGGCCGCTGATCGCCTCGGCGGCATGCTCCTGCTCAATGCGGAAAATGGCCAGATTGGTCGTCAGGCGGCCATCCGCCCAGTCGGCTTTCAAACCAGTTTCGTAGTTTTTGCCGGTCACCGGCGAGAGCCATGCGCCGCGGGGGTCGCGTTTTGTCTGCGGTGAGAAGATTGAGGTATAGCTGGCGTAGCCCGACAGACTATCGGTGATGTCATAAACCACGCCGCCATAAGGGGTGAGGTTATATTTACGCATCTCACCGCTGCTGCCGTTGGTGTTGTACTGGGTGTAACGCGCCCCCAGAATCAGCGACAGCGGATCGGTGATCGACAACCGTGCTGCGGTGTAGGCTGATTTCTGCCGGACAACATCATCCGCATTCTGATACCAGTCGCCCCAGGTCGGTTCTGCCACGCTGCCGTCCCAGTTATTGCTAAAAATGCCCATCTGCTCGCTGTCCAGCGGGCCATCGCGGCTTTCGGTCGCATTATGCTGGCGGCTATAGCTGGCTCCCGCCATCAGCTGATGCTGGCGTCCCAGCAGCTCGAAGGGGCCGCTGAGATACGCATCCCAGGCATCGAGCTTACGTTCGCCGCGATCTTTACTGCCCCAGCCGGTGGTGCCTTCGCCGGTGTTCACATCGGGGTTGCCCATCACATACAGCAAGGTATCGTTAAAGGTCTGCTCTCCGTGCGTCCCGTTAAGGCGGAAGGTCCAGCCATTATCCCAGGCGTGGGTGAGGGTCGCGAAGACCTTACGTGATTCAACCTCATAACCCGTCCAGTCGGCCGCCGTGTTGGTACTGCGGTTGTAATGGGTTCTGGTGCCATTGCTATAAAGACTCGGCAGGCCGCCCCAGGTTGGATTAGCGGTATTATTCTGCTGATAATCCCAGCCCAGCGACAACGTTGTACGTTCGGTCAGATCGGCATCCACCACGCCGTAGAGGAATTTCTTTCTTTTATGGTAGCGATCCAGCCAGCTATCTTGATCCTGATACCCCGTCACCACTCGCCCGCGCAGGCTGGCGTCGCTGTTAAGCGGTGTGGCGAGATCGGCGACGTAGCGCTGTGCATTCCAGCTGCCGTAGCTGGCGCTAATATTCGCTGCGGGGGTTTTCGAGGTGGCGGTTTTTCGCACCATGTTAATAGAGGCCCCCGGATCGCCAGCCCCGGTCATGAGCCCGGTCGCCCCGCGCACCACTTCGATGCGATCGTAAATGGCAGTATCTCCCGCTGCGTCGCCGTAATTCCACGCATCGCCCGTGGCGGTGGGGATGTCATCGTAAGAGAAGCTCGTGATCGCAAAGCCGCGCGAATAGTAATAACTACGCTCGCTGTCGATGGCCTGGGACGAAACGCCCGTGGCGTTGGTTAAGACGTCATCCACCGACTGGAGGTTTTGATCCGCCATCCGCTGGGTGGTTACCACGCTCACCGCCTGGGGGATGTCGCGCGGTGCCAGCACCATTTTCGTGCCCGCCCGCGTGGTTTTTACCGCATAGTCTTGCTGTGACTCAGCCGTACTTTCGCCGCTGCCATACACCACCATGTCTGCTTCGTCAGCGGCATATGCCGGCTGCACCAGCGCATGGATTGCCACCGCCAGCAGAGAAACGGTAAGCGGTTTAAGTGGGTTCGACGCGGCGAGTTTCCTGCCACGCTTTCTGCGTAGAAATGTCATCTTGTGCCCTGCCCTTTATCGTCTTTTACGCCAGCGTCTGATGCCCGTTGAGCGCCAATGCGAATAGTAATGAGAACTATTTGTTTTATTATGAGGAGGGCAATGTAAGGGATATGTCAGCAAATGTATAGCGCTCGTCAACAATCTCGCCATGCAGTGCATGTGTGAAACGTCGCGCGTAACCGCACAGATTGCGACGTGCAGTTTGCCTGTCACCTGCCTATACTGAGCCGATGATCAAACTGATAAAGCAGGTGATGTATGGAAATCGATCTCGATAATCTGGTCTTTAGCGGGCTGGATGAGGCAGAAGAGCGTAACGCAGAGCGTCTGGAAGATGCAGATAAGAAAGCTCAGGAAATTATCGCGGACAACGACTGCGGCGATGCCTGCAAGATCTAAACGAAATGCCCCGATACCTCGGGGCTTTTTATTACTTATCGAGGCCTTCAATGGCTTGCTGAGCGCAGGCTTCATCAAGATGGCCCCCCGGTGCGCCGCCGATACCGATGGCCCCAATCACCTCATCCCCCTCCTTCACCGGTAGCCCACCCGCCAGCAGTAAGAAGCCCGGAACATCACGCATGTTTTGCGCCCCGGTATTGTTTTGCGCCGCCTCCATCACCTTGCCCGAGGAATTTTTGGTGCTCAGGGCAGTCCAGGCTTTCATCTCACTGGCCTTAACCGTATGCGGACCCGCGTTATCCGTGCGCTGGACGGCTTTTACCACCCCTGCGCGATCGACCACGGTCACCGTGACCTGATAGTTTTTGGCCATGCAGGCCTGAATGGCCGCCGTCGCCAGGGCATTGGCCTGGGTCAATGAGAGGCTTTTCTGCGCGACAGACTGCGCCTGTGCCGATACGCTTACCAGACCCGCAATCAGGGCCGCTGCCATCATTCTCTTTTTCATCGCTCATTCTCTTGTGAGGGGAAACAGGCACAGAGTACGAAAGCGCGCGATGAAACGTTATTCGGTTGATTACGCAATCCACCTGGTAGTTATACGGATTGCAATTTGTCATATTCACGTATGGCCTGGACCAGGCTGGTGACGCCCAGCTTGGCGAAGACTGCCGCCCGGTGCGCCTCTACCGTACGCGGGGAGAGATGCAGCCGCTGCGCCACCTCTTTGTTACTATGCCCTTCCATCAGCGCTTTCAGCACCTCATGTTCGCGGGCGGTGAGCTGCTCAAATAAGATTCGCACGCGCCGGCTTTCCTGCCAGCGCGTCATGCGCGCGGTGCTCTCCTCCAGCGCGCGACCGAGGGTTTCGATAAGCTTATCGGCGTCCAGAGGTTTAGTGAAGAACTCAAACACCCCGTTATGAAATGCCCGGCGACAGGCGTCGATGGTCCCATGTCCGGTCATCAGGATCACCGGCAGCAGCGGCCAGGGCCACTGCCCCTCTTCCAGCCACGTCAATCCCCCTTTCCCCGGCATGCGCATATCCAGCAGCAGGCAGCCGGTCAAGGATGGGTCGCTGCCGTGCACGGCAATAAAGGCGGCAATGCTCTCGAAGGGAACGACCTGCCAGCCCATATCCGAGAGCAAAAAGGCTAACGATTCCCGGATGGCCGCATCGTCATCGATTAAATAGATGTGACTACCCATGTGTTGCCTCCTCCGGATGGGTGAATTGCAGCGCGATCCGGGCTCCGCCTTCGGGCGCATTATGCAGTGAAATCGTGCCGTTCATTCTCTCTACCAGCGACTCCGTCAGGGTCATCCCCAACCCGATGCCCCCCTGCCGGCCGCTATAAAACGGCATAAAGGCCTTCTCGAGGGCTTCGGGGGTAAAGCCGGGGCCACCGTCGGTTAATGTTACCAGGAGATGCTCAGCCCGACGCTGGCTGGCAATATGTACCCAGCCCGCCGGGCGCTCTTGCTGGGCCTGAATGGCGTTGCTGAGCAAGTTATGCAGCACCTGCTCCAGCCATAAACGGTCTGCTAGGATGCTGCGCCCATCAGGGGGAAAATCGTGGGTAATGCGAATATGTTTCGCGCTGCGCTCATGTTGCAGTAAATTGCCCACATGCTGCCAGCACTCGGCCAGATCGATCGCCTGTAAATCCACTTTCTCTTCGGCCACATGTTCACGAAAGCGGTTTAGCAAGGCGCTGATCCGCTGCGTTTGCACCAGGGCTGCGTCCAGTGCCTGCCCTGTGGCATCCAGATTCCCTTGTCGCACCTGTCGCTTTGCACCCTGTATCCAGGTCTGCGCGGCCGTCAACGGCTGGTTAATTTCGTGGACAATCCCGGCTGTGATCTCCCCCAGCGTATTCAGACGGGCATGCTGATAATACCAGGCGCGGCGTTCGGCATTCTGCCGCTGAAGACGCTGCCAGACGAACAGTCGACCGACCCCGGTCACCGCGCCGCAGAGCAGAATCAGCAGCATGAACGGCCCGGCAGAGACCTGAAACCAGGCCGGCTTTGCCTCGGCGCTCAGCAAGAACGGTTGAGTGTGCTGAGGAAACGGGCGCTGCCAGTGCCAGAAGGCCGTGGTGTCGGGTGCGGCAACAGGATCGGTGAGATTCAGGCGCAAGGCGGTAAAACGGTGGTGGGTATCCAGCATGGGTTGCAGGTCAATGCGCACCCGGATTTGTCGCCAGGGGTTATAGAGCCAGTATTGATTTCCGCCTGAGGGTTCAACGCGTGCGGCATCGAGGGGACGGTTAGCCGTTTTTTCCAGCGCCACAATTTGCGGAAATTTTTTGCGCAACGCCAGCAGATCTTCATCGCCGCTAAGCAACGGCAGAACCGATTCGTTTTGGGTGAGTACCGCACCGATGGCTGACCAGAGGGCGCTGAAATCCCGATCGCGATCCCAGTACTGACGGCGGATTTGCTCGGCGTAGAGTAGCGCGCTACAGAGCAGACTAAAGGAGAGCCAGAGCAGGAGGCTACGTCTAATAAAATTTTTGCTGTTCATCCGGTTAGCTGGCGTGGTGGGTAGACGCCAGAAACCTTAGCAGGTTGTCAGGTTACGGACAAAAGGTGCCGGGGATCCCGGTAACAGAACGCACACCTCGTTCCAGTAAGTTTCCCGCATGAGGCGGTTTTTAACGTTGCGTTTGCGCATGGAACCACTCCGGGTCGATAGTGGCGATGTCCACGCCATACAGGCTGGCGACAGGCAAAATCGACTCAATAATACGTTGCGCACTGTTCTCTGCACGCGTTTCGGGTGTGGCAAAAAACCGCCGTAACGTACTTATCCATTTTCGCATGGTCCTGTTCCTCGTCATTTCAGCCTGCCCTTAGTTAAGCAGCAGAAAGAGGACGAGGGAAATACCAAAACCGGCAGAGGTTTTGCGAAATTCGCACAAACCGGACGGGCAGCGCAAAGCGCCCGCGTGCGTGGTGGTTAGCCTGCCAGCGCTTTAATGACGCGCTCCATCGCTTCGGTGGTTAATTCACTTCGCTTCACGCGCTGGTTCGCCAGTGATGTTCTCACTACCCCGGCAATCACAATATGCTTCGGTTCCTGTCCCAGATCACGCATCTCAAGCACCACTTTTCCTACCACCCGGCACATCTCCTGATACAGCGCGTCGTCTTTGCTCACATTGCCCATCGCTTTCACTCCTTTGCCCGAAAAGGCCAGCTTAAAGCATTCATACCTCTTATACAAAAAAAGCCCGGCGAGTGGCTCACCAGGCTTTTTTAAAATAAATCAGGGGATTAGTTATTTACCGGGATCACCGCGCCTTTATATTTGGTGCGGATCCAGTCCTGAATCTCTTTCGAGTGCAGCACGTCCACCAGCGCCACGATATCTTTCTTCTTCTCATCGCCACGATGCACGGTGATGATGTTGGCATACGGGTTGTTCTCACCGCTCTCTACCGCGATGGGGTCGTGAACCGGATCCAGACCGGCATCAATCGCGTAGTTGGCGTTAATCACCACGGCGGCGCCTTCGTCGTTGTTATACATCTGCGGCAGCAGAGAGGCCTCCACGTTCGGCGTAAACTGCAGTTTTTTCGGGTTTTCCACGATATCGCTAATGCGGGCGGTTACTTTGTCGATACCCGGCTTCAGCTTAATCACGCCCTCTTTCTCGAAAATGGAGAGGATTCGGCCCTCTTCAGACACGGCGTCACGCATGATGATTTTGCCACCTTCCGGCAGATCCTTCAGCGATTTGTATTTTTTAGAGTAGATACCGATAGGCTCAATGTGGATAGCGCCTGCGCTGACAAAGTCATACTCTTTGTCACCGGCGTGGTCTTTCAGCACGCTGTTCAGATAAGGGATATGCTGGAAATAGTTGGCGTCAATATCACGCCCCGCCAGCGCGGTGTTCGGCAGAATATAGTCCTGGAAAGGTTTAATCACCAGGTCGATACCCTGCTTCGCCAGAATCGGCTTAGCCTGCTCCAGAATTTCCGCATGTGGGGTGTTAGACGCGCCCACGGTCAGGGTGTCGGCCCAGGAGGCAAAGCTCAGGGCGCTCAGGGTTGCGGCGGCGATCAGCGTCAGTGTTTTTTTCATGATGTTGGTTCCTGTGTGTTATTCGTGATTATCTTTTATCTAACAGTGAAGTAATGACATCGCCGCAGAACTGGATAATGAAAACGATGATTAAAATGGTCACCGTTGCCACCAGCGTGACGTCACCATGGTTGCGCTGGAATCCTTCCAGATAAGCCAGATTTCCTAAACCGCCAGCACCAATCACCCCTGCCATTGCGCTGTAGCTCACCAGGGCAATCAGCGTGACCGTCATGCCTGATACCAGCGCGGGTGATGACTCCGGCAATAAAACCCGAAAGATTAATGTGCTCAGTCGTGCGCCCATCGATCGCGTGGCTTCAATAACGCCTTTATCCACTTCGCGCAGGGCGATCTCCACCAGACGCGCATAGAAAGGGGCCGCCCCGACAATCAACGCCGGCAATGCGGCGTTGGCGCCAAGAATGGTGCCCACCACGGTTTTGGTGAAGGGGATCAGCAGCACGATCAGAATGATAAAAGGAATCGAGCGGAAGACGTTCACCACAATGGAGATCAGGCTATAGACCGTGCGGTTCTGGAACATACCGCCGCGGGCGGTTAAAAAGAGCGCCAGTCCCAGAATCAACCCCAGCGCAAATGTCGCCACGCCGGACAAGGCGGTCATGTACAGCGTCTCCTGGGTGGCGGCCCAGAGCTGGTCCCACTTCAGGTGTGGGAAGAGATTTTCAGCCATGTTTAACTACCTCGCCTTCAATATCGCTTTGCTGCAGGTCGGCGAGGATATTGTTAAGTTGTTCTTCCGTTGCAACGACGTGCAGCCAGAGCTGTCCGAAGACGCCGTGGGCGGTTTGTGTCATTTTGCCGTGCAGAATGTTAAAGGGCAGGCCATAGCGCAGGGTCAGCTCCCCTACGATGGGCTGATGGGTGCTGTGACCGGTGAAGGTCAGTTTGATTACCGTGCCTTCCAGCGCGTTTGTCAGTTCCGGATTGAAGGTCTCCTCTTCTGCATACTGGCTTACCTGACGCACAAATTGCTGCGTGATCGCCTTTTGCGGATGGGTAAAGACCTGCAGCACCTCGCCCTCCTCCACCACTTTGCCGTTTTCCATTACCGCCACGCGGTCGCAGATTTTGCGCACCACGTGCATTTCGTGGGTGATCAATACAATAGTCAGCTTAAAGCGACGATTGATGTCCAGCAGCAGATCGAGGATCTGATCGGTGGTTTGCGGGTCAAGCGCCGAGGTGGCCTCGTCGCAGAGCAGCACATCCGGATTATTGGCCAGCGCCCGGGCAATGCCTACGCGCTGTTTCTGCCCGCCGCTCAGTTGGGATGGATAAGCATTTTCACGCCCTTTTAAACCCACCAGTTCTACCAGCTCGGCGACGCGCGCAGCGATCCTGGCTTTGGATACGCCGGCAATTTGCATAGAGAAGGCGATGTTCTCACTCACCGTGCGCGACCAGAGCAGATTAAAGTGCTGAAACACCATGCTGATCTTCAGACGTGCCTGACGCAGGGCCTCGCCTTTCGCCGCGGAAATCTCCTGCCCGTTAATGGTCACCGTGCCTGTAGTCGGTTTTTCCAGTCCGTTTAGCAGGCGAATCAGCGTACTTTTACCGGCACCGCTGTAGCCAATGATGCCGTAAATTTGCCCCTGCTCAATCGCCAGGTTGACGTCGTCAACGGCGGTCAGCGAGACTTTTCCGTCATCAAAAATCTTCGAAATATTCCTGAGAACTATCATTCTTATACTTATCCGTTAGCATTTAGCGGTTTAGCAGTATGGATGTCCAAATGATAGTAATCAGCCGTGATTATCTTTGAAATGACCAAAAAGGAATTTCATATAATTTTGAGTTATAAACGGCAGTTTGACTGGGGAGAGCGGGATAGCTGCATTATGGAAAAGGTGAGCTATTTTCCGCAAATGCACCTCTGGTTCGCCTTTTACCCGGATTCAGGGGCCAGAAAGGGCGGCGTATCGCTGGAAAAGCAGCAAATCTGGCCAATTTGCGGTTAGGTTTTTCGTTGCCGCAACATCCGCCTGGGCAAGCTTAACGCGTTGATAACAATCCTTTGTGAATCTGCACATATAATTTTTGAAACGCTGTTTTCATTTTCCTTTTGCGCATACTTAGGCGTATAATGCGCGCCTAATCCCTGATGAATGGTTTCAGCGCTTGGAATACAAAAAACAACGCATCCAACTTTCCCTCTCCTCCTGGGCTGAAACACAGGCACACTTTCTTCTGCACGCTCAATTGATGTCACCTATCCTTACTGCGTGCCATAAAATCATTCGCAACACAGGTTTGACTCTGAGGCCCAGCGCCCCCGGAGCGAGATTTCCATATCCTTCTCAACTTAAAGACTAAGACTGTCATGAAAAAGACGAAAATTGTTTGCACCATCGGCCCGAAAACCGAATCTGAAGAGATGCTGACCAAAATGCTGGACGCCGGCATGAACGTTATGCGTCTGAACTTCTCTCACGGTGACTATGCTGAACACGGCCAGCGCATTCAGAACTTGCGCAACGTGATGAGCAAGACCGGTAAAAAAGCAGCAATCCTGCTGGATACCAAAGGTCCAGAAATTCGTACCATCAAACTGGAAGGCGGCAATGACGTTTCGCTGAAAGCGGGCCAGACCTTCACGTTCACTACAGACAAGTCCGTGGTCGGCAACAGCGAAATCGTTGCTGTGACTTACGAAGGCTTCACCAACGATCTCTCCGTGGGCAACACCGTGCTGGTGGATGACGGTCTGATCGGCATGGAAGTGACCGCTATCGAAGGTAAGAACGTTGTTTGTAAAGTGCTGAACAATGGCGACCTGGGTGAGAACAAAGGCGTGAACCTGCCGGGTGTCTCCATCGCGCTGCCTGCCCTGGCAGAAAAAGATAAGCAAGACCTGATCTTCGGTTGTGAGCAAGGCGTTGACTTCGTGGCGGCCTCTTTCATCCGTAAACGTTCTGACGTCGTTGAAATCCGTGAGCACCTGAAAGCGCACGGCGGCGAAAATATCCAGATCATCTCCAAAATTGAAAACCAGGAAGGTCTGAACAACTTCGATGAGATCCTCGAAGCGTCTGACGGCATCATGGTTGCTCGTGGCGACCTGGGCGTTGAGATTCCGGTTGAAGAGGTAATCTTCGCGCAGAAGATGATGATCGAGAAGTGTGTGCGTGCACGTAAAGTGGTTATCACCGCGACGCAGATGCTGGACTCCATGATCAAAAACCCACGCCCAACCCGCGCTGAAGCAGGCGACGTGGCTAACGCCATCCTCGACGGTACCGATGCCGTTATGCTCTCTGGCGAATCCGCAAAAGGTAAATATCCGCTGGAAGCGGTCTCCATCATGGCGACCATCTGTGAGCGTACCGACCGCGTGATGAAGAGCCGTCTGGACAACAACAACGACAGCCGTAAGCTGCGCATCACCGAAGCCGTCTGCCGCGGTGCGGTAGAGACCGCTGAGAAACTGGAGGCGCCGCTGATCGTTGTGGCAACCCAGGGCGGCAAATCTGCGAAAGCTGTACGTAAATACTTCCCGAACGCCACCATACTGGCGCTGACCACCAACGAAACCACAGCACGTCAGCTGGTGCTGAGCAAAGGCGTGGTTCCGCATCTGGTGAAAGAGATTGCTTCTACCGATGATTTCTATCGTCTGGGTAAAGAAGTGGCTCTGCAGCTGGTTGAGTGCGGTCTGGCACAGAAAGGCGACGTTGTGGTGATGGTTTCTGGCGCGCTGGTACCATCAGGCACCACCAATACCGCATCTGTTCACGTTCTGTAATAATTACTGTCCGAATTAATTAGTTTAAAAAGCGCTCTTCGGAGCGCTTTTTTTATTTGTGCCATCGACCATAGTCATTAAAAAATCAAATCGGGTTTTTCTATTTAATACGTACTTTTACTAAGATGAATCCGATTAAAATATTTTGTTTTAACAGCATTTTTTGGCTGATATAGCCGATTTCGATGCTTCTTTGAGCGAACGATCAAAAATAGGCGGATTCCCAACAAAAAAATATTCTCAACCTAAAAAACTTTGTGTAATACTTGTAACGCTACATGGAGATTAACTCAATCTAGAGG
>ERZ773187.50-NODE-50-length-111694-cov-16.904917_pt1 | contig 111694 bp, 118 predicted proteins | sample MGYA00511242_ERZ773187 | MGnify/ENA primary metagenome ERZ773187 (study PRJEB29015, sample SAMEA2737744) | human gut metagenome | biome: human gut; feature: human-associated habitat; material: faeces | place: China | collected 2012 ...
GGTCAGATGGTGATGGTCGAGGTCACTACAGCAAAGCGCGAAGGTAAGCCACTGGCCTCGATTGAGGACGATCTTAAAAGCCTGCAGCGCGCCAGCGGCACGCTGGCCAAATGCTTCGAAATTTCCTCCAAGGCATTGGGCATGGAGAAAGAAGAAGGCGGTGAAGAGGATATTCCGAACCTTGTCTTTGGCGAGCTAACCCCATCACAGGTGGCCCAGCTGCGCAAGGAAGATGATGAGCCCGAAGTGATTGATGACGATCTGTTGGAATCACTCGAAGAAGAAGCGCTGAGCGAAGCTGAGAGCGATTTTGACGCATCGGGCGAAGACGATGATGGAGATGCATAACCATGTCCATCCCGTCGTCTCTAAGTCTCGTACAGCTGCATTCCGGGCAGATGCAAGTCTTCCAGTCGCCACATCGTTTCAAAGTGGTGTGCGCCGGACGACGTTGGGGTAAATCGAGGCTGTCGATCTCAACCATCATTCGTGCTGCCGCTAAGGAGAGAAAACAACGAGTTTGGTACGTCGCGCCGACCTACCAAATGGCGCGCCAGATTCTTTGGGATGATCTGCAGGAAGTTCTGCCGCGTAAGTGGATTCGGAAGAAGAACGACACCACGATGACCATCGTGTTGAAAAACGGTTCGGAGATCGCGCTTAAAGGCGCAGATAAACCGGATACGCTTCGTGGTGTTGCGCTGCATTTCGTTGTGCTCGACGAGTTCCAGGATATGAAGCCAGACACCTGGTACAAGGTTCTCCGTCCGACATTGTCATCCACCCGCGGCGGCGCGTTGATCATCGGTACGCCGAAAGGGTTCTCCGAATTCCATAAACTATGGACTATCGGGCAGAACAAAGAGCTGCAACGCAAAGGTCAGTGGAAAAGCTGGCAGTTTGTAACCGCTGATTCACCATTCGTTCCGACGGCAGAAATCGAGGCAGCCAAGAACGATATGGACCCTAAGTCGTTCGCTCAGGAGTACCTCGCCAGCTTCGAAAACATGTCAGGGCGCGTGTATTACCCGTTCGATCGTAGCGTTCACGTTAAGCCGCTGCAGTTCAATCCTAAATTACCGGTGTGGGTAGGCCAGGACTTCAACATTGATCCAATGTCGTCGGTCATCCTGCAGCCACAACCGAATGGGGAGCTGTGGGCTGTGGATGAGCTTGTCTTGTTTTCGTCGAATACGGCAGAAGTGTGCGATGAGCTGGAGCGTCGCTTCTGGCGGTGGAAATCGCAGGTCACAATTTTCCCAGACCCGGCCGGCGCTTATCGTCAGCACGCTCGTGGGGAATCGGACATCGACATCTTCAAGGAGAAGGGCTTTCTGCGTGTTGATTATCCGAAAAAGCACCCACCGATTGCTGATCGTGTGAACTCAGTGAACCGCATGTTGATGAGCGCCTCTGGCGAAACTCGTTTGTATATCGACCCTAAGTGCAAACATCTCATCGATTCACTGGAGAAAGTTATCTACAAACCAGGCTCTCGCGATATGGATAAGAGCGGGGGGATTGAGCACAGCGCGGATGCCTTGGGCTACCCGGTTCATCGTAGGTATCCCGTAAAAAATCGTGTTATTCTTGGTGGCTCAAGATAAGTAAGTACTTACCTATCATGGAAGAGAAGCAAATGGAATTGACTGATAAGCAAATTAAGGATCTTGTGGCAAGACGCCACCCCGAATACATAAAGAAAAAAGAGCACTGGGATTTCCTCGCCAGCACATACGCTGGCGGGCGTGCCTGGTTCGATGACAACATTTTCCGATACTTCAAAGAAGGTGATCAGGAGTTCAAGGAGCGTCTGGAACGCGCCTACCGCTTCAATCACACCAGGGAAGTGGTGAACCTGATTAATAAATATCTCTTCAAAGAGGACATCCATCGAAATGTAGAAGAAGCGCCTGAGCCAATTCAGAAATTCTGGAAACGCGCGACACGACAGAATGTTTCCATCGATGGCTTTATGTCCGCGCTTGACCTCCAGTCCTCCATCTATGGCCGTGTCTGGGTGGTGGTCGATAGCACGATGGATAGTGACGCAGAATCCGTCGCTGACGAGAAGAAGAAGGATGTTCGCGCCTATGCCTACTGGATTTCTCCGCAGCAGATGTTGGATATGGCGTGGGACGATGACGGCAATTTGATCTGGGCGCTGATTGTCGAAGTGGCGCGCGATGATCAAGATCCTTTTACCTCATCTGGCCAGGAATATCAGCGTTATCGTCTATGGACACGTAACGAGTGGTATTTATTCCGGGAAGAGGTTAAGAAAGGCGCCGGGAATGCCGGTCGTCGGACCGCAAAAGTTGTGCTTGAAGATAAAGGCGAACACAAACTTGGCGTTGTACCTGTGTTTCCTGTTGATTGCATAGGGGAGAGCGAATCGCCGTATTTTAGCCCGTCGCTTATTGATGATATCGCCTACCTTGACCGTGCAGTAGCCAACTATCTGTCGAACCTTGACGCCATTATTCAGGATCAGACGTTCAGCCAGCTGGCCATTCCTGTTCAGTCGCTCCTGCCAGGCGATGAGAATCACGCAAAGGTAATGGAAATGGGGACAAAACGCGTCTTCACCTATGACTCGGAAAGTGGCAACCAGCCTTTCTATTTGTCGCCAGACCCTAAGCAAGCTCAGATGATCATCACCACTATCCAGACCGTGATTAATGAGATCTACCACTCCATTGGGGTCGCTGGCGAGCGAACAAAGCAGGATAACGCTAAGGGGATCGATAATTCATCCGGGGCCGCCAAGTTATATGACTTTCAGCGGGTTAATAGTCTGCTTATTACTAAAGCCGAGCGTCTTGAGCGGGCTGAACGCCAGATGATGTTTTTGGCGGCGAAGTGGATGGGGGTCGATCTCGATGAGGAGCATTCGCTGATTGCCTATCCGGAGAGCTTTGATATCCGCGGTCTGACGGATGAATTTGCCGTTGCCGAGAAACTTGGGCTGCTGGAAGCACCGGATTCTGTGCGTCGATATCAGATGGAAATGCTCATTGAGAAAATCTTCCCGAATATTTCGGCCGCGATGCAGAAAGAATTTGAGAAAGATCTCTTGAATTTTCCGCCAAAAAATGCTCTTAACACCCTTGAAAATAAGTCAGCACTTACTTATCATCGTGATACAGTCCAAGAGAGCGGACAAGATCTATCCCAAGGGAATGGGAACTCATCAACTCAAGCAACCGAGTGATAAGTAATTAAAAGGAATTTTTATGAATCTGTGGCAAATGCTAATGGCCCGTCGTGGCCTCATGGATGTCGCCGAATCACATGAACGTGGTGGCGCAGGTGCTGGAGCTCCCGCTGGTGCAGAAGAGCAGGGCACCCAGGAATCTGGTAAGCAGAACGGCGAGCAGAAAGATCAGCCGAAAATCGAAGACGATGAATTTGGAGGGATGACTCAGGAAGAGTTGCTCGCTGAATTGCGTAAATCCAAGAAAGCCGGCGCTGACCTGCTGAAAGAGAACATGAAACGCAAGGAAAAAGAGCGTGCCATGGCCGATCAGCTGGCTCAGTACGGTGATATCGATCCGGCACGAGCACGCCAGCTTCTTGAAGCGGAGCAAGCCGCAGAAAACGCACGCCGTGAGGCGGAGCAAGCTGAACTGGAACGCCGCGGTGAATTCGATGCTGTGAAAAAGCAAATGATCGAAGCTCACCAGGCTGAGATGGCTCAACGTGATGAACGTTTTTCCGCTCTGGAGAGCGAAAACGCCGCACTTAAAGCCCAGCTGGTTGAAATGACCGTCGGCGCTTCCTTTTCTGGCTCCAATTTCCTGCGTGAAAAAGTTCTGATGACTCCGGCTAAGGCCCGCGTTATCTACGGCTCTCATTTCGAAGTGGGTGAAGACGGTAACGTCGTTGGCTATGACAAGCCGGCAGGTCAGAAAGAGCGTGCTGTTCTGGTTGACGGCGAAGGTAAGCCGTTACCGTTCGAATCCGCGATTGAGCGTATTTTACGTGCAGATCCGGAAGCTGACGCTTTATTGCGCAGCGAAGCTAAGCAGGGTGCTGGTTCAATTAGTAAACCGACCCACAAAGTAACCCAGCCGAAGAACAAGTCGACAATGGATAAGTTGACTGCCGGTTTAGGGAAAATCGGAATCAAGTAACATCTTAAATCATAGGGAAATGAAAGATGCCATTACTGCGTGAAGAAGCTGAAAAGCTGTCTAATAACGAGCTTGAACAGGGCGTGATCGAGACCATTATCGATCGTGACGACCTGTTTGCCGTCCTGCCTTTCATGAAGATCAATTCGAAGGCATATCTTTATAACCGCGAAAAAACCCTGAGCGAAGCTACTTTCATTGATGTGAACGACACCATCACCGAAGGTGCAGCAACCTTCGAAGAGAAAGTTGCGAAGCTGCGCATTCTGGCTGGCGACGTTGACGTCGACAAATTCCTGGCTACCACTATGGCTGATACCAACAACCAGCTGGCTATCCAGGTTCGTCAGAAAGTCAAAGGTCTGGCTCGTGCCTTCCGTCGCAATCTGATTGTTGGCGACTCCACCACTAACAACAAAGCCTTCGACGGTATTCCGAAGCTGATGCATGACGATCAGAAGATCGACATCTCCGGCGCATCCATGACTTTCTCTATGTTCGATGAACTGGTCGACGCAGTTAAAGATCTGGGCGCAGACTGCATCATGATGCGTTCTGAGCATCTTCGCGCATATCGTGCGCTGCTGCGAACTGTAAACGTAGGCCCGTCCGAAATCATGATGGAAAACTTCGGTCGACCAATGCTGTGCCATAACGGCGTTCCGTTTATCGTAAACGACTTCATTCCGGTTGCGGACTCCACCAAAGCGGATATCTACTGTCTGCACCTTTCTGAAGAAAACGGTGTAACTGGTCTGTACGGCGGCGAAAACGCCGGTATCGTTGTGGAAAACATTGGCACCGTTCAGAACAAAGACGCAGTACGTACTCGTGTGAAGTGGTACTGCTCTCTGGCCAATAAGCACGACAAAGCTATCGCGGCGCTGACTAACGTCAAAATTTAATCCTAATAATAGGTAAGTACTTACCTATTATTTTTAAATGGGTGGGCTATACGCCCGCCCTTTTTATAGGAGCGATATATGTCAGAAAAAAAAGTGAAGATCACTGAAAAGGCCTTCACCGACTTTACGGGGGTTATGTTCCGTACTTCTTTCACTAAATCGGTGTCCGATCATCCAGTAAACGAGCGCATGCAGAACCGTATCACCGCAGCTATGCGAGCGGTTCCGGTGGAGCCCACTGTCGCTGTTACTGGTGTGTCGGTAAGTCCTAAGTCGGCATCGGTGGAGGTGAAAAAAACGGTTCAAATCACGGCTACCGTGGCGCCTGCTGGTGCTACCAACAAGAAAGTTACCTGGGCGTCGAAAAATGCTGAATTTGCAACGGTTGACGCGGCTACTGGTCTCGTGACCGGCGTTGCAGAAGGGACTGCAACAATTGAAGTCACGACCGCAGACGGCAGCCATAAAGCAACCGCAACTGTTCAAGTTACAGCAGCTGCAGCCTGATTCAGTAACAAGGGGTGGCTCTGGCCACCCTGTTCAGAGGAAAACTCATGAAACCAGCAAAAATTCATCTTCTGGAACCTCAGTTCCTTGGATACACGGGCATCCTGTGCGGCGTTTACTTTAAAGACGGCATTTCCGTAGCAGAGCTGCCATTCCTCGATCAACAGCGGATCTGCGCCTCAATGCGTGCCGAAACGATTGATGGGCAAAATGTCTCTCCATCAGCTGCCTTCAGCAATCGTAACGAGCTGGTGGCCGATCAGATTGTGGAGCCTACGGCCCCTGATATTGTCCCTATGAAACGTGGCGTCGCGAAGGAGGAGACAAAACATGTGCAGCGCTTCACCCGAGAAGAGCTGGAGTCCATTGCTGACTGTGAAGGTATCGCCGGCCTGCGCCAGATCGGCAACACGCTTGGCGTGAAAGCGAAGGGCATTGTTGAAATGATCGAGGGCATCCTGAAAGCACAAGGCGGTGAGTGATGGCTCTGATCGACACGTTTCGTAGCGGAGACATCGTGTCTCTGACCTTCGCCTTTAACGTACTGGATATCGACTCCGCCTCTTATACGGTGCGAGATAGTGCAGGCACAACACTTGTGGACGAAGAGCCTCTCGATATTGCAGAAGGCCAAATGTCTATACCGGTTGTGATCTCAGCAGAGCATAACCAGCTGGTCGAAAAAGAGCGTGATCTGCGCTACGTCATCGTGAAGGCCACAGCGGGTGGGCTAACCCACGAAGAGCGGCAGATGTATGTGCTGCTTAATAGCTTTGAACTATCCGTCCCGGGCCAGTCGTTTGCCACCGTAGCCGATGCTCAAATGCAGGCCATTGATATGATCAATGGAGATACATTGCTGGCTGATGGAGAGGGTTTGATGCGCAAGCGGCTAATCGAAGCGACACGGCGAATCAAAACCTTACCTTTCTCTATCCGGAGGATCATGCGCATCGATTTCGACCGGTATGACCGTCCCCAAAACATGCTGAATGTCTATGACATTCCCTGGGGGGCTGACGGTGTGTATCGGCAGGATTTGGTGGACTGGGAGCGGATCACTTCGGAGCAGTTTGCGGATTTGCCAGACTACTTTAAAGAGGCGCTGCTTCTGGCCACCGTTAATGAGGCATGCGAGATCGCCAATGGCAACGATATTGCGAGTGCGCGAGAAGACGGCATTTTGTCTGAATCGATCGGTGAAACAACCAATATGTACCGCACAAGCAAAGTGGCGAATGTCCGTGTGGCCCGCAGCACCTGGCGATTGCTTATTAGTTACATCAACAATCGGATGATTGTTCGTCGTGCGTAACACACGTCGTGCTCTTTACTTCTGGTCGACAGGCCAAAGACGGGAAACCGCGCCTCCGCCTGGTAATGAGTGCGACGACTTCACACAAGGAGAGTGGATGAATATTTCGTGGCAAGCCGAATTGTCGATCTACCGGTTTGGTTCCAAAAACGTCTACGGTGAAGCGCAATTGCAGTTCGTCAGGAAGACGAAAGTAGGCGTCGTTAAATTTGAACAGAGCAATGAAAAATCGTCCGTCAGGGCAGATAGCTCTGGAAGCCGCGGAAAGGCGGCTCTGGAATTGTTTGACGCAGTACTTATTGCTCCACTTGAAGCCGCTGTTCAACTCGACGACGTTCTTGTGCTGGAGGGACAGAAGCTGAAGGTCTCAAGCGTACATCGGCGATGGGGACTACGAGGCCGCCCTGGGCATCTTGAGTTGGGGGCGAATATATGGGTTTGAAATATGACGCACACCAGTTTAAGCGTGCCGGCGCCAGACTTAATAACAGCCAGAAAGCGTTCAAGCGATATCTAATCAGGGACATGGAAAAGCTGGCGCGTCTGGTTGAAAGACTGGCACGAGCCATGGCCCCGCTTGAAACCGGATCGCTTGAGAGCGCCATTTTTGCGCGGGTTGTAAAAGAAGGATACGCGGGGCTTCGTATTGAGCTTTCCGTTTCAGGCGCAAAGCAGCGCGAAGGGCATCCAGGCGTTGAGGTGGGGGACTATGCCAAATACATGGAGCTTGGTAAGTACCGTCTTGGTTATTTGTCTCGTATGAAGAATGTTACTAACCCCCCTGTCGCCGGCGTGAAACCCAAAGTGGGCCCATATTTCCTTGAGCGAGCGACTCAGATCAGCGAAAAGCAATTTTCGCAGACGATCTTGGAAGCTGCCAGAAAAGCAGGATTTACGCGAGGTTGACGTGTTTGTAGAAGCATTCGCAAAATTGATACAAAAAAAGGGGCTTGGAAAAGTAGGGACGAACATTTTCTGTCACTATATGCCAGCAAAAGTTAAGTCTGGCATCTTGCTGATTAATCCCAATACAGGCATAGCCATCGACCCGGATTTGCAGGGTTTTTACTTCGACTCATTCACGATAGTAGTTCGCAATGCGAGTATTACAAAATCTGTTGAAATGGCCAACGAAATCATGGATATACTTCCTGTTAGCAACGTTGAGTCTGACGGGGTATTCTTCAAAATGGTTAGGCCGATGGCGATGCCAATAACGTACCCAATAAATGACGGATCGCTTATTGAAACGGGGATTCCACTTGAATTTGCCGGGTACTTTATTGAACTGAATAAATGAGTAAGTATATACTTACTATTGTGTGTCAGAATGACACTGTTTTAACGGAAAAAGGAGTTTTCCAATAATGTCCAATACCCATGTTAAAAACATCAAGCTTGGCGCCTGCAAGGTGTCGTTTGGTGGCGTGGATCTGGGTTACACCAAAGGCGGTGTTCAGGTTGAAATCGCAACCGAAACGCTGAAAGTGACCGTAGACCAGCTGGGCCAGACCACGATCTCCGAGCTGATCCAAGGCCGCAACATCACCATTACTGCGCCGCTGGCTGAATCCGTGTTGAAAAACATGGTCGATCTGATGCCAGGTTCAACGCTGAGTTCTGGCGAAGATACCGTAACCATCACGTCTGCGCAGGGTGTGAACCTGATCGACGTTGCAAAAGAGTTGGTGCTGACCCCGCAGGATGCGACGGATTATGTTCTGACCATCCCTAAAGCAGCAACCGCGGGTAACTTCACCATGACCTACCAGTCTGACGACGTTCGCGTGTTCTCAGTTGAGTTTTCCGCTTACCCGGACGACGCTGGCGTGTTGGGGAAAATGAGCCTCCCAAAGCCGGTTGAGAGCGTCACGCTGACCCCGTCTTCACCGACCGTAAAAGTGGGCGCTAAAGTTCAATTGAGCGCAACCTTTACCCCGGCCGATGCAACCAATAAGACTGGCGTGTGGAGCTCTGATGCGACTGATAAAGCGACCGTAGATCAGAACGGACTGGTAACTGGTAAAGCTGTCGGTTCAGCCAATATCACCTTCACAACTAATGACGGCGCCAAGAAGGCGACCAAAGCCGTCTCTGTAACTGCCGCAAGCTAAATTGTGATAACCCAAGAGGCCCATGGATGGGCCTCTGTATGAGTTTAAAAGGATTTAAACCATGACCAAATTACTCGATCTCGACTCCATTCTGCCGCCGAAAAAAAGCATCAAATTTGGTGGCAAAGAATATCCCATCGTTGAAATGACCGTCGGCCTCTTTGTTTCTATCAAGCAGATGGAAGACAAAGACCTCATGAATATGTCTCCCGTCGACCAGGTAACCGCCTACGCAGAACTGGTACGCAAAGTCATTCCGTCAGTACCTGACTCCGTTCTGGAAAAACTGACTGTCCAGCAACTCCAGCAGATCTTCACTTTCGCCATGGAAGTGATTGATGAAGAGAACGAAAAAGCGGCTGGCGAAGGGGCAAAGTAATATCCCGCGATGAATCCGGGGTAAAGACCGTTTCGATAGATCTCGGATTCTATTTCAGTCGTGTAGTTGCTCACTACGCCGTATCGCCAATAGAGCTACTGAGTGTCCCGTTGACCATGTTCTGGATGCTCAGCCGCAATATCGATCGTCTGCGAGCGGAAGAGGATGTCCGCAATCTGCAGGTCGCCCGCGTCGCCCAAGCGGATGGCGATGGCGTTAAGGCGTTCATGGAGGGTTTGCAACTCAGGATTGGAAGGCCAGTCGTTACTGATAAAGTCTACCGTCCGCATATGGATAAGGCAGACCCCGACGCCAAAGAGCAGCTGATGCAAATTTTTGGCAGAGGATGACAAGGGAATGTCACAAAACGTAGAGTTTATCCTGTCGCTGGAAGACAAACAGTTTACGGCGTCAATCGACCGGGCGGGTAAATTACTTACCAAATTTGGCGAGCGGGCTACCAAACCGGCTCAAAAAATTAAAAACCTCGAGCGCTCTCTGGGTTCGGTCTCCAGCATTCTTGGCGCTCTTGAAACCAGACTCAATTCTACGGCAGACAAACTACAGGACGTAGCTGCCGGTTTTGAGCTCGTTTCCAACACCTCTCAAAAGGCACAACGTGAACTGTCCGCTATCAGCACTGATTTGCGGACATTCACAGATCGCGTTGATTCAGCCACATCGTCTACGCACAAGTTCCTGGCCTCATTGCGGAAGGTTCAGTCGGAACTCAATGAGTTTTCTGATTGGGTTAAATACGCAGGAGACCATGCCGGTAAATTCAACACTGAGATCAAGGGTGCCACTACTTCTCTTGGTGGAATGAACACCAGACTAAATGCGACCAGCAAGCGTCTGAGCAATTGGGGAACAACGACAAGCCAGGCGGCCGAGGGGTTAAAAAAAGTCAAAGATCAGATGGATGGCGTTATTCGAAGCCAGCAGCTGATCAGCCGTCCGGTCAGGGTCAGAACAACCACAAAGGGCGGGGGAGGCAGCGGAGGTGGCGCTGATCGATTTACCGCTGCGCCCCATCGCGGTGGTGGTCGTGAAAATGGCGTCTTCTCAGGATTACGCGGCAATATTTTCCTTCTGGGAGAAATTGGGGATGCGGCCAGAACGGTCACTGACATCCTGTTTGGTTGGCAGAAGCCGATCGTAGAGGCTGCGGCCGAAATGCAGCGTATGCGTGTCATGTTGCGTGGCTTGAACAAGGATAAAGTCAATCCTGGAGAAGCCGCTGCTCAAGACATGCAGTATATCGTGAACATGGCGAAAAACGCCCCATTTGCGATGCAGGCCTTAACCGACTCATTTGTGAAATTCCGTTCTGCTGGGCTCGATCCTACTGATGGCTCGTTAAAGGCACTGGTGGACTCAGTCGCACGTTTTGGTGGCGATAGTGAGTTGCTTAAGCGAGCGGCGGTGGCTGTCCAACAGATGTCTGGTAAAGGCGTTGTGTCGATGGAAGAGCTCCGCCAGCAATTGGGTGAAGCGGTTCCAAATGCGATGAAGGCCATGGCAGATGCGGCCGGTATCACGATGGGTGAGTTAACCAAAGCCGTCTCCAGTGGGACCGTTGAAGCGAAACAGGCTCTTTCATTGATGTTTGTTGGTTTGCGTGCGGAAAACGAAAATGCCGCCAAAGATATGATGCAAACCTACACCGGTGCGTTGGCGCAGCTGCAAACCTCTTTCACTCTGTTTGCCGATCGAGTAGGGCAGGCTGGATATCTTGATTCTCTGACCAAGGGGATGAAAGAGCTGGCGGCCGTAATGAACAGCGCAGAAGGCATTTCGTTCGCTAATTCACTGGGAGAGGGGCTTACCACCGCGATTGATGGCCTGCGCGAGCTGGCGCAATGGTTGGCTAAGAATCAGGAGTTGGTTATTACGCTGGGCAAAATTGTCGCCGGAATGGTGGCATTTAAAATGCTCAGAGCGGGCATTTTAGGTGTTGTCGGCGCCGGCGGCCAGATGCTTTCCACCTTCATGAAAATGTCCACTGTAATCCAGACACCATTCACGCTGGGAGCGACGGCGGTCACTCGTTTCAATCGTGCTGCACGCATGGGTCTGGCACCAATCCCATCGCTCATTTTTGCCATTCGTGGGGCGATTACGGGGCTGAAAGGGGCATTCGCTGGGCTGACAGCGTTTATCGCAGCAAACCCGATTGGTGCTGCGTTTACCGTTGCAGCTGTAGCAGTGGCTGGACTGATCAGCTATATGACTATGCTCCGCAGCGAAACGTCAAAAGTCGTTGATGAGATCCGCAAAATCCCCGAGGCGATGACGGCCGCCAAGCGGGCACAGATGGCGGATTACAAGGAACGTCTTGATCGCCAAATAGCTCAGAAGGAGCAGGAGCTAAATTCTGGTGAAAAAATGGTCTACGGACCAGGGATGGCCGGAACCACTATCAAAATTGACCGTAAGAAGGTCGAGTCCGAACTGAGCGACCTTCGCAAACAACGCGATAGAGTTAGTGGGACTATTGAACTGGGGGACACTGCCGTCTCCAAACGTCTCGCAAAAGAGGCGGCTGAATCTCAGATTGAAAAAATCCGCGATGAAAACAAAGATTTTTCGGCCAAGTTCGTGAAAGCGCGCCAGGAAGCTTTGGAGAAAATTCAGAAGATCAATGACGACAAGTCTTTGTCCGATGATGAAAAGAACAAGCTGCTGGGGCCATTACGAGAAACGGTAAATAAATCTTATCTGGTACCAGCCCAAAAGTTGGTTGAGTCTTTATCATCGCGCAAGACCGCAACTGAAAAGCAGATCGCACACTTCAGCGATCTGCTGGAAAAGGCAAAAAAAGAAGGAAACACAGAACAGGTACAGAAGCTGCAGGGCAGTATTCGTGGCTATCAGGAACATCTTGAAACTGTTGCTCAGGAACTGACACAGGCTGAGTTTGAACGCGATAACGCGGCGAAAACCGGGAAGGGCGTGAAGACCAACCAGGGAACAGTGCTTGGGTTGGGCACCAGCGACAAAGGCGCTGATAAAGCGCTTGCGCAGTACATGCGCAACCAGATGGACTCTGCGGTTTACCAACGCACGCTGCCTGATGGCACACCAATGATGGATTTTGAAGGAAAACCTATCATTGGGCCGAAGCAGCTTAAAACTCAGCTTAACCTGCAGAAAGCCTCAACCGCATCTTCTCTGGAAAAGATGAGCGAGAAGGAGCGTGCAGCCGCCATAGCCGCATTAACCAAAGCTCGTGAACAAGATGCCGCTGCTGCCGAGAGGGCAGGGAAGCGTACCGCGAATGCCTCGGAACGCGCCGCGAAGAGGGAGGAAAGTGCGCAACAGAAGCTGGCTGCCGGCTACCAGAAGGCTCTGGATAAAGCTGATCAGCTCATGGGGCAAATGGGCGAAAGTTCAAAGGCTACTGTGTCGTTTGATCAGTCGCTGCGTGATGTCACCAAGTCACTAACCGATCTTGCAAACGCCACGCCTAACGAGTTTATCTCGCAGGAGATGGTTGACCAGGCCAAAAAACGTCTCGCGGATTTGAGGAACGCTACCCCCGAATACCGTGAAATGTTTAATCGCCGCAACGTCGAGCAAATGATCAGCGCTTGGGCGCCGGAATCGGATTCGATTATCAGCGCAGGCTTGATGCAAAGCCATGAGGAGAAGGCTGCCGAGTTTTCGGATACCTACAATCGCAATCTTAAGGCGCTGATCGAGCTGCGTGATAAGGCGACTGACCCGAAAATCATCTCGCTTTACAACAAGCAGCTTAATCAGCTGGTGGCCGCTGGCAACAATGCGCTGATTAAGCAAACAGGTACAGCGACCCAGCTGTTGGCTCTGGAGTATGAGAACCTGGCTGAACAGATTGAGGGCACATGGACAGATCTGTTTAGCGGCTTAACTGACACGCTTACTGACTTTGTTGTTAACGGGAAGATGAGCTTCTCCAGTCTGGCCACATCGATCCTTAAAGACATCACCAACATGGTCGTGAAGACCCAGATCACTCTGCCTCTCATGAATATGTTGGGAATGGGAACGACAAACGCCGGCAATGCACAAAGTGGAAATCTCATGAATGGCGTAGCGTCTGCGATCGCTAATCAAGGGGTTCAGCTCGGTAATTCTGGTGGGGCGGTGGCCAATGGGGATAAATCTGTCGGCGAGGCCACTAAGGAGACAGCCTCCGGCGTGAACTCTATGGGGCAAGCGTCTCAGAATGCGGCCAGCGGTTTAAGCCAGGCGGTGAATGGTGTCTGGGACTGGACGAAGTCATTGTTCACCGGTACTGACGCTACGAAAGATCAAACCAAAGCGGTTAACAGCAGCATCCTCAGTATGGGGAATCTGTCTACCGCGGCGGGGGCACTGGCAGCAACATTCGCCATGGTAGGTGCTTCGTCGTCGAGTTCGTCCAGCCGTTGGCTGAATTTCGGTCTGTCACTGGCCAGTACCGCAGTGTCCGCTTGGGCTGGGTCTTCGACGCCATCAGGCTCAAAGCCAAATGTGAAGAAGCACGCCAATGGCGGCATCTTTGGCAGGGAAGGGGTTGTGCCTCTGAGAGCTTATCAGAAAGGCGGAATTGCCACCTCACCACAGTTGGCGATGTTTGGCGAGGGCTCAATGAACGAGGCTTACGTTCCGTTGCCAGATGGTCGAACAATTCCAGTCACACTTTCTGCAGAGTCGGCTGGAAAGAGCACGGGTAACGCGGTGTCCCCTGTCTCAATTCAGATCAATGTGACCAAGGATGGACGAACCAGCGAGAGCAGCAGTGGAAGCGAGAGCAATCTCTGGAACGGTGCAGCGCGGCAAATTAAGTCGATTGTGCTTGAGACGATTGCCGAAGAGAAACGTTCTGGTGGTTCACTTAATCCGCATACCACCAGAGGGTAGTAAAGCCGGCCGCCTTAGCGGGCGGCCATCACAAGGAAGTGATATGTCGAGGAAAGTATTTAATTGGTATCCAGATTATGAGTCTGAGAAAACGGTAAAGCCTAACGTGACCGTGCTGAACTACGGCGATGATTACGAGCAGCGCCAGTCGCAGGGGCTCAATCGGATTAAAGAAGAGTGGTCTCTCACGTTCACCCGTAGCCATGACGTGGTAAACGACGTTGATGACTTTTTGACTGCCCGCGCAGGGGTGGAGTCATTCGTTTGGACTAACCCAAGAGGCAAAGCAATTATCGTGGTATGTGATAGCCATACGGTAAAGCGTTACCCAGGTTATCAAGTGCTTACGGCAACATTTAGACAGGTTTTTGAGTCTTAATTTGCGACTATAGATAAGTAAGTGCTTATCTATTATTATATATCAACGTCACAGGATGTGACGTTGAGTTTTTCAAGGATGAAGTGATGGGTATTAGAGCTGATATTCAGAGTTTATCGCCTTCTGCGCTCATTGAGTTGTTCGAGCTGGATATGTCGGTGACAACCTCCGGCGGCAAGTTGTATTTCCATGCCGGCACCAACGGGCTTAGCCAGCCAATTGTCTGGCAGGGAGTTTCCTATGAGCCGTGGCCAATTAAAGCGTCTGGCTTTGATAAAAGCGGTCAGGGAACACTTCCTCGTCCAAAGATTCAGGTTTCCAACTACGACGGTGTAATTTCTGCCGAGCTGCAGGCCAATGACGATCTGATTGGCTGCAAAATCATTCGCAAGATGACGCTGGCACGTTTTCTGGACGCGGTGAACTTTCCGGATGGAAACCCGACCGCAGACCCAAGTCAGCATTTTGCTGATGAAATGTGGTTCGTCGAACAGAAGACCCTGGAGACGCACCAGTATGTCGAATTCGAGCTGTCCAGCGTCTTAGATCTGATGGGCGTTCAACTGCCGTATCGTCAGATCATCAAAAACAGCTGCCCGTGGAAATATCGCGGAACAGAGTGTGGCTACACCGGCCCCTATTTCGACAAAAACAACCAGCAAACCTCTTTGGCCGGCGCCGACTACTGCACCAAGCGTTACGACGCCTGTAATGCTCGTCGCAACTACTTCGCGAATGGCGTTATTCATTTTGGCGGATTTATTGGGGCGACACGATATGAGTAACCAGACGTTACCTGAGCTGGGCTCAGAAGTCATGCAGGATATCTATCGCTGCGCTATCCAACGTTACCCGAATGAAGCGTGTGGCTTTCTGGTGCGCACACAGGGTGAGAAATATCGCTTTATGGAAGCGATGAATGTCTCTGAAACGCCACGTGAGGATTTTGTCATGCGTGCCAGCGACATTATTGCGGCCGAAGATGCTGGGGAAGTGATCGCTATTTGGCACTCTCACGTTGAGCGCAGCGCAGAGGCGTCAGACCCGGATCGCTCCGGGTGCGAGGCGACGGAACTACCGTGGATGATTCTGGCAATTCGCAAAAATGTGGAAAGCGATATGCCATTCCACTTTAGCGAAATGAACGTCATTTATCCGTGTGGTTTTGAGATGCCCTACCTCGGGCGCCCATACGTATTCGGTGTGTTTGATTGCTGGATGCTGTGCCGCGATTACCTAAAGCGTGAATTTGACGTGGAGCTGAATGCAAACGCCCACCTGCATATTCCTTCCTGGTACACGGGGGACAACGACATCCTCGACCAGAACTACCGAAATGAAGGACTTGTCCGCATGGCGCCGGGGACGGAACCCCAGCGCGGCGACATCTTCTTCATCCAGTACGGGAAAATGCCAGATCACTGCGCGGTATACATCGGCGACGGCATGATCATGCATCACCAGATCGACCGTCTCAGCTGTCGGGCTTATTACGGTGGGATGTATCAGAAGCACACGACGCATCACCTGCGTCACAGGGATTTACTCAAGGGAGACGAGACGTGTCTGAATTAGTTCATGTTCAGCTCGGCGGTGCGATGGCAAAGAACTTTGGCCGCCACTGGAAATTGAAGGTGCGCAACACCAAACAAGCCATCGATTTGATTGAGGCGAATCGCCCGGGCTTTAAAGCCTGGATTAAGCGTAACCGTAACCACTTCGATAAGTACCACATCCAGGTCACAAATAAGCAGGGCCACAAGTGGTCAATGGACGACACCGAATACCAGATGATGGGCGAGTCGGAAAATATCGCAAAAATCCGCATTACTCCCGTACCACGTGGCAGCGGTGGTAAGGCGTTTGGGTGGTTCCAGACTTTCGTGGGCGCCGCGATGATCGCTGTCGGCGCTCTGGCCTCTGGGCTGACTTTTGGTGCGTCTTCCGCGCTGGTGATGGGAGGGATGTCATTGATGATGGGCGGTGTGTCCATGCTGATTTCGCCGCAGGCATCAAATGCGTCTGTCAGACAGGCGGATAACACGGATTCGTTTTACTTCGATGGGCCTCAAAACACCAGCAACCAGGGAAACCCGGTTCAGCTTAATTACGGCGAGGAAATTTTAGTTGGCTCACAGATTGTGAGTTCTTCAATCACCATAGACCAACTGTAAGGGAAGTTTTTTGAACATGGATCAGTTCAAGAAAAAGAGATTGCCCCTCCTGATTGCGGGAGCGGGCGGCAAAAAGAGCTCAGGCTCAAGCCGTACACCAGTTGAAGCGGATGATACCGTTAATTCTCGCACCATGGCGTCTATCCTCGATCTGCTCGGGGAAGGTGTTGTTGGTGGGTTGATTGACGGTGCTAAATCTATCTTCGTCGATGGTGTGGCGCTACAGAACGAAGACGGTTCATTCAACCGTTCCGGTGTAACTTGGGATTTCCGGGATGGTTCGCAAGACCAAAGCCCGATGCCTGGTTTCGATTTTGTCGAAACGCCAAAGGCCGTTAATACACAGCTGAAAACCACAAACGCGGTTACGGTCGCCATCGATAACGACGATGCTGATCGTGTTCGAGTGATCATGAAGTTCCCGTCGCTGCGGAACATTGACAAGAAAACAGGGGACACAAACGGTACTTCGGTCCAGTTTAAGTTCCAGCTGGCCAACGGCAATGGCTCTTTCTATGACGTGATTGCTGCAGGTGAGAGCAGCTCTGACGTGACGCTGACTGCGAAAAAGACTGGTGTCTACTACCGCAGTTACGAAATCCAGCTTCCAAAGCCTGGGCGTGCCTATAAAGTGCGCGTGCTTCGTCTCTCCGCCGACAGCAACGATCAGTATCTCTTTAACGATACCTGGGTCGACTCTATCGGTGAGATCGTTGACGCCCCAATGAACTACCCGAACTCCGTTCTGGTTGGCCTTAAGGTTAACTCTGAGCAGTTTGGTAGCTCTATGCCGTCACGTTCGTATCTTATCCGTGGCCTCAAAATCCGTGTGCCTTCGAATTATGATGAAAACACGAACACTTATAACGGCGTTTGGGATGGAACCTTTAAGCTTCTGTCGTCTTCCAACCCTGCCTGGATTCTGTTCGATCTGCTGACCAATGCTCGTTATGGCCTCGGCAAATTTGTTTCGGAGTCAATGATTGACCTTGGCCAGCTTTATCAGATCGGTCGCTACTGCGACGAAGAGGTTGATGATGGCTTTGGCGGCAAAGAAAAACGCTTTGCAATCAACACCCAGATCACCAGTCGTCAGGACGCTTATCGTCTGATTCAGGATATTGCCGGCGCTTTCCGTGGCATGGTTTTCTGGGCTGGTGGCATGGTGAATATCATGCAGGACAGCCCGTCTGACCCTGTCATGCTGTTTACCAACGCAAACGTAAAAGATGGTCTGTTTACCTATAAAGGCTCAGCTCGAAAAGACCGGCCGTCCGTAGCGCTGATCACTTATAACAACAAACAAGACGGCTATAAGCAGAACGTTGAGTATGTTGAAGATCAGGAAGCGATGGCCCGATACGGGGAGCGCAAGACCGAGGCCGTTGCGTTCGGATGCACCAGCCGAGGTCAGGCTCATCGTGTAGGTTTGTGGCTGCTCTATACCGCGCGTATGGAGTCAGACATGATCACCTTTACCGCGGGCCTGGACGCCTCGTTCCTGATGCCGGGCGAAACCGTTCTGATTCAGAACAAATATCGTGCCGGCAAACGCAATTCCGGTCGCATTGTCTCTTTCACCAAAAACAGCATCACCCTCGATGCACCTGTCTCTCTGAAAAAGAGCGGTAGCTTCATCCGTATCATCAATCAGGAAGGCAAAATCGTTGAGCGAGACATCAACGAGACCGGCGACAACATCACTAAAGTTACCTTCAAGACGGCGTTGGCCACAGCCGATCAACCAGTAACGAATGGCGTCTGGACGATCACCGAACCAGACCTGGTTCCAATGCGGGCGCGCGTTGTCGCTATCGCGCAAGGTGAAACCCCGGGGTCGTTTGATATCACGGTGGTGCAGAACAATGCATCTAAGTACCAGGCGATTGATAACGGGGCCGCGCTCGTTCCAGAAAATACGACGGTTCTTGATCCCACATATTCCAAACCGAGCAATCTGGTCATCTCAGAAGGCACCTATCTGTCCAGTCCGGGCAACTTGTCCGTGAAGCTGATGCTTGCCTGGGAAGGTAAATCACCAGAATACTGGGTCAGCTGGCGCCGCTCCGACGAGGGCAACGTCTCCAACTGGCAATCTGCCCGCGCCACGGAAGAACAATATGAAATCGTCAATGTTGCCGAAAATGGGCGATATGACTTCCAGCTGTATTCCGTTTCCTTCGGTGGCAAAAAATCCGAGATCATTACTGCTGTCTATCAGGTAAAAGGCACGATGACGCCGCCAGGGGCGCCCACATCACTGACCGCGGTGGGGGATTATCGTAACGTGGTATTGAATTGGGTTAACCCTGATTCAGTCGACCTCGCGCAGATCAACGTGTATGCGTCCAAAACAAATAAGCTGGACACCGCGACACTCATTGCTCAGGCCGCCACAACGACTTTCACTCACGCTGGGCTGGGTGACAACGAGACCTGGTATTACTGGATTCGTGCGGTAAACAAACGTGGGATGGTTGGCCAGCCGAACTCGAATCTCGGTACAGAGGCCACCACTCGCGACGTATTGTCTTTCCTGAAAGATAAGATCACATCTTCTGAACTCGGCAAGGAGCTGCTCGACGAAATCGACAGCAAAGCCACTCAGGAGGCGGTAGACAACGCCATTGGCGAGGTTCAGAACTCAGTCAACGAGTCTATCCAGCAAGTTGAAAACGATCTGGCGCAAACCTCCTCCGAAATTAAGGCGCAGGTTGACTCTGTCAATCAGTCGCTGAAAGAGGACATAAAGACCGTCAATCAGACAATTGTCGACAATATCGATACGGTCAACCAGACGATCAATACCAACATCTCCAATGTAAACAGCCAAATTGAAGCTGCAAAACAGTCGATTAAAGACGGCGACGCTGCTCTGTCGCAGGAGATTAAGAAAGCGCAGTCATCACTGACAACGTCGCTGTCCCAGACCAGCAAAAATCTGACTGCAGCCATTCAGAAAGAGACGAATGACCGTATTGCAGATGTTAATGATGCAGCCAAGCAAGCGGCCGACCAACTGCTGAGCGCGAAGAATGAGCTGAAAACCTCTATCGATAGCTTGTCTGAGGTTGTGACCTCCGGTGACGAAAACCTCGCGCGACAGATCTCGCAGATTGCCGCTGGCACAGGGGAACAGTTTGACTCTCTGAAAATCTGGTATTTCGACCAGGACGCTGAAGGCTGGACGGAAGATGATAATGGCTACACGCCAATGAGCGTCACCAGCGATGGCTGGCTGAAAGCGAACAATCCGACCTCAACCTGTCGTTCCCCTAACGGATTGACGATCGATGCCCATGCTTATCGTTTCATTAAGATGCGCATTAAAAAGGTTGGCAACCCAACCTGGAACGCCAAAATGTTCTGGATCGGCGCTGATGAAACCGGCTGGAATGCTGGTCGCTCTGTGGTTATCAATGAACCGGAATACGATGACAAGGGTATTGCGATTCTGACCCTGCACGACATTGAGTGGCGAGATTCGACAACGATTCGTCGTTTCCGCTTCGATTTCACATCAGGTCAGGATGCGGACAATTACCTGTTATTCGACTGGATCGCCGTCGGTCGACCGACGCCGGGCGCAGGCATGGCCGCGTTACAGGAAGAGCAGCAGGCTCGTGCGAATGCGGATACCGCCGAAGCGCAGGCGCGCAGCACATTGGCTGCACAAATCCGCGGTTCCTCTGAAAGCGGAAATCTGGACGACATTCGCTCCGGTCTGATCTATCAGGAGAAAAATGCTCGTATCACCGCCGATGCTGCGGAAGCGAGTGCGCGTGAATCCCTGCAGACTGAATTCAACAGAAACAAAGCCTCTGTTGCAGAAGAACTGCATACGCTGTCCACTGAACAAGCTTCCCAGGCAAGCAAGATTACCGGGTTGCAAACAAGCCTTGGCCAGAAGGCCGATGCCAGTGCAGTACAGACAATTTCCCAGAAGGTCGAAGAGCAGGGCAACACCCTTAAATCACAAGGTGCGGCATTGTCTACGCTGGATAATCGCGTAGGAAGTGTTGAGTCTGGTGTATCTGCGAATAGCAAGGCGATCACGGGCCTGCAGTCGACCGTAACCCAGCAGGATAAAACCCTTAGCAGCCAGAGTGAAAGCATCACCACCCTGAATAACTCGCTGAGCGATATCCAGAGCGATACCGATACTGCCAAAAGCAACCCGAGCAATTTGCTGGTTAACGCCTCCTTTGAGCGTGACCTGGCAGGGTGGTCTGCAGGGAACAGCGTATCCAGTGTTATCAAGGCGAGTGCGCCCCATTCTGGTAGCAAAATTCTTGTTTGCGCCGCCGGAACGGTGCAAATCACGCAATCTGTAAGCGTCGTCGAAGGGCGGACATACAAGCTGTCCTCTTTTGTGCGGTGCACCACTGATGCGGTGATCAGCAGCCCTGGCAACAACAAACTGCGTATTGGCGCGGCCACGTTGCTCAAAGAGATTCCGATCCGTCCGGAGAATCTGCCCAAAGATGAAACATGGAAGGAGGTCTCTGATACCTGGAAGGCGACGCTGACCGGTAAAGTTGACGTATCGATCATGTCTTCTCTCAAAACCGGTTCTCAGTACTTCGATGATGTTGGTTTTGTTGACGTCACTGATGCTCTGGCGATTGAGGCGAACGCCAGTGCCACCAATGCTTTGACCTCTCGGGTATCGTCTGTTGAGGGCACCATCACCAGCCAGGGGCAGCAGATCACTTCGATGCAGAACAGCATCAAGAACAAAGCCGACGCCTCAGCTGTGACTAATCTGACAAACCGCGTAACTGCTGCCGAAAATCAGATCTCCAGCCAGTCCCAGAGCATCACCAGCCTGTCAAACTCGCTGGATAACGCCAATGCTGATGCGGATGCCTCGAAATCGATCATCGGCAACATGCTCAAAAACAACTCTTTTGAACGTGGTTTCGAAGGTTGGGAGTATGTCGGCTGGACTCTGCTGGAGGCCCAGAACCCCAAATCGGGGAAATACATTATCCAGGCGGGCAAACTGGCCTCTGGCGGTGACTCAGGCTGCAACCAAACGATCGAGCTGCAGGCTGGCAAGACTTATCGTATCGGCGCATGGGTTCGCAAATCCGCTGACTTCGCGATTAATAATGCCGGCAACAACAAAATTAGCCTCCGAAACGCAGATCTGACGCCAATAAAGGATATCCCTATCACCGGCGCCGGGCTGTCGACTAACTGGGCACTTATTAGCGGGGAGTATACGCCAGCCAAAACCGCCAGCGTGGTTGTGTCTCTGCGCGCAAGTGTCGCTTCCGGCTATATGTATCTCGATGACGTCTTCTGCGTTGACGTGAGCAATGAGAAAGCGATTGATGCGACGTCCAATGCGTTATCAACCCTCAACAGCACCGTGACCCAGCAGGGAAAAGACATTACGTCTAACTCCAACAGCATCACTTCGCTGTCAAACCAGATGGTTAACGGCCGCCAGAACATGTGGGTGCGTAGCGTATACAACGTACAACTGGCGAACAATACCACCGAGCCGACTTTTAGCGATATCAACGGTAAGGCGCCAATCTCGATCGATGAGGTTCCTGACGCGGCAAAACTGGACTTTGCGAGCGCCGGCAGTTACGTGATTGCGCATTACAAAGCCTTCGTGAAGGTTAATGCTGATACCACCATCACTATGGCACCAGGGTCCCGTGTTTTTGATGATACGGGCGCCGTATACGTGAACGGTGTTAGGGCTGCTTTTGGTAATTCGAGCTGGAATACGGTTAGCTTTGATCTGAAAGCTGGCTGGAACACGGTTGAGTTCCTGGTGAACCAATGGACTGGTCAGGCTTACATTAACCTCGGCTTTAAACTGTCCGAGAAGGTAGCCCAGCTGAATTCTGCTCTTGGGATGAACGCGCTTTCGAATGCCATTAGCGCCGTCACCTCAAACGTCAGCACCGTAGGTGATCACGTCACGAGCACCTCGCAGAGCGTTACTGATCTGCGAAACAGCCTCGAACAGACCAACGCTAATCTGGCGAATAAGGCAGATGCACAGGCGCTGTCTACGCTGCAAAATACGGTCTCCAAGCAGGGGGATACGATTTCCAGCCAGGGTAACAGCATCACGAACCTGAATAACACCCTGACCGCTGCCAGAAACGCCGGTGACAACTTGATCCCGAACTACGATTTCTTGCAGGGTGCAACTGCGTGGGATATCCAGTATCCGGCGGGCGTTACTTTCGGCAACTTCGGTGATGGTAAGGCTGGGGTTAAGCTAAACCGGACGACCACTACCAGCCCAGGCATCTTCTCCAACAACAACAAGCCGCTGCCGCTTAATGGTCAGCGCAAATATCGTGTTGTGGTTAAAGCCAAGGGCGTGTCCGGGACGATGAACATGTTGATCCGGCGCCAGAATAAAATCGGCCAGACCGACAGTAATTATGAAGACAAAAACGTCACACTCACCAGTGAGTGGCAGACCATTACTTGGGAGACTGGACTTACTGCCTCAAACGCTGATGGCCAGAACTTTAAGCTTTACGCGCACCCAGCTAATGCCGAAATCTGGGTTGATACCTTTAAGGTCTTTGATATCACGGATGAGGTGAAGATCAAGGCTAATAGCGATGCGCTGTCTACGTTGTCGAGCACAGTGACGCAGCAGGGTGACAAGATCACCAGTCAGGGCAACAGCATCACTAAGTTGACCAATGACCTCGAAGCCGCTGACGCAAACATCGCGAAAAAGGCCGATCAGTCGGCAGTCACTACGCTGACAGGTCGGGTAGAGAAGACGGAGTCCGGTCTGACGGCGGCGAACAGCAACATTACGTCGCTCAGCAGTTCTCTGAACCAGCAATCCAAACGCGGCGCCAATCTGCTTCCTGATGGCACTTTTGAAAGCTACGCGGTTGGCCATAATCTATCAAATAATCGCGTTATCGTGACCACTGATGACTCGCATGGCGGTAGTAAGTGCATCCGTGTGACGCGTCCGAATGATTACAACGCTAACGCAACTGATAACAGCGATAATCACATTTTCAGCGGGTTCCAGGTTCGCGATAACGCAGTCTTCTATATGGAATGCTGGGTTAAGCTGGATGCCAAGAGCACCGCTATGGCCGAGAATGCGCAGATCTCCATTGGCTTGTCGCTCCAGTATCAGGACAATTCCTGGCAGTGGCCAGCAGTAACCAAAGCGGCGAAAGATCTGTCTACAGCTCAATGGACGAAGGTTTCTGGTTACCTGAAATCAACGAAGAGCGGTATTAAGCAGGCAATGGTGAGGATTTCTATTCCTAACGTTAGCAGCGTTAAGGCGGGTAACTCATTCCTCATTGATGACCTGGTCATTACCGAAGTGACTGATGCCTACAACGCGCAAAGTACAGCAGATGCTAACGCCAATGCGATTTCGACACTGGACTCGACCGTGTCCCAACAGGGAGACCAGATCACCAGTCAGGGTAACAGCATCACTAAATTGACCAATGAGCTGTCGACAACTAACTCCAATGTCGCAAAAAAAGCCGATGGTGCTGCTGTAACTGCTTTAACGAATCGAGTTACCGAAGCTGAAGGCAATATATCGTCCCAAAGTAATCAACTGGCAACGCTGTCAAACTCACTGGCTGAGGGTAGCTTAATTTGTAATGGGGGGCTGAATGTAGACGCATCGTTCTGGGAGGATTCTGGGTCTGGTTCGGCATTCACATATGATGCTAATGAAAAGGCGATTAGGACAACTACAGGCTCTATTCGTGTTGCTAACCTGACTCGAATCCCCGTTGAAGCCGAAACGACTCTGACGATCTCATTCGAGATGAAATCCTCGGAGACTATTTCGAACGTGTCATCAGACTCTGTGGGCGTTATCGCTGATTTGGCTACCCCCACGAATTGGATTTCTTCCGTGTCTCCATGGTTAGGAGGGGTGTCCACCAATTGGCAGACGAAAAGCGTTGAACTGACGATTCCGGCCAATTTTATTGGAAAGTATGTCTATCTGCGATTTGCTGCAGGTGGATGGACTCCATCAAATAGCGCACGTCTCTATATCCGAAAAGTTGATGTTTTTTCGTCTACAGGTGTGGCAAAAAAAGCGAATGCAACAGCGGTATCAGATCTGACAAGCCGAGTTGATTCAACCGAAGGTAAATTGGCCAGCCAAAGTCAGGCGCTCACAAAACTACAAAATGACCTGGCGACGACCAATAACAACGTCAGCAAAAAAGCGGATGCCAATGCTCTGACGGCACTGACCAACCGTGTTACCCAGACCGAAAAAGACATTAACTCAACGAGTTCTTCTGTCACGAATCTGAACAACAAGGTTGATGCGATTTCTGTCGGCGGTACAAACCTGATCAAGAACTCCGGCGATATGACCGGCTGGTCGAACGTTGTCAGCGATACGTATCGTGGTAATGCGGTAATTGGCGCAACTGTAAAAGCCGGCTCCGGTTACAAGGATCTGCGGGAAATCACGCTTGAGTCGCCGGTCGATGCAGGTGAGTACGTTTACAGCTTCTATGCGAAAGGCGGCGTTGCTGGCCAGACGATGACGGCGTTCTTCTACAATCCGAACACCACAACGTCTATCGAGACCAGCCAGGGTGCGAAAGGTAACAACAGTGATGGTCGTGCGCAGTTCACGCTGACCACTTCATGGGCCCGCTATTGGGTTAAGTGGAAACAGACACCTACCACGGGTACCAAGCGCCTGATTCTGTGCCGTATCGAGAGTAATACCTCCAAAGACCAGACGGTGTACATCAACAGTCCGAAGTTTGAGGTAGGTAACGTTGTTTCCGACTGGAACGAGTCTCCGTCTGACAGCGCCAGTGCGTCGGCTGTGGATTCGCTGACAACGAAAGTGAATCAGCAGGGCACTTCCATTAGCTCTATCGGGAATCGCACCACATCGCTGGAAAACGGGCTGTCGACAGCTCAGAACAACATTGCCAAGAAGGCTGATGCTTCAGCATTGCAGGATCTCCGGAACACGGTGACATCTCAGGGTGACGATTTAACCGCGGCGAACAGCAGCATTACCAGCCTGCAGGCCTCGATGAACCGTCGCACTGTGTTTACTGTAACCGCACGGGGTAATGGCAATAGCGTTACCCATGGGGTGTTTGATGAAAGCGGCAAGAACCTGTTTACCCCTGGTCGCAGCTGGGCGCTGGTCACTTTTGCAAAACATAGCGACGGATCAACGGTGATTGCGACCTCCAAAACATACGATGTCTTTGGCAGCGCGAATAATGGCGCCACGATGTCGGCTGATATCGAGGCACTGGCCAGTGGGACTTACGTTTGTGTCCTGACATTCGATGAGCCAACTGGCAACCGAGGTAAAGTATTGTCTGCCCTGGAATCTCTTGGTGGCACATCCGAAGTCGTCAACTCTCTACCGTATCGTGGTGCCTACATTCTCCTTGGCCGCAAAGGCATGAAGCCTGGCGATGGTCTGGAACTGCGTGCGCCAACCGGTGGCGACGGCACCGCCCATATTTCGACCTCAGTCGAGTTTGTGAACGGGGTAATGATGGGACTGGGCGCCGCTGGCGGTGTGATGATGAAGGCTGATGCGAACGCATCTGCAATTACCACGCTCCAGAACACAGTGAAGACCCAGGGGGATAATATTGACTCCCTGAGCTCCTCGACAACGGCGCTGGAAAATAGCCTTGCGTCCAGTAACGCCAGCGTGGATGCAGCAAGCCAGATCCCCGGCAACATGATCGTAAACCCGTCTTTTGAGCGTGGTACGGAGGGTTACACAGGCTGGAGCGGTATCGCCACGGTGGCAACGCTGCAGGTTCCACATCTTGGCACCAAAGCCGCCAAACTAGCGGCGGGTGGTTCTGCAGGCGTGGGCCAGAAGATCTCCTTCAAGAAGGATCGGTCGTACAAAATTGGTATTTGGGCAAAACAGGACCCTAATACCACCATTCAGTCGACTGACAACACAAAATTCCGTGTGGCAGAAGGTAACGGTCTAATCGCTAGTAAGGCTTATGGCCCGTTTACCTCCAATTGGCAGGAGGTGTCCTGGACATGGAAGGCGACAAAGGATGTCGTTGCTGACGTTCAGTTCACTGCTTTCTTGTCCGCAGGCGCGATGTACTTTGATGATTTTTATGTCGTCGATGTGACCGACTCTGTTGAAACTCAGGCGAACTCGAGTGCGATCACGAACCTCGATAGTCGTGTGACCAAAACAGAGAATGACATCACCAGCCAGGGCAGCCAGGTTACGCAACTTAAGAATGACCTTGCGACCACAAACACAAATGTTTCGAAGAAAGCTGATGCGGCTGCGTTAACGGCATTAACGAACCGCGTCACGCAGAACGAGAAAGAAATTGAAACCCAGAGCAGCCAGACAACTTCGCTCAAAAACTCTTTGAGCACTGTTCAGGCAATGGGTAGTAACCCGTGGTTTGATGGTTCTCTGGAGACGTACTCCGAAAACCAGCAGATCAGCGGCTCGCGTGCGGTCGTCGTCAGCTCTCAGAAACGAAGCGGAACGAAATCGTTGCGTGTTTCCCGCGGCGCCGGTGAGGGCGGAAACAGTGATAAAACCATCGGTAAATGGATTGCTCTGCGTGAAAATGCGGTATTCCGCATCGAACTCTGGGCGATGATGCCGGCAGATCAGTCACCATCATCCGGGTGGTCAACAATCGTTGGTTTGCAGACCCAAAACGCTGCCAACAATAACAACTGGCCGTCGGCGATCACCATCACTGAAGGTTCGTTGGGGGGCAGAGGCACCTGGAAGAAATTCACCGGCACGCTCCGTGTAGCGACTGGCCACACTCGCGGCGTATTCTGGATTTCTACCCGCGGAGCAACTGGCGCCGGTACGCCGGGGTATGATCTGTATATCGATGATGTAGTTGTCACCGATATCACGGACGCAAAAGAGGCACAGGATTCGGCTAATGCGAACGCATCCGCTCTCACCAGCCTTACCTCACGTGTTACCAATGTGGAAGGGCTAGTAACATCCCAGGCGTCTCAGCTGTCCTCTTTGACGTCCCAGGTGAATGATGCGTCTTCGAAGGTTGATCAGATGGCGCAGACCATCACCAACAACGAGAAAACGCAGTCGTCGCTGAACACCAGTTTGCAATCGCAAATTGACGCGCAGGCATCGGCAAACATCAAAAACCAGACGGAGTTGAATAACGCCACCACCTCTCTGGCGGCAATTAAGTCAACTCAGCAGACCCAGGCCACAACGATAAGCGCACTGTCTCAGCAGCAGACGAATTTGACAGCTCAGGTAGGAGGCCAGTCAGCCGAGCTGCAGGAGCTGAAGAAAACGGTTGTTGAAAACGGCAACGTTAGCAGTACCTGGATGGTCAAAATGGAAACCAGCAGCAACGGTAAAAAGTATGCTGCTGGTATTGCTTTAGGTATCGATGGCAAAAATTTTCAGAGCCAGTTTCTGGTTCAGGCTGATCGCTTTGGTTTAATCAATACCTCTAACGGGAATACGACCACACCGTTTGTTGTTGAAAATGGCGTTGCGTACATGAATGCTGCGGTGATCAAGGATGGCTCGATCACCAATGCGAAAATTGGCAGTGAGATTAGGTCTGACAACTTCGTAGATGGGTCTCGAGGCTGGCGCGTCGGGAAGGATGGTTCTTCTCAGTTCCACAACGTCATTGTTCGAGGACATGTTGAAGCAGAAAGCGGTTCTTTCAAAGGCACCATTGACGCTACTGACGGGGTTTTCAGAGGAACCGTGCAGGCAAGCCGATTTGTTGGTGATATTTGCTCAGCTGGAGTATTCAAACAAGGCGTAAGGCCAGACATTACCCATTATGACTCTGGTTCAGTCGGCGGAACAAAAACATACGTTGTATCAGGCACGGTGGCATGCGATGTAAATTTCGTTGGAAGGATCATGGTCTGGATTAAGGGGGTTAAGGTTTCCGAGTTTAGCGTTGGCGCGGCCGCATCTAACGCGACTACACGTTATATCCCAGCTGTAGGTTCACTGTCCGGCGTAACTGACCAAAATGTCAGGTGCGAAATTACGGTGGAGGGGAGCGGAATTTATAACTATGTCGGCGGCTTTGCCCTCATGACCAGGTCGAGCGGTTCCTGGGCGTAAATATTTGGAGGCGGCCTTTCACCGAGCGTAATAACGGAGTGATTGGAGGCGCATCATCAGATTAACATGGCGCCCCGAAAGGGGCGCTCTCTATACCGAATTAACTCAAGGAAGAGTAAATTATGGCAATGTATGAAGTAGGCACCATAACAGGTGCAGCAAATCAGGCAAAGGTCACAGGCATTTCTACCAAATGGTCTGAAACTGCTCTTGGTATTCAAGAGGGTTCAATTTTAGTCATTTATCGCAATGGAAGTGCTGATCTGTATGCCATCAAATCAGTAAATAATGACACTCAACTGACCCTGACGAGAAACATAACAACTGCTTTTTCTGGTGCGAAATATGGAATTATTACGGCAGAAACTGCCAGCACATCGTCTTTTGCGAATCAGCTTGCCAGCGCATTTACTCTTTGGCGTAACGTTGTCCAAGGATGGTCTACAGCCCTGACCGGAAGCGGCGACATTACGATGACAGACCCTATAACAGGTACGTCTGTGACTGTTCCTGCTGTATCTGGGATGGCGAAAGCATCTGACCTCGCGGAACTCAGGAACTCACTGAAAGATTCAGCGAAGACGAGCGCAGCAAACACGTTCACACAGACGCAAATATTCAGTAAGGGGGTTACTTTCAGTGCCACTATAACGGCTGCAGGGCAAATTCTCAGGAAGAATAGCAATACACAGTTCACTGCCATCGACGCCGGCAACCTTGAAATTAGCAGCGACACTACGCCGTATATTGATTTTCACCACAAAGGTAGCTCTGCAGATTATACGCATCGAATTATCACCGAAGACGGGGCTTTAGCGGTTTATCCGGGGCTGCGAGTCCGTGGCGGTCTCGGGGTTTATGGCATTGCTACGCAGTACGGCGATCTGTACGGGCAAGCCTTCATTGCCAGATTAAACACTGACCCTGGAAACATAGCAAATGGCACCGTGTTACAAGCGCCACGTTTTACGTCAAGATTTAATACGCGCGGTAGTGATGGCAACGTTGATGGCGGACAGGCGGCTATGTGGTTCGAAGAGCAGGTAGGGACTAACCACAGACTAATTCTTTCTGTTGGTGGATTTTCGCAACCAATACAGTATTGGCAATTCCTGGCCGACGGCAATATCTACGGAAGCCAGCGCGGTAGCGTGCAGTTTCTGGGGACGTCTGACGCTCGCCTGAAGCACGATATCACGCCTACTGATGGACAGCAGTCAGTAGACCGCATAAAGGCGCTGGAGCTGGTGACGTTCGTCTATAACGACGACGAACAGAACCGCGTCCGCCGGGGGATCATCGCGCAGCAGGCCGAGGAAGTAGACGAGCAATACGTGAAACACGTTAATATTTCGTACCTGGATGGTAATAAGCAGGTTAACAGTGAGCGCCTTCAGCTCGACAACAACGTGATAATGATGGACACGCTGGCGGCGGTGAAGGTACTGATTAAGCGAGTTGAAGCGCTGGAGAATAAAATTAACTCATCAGAAGGGAGCGACGCCATAAATACAAACCAGAATACCTTCGATACAGGCGTGGCCATGAGTAGTGAGCAATTAAATTAATCTAATTTGTATGTAAGTACTTACCTACAATTAGTTTCTAATTTATGATATAAATCTGCCATCCGATTTGACTTATTCATGGAGGAAGACATGTCAAACGAGATGGCAGGCGTGACGCCAGAGCAGGTGGAGCGCATTGCCGCAATTGTGGCGCGAGAAGTCGTAGGAAAATTAAGTAAGGAGCTTCGCGATGATATTGGCCAGGAGGTCAACGATCAGCTGCGAACCTACTTTGGTGATATGACTCCGGCGCAACATAGCATTCAGCATTCCAACCTGGACAAACTTCTTAATCGGCTCGACACGATTTCAAGCGGGTTCTTTGGAGGCATTATTTCCAAGATTACCTCGTTCCTGATCACCGTGCTGCTTTTGGGTTTGGCCGCTTATGGCGTGAAAAATGGACTGCAATAACAGGAGAACAAGGATGAGTACTCCAAGAGGCATTCGTAACAATAACCCTGGCAACCTGGATAAGGGGTCGCCGTGGCAAGGGTTAGTAAACAACCCGGCGGAACCGCGGTTCTGCACTTTTAAAGACCCCGTATGGGGGATTCGAGCACTAACAGTAACGCTCATCACCTACCATGATAAGCGCCGCGCAAAAGACGGTTCCAGCATCGATACGATCCGCGAAGTCATCGAGCGTTGGGCGCCGCCACATGAAAACAACACGGCCGCCTATATCAATGAGGTCTCTAAAGCCGTAGGCGTGACGCCGGACATGATCATCGATCTGCATGACTACAATACTATGCGGCCGCTGGTGGAGGCGATCATTCGTCATGAGAACGGTCGTGGCCCGTTGAAAACACTCAACAGCTGGTATTCGGCCGAAGTTATTGACGAAGGTATGCGTCGCGCCGGCGTCGTTAAACCGGTGACTGCAGTGAAAGCCGTACCTGTCACGAAAGAAACTGCAGGCGCAACGGTGACTGCAGGTATCGGTATTGCGCAGCTGGCGGACGTAATGCCGCAGATCTCCGTTGCGATGGATAAGGCCCAGGGACATATCACCAGCGGGGATACCGTTCGCATTATCTTCGGTATTGCGACCATAGTTGTCGCCGGCTTTATTGCCTGGTCTCAGATTCGTAAGCATCAGGCAGGAGTGGTGTAACCATGAACGGCAGCCTGCTTTCAAAGGTCAAATCGGCCATCATGACTTTGGCTGCCGTCTTCTTTGTGCTCGTTGGGGCGTACACCTGGGGTGGACGAGCTGCCCGGCGGGCCATGGAAGAAAAGGCGCAGAGAGAAACCAACAAACGGCTTCAAGGCACAGTGGATGTGAAAAATGAGACGATTAATGAAGTCAGGACTAAGGATGCTTCTGCCGTTCATCGCGAGCTTCGCGATAAGTGGATGCGTGATTAAACCTCAGACCGTGGGCGTACAATTCTGTGATGGGGCAAACCCTATCTACATCAGCAAGGACGACGCCCTGACAGAAGAAACTGAGAGGGAAATCCTGATCCACAACACGCTGGGTGAGCGGTTGTGTAAGTGGTGATTGCATTACTATCAATATCAGGTAGAAGGCGCTTTGGTTTTGACCAAAGCGCCTTGTTTATCAGCTATCTGTAAGGTCGTACCATTCGCTGTCAGGATCTGCATTTGAGTCTGAAGATATTATTTCGATACCTTCTTCAGCGATTAGCCAATTATTATCACGATATACAAGAGGAACATTTGCTGTTAAGAAGAATGATGTACCTGAGAAAAAATGGTCTGGCATTTGAACACCTTCATAACTGAATGACACAGTCATTTTCAATAGCCCCTTTTCCTCGTCATAATGAACTTCAGTTGCCTCGAGGTCATATATTGCAAAATCATTAGCATTAGTTGAAGCAACCGCATCAGATAAAAGTTCGTCAACAGCCATCTCAAATTGAACGTACACATCACTCGAAAAAATGACGTTATCGAAGTGCGTCTCACCAAAAGCGGCCTTCATTAACCGAGGTTCTAATGGAAATCGCTTCGCCACAGATGAAAGCTCATGGTAGTTCGAAAAATCTGCATCGATAGCGATGGCTTCAAGAGCTTCCGTTAGCTTAATCCCTTTCTTTTTAGCTAATTCTTTAGCCTTGCTTTTGAGAATGTTTAAACCAGAGTAGTTAGACATGGCTATGTTTCCACACATTAGACGCATACCGATAGCCTGTTAACCGGGCAGCGTCATAATGATGGCGGCCAAGTGTTGGGGGTACTGCAGAATGATGGGCTATTGCTTTGCGAGACAGGCGCCAGGTGACCATCACCACCTGGTGAAATACTAACCTGTTAATGTAGAGGCGTCAATGCAGGCGCAAGACGATTTTATACACTTGATATGAACTACCTACCATTTAACCTTTACACCGAAGCCGTAGGCATTTAGGCTATATCGCATATAAGAAAACAAGTTGTTTCATACGACGATAAATCACACGTAGGGATATCACGAATGACTCAGATCATTGTGGTGGGCGGCACCAAGGGTGGCCCAGGCAAATCGACGGTTGCTCAGCAAATTGCAGCCTGTCTGAAAATCAAAAAGAAAAAGAAAGTCCAGATCACTGATATCGATATCCAGCGCACCACGACAGGATGGTGCGAAGACCGCCGGCATAATGAAGAACTGGAGCTGATCCCGTTCGCCTATGTCCAGGATGACATCATCAAACACATCACTTCGCTTCGCGGCCGTTTCGATTACGTCGTCGTTGACGCTGGTGGTTTCGACTCCGAAATTCAGCGCCAGGCTATGCTGATGGCCAACGTGATCCTTATCCCGCTTCGCCCGAAACGCCGCGATCTGAAATCCTTGCGTGACATCGACCCCATCGTCGACAGCGTTAGCAGCGTGAATGACCAAATCAAAATCCGTGCTGTAATGAACCAGTGCCCGTCTCTGCCCTCCCAGGCTGCGCGCATTATCGCTGCAAAAGAAATTGTCGAAACCTTTGGCATCGAAGCGGTACCGGTGAATCTTTACAACCGCAACGTCTATGACGATGCCGAAGAGGCGGGTCGTTCCATATTTGAGATGACCGGAGCCGAACGCGACAAAAAGGCTGAGGCCGAGATTGAAGCATTAGTAGAATACGTAATGACCTTGGAGGGTGAATAATGTCCATGAAAATGGGTGATCTGGCAAAACGTCCGGCTGCGGAAGCTGCTGCGCCTAAAAGCAGCACCCCGATGCGCCAGCCCGTCCGTCCACAAGGCCGTCCAACACGTGGCAAAGAGAAAATCAAAAGCCGCACGATGTCTCTTGAAGACGAGTATTTCGAATTACTGGAGATGATGAAGTTCATCCCTCGCTTCGAGAAGTTCACCCGTTCTGATGTGATACGTGCAGCCATTTTCCATCTGGCAGAGAAGTCCCCGCAGGAAATAGAGGACATCGTAAAGATGAACGAGGCGATCACCGCTGCCGATGTGACGATGCGTACTGACGAAATAAAGCGCGAATTAATGAAGAAAGGGTAATATAAGAGGGTGCTGGCGCACCCATTTATTGTAATGCAAATAGAATGTTAAAGATCTCAAAGGACATTACCAATGAATCCATTATTAACCCTTATCGCAAATTTCATAGAAAAACTGGTTTCCGATGTGGAAACAGTGGTTGAGAAAGTTTCCGATATTTTTACCAAAGGAGCAAGAAGGAAAGATATTGAAACCAAAATAAAAGATCTCGAAAGGGAGAGAGAGTTCTTAATTAAGTACACTATAAAGAAAAATATAGGCGCTTTTTCAAGCGTTACTACTGACGCATTAACAGGGAAAATTTATAGCACAGCAATATCAAGTGCTATTGCAAAAAAACTGGTTGAATATAATGTTGACTTTAAAAATATACGTCACGTTAATAAAACCTTAGAGGAACTGGAGATGATCGCGCTTATAGAGCGCGATCTAAAAAAAAAGGAAGAAGCTGAAAAGAAAAATAAAAATGAAACTGTAGTGAATTTGTTTTTATTAAATGAAAAAAGTAAGTTATTGAAAGCAAAAACATTGTCTGTTGTCATTGTCATTGCCAGTGCATTAACGGTATTTTTCTTTGGAATTCCAATTTGGTCTATTCTTATTGGTTTAATACCATTAGTACTTATTGAGATGAAAGATAGAGTCATAACCTATCGTGTTACCAAAGGTTATTTTGGAAGAAATGCGCCAGAGGCAATTCAATTGGTAAAATTTATAAGAGAAAATACAGATAAATTTGATTCTAATGATAGCGGAGATGGTAGAAGAAAAGTTCTCAACCCAGAGAAAGAAAAAAATGTGAGCGCAGATGATACTGTAAAGGGATGGCAAAATGCTTAATTTTGATGTCATCTCTAAACGTTTAGGCCAATGTTTAGATATTCTTTTGCTAAAACATCCGATGCGTACAGTGTTTGGAATCTTTTTAGGTTATATTTTATATACATGCCTCTATACTTTAAAAGAATATTTCAAAGCACATCTGTTTGAAGTTGATAACGTTCATTATATTGGTTGTTTTATTCTGGGGATTTTAATATTTCATACAAATACTATTATTGATGTTTATAATGGAACTGCTATGGATGAGGAAATTAGCAATTTAATAAATGCTATAACAAAGCGAACCGATTTGTCAGAACCGCAGAAAGCAATGATGATTACTGAAATTATTCAAAATGAGATTAATAAATTGGGGAAACGAGGTCTGGAAGAAGTAGCAAAAAATGTCATTCAGAAATGAATGCAAAAACGATAAACCTGCTTCTGTATATAAATACTAACTTATCTATTATATTTCTACAGAAGCAGGTCTTTGATACAAGAACATTCCAGAACACACCCTTCTGATTCCTCTTTCCAAACTGCTTTCCAGTCGCTATGATCTGAAAAATAGTAAGTAAGTAGTTACCTATCGGTGGGAGCATGAGCCAGATCTTTTTTGACAACATAAACAACGGCCAGTACGACTTCATGACAGAGTGGGACACGGTCGCCATGGACAAGTGGGTTGCGGAAAACATCGGTCTTTCACGATGCCAGGGAGAGGCTGAGCTCTTTGATACAAAGTGGTTTGACTATCGCGACATGCACCCGCTGATGGCAACCTGCCTGTTCACCGAAGCCTATAAGCGCGCATACTCACAGATCATGCTGTCTCATGGCCGCGAGCATTTCGAGACGGCTCCATTCAGTACTGGTCTGAAACGTCTGCCTTACCAAGAGCTCTCGGTGGTGAACAAAACATCTCTCTGGAAAGCTCGCCAGTTTGCAGATCGGTATTGCTGCTCTTATGACTATTTTATATCAACTGTTCTCTCTGCAGCTGCACGCCGGCTCTGGGACAAATTACCTCGCCCTCAGCATCTTTGGCAGCCAGAACTGATTGAGATCTTCGAAAGCAAACTCGCCAATCGTGCGGGAACGCGTCTGGATGACTCTGTAGTGAGTTTTAAGCACTTAGGAGACATGCAGCATGACCCAATTCAGGAACGTTACTTTGAATGGGTTCTGGAGCGTTTGAAGCACATCACCCGTGATAAGCGTATCCGCACCATCTTCTCTGCTGTCTGGCTGATGGAGCTGGTGCCTGAACGCGTTATCTATGCCCATTACCCGGAAGAACTGGAAGAAGCACGGCGACTGTGTTGATTGCCTGCTCCATATTTTTACGATTAGAAAACAACTTGTTTAAGCACCAAAGGATAACAAACACATGACCGAACTTTGCCACACGGGACGAGGGTTGTCTGAAGAGTTCGACGACGACTTCCAGAATCGTCTGGCGGCGTATTTTTGCCGCGATCATGAGTTTCTGACTCGTGCCGGCGATCTGGTTGCCCCCAACCAATTCTCCAATGCGGCGAACGCCATACTGGTGAACATGGTATCGGGCTATTTCAGAATGTATAAGAGCGCGCCTTCATCGGCGGCCATCCTCGATATGTTGAAGCGTGCTAAACGCGATAAGACGATCAGAGAAGAGATGTTCCCGGACGTTGTGGCGGCGTTTAAGCGGGTGCTCTCGGAAAAACTCTCTGATACGGCTTACATGGTCGACCAGGTCGCGACGTTCGCTAAAAGTGTAGCGTTCGACGATGCGTTGATTAAAGCGGCCGAGATGAAGGAGAAGGGTGACTTCCAGGGAGCGATGGCCATCATGGCCAAAGTGCAGCAGATCGGTTCTAACGAAGCGACGGGCATTTATGACTATTACGCCTCTGCAGCGGAACGTTACAAGGCCCGTGAATATGAAGCCTCTGATGATTACGTGCCGAACAGCATCACCACCGGTCTTCCGCTGCTGGATCGTATGCTCTATCAAAAAGGTTGGGCGAAACGTGAGATGGTGCTCTTCATGGGGTTTGCGAAATCAGGTAAATCGACAGCGATGGGGGAGTTCTCCATTAACGCAACGCTGGCCGGCTACAACGTTTTGTATCTTTCTCTCGAAGTGCATACCTCGATTCTCTCCGATCGCTTCGATGCACGGCTGTCTGAAACGGAGATGTCAAAGCTGGTAGAGCAGCGTGACGACGTTCACCGGAAACTCGCAGAGATTGGCGCGACGAAAGGGGTGGGGAATCTCTGGGTGGTTGAGCGCCCGTCAGGAAGCATGTCGCCTGCAGATTTGGATCGTATGCTCAATAGCATGAAAGCGAATGGCATGATCCCGGATATGGTGGTGGTCGACTATGCGGACTTGATGCGAGCCAGTTACGACCTCCGTGACGACCGGGCGAACATCCGCTCTATCTACACCGATCTGCGTGCTCTCTACGATAAGCACAACGTTGCAGGAATCACGGCATCCCAGACCAACCGTGAAGGTGGCTCATCCGAAGTGGCCACCATGATGCACGCCGCGGACAATATCGAAAAAGTCCGTATTGCCGACTTAGTCATCACTATCAACAAGACTGAGGAAGAAGAAGCCAAAGGCGAAGCACGACTCTATTTTGCTGGTTCTCGTAACCAGAAGGGCGGGGTGAGTATTCGCGTTAAGCAGAACCTCGAACAGATGCGCTTCATCGAGCGGATCATGGAAGTTCTTTAAAAAATAGGCGTGGGGCAAAGACGGATAACAGCCCCACGCCCTTCCAAATTACCTTTTGATTAATCACAAAAGGAAAAACACATGAGCCTCTATGGTATTCAAAAACCGAGGCTTATCAAGATATTGCCTTTTAAAAACTGCGGTGAATGACAATGAGTGACCTCAAAGAGTTACTGTCCGAGCTGGATTTCGAACAATGGCTGGATATGGAAGGCATCATCTATCGTCGCGGCGGTGTAAGCGCCCGCGGCCGCGAAGTGAATATCAAAGAATGTCCGGTATGTGGAAGCACAAACTGGAAGGTCTATTTCAACCTGACCAACAACGTCGGGAAATGCTTCGCCGGCGATCACCCAGAAGAAATTCAATTTAACAAGCTGGTTTTCCTCAAACACTACAGCGGTAAGTCTCGTCGTGCCTTTGAGGAATACGTACATAACGCACTCCTGTCTCAAGGTTGGGCGCCAAAAAAAGAAGAGGTTGTGCTGGCCAGTGCTGTGCAACTTGAAGGCCCGGTGGCTTTACCGCGGCATTATGAACTGCCAATTGACGGTCGGCTGCCGGACTATCTTGTTGAGCGGAACATTACCCCGGAGCTGGCCAAATATTTTGACCTGCGTTACTGCGTCGAGGGAAAACATGCTTATGTCGACCCATATACCGATCAGGTAAAAGGGCAGGCATTCGATATGCGCATCCTGATACCGATTTACGATCTGAATGGGGTGATGAAGACATTCCAGGGGCGTGACGTCACCGGCGCAGCAGAACGCCGATATCTCTTCCCTATGCAGCTGCCGGCATCCGGGAGGTTTCTCTATAACGGACATAACGCAGTTGGAAAGCAAACAGTCGTCGTCTGTGAGGGGGCTTTCGATGTCATGGGGGTTAAGCGCGCCATATTCGACGAAGAGACGCTCCGGGACTACGTAGAGCCCATTGGCACGTTCGGGATGCATCTGTCCGGAAACACGACTGTAGACGCAGAAGACCAGCTGGGCGCGTTTCTGTCGTTAAAGGCTGATGGTCTGCGAAACGTCATCATGATGTGGGATAGCGAGAAGCAAGCGATCCGAAACACAATGGCGGCCGCCAGACGATTAACCAGTATAGGATTAAATGTGAAAATAGCCTTTCTTGGAGAAGAAGGGCTAGATCCCGGAGAGGCCACCCAGGAACAAATTCTCAAAGCCTACTATCGTGCAAAACCCTACTCTAAGCAGCTGGAGCTGCAGAGTAAGGTTTTCGGTATAAGAGTGTTTAATTCGTGAGTATATTGTTGGCTGCCACGGCAGCGAGCAGCCAACAATAGTTATTTTGCTTCTTTAGATAGAATTTTTCCTGCCAACTCTGCAATCGATGATGCACCATCTAGTAAGGAAGGTATATTTTCAGAAGAAACTTGTATAGGGCTGAAAATTAGCTTTTCAAATAACGACCATGATTCCTTTTCAGAGCCTGAATTGTTTTTTGTCTCCACGTAATCATGTATGAACTCACATAGACTAAGGCGCTGTTCTATTTGAAGTATCTGAGCCTTGATGGCCTTGCCCTCAATATAATATAGACGCATAAAATAAAAAAATAACAATTCTAATGATAATATTGGCAGATAATAGAATAATGCATTTAAATTAAATTCTACGGGGAAGAAATTATAGACATGATTCAATAAAGCAAATAAAGGTGTGGCAATCAGCCATGAAGAAAAAATAATTACACTTCTGTGATTTGTGACGTATTCTGCTTTTTTAGTTTTCAAAAGATTTGAGAAAGCTTTACTCAACAGAACGAAGTTATATTCACTTTTGTACTGTTTGAGTTTTTCATCATATTCTGCGAGAGACTGTACTGTAGCGCCAGCAGAGTTTATAAGGCCTTCAATATTGTTTTTAAGGGCATCAGCCTCTTTGTTTACATCACTGAACCCTCTCTTTATCTCTGTTGTGATTTTTTCTTCAAAAAGACCTACGCTTCCTGCAATCATTCTTAAAGCTGAGAATTCTTCTGATAATAATAAATCCTTTGTCAAAGCCGCAGGCATAGAACGCTCGATCCAAATGAAACTCACTGGGAACTCCGATGCTGGTTTAAGCTTGTCTAATTTTTCTAAAATCTCGGGTCGTAAAAACATTGGCGGGCCAAAATCGTCAGAGGCCCAAAAGTTATATTCAAATATAATTCTTAATATTGTATTAAGAAACCGAAATTTATCATCCATTAATTCTTGTAAGCTAGGTGTGTTGCCTTGATTTGAAATTCTTTGATTATATGATGTATACTTGTTGAGCGAGTCTCGACGATTATTGTATAAATTTCTAAAGTAACGCCATGCGACTACGATTATACAATCGGCCAAAACCGAATCATCTAGTTGAAATAAATTATCAGGAATATCATTATAAGGCGTGAAATTATTTTCGATATAATTACTGATTGAGTCAATTGAACTTTGATATGAGTCAGTCCACAAAGTCATACCTTCCTCTTCTATGCAAAACGCATTCTAATTTTATGGCGTTTGTTATCAATCAGGGTGGTCAATACCCTGACACATTGCTATGCGCTTTAAGATGTTAGCAGAGTACGAACAACATTAGTAAGGTTAAGTCTTGATAGATAGCTTCGCTCCGAGCTAAACGCTCTTGTGGCCTACGCACTGCTGTGTTGGGCTGTTGCCATCATGTCCCTTTTCGCTGTCTTTTGATAAGTAGCTACTTACATATTTTAATGTAATAATTTAATCTCTGGTTGTGGAGGACATCACATGAAAGAAGATATCGAACAGGCAGTTTTAGAGATGATCAAGAAGTCAGGCGTAGAGCTTGGCGTGGGCGAGCTGGAGAGCATCATCGATGCCTCATTCAACACGGCATCAGAGCATATATCGAATGCGCTATCCTGCATTCCTCTCAAAGAAGGGGCGACACATACCTCGGTGTTAGTGTGGTACGCAAAGACGCCTGAAATGCCTGGTACTGTTCGAAAGCGCGTAGCTCTGGTTGCGTTCATCGTCCCGTCGCTTGAGACCGGCATTGGGCCAGTCGCGCATTTTGGCGCTTGGTATGACGACAAAATCATCTTCTCAAACTGCTACCAGATGGAAAGCAGGGAAATGCTTGAGCATAGCGTGGACGTGACTCTCATAGCCGTAGAAAGCAAATGCGAGACAGTAGGAGAAGCTTTCGTTAGCGTCATGACTTCTCCCGATGTTGAAAAGCGCCATGTAGATCTGGTGGCACCACCAGGCTTGTTGGAAATGATTGTCTCTGGAGATTACACCAAGGCTATAGCGCGTGTTCGTGAGCTGGACTATGGGCGTATCTGCGACCTGTGTCGTAGTGATCTGGACTTAATCAACGTGATCGTTGAGGCTGGCCGCGTCTGTGATGGGGTGTTGGCACAATACGCAAGTAAGATCAGTCGTTTGGCCAATGAAATGCCTATGCTGATTCAGGAAGCCAAATCCCACGCCGTTCATGCCGCAAACGACCTGCTAACCCCATATCGATACGAAGCCGCAAGTGACAAGATGACCGGCTGGGCCACCTGGTAAGCCGTGACTATGTACTGTGTCCCCGTACAGAGTTATTTAAACTGATTAGTAAGTAAGTACAAGATTATCGTTTAGAGAAATGGCTACCAAAACTGACTTATCAAAAATCCCTTCGATCTCTGGACTCAACGGCTACTCGCTGCGTTGCCCGGAAGTGAAGCTTAACGGACATGACTCGTACTGCAGCTACACCGTCTGTCAGCACACGATCCTTGCCTTCAAAGAGAAGCGACTGCCGGCGTCATCGTTCACCTCCTGTGCGAACGCCATTTCGGCCGGAAAATGCCAGGCGCTGAAAATGATGGTGGAGGAAATCCGGCAAGGTGAGTCGCTGTATTTCGTCGATATGCCGGCGCTCATTGAAGAGGTGGAGGAAAGAAACCGAACAGCAAGAACTCTGCAGCCGAAGAGAGGCAGTGCATCTATCTACAGTGGAATTAAGGGGAAGCGCCAATCTTCGACCGTTGCTGACACTGGCAGACTGCCCGATGCCAGCGAGATTTATTCAGAACTTATCAAAGAAACCTTAAAGGAGAAGACCGACTAATGGAGAAGCTGATCGCGCTTAAACATAAGCTGGACGCCATTAAAACAATGGGAACGAACGCCAAGAAAGAGGCGTTGGCCAGTATGGATGACTTCGAACAAAGGATGGTGTCACTCATGCTGAACCCATTTGTTCGTTTCGGGGTGAAGAAATACAAAGTGGCCGATCCACTTAGCAAGTCCGTACCCAGTGATCAGAAGGCGATAGAGCTGCTGGAGAAACTGGCTGCCCGGGAGCTTACGGGGAACGCAGCCATTACTGCGGTCGAGTCTTTGGTTGCTTCGATGTGTGCAGACGGTCAGGACGTATTTCGCCGGTTCCTGCTGAAAGACCCGAAAGCCGGCGTCGGCATAAGTCTATGCAATAAGGTATTCGCCAACCCGATCCCGAAGTTTGAGGTGCAGCTGGCCACCGCCTATAAAGAAAAAGGCGACAAGTACCCCTTCAAGGCAAATCCAAAAGTCAGATGGCCAATGATAGGCAGCCTCAAACTGGATGGTCTTCGGGTTATTTGTGAAGTGATCGTGGACGAGGAAGAGGTTAACTTTCTGTCGCGTACCGGAAACCCGATTACATCTCTCGATCACCTGAAACCTGCCATGCTGGAGCTGGGCAAGCTCTCCGGCTACAAACACATCTTTTTCGATGGTGAAGGTACTGCAGGTTCTTTTAACAATTCAGTCTCAGCGCTACGCAAGAAGAACGTGAAGGCGGTTGGCGCAACCTATCATATCTTCGATTTCTTCCTACCAGAGTGGCGCGTACAGGCTAAAACAGTCGAATACCAGAAAAACGGTATGAAGCTGAAACAGCGCCTTTCACTGTTGGTGGCCTGGTTCAGAAATACACGCGGCCAGGATTACGCGGCTGACATTCATATGCACCCCTTCTACATCATCTACAGCCATGAAGACTTTGTAGAGCGGTTTATGAAGCGTCTGGACGATAACGAAGAAGGAGAGATGGGCAAAGACCCGGATTCTGTATACGAGTTCAAGCGCACCCGCAGCTGGTGGAAACTAAAAGATGAAAACGAAGCTGATGGGGAGATTATCGGCTTTCTACCCGGAGATCCGGATGCCGGCTTTGCTCATACGCTCGGCAAAATCGTTATTCGCCTCGAAGATGGAACCGAGGTTCGCGCTTCTGGAATCAAACATCGCTACCTCGATGAGATCTGGCATAACCAGGACAAGTACATGGGCCGTATTGTTAAGGTGAATTTTCACGAGTACACGCCAGATGGCAGTCTGCGTCATCCGCGGCTTAAGTGGCCCAAATGCCTTCGCGATACCGAAGAACGTGTCGGAGATAAAGAATGATGCTCAGCTGCATCAACGATTACGTGAAGCGCGGGCTGATGGAAAGACGTGGCCGCGTATACCGCATCATCGACATTACTGACACGCTAAAGGAGACTGGCGATGATCGTCCTGAGTAAGCGAGAGAAGGAAACCCTGCGTGAAATCAGCCAATGGTCATGTTTCTACGCTAACTGGAAACCCAAGACACGAGCCAAGCTCGAACAGATGAACCTGGTGGCCAATGTCGAACCGGAAGGAAAGGCAGAGAACTACCAGTTAACGAATAAGGGGCGAGAGCTGCTTGAGCAACTGATTGAAGCAGGAGAATACTCATGATTCCATACATCGTATTGTCTTTTTTTGGAGGCGTCGCCCTTGGCTTCATCATCTGTCATGACTTGATTAAGAAGTTTGCCCGTAACTTACATTTCTGTAGCTCCACGGGGCGACTCCTACAGAGCATATCTGAAGATGGTATAATTAATGTCATCAACCAAAAGAGTGCTTCATATGACACTAGCTCAACTGAAAGATATTTATGCTCGTAATGATCTCACCGCAGATGAACTTCGTGTTGTTATTGATCGGCTTAACCAACAACGTACTAAATTTGATACTGAACTGCCTGAAATTAAGCCACCAGTTACTGGTGGTTGGTTGTCTAGGAGTCGGTCGTTGCAGCAAGCCCAAATAAATAAAAATCTTTGTAATCATTATAAAGAGCAAATTCAGCAGTGGATTACTCTGATTGAGTATTACGAGGGATCACTGAGTAAATATGAAAAGGTGAAAAGATTTGTGGGAAAGCATAAATGGTTCTTTGTAATAGCGACAACTGTTATCGCGAAAAGCTATGTGGCCTATGATGTTATCGAAGGATGGATAAGTAAAATTGTGTGAATCACTTATACGTTCATAGACGACAAAATGTATTAACAACGTAGAACAGGTGACTGCTACAGATCTAAGAAAGTGCGATTGATCAGAGTCAAACGTTTAACGGCCACAATCCAACGGACGCAGGATGAGAAGCCAGTACTGATCAAAAAATGATCAAACTGACGTATGAAATAATAGGTAAGTATTTACTTATTAAATTGATACAACTATGATTGGCTTGTTTTCGTTGAAACGCGACTGTTTGAACGTTTAAAGATAACTGCAAACGACAATCAGTACCTGGCAGTAGCCTAAAAAGCTAAACACCAGCGAGGTCAGTTTCCAGCCTCGTCACCGAAATGGGACACACTAAGCGAGTGTGATTGCAAAACGCAGGTAGGGCATCTGGTTAACCTGTGCCCTTACCGATGAGGTAACAGAATGGGCGGTTGGGTTTTATGTCCAACACATCCCGGCTCCCAAAGGCCCGACCGTCTATCCTGTTACGTCATTTCTGTTACTTATGTCGTTTAGTTTTGGGTTAAAAATGGCGACGTAACCCGGCTGGTTAGGTGAGCCAGCACGCAACGTTGAGACCACTGGTTTTTGCATCACAGAGGCAGAACCGGCAGACATGTAGGGCCAAGTACATTAATCCGTTCCGTGGTCTCAACGTTGTGGTCACGGATTCATTATCCTTCTGGTTATAGCCATTGTTGTCACTGCCCCGTGGCCACAACGATTAAATGATTCCATACATCTAATTTGATCTGAATGAAAACTCTCCTCAACCCTCGGAGAGTATTTGAAGGTCTTGGCTTGTAAGCGTTTGGTGAACACGTAAAGCACAAGTGGCAGAAAACGGTAGGACTGCTGCGAACGACACCGGTGAATCGGCGATACAGCCCCACAAGTCCGTAAATCGACAGAGGCTGACGGTGTCAACCTTAGATGGTGTAGCTCAGTGGTAGAGCGGTTGACTGTTAATCAGCTGGTCGGTGGTTCGAATCCACCCACCATCGCCACAACGGTAAGGGTATTTGGACGACAGCAAGGAAGGCGCGCTCTTTGGCTGTTCGCGACGGATCTGATTCCCTGAATGCCCTTACCGTTGTGATGAATTGCAGCTCGTTGAAGCAACCAGAAGATAAGCATCTGGCGTCACAACGAACGGAGGATAGAGGGCATGGCGCCCAAGCGGTCTAGAAAACCGTCCCATTGCGAAAGCGATGATGGTTCGATTCCATTATCCTCCGCCAACACAGCGTTGAGCGGTTTGGTTTGATTTCTTATCGAAAGACTCCGCCTGTCACCATGGCCAGACCGCTCAACGCTGTGATAGACATTACGGCAGACGTTCCTTAACCATAGCTTCTAGCATCTTAGCAACACTTTTTCAGCGCAAAATCCAAAGGGGCTTCGGCCCCTTTTTGCTTAGTTAGGCCGTTGTTGAATTGCCGATACAATTGCTGCTCTAAACTCCGGTGCATCGCTCTTTAACCGATAATCATCAAGCGAGTCATATATATCTAGTAGCATTTTGCGGTAATTAGGACTTGCTGAGTTTAAATGCCCCTTTGTCACAAAATTTAATAATGAGAGCTTAATATCCTCTAATTCTTCATGTCTGTTTAATCTAATGTAAGAGGAAACAACCGAGCCCAAGATATTTCTTCTAGTTGACAAGCTCAATTTGTTATTGAGTATAACTTGCTGCAACATATCACTCAGTAATTTTGAAGCCTGCTTCGGAATGTAGTGAATATCGAAGTGATCTTTATTCAAATTTTGCTGAGAGATTTCTGCCTTATCAATATATATGCTTTGCTCCATCCAGTCTGTAGAAATATAAAACAAACGGCATAAAATATAATGAAAAGGAGTCTCCCACTCACCAATATAATTATCTGTTTGCCTGTCCATGTTCTTTAATATTTTAGCCGCAAAATGGTCATAATAATGAAGCCACAGATGATCTTGATGCCCCTGATGAATAGCCTCATGAACCATGATTTGAAACATAGACACTCCAGAGTAAATGGGGCATCTATACTTCGAGATATCGCTATAGAATCCTAATGGTTTATTGAGCGATTTAATAAGATTTTCATCCTCCTCGAGGATACATAAGATATTATCGCCAATATCACGATAGATCTGTGTTTTCTCAGCAAACGCAGCGTTAGAGAAGAAAAAGTGTAAAATACGGTTGCTTTCAGGAATCAACAAGCGATGCCCTAGTCTTATATTAATATTATTCTTAAGTTCAACATATAGACGACTATTAGGTGAACTGAGCAATGCTCTGATGAAATTATAAGAAAAATCAGAACGAACTGTTGGCTCAATCTTGATTAACTCTAGGCAGAGAGAGGGGTGTGCTAGAGCAAAATGATTTGTGAGTTCAGGTGAGGAAACAATATTTATTAATGCTTCGCGTGAATGTTCGGCAGCTGTATCACTGTTAGTTAACCGAAGTTTTTCGGCAATTTTATTAAGAAAGCTCCGCTTTGCTGGTTTATCAATTATTGATATTAGCCTCCCTAATTGCGGCGCAAGCAATTGAGCAAGATCATCATATTTTTTAGTTAGGTGTAAATTTTCGACTAATTCGAGAAATATTTTTGTCCTGCTAGATGATAGTTTTGGATTTTTTAAGCGTGCTAAAAGATAAATTGAAACAGTAAGTAATATAAGATATACGGCACTTGAACTATCTAATCTCCACATCCAAGGGCCAAAACTAAAATATAAACCCAATGCTTTCAAAGTTGGTGCGAACACTAAGTAATTACTTAGGATAAATGAAGTAACAATAATTGCCCAATCCCACCAAGCCAGACAAAATCGCAAGCGAAGACGTGCATTTGGGGTTATAAGAGCCCAAACCGCAGCGATGACGCCCAGTATGGTTAGTAGACTTGTGGTATCAATTTTGTCTGGAGGTGTCATAATTAATTGCAATCCCATATGTTCATATACAGACTTCCCAGAAGGTTCCTACGAGCAAAAAGAAGTTCGCGAAGAATATACGCAAGATACCTCTTTTCTTTTTGTATAGCACTACTAGTATAAAGATAGATATTTAGCATGTAAGTAATTACTTACTTACTTTTTCTGTCGATTTTAGGTATAGTTCTTCCGGTTACTCACTTGAAAGGACTCAATATGGGAAACAAACGTAAACAGGCGCGACGTGCAGCTCGCCAGGCGCTTAAGTCAAAATCGCGTATCCTCGGCTACGAGATCGACACTATTATCGTAGACGAGCTGGCCTCCGCCGCCCCTGCTCTGCCCCCAAAACCGAAGCGTGATACTTCCCCCATAGAGGCACGCAATGAGGCCCAGGCCCACTATCTTATCTCTCTTGATAGCAAAGCACTGACGTTCGCCACTGGCGAAGCCGGCTGCGGTAAAACCTTCCTGGCGACGGCCGTCGCCGCACAGCGATTACTCGATAAGGAAGTAGAGCGAATTATCGTTACGCGCCCCGTACTGCAGGCAGAGGAGGATTTGGGCTTCCTGCCTGGCGATATGGCCGAGAAGTTCGCTCCATTCTTTCGTCCCGTCTACGATGTGCTCCAGAAGCGCCTTGGCGCTTCATTTCTCGAATACTGCCTAAAGCCAGAGGTGGCTAAAGTCGAGATCGCCCCCTTCGCATACATGCGCGGCCGCACCTTCGAAAACGCTGTGGTGATCCTCGATGAGGCCCAGAACGTGACAGCGTCACAAATGAAGATGTTCCTGACCCGGATGGGTGAGAACGTAACGGTCATCGTGAATGGTGATGTAACCCAATGCGATCTGCCGGGTAATGTTAAATCTGGTCTTGAGGACGCCCTGCAGCGGTTCCTGCCATCTCGCCAGATAGGGCTCATTGAGTTCACGGCCGAAGATTGCGTGCGCTCAGAGCTGTGTAAAGTGGCGCTTCAAGCCTATCTGTAAGGAAAAAATGATTGTTATGGCGATCTCGAATGAATACTTACCTTTACCGTTCGGTGTGGCCGGCTACTATCCACCTGGATCAGAGATCGGCCGCAACCCCCAGTTCTGCGAGGATAACCGAGAGAAAACAATGAAGTTTGTGATTTATGGACGAGAAAATTGCTCCTTCTGCAAGCGAGCCGTTGAGCTGGCGAAGCAGCTGCAGGGCCATGGATATGGCGAATATCAGTACATCGATATTGTCGCTGCCGGGATCGATAAACAAAAGTTGAGTGAGATGGTTGGGAAGCCGGTAGAAACCATTCCCCAGGTGTTTTTGGACGATGTTCCAATCGGTGGTTACACAGAATTTGCTGCTTTCGCAAGCACTCTGTAATACAATACGGCTCCGTTTGGGGCCGTTTTGATTTGTCGCTTTTGATAACAGAGCGTACACTTAGGTACGAGCCATTTAGCTGTAAAGAGGTTTTATGCATTTAGAAAATTGCTTGGAAGATATGAATGTCATTAGCAATGCTCTTGCTACCGTGACTTCTAACGCTTCACGCTTTTCGAATGCAAATAGCACTCCGAAAGCATTCCCGAAGCGTGTACACACAAAATTTAAGATGCGTCCCCGTATCGGCGGCATCACAAGGTCGACGAGGCCCGGTTTTGCAGATTCCCATGAGTTCAGACTGCCGCAAACGGAAGGCATTCCGGTTGCTGAGAGTGACACCGCAGCTCAACTTGCGGATATTGAACAAAGGCTCGCAGAGCTGACGGCGAAACACGTTCAGTTGACCCACAACATTTCAGGTTACAGTGCGGAACAGATCCGCGATACTTTCGGTGAAAGCCGTTACGAGGACTTGAAGAACGTTGACCTGTCCATACGCGGTTTAGAAGGCTTCGTTAACAAGTTCATCCGTGACGCCGAACTGCCACATCCGTACCTGAAACGCTTGAGTGATGCTATCACTGAGTACCGTCTGGCGGTTTCTGACCTCCTGATGATTCTAAATCAGTGCTTTAACGAGGTAGAAGTTATCGAATCGCAGACAGGCCTCATTGATGAGGACGTCTTCGCAAACTTCTCCTTCCATTAAGGCTGAACGATGAAAGTCACATGGAACAGTGATAGTTACGCCCAATTTTTGGAGCCGGTCTTCAGAGTAATGCCTGATCTGAAGACCTCCTTACTTGCTGACTTTGTGAGTTTTAAGAATGGCTTTTATCCGGCCGTTTTCGGCAAAGATGGCCCCTATACCGAACCTGGTTCTGTAGTTTCCTCTCGTGTTTACCACGTTCATCTCTTATTCACCAAGCAAGAACGAAATAGTCACCGCAACAGGTTCAACTGTACAAGCGACCGCGCCCTCGTTTATACCCAGCACGCCAAGTTTCAGGACGTGTATAGTCTGCTGGCCATCTTCCCGAAAGAGGCACACAAAACAGCCAGTGATCCAGTCAAAATGAGCGACATCGCCAAATACGCGGCAGCCTTCCAGAAATTAACAAACCCGTAGTTACCTGCAGCTCCATGCCTTTCTCATTCGTAGCGTGGTTATATTGCGATAATTTTCATATTTTTTAGGCACTTAATCTAGTCTTTGCGCGTATGCATAAATATACGAGAAATAACGGTACAGAAAGCGGCAGACAAAATAACCACAAAATAATGAACATGCCATACACACCGCTATTCACGCCAATGTGACGATCCCAAAAGGGTTTGGTCATTATCTTAAGGGCTAGTTTCTCCGAAGTATAATATGAGAATGGGTACAGAATGGCGCTTAAAACAAGATATGTAACCACAAATGGCATATAAGGAGCATAGGCAGGAAAAATGAGTCCGTCATTCATATCGCGCACTATAAAATAGATCAGATAGCCATAACCACACCATCCCCATAAGCAGTGCCGTAAATAATATTTTAAGGTCATCATCTATGATTCCTTCATAGCTATACCATTAAAGCTATCATAACATGAATTGACGAATCCCCCTTCGAGACCAAGCGGCATCGAGACAGCCATAGACGCAAACATGACTAAACTGGCACCGGACAACGATGGGACATAACGCAAAGACAAGGGTGATGTCGCAAACAAACAAGCGGGAAATGGCACGGCCCTGATGACTAATTTTCAAAAAAAGGCCTTTCTATGATTCCATACTTGGTAGGTATGGAATCATTAGACAAAAGAGGGTATTTTAGGTTGATCTCAATAAAAACAATGCCTAATATACTGTATATAAATACAGTATAAAAAGCGTCATACAGTGGCCAGATTATGAAAAACACGTTTGACAGAGCACGCGCAGCGGAAAACACGTCACAGGAAGCGATCACCTATCTGGATCGGGCAACGCAGATGGATGCCAGGTCGGTCTCGATGCAGGGTGCCGATCTGACTTTCGCCGACGCATTCATGTTATTCACTCGCTTATCATTATTGATAACTCGCCGCCGGCCAGAGATAGCCGTCCATTGTGTTTTGATACATGTTCTCCCGCATATCGCTCAGGAAAAAGTAAGTAACCTGAATAGAATAATGGTGAATCAGCTGGTCAACCCGCTGATCCTTGAAGGGAAGATCGTGATGGGTCGCCGTGTTTTTTCCATCATGAAGCAGTTCCTGGGATGGTGTGCCTTCCAGGGGATTATCGAAACATCGCCCCTGAATGATATGTCGCTGAACAAAGTTGCCGGCGGCGCGAAGACGGCACCGCGGGAACGATGCCTGACGGACGCAGAGGTTTGGGTATTCTGGAATGTCTGGGACTATTTCGACGTATGTCCAGGCACGAAATGGGCGGCAAGACTTTGCCTCGTTGCTGCCAGACGTCCAGATGAAGTGCTGCGGGCCAGAGTAAGCGAGTTCGACCTTAAGCTGAATGTATGGAATCAAGGATCTCGCAACAAATCGGCCCGGTCGCACACCCTTCCGATGAGCTCACTGATGCGGAAGTGCGTAGAAGAATTGATTGATTATGGCGCCGGCAGCCAGTGGCTCGTCCCGTCGAACAAAAAGAAAGCTGATACGCCAATGTCAAAGGTGGCAATAGCCCAGGCGTTGAGGCGGATTCTGGAGCGCCCGGAGCTGGGGGATGTGGAGTCGTTTACCCCACGTGATCTGCGTAGAACGGCACGCAGCTACTTTCCTGCCCTTAATATTTCACAGGAAGTATCACGTAAGATCATGAATCATAGTCTGGAAGGTATCGACCGTGTATACGACCGATATGACTACATGGATCAGATGCGAGAAGCCCTTGAGAGCTTCTCATCGTACATCTCGTCGATTGTTGAGCAACCAGATTTAGAAGAAATTGACCACAAAATGAAGGGAGATCGCCTATCCACCGAGCTGATCAGAGTAAACTTCTCATAGCTTTTTAATTGCTTCGACAACCTGCTCAACACCATCAGTTTGAGCCGGAAAGCGGTTGCGGAAAGCTGCGAGAACCTCACGTTCTTCCGGAGTCAGCGGCGCGATGCCCTGGTCTCGTAAAAAATCTGCCAGCTCAGGCTGACGGTCTTCAAGAACCATCATCATGAGACGTACTGGGTCTGCATTCAGTGCTTCTGCCAGTGGTAGCACTTTCTCTACCGGCAGCGGAATTCTTCCCTTTTTTATCAGGGACAAAATGTTGGGATTCTTGTAACCAATCTCACGGGAGATCGCCGACTGACTTTTCGGCGAAACAGTGATTAAAGAATCGATGTAGGCGACGTAACGAGCGGTCTTCTCATCGGCCATTGTCATTGTAGTTACTATCCTCGTGTGATCTTATTGTATGGTAAGTACTTACCGATATTACAGCAACGGTTGTTATTGTAAAGTCTTACATCCGGCTATTTGTAGGCAATTATCGCACATAAATCACGCAAAATAAGGGATAAATTAGTAAAATCCGGTACTTCTGTTGATTTTTTTGATTATTTTTGTTTAAGACATTACGATACATTTTTATTAACTTTTATATCAATAGGTAGTACCATCACCTCCAAATGAAACCTGTTGATTAGGATGCTATTAATGGAAAAATTGTCATCTAATTTACTTGCTCTGAATGTAGGCAATGTTTTCGCGCTGACACACCTGGAGGCTGCAGAAGTACTATCTGAGTTACCAAATCACCAGGTAAACATTAGAGCGCGCGACGCTACTGTTTTCCGGTTCTCCCTGGAAAATGGCTCTTTCACGCTGATCAATACTGGCGACCTCTCTTTCGCGGTTCGAATCAACTAAAATTTATAACCCGCCTATAACTCATTGATCCCCTGCGCGAATTGCTTCCTCCCCTGTTCGCGCAGTGTTATTTTCTTATATCTGAAAACAATTTGTTTACTAGATAAGGAAAGCACTTGGCAACCAAACCCAGCAAAACTGTACTCAAAGAGGTACAGGACTTCCGCGATTCCGTAAAACGCGTCGTTGGTCTTCTTTCGGGCAAGAACATTCCTGTAGCTGAATGCGGAGACACAGCATACGTTCGCTACAATAAAAAGGGTGAACCAGTCATGGTTAACATCCCTTCCATACCAGATGACGCAAGCCCTGCGCTTATGAATGCCATACGTGGATTCCTTGATCACGAGGTTGGCCATCTCCTTTTCACAGACGAAAAAGTCGTCAAGAAAATGCGCAACACAAAGGCATTCGGACTCTGGAATGCCCTGGAAGACGTCTACATCGAACGTCGCATGAGTGAAGTGTTCACCGGCAGCCGGCGTAACCTATTGTCCACACGTAACCTAATGATTGATAGATATTTTAATCCCCACATTAAAAAGGCGGTAGCGATGTGCCGCGGGGATCAACGCGAGTTGTTTCTAAAGTTCTTCCTCTGTCCGGTTCTACGGGCGTGGGATGGCCAACCAACTTTTGCTGATTTCATGGAGGAGCACTGGCGCCTCATCGATAAACCTATTGCCGTTCTGAAAGAGTTTGGCGTCGATGAAGCTGTCCGTCGTATGGATAGCACTGAGGATTGCGTCAAGGTTGCAGCAGCAATGGCTAAGATCCTTCGTGAAATGACTGAGATGCCAGAAGGCCCGTTACCTGAACGTGAGTCCTCTTTAACCAAAAAGACCGAACCAGAAGAAGACAGTTCAGATGAGCCGGCTGCTGGAGACGATACTGAGGTTTGTGACGACGAGGGGCTCGATAGCACTCCTGATGAGTTTAGCTCTGACGATGAAGATGATGAAAAATCAGACAAATCGATAAGTAAGTACATACCTAACAGTGATGAAATGATAAATGATACAGAAAGTAAACCTGAAGATGGCGATTTAGGCCATGAAAATGTTGACGACTTGCCTGACGGCGAAGAAACGACAGCTGATGATCCTGTTACATCTCTGGGCTCGGATGTAGGGGAAGAAGTAGATGATGAAGGGGATTACAGTCCGTCCACGGATGATGGCTCAGAGGACAGGCATGGCAGCTCCTCTGATGACAGCGAAGCTATCGAAGACGGTGAAGGTAAGGCAGATAAAGACGGTGGCAAGGAGAAGGATGAAGGGGATCGGGACACCTCGGATGAAAGCGATGCCGGCTTTGCCCCACACGCTGACGATATGTCTCTTGATGATGCTCTCAAGGCATTAGAAAACGTCGATGAAGAGATAGGTTCTTCAACCGAAGATGCGCTGGCGTCGGCGATCAAATCGGAGCTGGCCAGCGCGTCACTATCTGATTACCGGCCATACAATCGCTCCTACGACTTCCTCGGGCCAATTGACGAGGCAGAAGAGCATATTAAGCGCGCCAGAAAAGCTTTTGGCGCAATCCCTATGTATTCGCCCGTAGATCGCTACCGCATTGTTCCAGAGGGCAGAAAACTGTTTGAGATGAAGGTGGAGAGACATCTGTCTTCCTCGGTGTCATCTACCTTGGCCAAAGACCTGGAGCGCGCGATCGCCAGTCGCAACCGTGTTCAGTTCATCCCTGGCCAGCGTCGTGGACGCGTACATGGGGCGAGTCTTTACCGACTGTCGATGAATGACGATCGGGTATTCCGGAGAAAAGAAGACCACAAGGCCGTGAACGCGTGCGTTCAACAGGTCATCGATTTATCAGGTTCAATGGGCGGCCGAAAAATCGAGCTCGCGCTGGCATCCGCATACACACTGGCTGACGCCCTAGATCGTATCCACGTTCCGAACGTCATTACCGGCTTCACTACGTATGGCAATCCGGATGTAGCAACTATGTCGAAACGTGGGTTTAGCCGCTTTGAAGCGCTTATGCTGCCGATTATTAAAAACTGGCATGAAAAAGCGAACTCCCCAGAGATACGTGCTCGTATGGGCTGTGTGGCGGAGACTTTCCCCCTGCTAAACAACGTGGATGGCGAGAGCATCGCACAGCTGGCTTCTCTGTTTGCAGGGCGTATGGAAGACAAGAAGATCATGATTGTGCAGAGCGACGGCGCCCCATGCGCTGCGGGGGATGGCTTTAGTAACCATCTGCGCTCTGTAACGAATGACATCGAAAACACAAGTGACATCAACCTGTTGGCCATTGGCATTCTTACGGACGCGCCGCGCCGGTATTACAAAAACTATGCACTGGTGAATAAGGTCGAAGAGTTGGGTACGTCAGTTGTCAGTGAGTTATCTCGTATCATTTTAGAGTAAATCTTGCGCCCTATAAAATAAGTAACTAGTTACTATAAAGCCTGATACATTCGTATAAAATAGAGCCCAGAAACGACAACAAGTAAGGAAAAACACATGACCGCGACTGCGCTACCACAAGACGCCCACTCTGATGCCGTCACCTGCAAATGGTGCGGAAAATCCTTCCATCACCTCAAATCCCACATTTCGATGGGACGTTGTGAAGGCATTCCGGAAGAAGCCAAAGGGCTTGGTGTGGATGACGTAGTGAAAATGTACACCACAGCATTCCCTGGGGAACCAACGCTGTCTCCAAAGGCCATTGAAGCGTTAAAGACAAAACGCTCTGAGAAGGCTGGCGCAGACGGCAAAATCGCGGATATCAGTTCCCACCCTGGCTATGCAGGGACTGTCGAATACAAAACTGAGCTTGTCGCCGCGCACGAGCTGCTTGGCCTGACTATCAAGGAACTTGGCACGCCCCGAGGCAAACCCCTTCAGGTAACGGTCAACATCAACACGCCATATCCGGAGTTCGTGCCAGAAGTGAAAGCCGGCTATATATACGGCGACTTCGATCTGATTAAAGACATCTTCATGATGCTGGAGATCGGCATTCCTGGTTATCTGTGGGGTCATGCTGGTACGGGGAAAACCTCCCTGCCAACCCAGCTTTGCGCGCTCCTGAATCGCCCGGTGATCCGCTCACAGCATACGGCATCAACTGAGGAAGCCCATATTACGGGCCAGATTCTGGCGCGAGAAGGCACAACCTACTTTGAACCAGGGCTTCTGTCGCTGGCGATGAAGAACGGTTGGGTCTATCTGGCAGACGAATACGATTTTGCATTCCCGCAGATTCTGGGGATCTACCAGCCAGTTCTGGAAGGCGAACCACTCGTAATCAAAGAAGCGACACCAGACTGGCGTCGCGTGGCGCCGCATAAGCGCTTCGCCTTCATCGGTACAGGCAACACTAATGGTTCAGGGGATGAAACGGGGCTTTATCAAGGAACGAACATCCAGAACGCGGCTAACTTCTCTCGCTTTGGCATCGTATCTCACGTCAAGTACATGAAGCCTGGTGCTGAGGTAAACATGCTGGTCGAAGCGGGAATCATCCGTGAATACGCCGAAAAAATGGTTAAGTTCGCCAATCTGGTACGAGACGGGTATGAGCAACACCTGATCAGCCAACCAATCGGCCCGCGTGAGCTGCTTCTGTCCGCAAAAATCGGAATGATGCGAGGTGATTTCGCAGCCGGCATCGAGAAGTCATTCATCAATAAACTCCCCTCCACCTCTGCGCAAGCGGCGCGTGAAGTGGTTCAGAAAATCTTCGGTTAATCGTGCGTAAAGGTTGTTTTGGATCTCTTATCGCAGCTTCTGAAACTGGCGCGGCCTGTTTGTCATGCGCTCACAGGCCTGACTGCCACCAGGCAGCCAAAGGAGTTGCGATTTCGATATACGGGAAGTTCGTCGGCTTCCCCAACGACAAAATTAAGAAAAAACAGAAGGTAAAAACACATGAAAGCACTGATGGTCAGGACTGATTTTTCCCTGGGAGAATCAGCACTGAAAGCAGAGCACGCAGTAAAGGTGGCAAAGGAGGCTGGCTATACCGCGGTTATCTCTGCTGACACGATGAATATCGCCAGCGTTATCCCCATGCAGCGAGCAGCTGGCGATGAGATGGCGGTGATCTGTGGTGTTAAGCTGAATGTTGTCGACGATCCAACATACGAGTGCCGGGCTAAACTGGCCAAAGAGTCTAATAGATGTATGGAATCATTGGAGCGTGGACGTAACTACTGCTTCACCGCACTGATTAAAAACGAGCAAGGTTATCGCGACATTTGCGAACTAATGACTTTAGCCAATACCCGCGAGCAGTTTTACTTCGTACCACGCCTGGCGCTCGAACAGCTGGCGGCTACTTACGCTAAAGGCAATATACTGTTGCTGACTTCGGATATCGGCAGCGTATTCCAGCGCCCGGACTTCGCTAAAATTATTAGCGCGCTGATTACTGCCGGCGGACGCGAGAATTTCTACAGCGTAGTTTATCCGCACCCTACGCCATTCTATGACCAGATCAACGTGCGAGCCATGAAAGTGGCAAGCGCACTGAAAATCGAGCCCGTTGCGTTTTACCCAGCTTATTACGAAGGGGTTGATGACGCTGACATCAAAGACATCGCCCACATGGTGATGAACAATATCAAAGTCGATCAGCCACACCGGCTGCGTATCCCCCACCAGCGCGACAATGCAATAAATGGTCGCCGTCATCTGCTGCAGGCTCTGAAAGAGTTTTCTGTCCGGATGGGCGTATCTGTGTCTGCCGCCATGGCTTCTACAACGCAGGACTCCATCGTTAAGGCGTGCGAATGGCGCTGGCACGAAATGGCACCGGCACTGCCAAAAATGGCAGACGATGAGCCTGCAACGTTGATGAAACTGGCTGTCGCAGGGCTTCGAAAACGTCTCAGCAACAAAGAATTTGGCTACACGCCACCAGCTTCCGAGCACCGCGTTTACGTCGATCGCCTCAAGTATGAAATGGAAACGCTCACTCGCCTGGGATTCTGCGGTTATTTCCTGATGGTTCGCGATCTGATGAATCATAGTCGCGAGACTGGTATTCCTGTCGGGCCAGGTCGTGGTTCATCCGCCGGCTCTCTAGTGGCATGGTGCATCGGCATTACTAACGTTGACCCAATCCGTCATGGTCTTCTGTTCGAACGTTTCATTAACCCTGAGCGTCTCGACTTGCCGGATGCGGATTTGGACTTTAGCCAGGCGCGGCGCCATGAGGTGATCGAGTATCTGAATGCCCGATATGGCGAAGAGTATGTTGCAGGCATTCCGAACTTCACTTATCTGGGCGCCGCTTCCGCACTGCGCGACACAGCGCGTATTTATGGAGTTGATGCGGCGGATATGGCTGTTTCCAAGGAGCTAAAGACCCTGGAGGATGACAGTCTGTCTCTGTCGGAGCTGCGCGAGCAGCTGGCCAGTCTGGACAAGTACGCCACCAAACATCCGGACGCATTTAAGGCGGCGAGCAAGTTGCAAAACCTGATGCGTGGCTTCGGCCGCCATGCTGCAGGGATGATTGTCGCTGGCGTACCTCTGACGGAACGTACCCCTGTAGAGCGACGTGGAGACGCGCGTTGCATCGCATTCGATAAACGATACTGCGAGGCCATGGGGCTGATCAAACTGGACGTTCTGGGCCTGGCCACTCTCGATCTGCTGGATAGCGCAAAACGTTACATCAAAGAGAGCACCGGCAAGGACATCAACCTCGATGCCATCCCACTGGATGATCGCAAAGTACTTGATGGATTTGCCGCGGGGTATACGCAAGGTGTGTTCCAGCTTGAGTCCGGCCCCATGAGGAAGCTACTCAAAGATCTGGGTGGTGGTATCGAACCAATGAGCTTCAAAACCGTTGTGGCCACAACTGCGCTTTTCAGGCCAGGTCCGATTCAGTCAGGCATGTTGGACGACTATGTTGCTGTGGCCAAGGGCTTCATGCCACCGCAATCACTTCACCCGGTACTTGACGAGCTGACTGCTGAAACAAACGGCGTCATTCTCTATCAGGAGCAGACGATGAACGCTACACGACTGCTGGCCGGCTTTACCATGGCCGAAGCTGATGGTGTGCGTAAGGCGATCGGCAAGAAGGATATGGAGAAGATGAAGAGCATGGGCGAGAAATTCATCGTTCAGGCTCAGGCTGGGTGGATCGACGTCGTTATGGAGGATGGCACGGCGCAGCGCATACACCGCGCGGAACATTTTAAATGTGAAGACGGCAGGTTGCGGACAGTAGAAGAGGCGCTGGATGCCGGCGTTAAGCTGCCGATGGCAGTTGTTAGCGTGACAGGGTCACATCCTGGGTTATCTGAAACAAAAGCCAGTGAAATCTGGCAAGCCTTCGAGAAGAACGGTGCGTACCAGTTCAACAAATCTCACTCAGTAGCGTATTCGTTGATCAGCTATCAATCCATGTGGCTGAAAACGCATTTCCCTGCAGAGTTCTTCGCCGCTGCGCTCACCATTCTTGGCGAGGACAAGCACCAGGGACTGGTAAAGGATGCTTTAACCTATGGCATCCGCGTACTGCCACCCGACATTAATATGTCCTCGAATCGCATCGAGATCCGCACGCTCGAAGATGGCAGCCAGGTTCTTTACGCCCCGTTCTCTGCGGTTAAAGGATGTTCTGAAAATGGGTGCCAGGCCATTATGCGAGCGCGTGAGAAAGTTGGTGGCAAGTTCGAGTCGCTGGCGCAATTTGAGGAAGCGGTCGAGAAGCGAGCCTGTAACAGCCGAGTACGTGAGTCTCTGCAAAAGGTTGGGGCATTCGCCTCTATTGAACCTGGCAGTATGCCGGCGACCGATCCGGAACGTCTGCGAGATCAGGCAGAGCTGATGGGCAATCTGGTGATCGATGCGGTGAAAGCTACACGCCCATTTGAAATGAACCCAAAACGCTCTGCAGAGGTCAATGTGCTGATGACTCGCATGGCCGCAGAAATGGGTCTGGGCGATGAGTTGATACGACCAAGCATCGGCATTAAGCCAAAAATTATGGTCATACTCGACAATGCCAATGGCAATGATGCACGTACCGGCTACTTCATGGAGAACGGCTACGATGACTTCAAAGCCAAGTTGCTGGTTGCTGGTGACCTGCGTATGGGGGATTTGTATGTCACAGGCGTGTGTAAAAAGGTAAAGGATAAGGAAAAAGACTACACCAAAGATGAGATCGGCCAGTTTATCGACTTTATGCGGGAAGAGATAAATCTGGTTCGTCCAACCTACGTGCTGACGTGCGGCAGCCGGGCGACATCGCTGTTCAATAACAAGAGCAAGCCATCCGATCTTGTTGGGCGCAAAGAATATCTGCCAGACCTGGACGTGACCGTGTTCTATGGATTTAACCCGAATATTTTGTACTTCCGTCCAGAGGAAGGAGAAAAGCTGGAAGCCATTCTGGCAGAGGTAGCGGAGACTATTAACAAATGACTAAAGGAAAACACATGAGCGCAGCGAATAAAATTGCACAAGAGCTCACAGCAATACCACAGGAGTTTCAGGATAAGGCGATTGAAGCCACTCTGCGATCCCAGTTCTGGGAAATCATTGACTGCCCTGTCACGCTCGATCTGGCATTGGCGTTTGCAAAGCAGGATGGCGCCGACCCTATTTGTCGATTACGGAAATGCGCGCGTGCGCTGGCATTAAAAACGCAAGATCCAAAGGCGTGCCAATATCTGCTGGAGATTTATGAATCAGACAAACCAGAAGAAGAGCTGGCTTCATTTAAAACTTTCCGCGCCCGTCTTGTCCTGAAGGTGGCCAAGGAGTTCATGGAGGTGAGCAAGATAGGCGACGTCAGAAGATACCGGCTTAAGAGACAGACCAGAGTCACTCTATCAAACATATTCGGTAAAAAAGTAGCATAAAGAATGCCCCGCCCTATGGCGGGGCATTCTTTGGAATCAGTGTAAAATTTACCCCGTTCTAACAGAATTGAGACATAAAGCCACACATTTTCAAGGGATGCTCTTGTTTATTCTCGTGAATTTGGGAACATATTTGTAGCACCAACAATGGTACTTAACTGGACTACACACTCTCATAACGGAGCCTTTGGGTTAGGGATATGATAAAAAAAACGCTAATAACGGGGATGAGTTTCATAATGGTTGGCTGTGCTGGCATGAAGATACCGAATTATGATGAGGTCAAAACAAGCCCGCACTACACTGAATGTCGTGAGTTCGCTGCCGATGTTTACAAGAATAATGGATACAGTAAAGAAGCCAACACGGTGATTTTGAACATGGACGACCGCAAGGCCCAAGCGATTGTTTCAGGATGCGTCGTGACAATGAGCAAGAACAGCATCGAAGAAGCAAAGGCAGACTTAAACAAAAAGGCTGCAGCTTATGGGATGATCAGCGGTGCTTGTTATAACACATCATGTCGAGTCGACACTGAACAGCAGTTAAAGGCTTATACCCTTGGGAGCTATTACGCTTCATCTAAGAAATTTCCTGAGCAGATGAAACCTGAATTTTGAGGAAAAAATAATGCCCCGCACGATTAAAGGCATAGCCATCGTCGCTACCTCACTAATACTTTCCGGATGCGCCTTCCCAGACAAGGATGGCGACTTTGGTGCATATGTACACAGCTGTCAACAATACGCCTATGGTAAAGCCTATGCTTTTGAACATAGAGATTTAGCTTATAAGATTTGCAAAGATGCGGCGAAACTCTGGGGCGACGAAGTCCCTGCCTATGTTATTCGGCAAATCAAGCTTCACCCCGAAATCCCAGAAGATGAGATTAAATACGCGGCAATGGCCGGGTCATTGGGAAATAACTAAATTCACAAAATATAACCCGCCAAACGGCGGGTTTTTTGTTTGCATACTCCATTTATAAGCCCCTCCGCACCCTCCACACCCTCACGAAACATGTTCCGCCAGCTGATTTCTTCATGGTAATGTTGATACAATTTAGTAAGTGGATACTTAACAAAATGAGCACCGAAATTTACGAAAAAATCATGACCGATCTGGAGTTCGATCGCGACAAACTGGAAGAGGTCTGGCGACAGCAACCGAGGCTGTTGATGGAGTACGGCGCAAGACTAGCGCGCGCAGAACGAGAGGTTGCAGATGCTAAACTCTCCCTCGATGCCATAGAGGCAAAAATCTACGACATTGAACGTAAGAACTTGAGTATGAACGGAATAAAGTTCAATGAATCGGTACTGGAAGCCAAGGTTCGCACAAGCCCACAGTACCTTGCGAAGCGCCAAAAACTGGATGACGCGCGTCTGATTGCTGACATCTATAAGCACGCTGTCACTGCCTTCTCTCACCGTAGAGACATGATCGTGCAGGCCTCGAAAATGGCCATCGTAGAGATTGAACGACTGGGCGCCGAACGCTTCACTGCCACCCGATAATTTTTGATAGATAGTAAGTAAGTACTGATCTATTATTGTGTACGCTTTTAAGAGCCACGAACAAGCGAATGCCCCAAGCGCAAAGCGCCCATGGCCATAATCACAACAAGGAGAAATACATGTCTAAGTCATTACTTGATCTGCTTAACAAGACCCGCGGCGATATTGCTTCCAAACGAGGCAACAACGTCGACCTAACCCGTCTGAAAGACGGTAATAACTATCTGCGCATCTTCCCCAACAAGGAGGATCAGAACGGTGTGTTCTTCCAGACTTTCGGTATGCACTACGTTAAGCATCAGAATGAGGAGGGCAAAGAAGTTACCACTGCCTATATCTGCGAACAGCACACCCACAATCGTGCGTGCCAGCTGTGTGAGATGGTGATGGAAGGTCGCGCTCGCTACAAAGGCAACAAGGCAATGGAAGAGCGTATCGGCCAAATGCGCGCTACTCCACGCTACCTGGTCAATGGCGTACTTTCAGCTCGTGAAGACTTTGGCGACGCAGAAAAATGCCAACTGATTGAGCTCCCGTCCACTGTGTTCGACGATATCTGCAAAGTGATGTCTGAGGATATCGCAGATGATATCGGCAACCCGTTAAGCAAAGAAGAAGGCTATGCGTTCCTGATCAAGCGCACCGGCTCCGGTCGCGATACCAAGTACGACGTATCCCCAAAACGTAAAGTCTACAAGGGCGATATCCCTGAAAAACTGTGGTCGACCCAGCATGACCTGATCGCTTACGCCAATCAGGCTGATGAAACTCGTCTGCTGTCCACCGTTCGCACCATGGGGCGTCTCATTGGTATTGCTGCACCTGCCGCCGCCACCGCTGCTATTTCCTCACCGGCTGCTGCCAGCGCAGCTACGCTGCCTGGTTTTGGCACCATCACTGGCCATACGGAAGGTGCAGCTGCTGTAGCCACGATCTCTACCCCGGAACCAGCAAAAACATCTCTGGTAGACGAAGAGATCTTACGTGCCGCAGAGGCAGAGTTCGTACCAGAGCCGGAAGAAGTTAAAGCATCAGCTGCTGCCGCCACTACCACTGCGGCCGCGACCAGCACCTCTAATGACGATGAAGGTCTTGACGATCTGCTGGCGGAATTAGAATCGCTTTAATCCCAGGCCATGACTGTTAAGGCGTCTACGGACGCCTTACTTTTTGGAAGGAGTTTTCCGGTGAATTATCTCTTAGTGGATGGTAACAGCCTGGGCTATTACCACCAGCAATCTGACAAATTACATAACGGCGAAATGGAAGTTCAGGCGGTGTTTGGCTTCGTCAAAAACGTTCGTCGCTATGCTTCTATTCTTCACGCTCGCCCCATGATCCTGTGGGACGGCTTTAGCGACAAGCGTCGCGACTATTACCCGGATTACAAAGCAAATCGCGATGAAGATCCGGAAATGAAGAAGATGAAAGAAGGCTTTGCAGTCCAGAAGCCTTACATCCTGAAAATGATGGCAGCCCTTGGCGTCAACCAGCTGATCGCCAAAGACGCCGAGGCCGATGACCTGGCGGGGATGCTGGTTGGTCGTCTTGCTCCACAACCAACGGTCGATCATATCTACCTGCTCACCGGCGACGGCGACTGGCTGCAGCTGGTTCGAGAAAAAGTCAGCTGGGTGAGCCTTCGTGAAGACGCCAAACATAAGCAGGTGAACTTTGAGCAGTTCCCAGAGTTGATCGGCCTGCCTACTCCTCGTGCTTTCCTCGAAGCCAAAGCTCTGCAGGGGGATACCTCCGACAACATCAAAGGTGTAGGCGGAATTGGTGACGGTGGTGCCAAGGAGCTGCTGCACGAATGGGGAAGCGTCGCCGCTATGGTGCGCGGCATTAACGACGGCTCGATCGTCATCAATAAAGGCCGATACAAAACGGCATTCAACAAACTGGCCAAAAATGCCTTCAACGAGAAGACCGGCTGCCGGATGCTGGAAGCCTTCAAACGCAACATGACGCTGATGAACCTCATCGATACCAAGTTCCCACCCAGCGAAATCGAAAAGATAAAAGGCGCACGTGATTTGAAAGCCTTCGAACTGCTCTGCCATGAGCTGAACTTCCGGTCATTCCTGGAAGATCTGGACGTGTTCGTTTTGCCTTTTGAGAGGTACTGCTGATGTTGAAATCACTCATCAACGGTAATACGACCACGCCTACGATGCTGGCAAAGGAGATTGTCTTCTTCCATGGAGAACATGCCGTTGTTGCACTACCGCGCATTCTAGGCGCGGCCGGCATGAGCGTGACAGAGCGAGAGTACGGGCTGATTAGCGAACAGGTCGTCAAGATCCTCTCCCGCATGGCCAAACACCTCAACCACGGCGCAATAAAGTTTGATGAAGCCGCCGCTTCCAAACGCATCAACGAGACAAAAGGAGCCTAAGAATGGCAAAAGGAAAATCAGCACTGGCAATGGCGTTAAAAAAGAAAATCGGCAGCAATGATGAGATCCAAAAGGTTTCACACTGGATTGATTCCGGCTTCCCTCCGCTGAATAAAGCCATCTCCGGGCGCTATGACGGCGGTTTCCCAAGCGGACGTATCGTTGAGATCTTTGGGCCGCCAAGTGCTGGCAAAACCTTCCTGGCGACGGCCGCCATGGTCTCCGCTCAGAAACAGGAGGGTCTGGCTGTATTCCTCGACCACGAAAACAGCTTTGACGTTGGTCTGGCGGTGGCAAACGGGCTGAATGCGGATGAGGATGACGGCCAGTGGGTCTATAAGCAGCCGGACACGTTCGAAGAATCGGTTGAGCTGATCGGCACCATCCTGAAACTGGTGCGAGACGAAGAGCTGATCCCCGCAGACGCCCCTATTTGCATCGTTGCCGACTCTCTTGCGTCAATGGTGCCAAACTCCAAAGCCGAGAAGTTCGACAAAATGGCAGAAGGTACAGCGAAGGATAAAGATCAGCTAAACATGAACGACAATACGGCCCTGGCTCGTGCTACGAGCGCCAACTTTCCAACGCTGGCGCTCTGGGCGCGCAAGTACAATGCCTGCATTATTTTCCTTAACCAGGTTCGTACAAAAATCGGCGTGATGTTTGGCGATCCGACCACCTCTCCTGGTGGTGATTCTCCGAAGTTCTACGCCTCAGTACGTATTCGTCTTGGCGCTTCTGTCATGAAGGATGGCAAAGATAAGATCGGTCAGGACGTGGGCGCCGAGTGCATCAAAAACAAAGTGGCACCGCCATTCGGTAAATGCTCATGGAAATTCTACTTCGACCCGACCCGCGGTCTGGACGTTATCGAGTCACTGGTTGAGCACATGCTCGAAGAAGGATACCTGCCAAAGAATGCCAGCGGCCGCGTAGAGATTGGCGACAAGAAGTACACAAAATCGCAGATCGTCGATATGTATCGTGATAAGCCCCTTCCGGAGATCATTGCGGCGCTACAGGCCATTGACGAGCGTCGAACTAAAGAGTCTGCTTCAGCCGAAACAGAAGAAGCGTAATCACAGGGCGTCCATTGGACGCCTTTATATTTTGTTTATTATCACCAATAAGAAAACAACTTGGTTACTAATATGGAATTAATCCCAATCCCAACGTCAAATGTGACAGTGCCACGTAGTTACCGGGTAGCCATCGTGGACGCCTGGTGGCTGGTGAAAGATGGACACGTATTCAAAACGAAGCACCCCGGAAATTACATGTTCAACCCAGACAGACGAGTGGTTGAGCGTGTCTTTACCAATGAGTTGCAAAACGACTATAGCGTTGAACAGCTTCCCCTAGCGTTTATCGAGTACAGAGGATGATATGAGCAATCGTAGAATTGAAAGTCCGATAACAAGCACAAACAAACGTGGCGAAACCATCCAGTCGCACCCGGCATTCGGTCTTGTCAAAACCAGCCGGGTACATACAACCGGCATTCGTCTGTTCGATTCGGAGCTGAAACACCACGAATACATTGAGATCGGTGTATACGAAGCAGAAATGACGATGGACCGCGAGCATCCTACCCCTAGAAGAAGCACCTATAAGCGCAGACCGATCGTAGAAATTCGACTCAGTCAGGCACAGTGGGCAGCAATGGTCAGCAGCTTCGGTGTTGGCGATGGGGTGCCTTGCACAATTTCTTACCGCAGTTCAGGTGATGCAGAACGTCTCCCTGATATTGCAGAACAGAAGAGCATTCGTGACAAGTTCGAGTCTCAAATTGAGGCGACGGCATCTAAAGAAATTGAACGAATCACTGACGAAGTTGCTCGTTTAGGAGAGCTGGTTAAGAAGGGCAGAGCTGGGAAGCGTGAGCTGGAGGATGTGTATGCATCTTTGCGCGCAGCTACGGCCAATTTGCCATCTAATCTTTCTTTCTCCACCAGGCTGATGCAGGAGTCGATGGATAAAATCGTATCGTCAGGCAAGGCGGAAATTGAGGCATATGTTTCTGGCGCCGCTATGCGAGCTGGGATGTCCGACGTTATCGAAGGGCCAGACGACCTACAGATTGACATTAAAAGTTTGCTGGAGAAGGGAGAATCAAAGTGAAGAGGCTCTGGGATGCGGCCAATGCCGCGCTCGATGTTATCGACGCAGAAATCGCCCAAGGCTTACCTGAGCCTGAATGGGCCGCTCAGCTGCGCGAGGTCATTGCTCTAATAGATGAGCCATCACCTGAACAGGACGATTGCTCCCCTTCACTCGATCATAATAATAAGTAAGTACATACACCACAAAGGAGAAACAAGTGAGAATATTAGTTTGGATATCTGCCAGTACTGAAAGTGATGCTTAGCCACTGCTTATGATGAATGGCTCTGGGCTCGCCATCTTTAGCGAGCCCTGGCCTTAGCGCTCTTCCGTAGTCATTTACAGCTCAAAATATATAAGTTAGTATTTACCTATTATGAAGATATACATAGATATCCTGTTACTCATCTTTTCAATACTGTTTATGTTGGACTGCCTGATGATCGGGACACTCAAGAAAGCTCTGTCTCCTGTCAACGGAACCACTGTGAACATGCTCGCACTGGTGCTGGTCGTCACCTCTACAGCACAGGTCTACACAGGGATAGTGGTATGAGAAAAATAACGCTTCTGCTGGCCGCCCTCTCCTTTTCTCTGCTGGCGGATACCCGGATTTACCAATGCGATATGACCGTATCGCAGGTGAAAAATGATCAAATCAGCAGACCTACTAAAGCTGACTTCGGCGCGCTGGTCGTTGATAGCGGAGATCAGTTCTATGTCGTCCGCGGCGATGATGTTCTCTCATCTCCATATCTGGCTAAACGCAACGGTAAATTGGTTGGCGTTGGCGAGGACGAGCTTATCTACAACAAATCCCACGACGTCTACGGCGTTCATAGCAAAAACCAAAGTTTCTTTTTCGACGGATGTAAGGAGGTTGGTTAATGGCTCTCACAATGACTGGTCTTGAGATTGAGAAAACAAGCGGCTACTGGAGAGCGAAAGGCTTCAGAAAACCGGACATGCTGGAGCGTCTGGAACGTGAAGACGGTTACATCATCCACCAGCGTCGGGAATGGCGCATGTTTGATCCTGAAACCGGGAAACTCACATCGAAAGCACAAACGCTTTGGGGTCTGCTCAAGCAGATCCACTAACCGAAGTTTCTGCAGAGCGTTTTAAGTGTGATGGAATAACAATTGTTAGTAATCACTAACCTAGCATTCATGCGGGTTAGCAGGTTAGTGACCACTGGGGAAGCCATATTGTTATCTACACGGGCCAGGCGCAAATCAATGACTGCGTCGCCCGTTTTCAGGATATCTAATTCAGTGCTGTATTACCGCTCACAGCATACGTTGCCAGTGAATTACCGCTGGCAGCATACCTTGTACCGTTCACAGCATACGTTTTACCGCTGACAGCATATCTTTCACCGCTGACAGCATACATTCATAGGGCAGCAGTTGCTCTTAGACGTTAGCCATGTCGATTTATAAAGACCGCAGATAGTGGAAATGTACCGCTGACAGCATACGTTTTACCGCTGACAGCATACATTGAGACAAAAGAACCGCTGACAGCATATGTTGAACCGCTGACAGCGTATCAAAGCAATTTGAGGCTATTGGTGAGTATCTCGATCAGCTTGATATTCTCTGGCGTCAGGTTCTGCGACAGCTCAGAAATTTTGTTTTTGAGGTTCTGTTTCGCATCAATTTCACCCTTCGCTTCTTCTGCCTGCTTAGGCGCCTCTGGCTTCTCAGGTTTGCTCGATGTTACTTTCAGTTTTGGGTTACGACTGTGGATCTGGATGTAGACAGAACGGCCACGCTTAACCTCGCTATATTCGAGATAGCCCAGCTCTTGCAGTGACTTCAATCCGTTCCTGATAGTCTGGTTTTGCGAACTGACGTTACGCGTGCTCAGATTGAGCCTGGCGCGCAGCCGGGCAAGAGATACCGGTGCCGGCTTAGGAGGAAGACTTTCGATGAAAGTATACAGCGCCTGGGCCGTCTCTTTGCGCGGGAGCTTATTGATGACCTTCAACTGCAGCAGAACTTTATGGTCAAAGCGATAGAGCTCAGACAGCTTAGGTTCAGCATAAAAGACAATGGAGTCTTTCTTCTCGTTGTAATCAACGCTGTTTATGAGGTGAACCATCAACAGGGATATCTTGTTGGTGTCGTCGACGTTCTTCTCTTCATGAGTGCGCTGGAACGACAACGTCGTGCGCATGATTTTGAGCAGGCTGTTTGTCAGGCGGTCTCGCAGGGTTTTGCGGATCTGCGAGGACGGGTAGCCGCAGAACTTGGCGAACTTAGTGATGCTCAGCTCAACGCGCCCTGTTGGCTCGCCGTATTCAGCCAGAGAGCGAACAACTCCAACCCAGGTTTTGAAGTCATGATCCATATCCAGCCGCGGACCGGTAATTTTAATGTTTGAATAACCCTCTGACCGCGCGACTTCCAGCTGGACAAGCTCCCTGGATGCGTCGATCATGTTGGACTTGTTGCGAGAGCTATTCTTCGTTCCCTTGAGCGTTGGAACAAAGAGGCCAAGGCGCATTAAAGCGATTGGCTGCACCGTATTGTTGCTGTTAGGAACTAAGTCACCTGTGTACAAATTGAGAGCATCTTCCTCAAGAATTTCGTTATCTTCAGGTATTTCTTTGATTTCACTCTCTTTTTTCTTTTTTGTGGACATGTGGATACCTTTTGGTTCTAACCGCTGACAGCATACGTCAATTACCGCTGATAGCATACACAAAACCGTTGGCAGCATATACCGTACCGCTGACAGCATATCTTTTACCGCTGACAGCATACACGGATCAGTCCTTAGCCCAAGCGTGGCGCGGCCTCCGGCGATCGGGGATCTCTTTGGATCTATATAGGGATCTGTATAGGGATCTTATTATTGGGATCTAACCAGTTGATAAGTGGATAAGTAAAACAGGCAATTGCGATTACAGGTGTGCCTAGTAAGCTATCGTGGTTCCGGTCAACAATCACTAAAACGAGAACATGGACTTAAAACGCACACGTTGGGTACGCCGTCTTGAAGACGGAACCTACACCATAGAATCAAACTCCACACTGAGCAACGAGAAGGTTCTCTGCAGCCTGTGTGGCATAGCCTCGAAGTGCAACATCAACGAGACCCGACTCAAGTTGCGTGACGCCGGCGTTAACTTCCACCTGAACAGCTGTGCCAGATACGTACCGCTGCTGGCATTTCGAAAACCGATCATCGGTCTGGATACCCCCTACTTCAACACTATGCGTTCAGGCGTTACCTGGCGTGACAGATTGACCGAGGGGAAAATTGTCTGCCTGGTTGAAGCTGATACTGCGAAGATCCTTCGATTCGGTGTCGTGGATAAGGTATACTCTGGGCCAGTTGATGAGATGCTGAGAAAGCACAGTCGATTCAATCACCTCTGTATGGGCGGAGAGAAGATCGAAAAAGTGGGTGAAGTGATCCGCAGATCCTATGGCCACTTCCTAAAAGAAGACAGCCTGCTCACAGCGATTTACATCAGACACATCAAACGGGACTTTGATATCGAGTATCACAGCGAAGAAGAACTCGATTTAGTCGACCCTCGGCCAAAAGCAGAAGTGTTTAGCATCGCAAATGCGCGTCAGAAGCTCTCTGACGAACCCTAAACGAACAAAGGGGTCTTTACGCGAATACAAAATAGCGTAGCTTAGAATGCATCTGAGAAGCCAAGGGGGTGATATATGGACGATTTTTACTCAAGAGAGATTACTCTGGCTGATATGCCCTTTCTGATGCATGAATTCGAGGAAGGGGCATATCTTAGTCACTTTACAAATGAGATCATCACGCCAGTCGGTAGTTCTATCTTAGCGGTTGATCAGATTCAGCAGCAGAAATTTACTGTGTGCTGCTTGCCAAAATCATCTAGACACTCCAATACTAAGATAGAATATTGTACTTTTCAGTTTCAAATATCATTGTTTACATAATGTTCAGCTGTATACCTACATTTCTTTCATTTTATGTATTAATTTAAAAGTTATCTTCCAATCAAATAGGAGTAATATAAAAATGCAGCATACGATATTTCACAAGAAATTAAAATTTAACAAACTTATCATTCTTGATTGTGTGCCAGACGGCGATATGCAAACTGCCAGACGCTTACATGAAAATCTTAGTGACATAGGGTTCAGGACCGGTATTGCTCTACTTAAGATTAAAGATACAATTACTCTTCGAGAAGTGCTTCAGCAAATAAAAGAATCTTTTCAACCGGAATTAAATATTGGAATGCAACCGATTATTCACATCGAAGCGCATGGTAATCCACAGTCAATGGAACTGCCCGATGGAAGTTACTTTAGCTGGGATGAACTGGCAAATAATTTAAGAATAATCAATCAGTTTATGTGTAATCAACTTATCACTTTTATCGGCACTTGCCACGGATATAATTTTATATATGTAAATCATACAATTACGAAGTTCACGCCTGTTTATTTTTGTATAGCTCCCTTGGATTCAATCCCTGCCGGTGACCTTCAGGACTCTACTTTTGCCTTCTATCAAAGTTTATTCACAACTGGAGATTTGACCCTGTCTGCAAGTCTTCTAGATGATTCAAAATTCTATACGTATAATTCTGATTATATGTTTCACCGAGCATTTCACGAAGCCATGCAACGAGGTCATAGAGGTAAAATTTTAAGGGAAAGAAAAGAGGCTTTAATTAGCGAAGCCATAAATGAATTAGGTGACGTATGGAATGGGATGAGTGAAAGTGACAGGAGTGCTTTTCTTAAAAAAGCACGAAAACTTTTGGATGATAAATTAAAAAGAAAAGATTCTCTAAAAAATGAATTTGATAGATTTTCGATTTGTTATATGGGATATAGTAATGATGAAGTATTTGAGGAGATTTGGAATCATATGCAGTCAGATAAACAAGTAAAGTAAATTAACTTAATGATACCTTCACCGTGAACAACCCCATTTACTATTGAGTTGGTCATACAGTTCTTTCCTTAAACATTAAATCTTCGAGCACAAGCAGTTGCGAAGTCTGACATATCGAGGAGTATGTGAAACTCTATGCCAATTTTTTAGACGCTACATGGATGCATCCAAGATGCTTTTCCGCAACCCACGCTGAGACCACACCTAGAGCCTAGATCTTACTTAAGTGTCTAGCTCCATCTTGTAAAATAGGTATGTACTTACTTATCTATTTTGCCATAATATCCCGCCTGTAGATTTTCTAATGTGCCGTTTTTACTTGGTTGTTGGCCTGTTTTGCATGCTTAGAATCTATATCAAAATAACCACAAAGGAAAATACACATGACGTTGCCATATGGGGTGATCTCCGATCCCCATTATCACAAATGGGATTCATTCTCGACGACCGATGCAGATGGTCTCAACTCTCGGCTGGCTATTCAGTTGGAGGCTACAAAAGAAGCGGCCATCGCTATGAAAAAAGCGGGCTGCACCCACATGCTGGTGGCCGGCGACACATTCCACGTCCGCGGAACCGTATCCCCTACCGTACTCAACTACGTCTCCGATGCCTATGAGTGGATCGTCAAAGATCTGGGGCTCAGCGTTGCGATGCTGGCTGGCAACCATGACCTCGAAACGAACGACTCTGTCTACAGCGCTAACGCCGCTGCGGCGCTAAAGTCGATTGGCGTACAGATCGTCTGCGGCCGTAAGCCCCACAGCATCAAATTGGGTGACGTCACAGTCCATATGGTGAGCTGGCGAAACAACCACGCCGAGTTAATTAGTGACCTGAAAGCACTTCGTGCGCGGCTTGACGGGGATCTGCACGACGTCGTGATTCATACCGCCATCAACAAAGCTATCCCCACAATGCCTGATGTTGGCATCGATGCGCAGGAGCTGAAAGAGATAGGCTTTCGCCTGGTGCTGTCCGGCCATTACCACAACCACAAGGAGGTGATCCCCGGAGTTATCAGTGTCGGCGCGCTGACGCACCAAAACTGGGGGGACGTAGGTTCGCTGGCGGGCTACATGATTGTGAACCCAGACGGATCGTTCAGTCATTTCGAAACCTCGGCGCCGAAATTCGTAAACCTGGAAGACGATGTGGATGACAGGCAGATACACGGCAATTACGTGCGCTTCCGGGCCGTCGTCGAAAACGATGAGGAAGGCATCAAGCTGCAGAACGTCCTGAAATCCATGGGAGCGAAAGGTGTTGTATGCAACTTCATCCGCAAGGGCTCAATGATGGAGGGTACTGCCAGCACCTCAGAGACCAGCAAAATCGACAGCCTTGGCAAGTCTGTTTCTGCTTACTGCAAAATCGTTCATGACACAGACGGTGGATTTGACCTGACCAAACTGAATGCCTTGTGTCAGGAGATCCTCACCGAAGCGGAAAGTGCGGAGGCGGTGTAGTGACTTCCTCCCGCAATAATTTCTGGGATTTCATCCAGATGATTAAACGGCTTGAAAGCGGAAAGCCCGTTTTATTCCAGAAGCCCTATCCGCCAGAAGGAAACCCACAGGCGTTTTACCTTGGTCAACTAACGAAACGTGGCCTCCTGTCACGCAACTCCTTCCCGGCACATACGGAATACCGCCTTCGCAAAGGGCAGAAATTGACTAAAGCAATTCGAGGCAAAGCATGAAATTTTTAACGCTCGAAGTGGAAAACTTCATGGCGCTGGCAAACGCCAAGGTCGAGCTTGATCAGCGTGGGCTGGTGCTCATCCAGGGTGTTAATGCCGGGGACTCATCGGCCGCCAGCAATGGCGCTGGTAAATCAACCCTCATGAATAGTTTGATGTGGTGTATTTATGGCGAGACATCCCATGGTGTTAAAGGTGACGACGTTCTCTCTACGGGGCATGAGAAGAACTGTCGCGTAAAAGTCACCATTGAAGACGAAGGTAAACGCTACGCCATTATCCGCCACCGCAAGCATAAGGAATTTAAAAACCGGCTTATCGTCCGCGGCGAAGACGGCGACATGACAAAGGGTAAAGATTCGCTCACCCAGGAGTTTGTAGAGCGACTGATCGGTGCGTCAAAAGAAGTATTTATGGCATCGATCTATGCCAGTCAGGAGGCGATGCCTGATTTGCCTGGCATGTCGGATAAAAACCTCAAAACCATCGTAGAAGAGGCTGCCGGCGTCGATCGTCTCACCAAAGCCTACGCGATTGCTCGCGAACGAGCCAACGCAGCTGCCGCACGCATGGAGACCACTAAAACCAAGATGGACGCCTGCTTGTCTCTGGTCGAATCGGCCCAGAATGAGCTGGAGTCTGCCAAAACCTCTTCTGAAGCCTGGGAGCGAGACCGCAGCGAACGGCTTGATGTCGCCCGTGCCGATCTGGTTGGAGCGGAAGTCACGCTCACTGAGGTCGAAATGGAGTTGCGCAGTCTGCCGGAGCAGATCCGCGATACTGAAAATGCCATCGGTAAAGAGCGGGAAAAACTTGCGTCCAAAGAAGAGCACGACGCCAAGCTGGTTAAGGTTCGTGGAGCGATCACTGATATACGCGCCAGCATCCGCATTACCGAAAACATCCAGAAGGAAGCGATGCAACGTGCTCGCGCATTCAAGGTGAAAGCGGAAGAAGTAAATACCAAAGTCGGTGAGCCGTGCCCTACCTGTGGCAAGGCTTATTGCGTTGAAGATCTGTCCACCGTGAAGGAGAGTTTTGTTGAACAGGCGCGCAGTGAGATCAGCCAAGCGCAGGCATCTGCAACGTCAGTGGCTAAATACCAAGAGCATCTTGAGAAGGCGCTCAAAATTGAATCATCACTTGTCGCCAGTACACCAGATGTGTCTGCCATTATTTCCCGAATCGAACAACTGACTAAAGAGCTGGGAACGCTTCGTCATCGGGAAAAAGAAGTCGTGGCTGTAGAAGCTTTGGTTGCCCGGGCGCGGAGCGAAGTAGATCGCATTACCAAAGAAACTAACCCATTTCTGGCTGTCATCAAACGCCATGAAGAAAGCCTGGCTGCCAATAAATCTAACTATGGTGTACTTAAAACTGAGTTAAAGAATATACAGGAGCAGGCTCTGCTGCTTGATAAAGCGCGCCAGGTCTACTCTCCTGCCGGCGTTCGCTCGCATATCCTGACCTCCGTGACGCCTTTCCTGAATGCCCAGACAGCGGAATATCTCAATACACTGTCGGACGGAAACATTGTGGCGGAATGGTCAACGATGGAATCAACCAAGAAGGGCGAGTGGCGCGATAAGTTCAATATCAGCGTGCGCAAGATCGGCGCCAGCAAAACCTTCCAGACATTGTCAGGTGGCGAAAAACGCAAAGTGCGCATTGCGTGCTCCCTGGCTCTGCAGGATCTGGTGGCCAGCCGCGCGAGCAAGAACATCGAGCTGTTTATCGGCGATGAAATTGACGATGCTCTGGACACAGCCGGTCTGGAGCGTCTGATGGGTATTCTGGAAGCAAAAGCGCGCGAGCGCGGCACGGTGATGATCATTTCTCACAAAGAAATGAAGTCATGGTTCCGGGAAACCATCACCGTGGAAGTGAAAGAGGGTCGCAGCTATGTCGTTTAACCTAAGCCGCACGCAGTTTTTGCAAATGTTTGCTGTGATGCAGTCATTCAGACTGATTAACAGTTATACCGCTGCTAGGGTGGCTCCTGGTGTAGGTTGGCAAAATCTCAATATTGAGACGGAGCAATTTACGGCTCTGATAGATCTGCTTTTCAAGACCCCGTTAATGCCAAGCCTGAAATCGATGCCGCCAGAGAGCAATGCGCCCATTCTGATCAACCCATTTTCGAAAGGTGGCTATCTTCCACACTCTGGGCCTGGGTTCTTGGTGATCCCGGAATCATCTGCGATGGTTATCGAAGATGATGTGCTGTACGGGGCAATAGAGGCGCATACCAGCAGTGCGTTTACTAACCTGACTCGACTGGCAAATGCACGTGCGTGGCAGGTTGCAATGCCAGGCAAGGCATTTGCTGGCATCAATTTCAATTGCGATTCACATGGGAGATTTCCAGAAAGAGGCGAATTAAGCTTTGAGACTGAAGATGGTTATAAGGCAATGGTTGAGTTCTCTGTCCCCTATGTACTTCGTTCTAACAGGATGGTTGCGCGTAAGCTGACAGATATCATGTCCTACTTCATCGGGCAGAGCATGATCGACGCAGACATAGAAAATGGTGTGCTGACCAGTGACAGCATACACGTGGTGAGCAGCATTCCAGAGCCCGTTCGCAAGTCTCCAGTTAAAACCCTGGAAGAGAAATTAATGGAATGCCCGGTATGGGCAACATGGTAAGGAAACTCTATGAGTAAAGTGATCAAAGTAGTTGGCGTCGACCCTTCAATGAGCAACTTCGGGCTGGCCATTGGTACGCTGGATCTGGATACAGACAAACTGGAAATCCATGGTCTTGAACTGGTTGAAACCAAAGCCGGCGGAACGAAGAAAAACGTCAGAGTAAACAGCGATGATCTGCGCCGGGCTAAAGAGATCTGGCGCACCGCCAGGCCCATCATTGAACAGGCCCATATGGTGTTTTGTGAACTACCGGTGGGTAGTCAAAGCTCTCGCGCGCAGACTTCTTACGGTGTATGTATCGGCGTTCTTGCTTGCGTTGATAAGCCACTTATCCAGGTTACGCCAAATGAAATTAAGCACTACGTCGGGAATAAACTGACCACATCTAAGGAAGAGATCATCCAGTGGGCGATTACAAAACAGCCTGATGCCCCTTGGTTGCGTCGGAAACAAGCGGGGAAAGATGTACTAGTTGCCAAGAATGAGCACCTGGCGGATGCCATAGCTTCGATATATTCTGGAATGCAGACAGACCAGTTCCGACAAGTGCGCGACGTTCTTAAAGGGATTTTATAATCCTCAATTGATAGGTAAGTACTTATTTAATAATATAGGCCACTACATTTAGTGGCCTTTTTTGATGGGTGATACATGATAAGGATTGTCAAACGTAATGGCTCCACAGAGCCGCTATCCGAAGAGAAGTACAACCGCGTCGTGATGTGGGGTGTAGAAGGTATACGTAACGTAAGCGCCTCTGCCGTAGCCATGGGCGCCGCCGCGAGCATTTTTGACGGCATGACAACTTCGCAGCTTCATGAGGCATTGGTTAAGTCGGCTGCAGATCTGATTTCGCCTGAAACTCCGAACTACTCCCAGGTCGCAGCACGACTGAACATGTTCAAAATTCGCAAAGATGCCTTCGGCGAATACGCTTACCCAAGTTTCTCTCATCATATCGTCAGCAACGTCAGCCGCGGCGTTTACGATGAGGATTTGCTTAAGTTTTACTCCCGCGAAGAGATCGCTGAACTTGGCGTGTATATCAAACCCATGCGTGACGAACTCTTTGGCTATGCCGCGACTGTTCAGCTGGCGAGTAAGTACCTCGTCCAGAACCGAGTCACCGGCGAAATCTACGAAGCCCCGCAGCAGCTGTATATGCTGGTGGGTATGTGTCTTTTCCAGAATTGGGAAGATGGTTGTGCCGGCAAAACACGTCTGGAAATGGTGAAGGGGTTCTATGATGTCACCAGTACATTCAAATTGTCTCTGCCCACCCCAATCATGGCCGGCGTCCGTACCCCGACGCGCCAGTTCTCCAGCTGCGTTCTGATTGAGTCCGAAGACAGTTTGAAAGGGATCAGCGCTGCGTCCTCTGCCATTATCGATTACGTGTCGCGTCGTGCTGGCATTGGGATTGGTTTTGGCCGACTGCGTGCATTGGGGAGTGAGATCCGCAATGGAGAAGCCACCCACACTGGCGTAATCCCCTTTCTGAAACACTTCCAGACCGCTGTGAAATCATGCTCGCAGGGTGGCGTTCGAGGGGGCGCAGCGACGGCTTTCTACCCTATTTGGCATTTGGAAGTTGAAAGTCTGCTGGTATTGAAGAATAACCGCGGCATCGAGGAGAACCGTGTTCGTCATCTGGACTATGGCGTAATGATCAACCGCCTGATGTATCGCCGCCTGGTACGCAACGAGAATATTACGCTGTTCAGCCCGCATGATGTACCGGGGCTCTATGATGCTTTCTTTGTTGATCAGGACAAATTCGAAGCGCTGTACCTGCAATATGAAGCTGATGAGAGCATTCGCAAGAAATCCGTTCCCGCTGTTGATCTGTTCTCAAACCTGATGCAGGAACGAGCCTCTACCGGCCGCGTGTATATTGCGAACGTTGACCACATGAACGAACACGGCGCCTTCGATCCGAAAGTCGCTCCAGTTCACCAGTCAAACTTATGCATGGAGATTACGCTGCCAACTAAACCGCTGGCGTTTACCGATGACCCCGATGGTGAGATCGCCCTTTGCACACTGTCTGCGTTTAATCTGGGGGCATTACGCTCACTGGACACGCTGAAAGAGGTTGCATTCTATGCGGTGGCTGCGCTCGATTCCCTACTCGACTATCAGGATTACCCGATGGCCGCAGCGGAAATTCCGGCAAAAGCACGTCGTAGTTTGGGCGTCGGCGTTACCAATCTTGCGTACTATCTGGCGAAGAACGGATTTAACTACTCTGATCCGGCCGGCAACCAGCTGGTGCATGAAACGTTTGAAGCGATCCAGTATTACCTGCTTGATGCAAGTTGCCGGCTGGCGGAAGCCAAAGGTGCCTGTGATTGGTTTTCCCAAACTAAATATGCCCAGGGACAGCTGCCGATTGACCATTACCGCAAGTCGCTTGACGCTAACCCTGATACGTCCTTTGAGCTGAAAATGCCTTGGGAAGAGCTGCGCGACCGCATACGCGAATATGGTCTGCGTAACTCTACCCTGACAGCTCAGATGCCGTGCGAAACGTCCAGCCAAATCACCAACTCCACAAATGGTATCGAACCGCCGCGTGGTCCTGTTTCCGTGAAATCATCCAAAGACGGCATTGTGAAAATGGTGGTTCCGGACTTTGCTGAGCTGAAAGATCAGTACGAGTACCTTTGGGATATGCCGGATAACCGCGGCTATCTGACCAAAGTTGCGATCATTCAGAAGTTCTTTGACCAGGCTATTTCAGCTAACACCAATTATGACCCTACTCGCTTCCCGGGCGACAAGGTTCCAATGATGAAGTTGCTTGAAGATCTGCTCTTCGCTTATCAGCAAGGCGTGAAGACGCTTTATTACCACAACACACGAGATGGTGCCGGTAAGCGTGAAGACGATGATCTGGCCTCTGTTGCGTTGGTTGAGCCAGAAGATGAGTGCGATGGCGCATGCAAAATCTAATAAGCGTGGGGAGATATCCCAACCTTTCACTTCATTGAATGCCTCATTTTAACCAATAAGATAATAATTTGTTTAGAAGTGCATCTAATCAAATTGTTTAATAATACCGATAACATTCAAAGGGAAACACATGAGTTACTCCACTTTCCGTTTGGGCGCTAACGACGCAACCAAAGAGCCTATGTTCCTCGGGCAGTCTGTCAACGTTGCGCGCTACGATCAGCAGAAGTACCGCGATTTCGAAAGGCTGATCGAAAAACAGCTCTCCTTCTTCTGGCGCCCGGAAGAAGTCGACATAACCACCGATCGCATCGATTTCAATACTAAGCTGCAAGAGCATGAGCGGCACATTTTCCTTAGCAACCTCCGTTACCAGACTCTGCTGGATTCCGTTCAGGGACGCAGCCCAAACGCAACGCTGCTGCCGCTTATTTCAATTCCAGAGCTCGAAACGTGGGTGGAAACATGGTCGTTCTCTGAAACCATTCACAGTCGCAGCTACACCCACATTATTCGCGGTATGGTGGATGATCCGAGCATTGTCTTCGATGGCATTGTGACCGACGAGGAAATTATCAGCCGGGCTATCAGTATCTCTACAGAGTACGACAAGCTCTATGAGATGACCTGCGCGCGCCAGCATCTGGGAGAAGATGAATTCGAACGGCTCTACGTCTCCGAATTTGACGGAAAGCCCTACCCTCTCCAGCGCCAGCTGTTCCGTACTTTAGTATCCATCAACGCGCTGGAGGCCATTCGTTTTTACGTTAGCTTCGCCTGTACGTTTGCTTTTGGAGAAAGGAAATTACTTGAGGGCAACACCAAAATCATGCGTTTCATTGCGCGCGATGAGGCACTTCATTGCGAAGGCACAGAACGAATGCTCCGGTTTATGCGTACAGGCCGCGAAGGCTTGCTATGGGCCCAGATCGCTGCGGATGAGGAACCATTCATCTATCAGACCATGATGGACGTTGCCGAACAGGAAATGCGCTGGGCAGATTACCTGTTTAAAGACGGCTCAATGATTGGCTTAAACGCCGATATCCTGAAAAGCTATGTTAAATACCGAACCAATCTTGCGATGCGCCGTCTTGGCCTGAAACCACTGTACCCGGAGATAAAAGATGACCCGCTGGTGTGGATGAACAAATGGCTGTTGTCCGACACCTTGCAGATTGCACCGCAGGAAGCTGAGCAAAGCACTTATCTCGTTGGCCAGATTGACTCCGCTGTTGATCGCGCTGGCCTAAGCCAGTTTGCCGATTTGTAAGCCTGGATAAAGATTTTGTGGCCTGGTCGCTCTGGGCCACAATGAACGCGAAAAAAAGCACTAAGGAAAGATAAAGCATGAAATTAACGAAACTGACCGACCATCTCAAGCTGGCCACCGATAAGCTGGTGGGCTTCAAACCAGAGCCATATGAGCTGAACCCCGGTTTTGGAGAAGCGACAGAGAGTATTTACAAGATGGTTGACCAGTTCCACGAGCTGTTTCAGCACCCGCGTCGTGTAATGCCCACTCCGGAGCTGCTGCGCCTGCGCGCTAAGCTGATCCATGAAGAGGCGGTAGAAGAAGGGCTGCCTGCAGCGAAAAAAGGGGATATGCAGGGATTGCTGGATGCAATGGCTGACTTCCTGTATGTGGGTGTCGGGACGATGGTAGCCATCAAAGGTGGGCTATCAACTGGCATGAGCTACTACACTCAGGAGCAAAGCGTCGATCGCTTTATTCATACCATTATGGTGCCTGGAAATACCGTCTTCGACGATATGGCCATCCCCTTCAATGAAGCAGAAGAAGCTGCGCTTATGTTGGCCGCGCTGGCCGATAAACTTGAACATAACAAGGTAGGTGATGCTGAGCTGATTCAGGATCTGCGCCGCGTGATGAACAAAATCTATGTGGCGTGCATGATGGTGTATCGCCTGGCTGAATTCCTTGGCGTCGACGTCGTGGAGCTGGTGGCGGAGATCCACCGTTCTAATATGACAAAGCTGTGGCCGGCGGATGCTGAAGCGCGTCGTCTTGCCGTTGAGAGCTGTAAATATGATAAGAATGATCTCGGATTCCGCCATGCTGACGGCACTGACATGATGATCGGCTATCGCCTGTCTGATGGAAAAATCCTTAAATCGCCGACATATAGCGATGTCGATCTGTCTCGTTTCCTTGAGCAAGCACAGGCATCTTCGCTGTATGAAGTGGTTAAAAACAGCTTGTAAGTACTAACTTATCAATATATATTGAAATGGACGTGTGATCTATTGTCCATTTCTATCCTTATCAATCTTTATTTTCGATAAAGTTGAGCGTTGGTGGCCCCGTGGCCACCATTTTTTTACTTAATTTCTAGCCTGGATGTCTTCTCTGTGTTTAAAATGATAGGTATGTACTTACTTATTATTTGAGGTCATCTTGTCTTTTTTACTTAATCGAGAATTCAGTAACGGTCAGCTGGCTTCGAGCTCTTATGGCCGTGTCATTCAGACTGTTGTTGATACCGGCGTTCCTTCCGAAGATCGCACCGGCACCGGTACGCTTGGCGTTTCTTATGTGCCTTCCTACTACATGCTTACCGGCGGGGCTGTTCCGCTCATTTCTTCAAAACAGGTAAACCTGAAACCGCTACTGGTTGAGCTTGAATGGTATTTACAAGGTTCAGGCAACATTGGGTTCCTTAAAGAGCATGGTGTGAAGATCTGGGATGCTTGGGCCGACGATAATGGCGATTTAGGGCCTGTATATGGCAAGCAGTGGCGCCGATGGGAGGACACCAGAATTGTCCCTTACAGCGAGTATCGCCTTAAGGAGGACATCTTCCTGGAACGTGGTTATCGCGTTGAAGGTTACATTGGGCTGAATGAAGACCGCGTCGTTATCACCCGTGAAATCGATCAGTTACAACGTATGGTTGATCAGTTGCGCAACGACCCGACCGATCGCCGCATACTGCTTAATGCCTGGAATGTTGGTGAGCTGGAGGACATGAAGCTTCCACCTTGCCACTTTGTGTTGTCCGTATGGAGTCGTGAGCTCGATTTCCAGACCCGTTTGTCTATGGCCACCGACATTGGCATCCAGCATAACCGGCATGGCTATGAATCGATCTATACACAGATGCTTTGCCTGATAGAGCAGCGAGGCAGTATCTCTGAGCCAATGCTGGATGAGCTTGGTATCCCTAAACGTATCCTGAACTCCTGCCTGGTGCAGCGGAGTGTCGATACTTTCCTTGGTATGCCATTCAATATTGCCGGTTACGGCATCCTCACGCAGTTCATTGCGAAGATTACGGGTCACATGGCTGGCGCCTTCGCCCATTTCGGCTTTGATGTTCACATTTACAACAACCACTTGGAGCAGGTTGAAGAGCTACTGGCTCGCGAACATCCGGAGTCGTCCGACCCCATCGTCGTCTTCCCGCACGAATGGGAAGAGCTGGATGACTTCAAATGGGACGGCGTGCAGATCTTCGGCTACGAACCACTTCCATGGATTAAGGCTCCAGTGGCGGTGTGATATGGCCAGAGGCATGTATGTGTTATGTGAAATTGAAGATGTGCTGGCGAGAGCCGGCCATCGTCAAGCCGCTGCTGATGAAAACGCAGACACTCTCGTTGCAGGTGATGAGCTCATATTCCCCACCAGCCGCATGTTGCGTGGCTTTGCTCGCTCCGGTGCTGAAGTGGTGCTTATCAGCCACCGTCCGGAAGCGCTCGAAAGCGCAACCAAAAAATGGCTGAGAGATTTCGGCATTGATTATGACTGGCTGCACCTGGCACCACGTGGAGTCAATTACGAAACCCATATAAAGCGCACGCTTACCGCGCATAAAGATGATCTGATGATCGCGGCACTGGTGAGTTCGTCACGTCTACGAGCTGCTCTGTCTGGTTTTCACCAGCGCCCGGTAATGTATGAGGTGTCTCAATGAAGATGATTGCAGCTGTCGGTCGCAATTATGAGATCGGTAGAGGAAACGAACTCCCCTGGCGCTGCCCCTCAGACTTAAAACTGTTCAGAGAGCTCACCACAAACGCCACAGTCGTCATGGGCAGAAAGACAATGGAAAGTCTTAAGCGCCCGCTTCCGGAGCGCCACAACGTCGTTCTGACGCGCTCATCTGGGTTCATGCCCAATGGTTTTTACCCTGCCACTATGGACGATGTAATGCAGCTTGATGGTCCCGTTTGGGTTATCGGCGGTGCGCAGATCTATTCTCTGTTTCTGCCTCACGTCGAGGAACTCTGGCTATCGCATATGGGCGTAGACGTTCCTGACAGTGATGCTCATTTTCCGCGGCAAATGATGCGTAATCTCGGCTTCTTTCCTGTGTTAACGGCTCATACACAACGGGGAACGGAGGATGAGCCCGGCTTCCAACAGATTGTTTACAGAAGGTGGTAATGGATTACCGAATTGGGATCACTGGCGCTCAGGGCAGTGGAAAAACAACCCTGGCAAAGTTTATCGACGAGCATTACGGCATTCCGTATGTGGATGCTGGCGTCGGCGCACTGATGACAAGGCTTGGAGTCAACGTAGGCGATCCAATGCCGCTCTTTGAGCGTCTGCAGGTGCAGATGGAAGTTGCCCGCCATATTGAGCTGGTAACACGCGGAGCGGAAGGCTTTGTAATAGACCGTACGCCTGCTGATGTGATGGCTTATACGCTCGATTTGGTCGGCCAGACCAATGACCAACGATGTATTGATCTGGCGCTGGAAATTGAGCGTTTTTGCCACAAGACCGCGTTGTCCAATTTTAATGCCATTGCGGGGCTGCGCCCGGGCGTGAATTTGAGAGCACAAGATTATGAACGTGCCCAGAGAGGTTCGCTTGATCGTCTTTATGTCGCTCGTATCGACTCGTTGATGTGTGGCGAGCTGACAAAAATTAACTCTCTGGCCAAATCCGGAGATCTGCAGGTTTTCGTCCTGTCGGAAACCTGCATTTCCGTTGACGCAAGAGCACGCTCGATCATGCGAGTAATCGACCGCCATGTGGAACGTATAGAGAGCCGTATCTCAAATCGCGTCACCTTCCACTGATTCTTGTTCCCCTGTGAAGGAATGCCAGAATAACGTCACCAAAAATAGTTTCAGGAAAACAGAATGTTAGGCGAAATATCTCTGGCTGATGAGTTAGATCGTAAAACGATAGAGGCGCTGACACGCATCGCAGACGAGCAGTCCCGATCGCTGATGACAGAACGAGAGGCCAGGCTGGCTATCAGAGCTGTTTTTGAGTCCGTTCAGGGATTGGTAGGCGATGATGTGGGAGAGGTTCTGAATGTGGCAATGTCCCAGTTCAGCGAACGCGGCAAGCGACCTATCTTCCCCATGCATATCAAAATGGCTGCCGGCACTGTTCTGTATGTGTCGATTTGTCTGGATACCAATGAAATTCGCATTCTCAACGTCACCACTGGTGAGTGGCGTGCGCCGGTAGAGTGCGAATCGCAGGAGGAGACCATCAAAAAAGCAGCTCAATTCGTGCGTAGCGCACTGCTTAAAGGTGCCAAAAAGCTGTAAGGAGTAGTTATGACAACTATTGTTGCTGGGCTTGATATTGAATCTACAGGGTTGGACTTTAGGGCTAACCACAAGATTATTGAAATAGCCATTACCCGCTATGAGCTGGAGACCCAGAAGCACATCGATAGCCTGGCGATGCGTTTTAACCCGCGGCGGAGTATCGATCCAAAAGCCCAGGCAGTGCATGGCATTTCGCTGGAAGATCTTTCCGCAGAGCCACTATTGTCTGAACATGCCGGTAAAATCGCTCGCTATATTAGCGATGCAAGCGTTTTGGTTGCTCACAATGGTGAAGCGTTCGACCTCCCCTTTATTCGCCATGAATTTGCAGAGTACGGCGTCACTCTCCCAGAGCTGCCTCTTGTGGACACTATGTTATCCGGATTATGGGCGACAGAAGACGGCAAACGGCCGCGACTGGAGGAACTCGCCTTCTCATTGGGTTTTGTCTATGACAAGGCTAAGGCGCACAGCGCGCTCTATGATACCGATCTGATGATGCACTGCTTTTTCAAAGCACGGGAAAAATACGGCTTCTATAAGCTCCCATTCGAAAGCGCCTGACGGCGCTTTCGCCCATCTCATTATCCCAACTGCCTGTATTTACTTCTTTTCCACCTAATAGGTTTTGACAAAATGCTCTCAACCCAAAAACGTATAAACGCTCACACAACGTAAAGGAGAGAGACATGAGCAACCTCAACAATACAGTCAAAAAAGATGATCTGGATGAGCTGACCGCCATGCTGCAACTGCTCGATGAGCCTGAAAAACTGGCTTCGGAGGCCGCTGTAGGGGACGAAATAGACGACCTGCTGGCAGATCTTAACGATGAGACGATCGTGCCGGTGCCGGCTGTTGCTGAAACTGTAATGGAAGCGAAAGACGGCGGCGATCTCACCGGTGTGTTTGAAGAGTTGGAAAACGAACATGAGTCGCTGAAGGTGGTTGATGTTGAGATACCTCAAGTCGAGTCGATCTCCCCTCTTCCTGAGATCGACTCGACACAGGGTGATAAACCTCAGACTGATGAAAAAAAGGAGAAACACGCCAAAGAATCGTCAGTTGCGGCTCAGCCAAAAGAGTCGAAGGCGGCGAAAAAAGAGCGCGCAGCACCCAAGCCTCGATTCAGCCTGAACGATAAGGGCGATGATTTTTATGCTGCGGCTGGTCTGAAACGTGAGGTCTTCATCGAAGCTCTGAATTCGGCGCCGGTTAAGGCAAAAGACAAGATCTCTAACCTGCTAAATTGGTTCAATGGCGGACCGGATATCAGCATCTACACGGTGATTGCATTGCGGCATCTTATTGACACAAAAGAGGCAAGCAGCAATAGCATTAAGCTGGCGTTAATGAGCTATCCGGAAAAGCCATATCCACTCAGCACCGCGTCGACTCAGGCTGGCCAGATGATGGCTGTTTTCCCAGTCACGGGAATCGCTACGAGGGATGGTGGAAGATTGCTTCTTAATGAAGAGTCCCCGATCGTAAGGAAATTTATCGCGGAGTATTCCATTGGCTGACGATCCGTTTCGCGCTCTGAAGCCCCCTGATAGTTTTAGAGCGTTGGACAGTTATTCGTATGCCCCAACAGTAAAAAACACGCCAGAGCGTCTCCCGTTAAGCAATCTGGCGTGTTTTTTCTTTATTTGCCATTCGTAAAATGACATGAAAAAATAGGTAAGTACTTACCTATTGTATTGTAAAATGATAGCAGCCGAAAAAATCAAAAAGCGAGAGCGAGATGCCTCTCTTCGAGACCTTTGGCGCACACCGAAATGGTTGTTTGTCGCCATTCAGCGATATCTCGGCATTACGTTTGATGTTGATGTCGCCTGTAACAAAGAAAACGCGCTTCTTCCGAGCTATATCGGTGTGGAACGAGATGCTCTTAAGTCCAGCTGGGGTGATCCTGGTACGGTGGCCTTTCTCAACCCGCCCTACTCCAAAATAACCCCCTGGATAGAGGCGGCTATCCGAGAGCAAGCGCGTGGTGTAACCACCGTTATGCTCATTCCGCAATCGCTCGACACGATGTGGTATGAGCGCGCCACCGAGTGCGCAAACCAGACGGTAGTTCTGTCTGGCGGCCGCGTAGCGTTCATGGAACCAGACGTCACATTGGGTTTGGTTGAGGTCAATATCAACCCAGGCGGAAGTATGCTGGTGGTCTTCCGCGGATTCTGTCAGAACGCTGGTCACTTCATGAATAAAGTCCCGCTGATGGTGATGAAAAGTCTGGGTGGTTACGATCCTGCCAAAGTGATCAGGAAAAAAAGACCACGGAAACAGGCTGCTTAATCCGAGTCTGGGAGCGTTTCATAACCTGCTTTCGTATATATAAATAACTAAGTACTAATTATAAACATATACGAAAGCAGGCTTTTCCTTGTCGATTTCAAACCACTCCCAGACCGAAACAAGACGCCCAGACCACTCTGGAACCCCTTTCCAGACGCTATAGAATCGTTTTTGTGAATACAAGTAAGGAAACCATCATGGCATACCCGACCAACGTTGTAGCGCTCGTTGAGAGCGATTTTTTGGCTAACGCTCGCGAACTCATGAAGGATCGTGAAAAGGCATTCAGTCTTTACGAGTGGTCACTGAAATGTTTGCACACTGGCGAACACAAAGACCTGATTGAGCAGCTCCTTGGCGAGCTAATCAACGAGGTTTTTGCTCTGCAAGTTCAGCTTCATGGTAGACAAAATGATCAGTCAAAAAAGTAAGTAAGTAGTTACCGTTTACGATGTATCATAGTGGTTGTAGAATGATGTCGATTTCGACCTGAATCGAAATCTCGGTCTGGTGGGTGGAGGATAGCGTCACTGGCACCAGACTTAAAAAAGCCCACAACCAGCGCAGAACCAGCCCTTTTGGGGTCTGGGGAAGGGGGAACCAAAGTGGGCAGAGAGAAGGGTCACTTTATGATTGTCGAGTCTGGGTATTTTGAGAGGTTGAATCCAGTACTCCCCTTCATGAAGTGTGGGAAGATCTCGGTTCTGGGGTGCTGTCATCCATAACTTCCCAAGCCTAAGCTGGCAGTAGACTTAGGTCATAACTTTTCAGGTTATGAAACGACCAGGTTGGTGAGGATTTTTTACTCACCTCCCTGGGAGAGTATTACCTGAAAAGACAACCTCTCACTTCGTTCGAGGTGAACTTCACTCACTTCGTTCGCTCAGTTCAGGTAAAAATAAACCCGATCTGGGAAGTAATTCATTGAAAATAAATATGTATAAACACGCGTGCGCACACGCGCGAGGAAAAACGGGCGGCGGCGCACGCTTTGGAGTTAGAGATGACGACAAGCACACACGCCAGACGAAAAACGGCAGCCGGCCGTGCGCAGCACCAGTATCAAAAACACCCCCGCAAAAACTTCAAAACGCCAGTTGTCGAATTTAATCCCCGGTTTAAGACGGTCAAAGTTTTCAGTGATGGCTCTTGTCTCAGAAACCCAGGCGGGCCCGGTGGATATGGCATCGTCTTTCAGTTCCGCGGCGAAGAACGCGAGTTTTCCGACGGCTTCCACAGCACCACAAACAATCGCATGGAGATGATGGGCGCCCTGATAGCTTTGGAACGCCTTAAATTCTCCTGCAACGTGATCCTGCATTCAGATAGCCAGTATCTCAAAAATGGTATGACCCTCTGGATGAAGGGGTGGAAACAAAATGGTTGGATCACTGCTGACAAGAAGCCTGTTAAGAATGTCGACCTCTGGAAACGACTCGATTTAGCCGCCAGTCGCCACAATGTCAGGTGGAACTGGGTAAAGGGCCACGCCGGGCATCGAGAAAACGAAATATGCGACAGGCTGGCCAAGATCGCAGCATATGCGGCAGCGGATACTCCACACAAAAAAGATGCTGGTTTTTTGGTATAAAATGATAAGTAAGTATTTACCTATCATTTTGTATAATGTATCTTACCCATCGTCAGGATGACAACGTGCTGGTTAGGCACGGTTCCAAGGATGGAACGCAAAAAACGGCGGCTGGACATTCCAGCCGCAACTCTTTCTGACATTGAAAGGATTTCAAATGGCACATCAAACGCCTTCCTCTTCTCTTAAGAAACACCCCCGTTCGCTACGACTCATCCTGGCGGAGTTATTCTCCGGCCGTGTGTCTGCACGCCTGTCCGAACTGGAAGAGAAAGTAGGTCAAATGGAGCATCGTCTGGATGACCATGCGGTGGCCATCTCTAACCTGGGGGCTCGTGTGGCAATGGGGGAAGTGATGAAGACCCGAACCGCAAAAATCCTGCGAGACACCTGGGGCGTGCGAGCCAATCAAACGCGCATGGAGAGCTCAGATGGATCAATTTCAACGAAAAAGACTACTTCCAATGGCCTACGGGCTGATCACGATTTGTCTGGCAGCCGTAGCAATACCGTCGACTCAGGCGTTGCTGATGCCGGACTCATGCAAAACGGTTTCGCAGCAGACGCCGGCACCAGTCACGGAAAGCACACCCAGCATCACCACCATGCCCCGGTCTGCCACTCTGGATGGGATGCGGTTGGATTCGATTCCTCAAGTTCGTCCTGCGACTCCGGATCTTCCTCCTGCTGCGACTGAGGTGATGGCGTGATCTTCTTACTCAAAAACTGGTCATTCATTTGGATAGCCATTCTGCTTTTGGCGGTGGGTGGCTGGATCTCAAACATCGTTAAGCTGGCACTACACGGTGATTTATTTCTTCACTCAGGTATGACGATCGCTCGTGTTGTGGGGATTTTTGTCCCACCGATCGGCTCTGTTCTCGGGTTCTGTTAATGGGCGTAGGGGTTGAAGCCTTGGAGGCTCTCTTTGCTGCCTTAATGTTTATTTGTATACGAAAACAATTTGTTTAAGAACATAACATATAAGGAAAAACACATGTTAGGTTTCTTCAAAAAGAAAACTCGTAAAGCGGTTATTGAAGTTAAAAAAATGGAGAACCGCGATGCGGTCGAAGCTACTGTCTGGGGCGCATACATGATCGCTTATGCAGACGGCAACTGTGATGCAAAAGAAATCGCTATTCTGGAGAAGACCATCTCCGCATTGCCAGCTTTCTCACCGTTCGCGGGTGAGATCGCCCAGATGAGCAGCAATATTCGTGCTCGCTATGAAGCTTCTCCTCGTTCCGCCAACGCACAGGCTCTTCGGGAGCTGGCTGATGTCGCCGGCACTCCAGAAGCCGTTGATGTGTTGTGTCTCTGCCTGGATATTGCCGATCAGGATGGCATCGGCGAAGAAGAAGAGGTTGTGCTGAAGAAAATTGCTCAGGCGCTGCAGTTATCTCTGGATGCGTACATCTAATGGCAGAGAAATTAAGGCTGGCCGTCGTCGCCATTCTTCTCGTGCTGGTCGTGCTGGTGGACTTCACTGGCAAACTGATGTCTATCGCGGCAGATGGCGTGTTGGTTGGATTGGCTATCTACTTTGCCCAACCGCTACTTAAAAAATCGAAGTGATCGCCGAGGGCCATCTGGCCCTCGATTCTTCTGGTTTAACCGTTATGACGCGTTTGCCCCCCTCTTCTGAATTGTCAGAATAAAGCCACCAAGAAAACAAATTATTTTAACAATTAAGGAAAAACACATGTGTGATAAATGCACCGCCGCTAACGCTGAAGTAAAGAAGATCATTAATGAAGTCGGGGCTAAAAAACTCGTAGGGATGCTTGATTCTATAACTGGTCATGGTGACGCTCATCCGCTGGAACGCATCATGGCCATCGTCCAGGTCATGGACTTATTTGATGAACCAATGAAAATCCTGATGCTTGCTCGTCACTTTGGCGGGGCGTATGTGGAAGAGCATGAACGTGCCAATAAACTGCAGGCAACTCTGGACATGATGAGCGAACCAAAATGCTCGCCGGCGCCTGATCTCTCCGGAGACAATATCGGCATTGAAAGCAAAGAGCGGGAGATTGCCAGCCTTAAGTCTTCTTTAGGCATGTTAATTACCGCCTTTAAACTAATGGCAACCCATAACGGGTTCAAAATGCCAGAGCTAACCGGCGATGAACATCCCGCTGCTATTCGCCAGCTGCTTGGTGCGATGGCGGATAATATGGATGAAGCGAAGAGCCGTATTGAAGACATGATGCGAGAACTTGCCCATCGCCACGATCTAAATGACCAGCCGCACAAGATGCAGCAAGTCAGCCACTGAACCTGAAATAGCAAGGGGGTGAGAGCCCCCTTCCCCTCCTCCGTAGCCCTCTGTATAGATCTTTTACGCCTTTTCTTATCTGAGATAATAAAACAAATAAGAAAACAAATTGTTTATATGGTGAAATTATGAGTACAGCGCTTTCTGTCCTTGAGTCTTTTGCTTCGAACACCGGTATCGACCACAGCAAAGAGATGAACGTCATCCATGACATCGTGGCCGAGTGCGAGAAAGAGATCGCGTTCATGCACCAGGTTCACGACTTCGTTTATGGCGATGAGCGTCACAACATGATTAACCGCCTGCTTCGACTCAACCACCGGCCGGATGACGAACGCACACGCTTCAACAGAGCTTGGCTGGATAAGGTCGATCTTGAGTGGGTGAAGCAGAATATCTGGGCCGAATACTGGAAGAAGGTCACGGATATGACAAACGTTCTGCTGATCATGCCAGCTTCCCGCCGAGATGAATGGCGCGAACAGTTCATAGAAGGCAAGCAGGAAACCATCAAGACTGACAGAACCGGCTACCAGATGAAGGTTAAGGAGTTCGTTGGCGTACCTGAGTTCAAAGCAGAGACGGTCATCCCTACGATGGTCAATCTGCTGAATGACAGGCATAAATATCTCTCTGAGCGCGTGTACGGTTTGTTTAAGGCGCTGAGCCCTGCGCACAAGACCAATAAAACGAACGGCTTTAGCGAGCGGCTGATCATCGCCAGCTGCATTTCAGAGTTCTGGCGGGATAGTGTCAGCGTGAACTATCGGAAAGAGGATTACATCGATGACCTGCGCGTAATGCTGCATTTCTTTGCGCATAAGGAGTTCATCACCATTAACCGCACAACAGAGATGCTATCGGCTGCGTACCGGGCAAATGATTGCCAGACGGGTGATTGGATCAACGTGGATGGTAACCTCATGCGCGTGAAAATGTTCAAGAACGGTAATGTGCATTTTGAGATCCACCCAGATGTTGCCTGGAAGCTTAATGAGGTGCTGGCGTACCGTATGCCGGCCGCTATACCTGCCCCCTGCCGAACAGCCCCAAAAACCAGAGCGCCTAATGAGTTTGGCCTCATTCAAAAGACCATCTCTGAGCCCGTTCGATCCACTTTACGTGACGGGCGATTCAGCAAAGACAAGGGGGTTTGGTACTTCTCTGATTCCAGTCTCCAGAAGTCGCAGGTTGAAGAATTGGAGCGCACATTGAGCTTCATTGGCGGCGTACAGGATAAAAAGCACTGGCAGTTCCCGTATGATATCGGTCAAACACTCAATACGATTGTGGCGACAGGTTTGATCCCGGATGCAAAATCACATCAGTTCTACCCTACCCCTCGTGTAATCGCGGAGTACGTGGCCAAGGTCGTTGACTTGAAATCTGGCGAAACATTGCTGGAGCCGGAAGCTGGTCGCGGAGATCTGCTTACGTTTATTGAGGCGAATCCTGAGGACGTGACCTGTGTTGAGGTTGCGCCGCTATTTGCTGACATCCTTCTTGGAAAAGGCTACGTGAACACAGTCTGCTGTGACTTCATGAAGTGGTCTGCTGACAATGAAGGCTACCTCTTCGACAAGATAGTCATGAATCCACCCTACTCTCTCGGGCACCACAAAGAACACACGCTGGCTGGGCTGGGACATCTGAAAGTCGGTGGGCGCCTTGTTGCTGTTTTGCCGGGGGACTCACCAACACTGAACTGGATGATGCTGGATAATTTCGTCTACGCCAAAGGTAAGTCGTACACAGGCGAGTTTGATGACACGGGGATAACTGTCAGTGTGTATGTCTTCAAACGAACAAAATAATAGGTAACTACATACTTATTTTGTGTAAGAATGATGACGCGAAATTAAGAGGGAAACACACATGGAAAGCAGGAATAAAGCCACTTCTATGGATATACAGGCTGTATCACCGATGAGCACGGACACTCCTTTCAGATTGTGTCTTCAGGGCAACAACCCAACCGCTGTGGGCACGATTATTGTCGATAAAGGTAAGGTCTCATTTGAAGGCGACGCCGACGAATCAGCGCTGATTTTTATTGAGTACCTGGTGCGTCGAACTAGTCAGCAGTGGGCAGAGCTGGAGAAACGCGCCAGACATTATGATGAGTTTATGAATGTCATAGAGGCTGCGCGTGCCGCTCTTGCTGCTGGCACTCCTGTAGATCTGGAGTCTTTGTTTAACGGAGAGCTGGCCTCTGCCATGTTCGCCACCATGTTCGCCACCATGTTCGCCGGCGAATTTGTTCGACACGGTGCAAAAAACTATCTGGAATTGAGCTACGACGTTCCTGAACTTGGATATTTCACGGTTACGACTCAACGTAAGGGGTGCAAAACGCCAGGCGATCGCATCGCAGAGCTGGAGGCTGTAGTCAACCAACGCAATGGAGAATGCGTGCGGCTTATGAAAGAGCGCGACGAACTGCTCAGTGATCAGCTAACCAAAGGCTCAAACATTCGCGCGGCAGCCGACGTTTACTTTCAACTCATGGAAGAGTGCCAAATACCGCCAGGCGGATCTCTTGTTGAGTATGTGCGTGAGCTTGAAGAACAGGTCAAGACACTGCAGCGGCAAAACCTACACGCCATCGCATCATGATAAGGTCGTAACTGGTTTCACCAATTTAAGGCTATATTAATAGCCTTAAACAATTTGTTTTCACCAATAAGTTATTGTCACCGCCGTCAAACTTGACCGCATTTCATCAAAGAACTACTGTTTAAATATACAGTATTTTAGGGTGATCAAAATGGGCGGAAAAGACACCAGTTATCAGGTCGTATACAGAGGCGAGTCACTTAAACAGTTCAAGCCTGGCCAGTGCGTCTTTTTCCAGCGAGAGAGAGAGTATGGTGGCGGCTATTGGTTGGGCAAGACTCATGTGGACGGTTTTGAGTTCCTGCTCGAACAACCAACCTCTCTAAGAGAGGGGATGTTGTTTCTGCTCACTCTTGCAAAGGTGGAAGCCAGACATATGGAGTTCGTCGATTTCGATGACTTCAATTTAACGTAGTCACTGCTTGGGACAGACTATGTGCAACAGCAAAGTTGTAATGTCCGCTTTGAGCGAAGAGCGGATATTAGCATCTTCTCTTAAAGAAAAAGCAAAGCCTGCTTCTATTTATATTTGATAATCAATGCGGAACAGGCAATAATGTCAGGTAAAATTAGCAGCTGGAGAAATTAGATTGAAACCGGAACAGATGAAAAACAGGGATAAATTAGTTAGCTTTGCAGCGAAACTTGCTAGTCAAATCAAGATTTACACCCGCAGTAACTTTAATGATCTTTCTACTGCACAAGAAATTTCGCTATTGCCTTTAATCAATTATGCTTGGGGTGAACAATTTGAGAATATGAATAAGGTATCTCAAAATTACCCTGGCTTTGATTATGGGCAACCTGTCAAGCGTTTAGGTCTGCAGATGACTGCCACCGTAGCAAAAAAAAAGTATCAGAATACTTTAGACAAACTGCGGAACAATAAGGAATTGAAGGGCAAGTTTGACGAGGTTTGGTTTTTCGTACTCACGGCTGAACGCTTACCTGATAATGTTCGTGAATACTCTGAGGATTTTTGCTGTAAATATTACACGTTATATGACTTGGTTGAAATGGTCATGGCGCAGCCTCTGGCGTTTCAGTGTGAATTTTTGCTCCTTGCCGAGCAAGAATACTCGGATTATTTCTCTCCTAGTGTAGTTTCTTCTAATCAGGGATATAGTGTATCAAAAAATATTCCGGTCCCCTTTGACTTGGGCCTGTTTAACTCTTTGATTGAAACTAATGAATGGTTTGATGATGTTGCCAAAGGCGAACGAGATGTGCATGAATTTATTGAAATATTTAAAAGAACTCTACGGCAGTGCACTTTTTCAGCTAGAAGTCTTTTAAGCAAAATCATTAGTGAAATAGACTCGCCGAAGGGTATAAGTACAAAAATCGAGTTTCCTGAAAAGCTACTTTATGGCCCACTAAGTATTGATGAAAGAAACTATTCAGTATTTTCAAATGACCTTGATAATTTGTTCGACATGGGGTTGATTGAACGATGGGATAATTCTGTAGGAATGTACACTGTGGGTGATGATGCGTATTTTGAAAGTGAACGAATGATTTGCCTTGAGTTTAAAAAATTTGAACCTGAAATGAATTTGTATGCGGCTCTATTTATATTTTATAAAATGTATCATGATATCAATAAACTAGCGCTTGCAATTGAAAATAATGATTTTTCTCTGCTTGCTGACGGTGCTTGCCAAAATCCTTAGTTCGCAAAGAATACGTTCGTATCTTTAGGTACTCATGTTTCTGACTTCCTGTTAAGTGTTTTTATAAAATTTCCAATAGTCGTGAGCAACATTCGTTTAGTAGAAAAGAATGACATGAAAAACACCGGAAAGATTCTAGAACTGGCCGGTTCATTGGGAATTTTCGCACAAGAAGTGTTTAAAAGATTTATCTGAAGTCGCTAAATTATTACTTGAGCGTGAGACGAGTTTCTTCAGCCAGATTTTATCAGTCGGTCGGGTCTCGGCAATGATTTTGGCCGGCTGGTCTGCTTCCACTCGACTAAGATAAGTCACTGCGGTAATTCCGCTCTTGGCACAGAGCGGACTTTTCAGCTTTGCCCTGCCCCGGACATCTGAACTTAGCTTTGACACTATGCGCCTGATTATCGTAATGACAGTATCGAGACAGCCGCACTGCCTCAAACAAAATGTTTTCTACCTTTTCTTATAGCTGATAATAACTAATACAAGGAAACAATTAGTTAAAAGAGTTAAGTAATGTTGAAAATCACTGAAGCCTACAAGACAGCTGTTATCAGCACTGCGCACGTTACTGCGGAAGACTCCGAACAACTGCCGATAGCCTGTTTTGACCCAATCACCGATCGCGGACTGAACTGGGTACACGGCACAGAATATGGTTGGATTGTTCGTGCCGGAATGCGTGACAATAGCAGGGCAGATGAACTGCGTACATTCAACATCTCCGAAGCGGCGATAGCCAATATCAAGATGATACTGGATGCCGGTTACGACGTGGTTCACTTTGATCGTGATGCCGAGCTGGTGGATGGAATGCCAGCCTGGGACTGGTAAGAGCTTTGTTTGCAGTAGACAGGCTTGCTTTTCATGTGAGATACCAATCAGCAGAATTGATAAAACCAGGGACACAGTCCGTATGGAACTATTCCAGTATCTTCATTCTATGTATCCTCAACTGACACCGCAGAACTGCAAAATTCATTTAGCTGGCAAGAATGAGCATGGCGAATTGCCGATAAACGAATTTCTTAACGGGACGTTTGATGAATGGCAATGCTTCCAGAAGAAGAATTATTTTAACCGGACTTACGTCATTTCCCTCATTCAAACTGAGGATAAGCAAAGATGGCTTTATGCCGGAACGTATCGTCGTGAAAGCTGTAGTCCGACAGCGTCACCATGTTTTCGTGATCGCAAAGACGACTATTACGCCTATGTTTTGAGTCCCATTCCCGAGTTAGCTGAATACCGGGGACGTATGTATGTCAGCCTTAGTCGACCACGCATCCATGTACTTTATGGAGAGAGGTTGGCGGGGAAAATGCCAATAGTTGAAATAGCCCCTGTGTGTCTATCGTTTGGTGAATTCCCTGGATATAAGAACGTAGTGCTTACCAGAGCAACGCTTGGCACTATTATTCGACAGGAGCTTGATTCGTGGAAAACGGCCCTTAGTATCGTAAAAGGCATCTATCTGCTGACTGACGTGGATGGAGGTAAATTGTACGTAGGCCAAGCGAACGGCAAGGATGGTATCTGGGGAAGATGGAAGACATATTTTGACACAGGCCATGGAGGGAACGCAGGGTTGATTGAGGCGTTCGGAGCATTCGACGAAGAGCGTCTTAAACGTGTCACATTCTCCATACTGGAGATCATGGACATTAACAGTGATGCTGATGAGATAGGGTTGCGAGAATCTCATTGGAAACGCATCCTTCTTTCACGTTCCATAGGCCATAACCGCAACTGACGTAAGTTATTTATTGATAATTTTGTTTACACACATAAGAAAACAAATAAATAAAAGACATAAGGAATGTCAATGAATTCTTATATAGCTGGTGTTATAGCCATAAGTTTATCCTTCTCATCCCTCGCTACAGAGAGGCAGAGTGATTTGTTACATACAGCTCCAACAGCAACACGCAGTACAATGCTGATCTGTAAAGCTGAACGAATATCAGACGGTGTTGCAACCACTCTTGCAGGAAAAGCGTATCTTGAAGGTGTTGGGGAACAAATACTGTTAGCGTTAATCCCTACAACTCAATCCGGCGAGTATCTGCATGTTTCTTTTAACGCATGGGGATTCACTCCTTTCGGACAAGTTGAAAGTCATGAGCAGTTCACTAACTGGACGCTAATTCATATTGGACGTGACAATCTCGATAATGGAGATGCTTTTGACTATACCTTTGTTAATTACACCTCACAGACTGGGCATGAGATTCGGTCAAGACCGTTCATGCGTATATATGAGTGCCAGAGGCAGAACAAACGTCCAGAGTGGACGCGGAAAAAATCCACTCAGAAATATTTCAGTGGGGAACTCTATTAGACCGTATTTGGATAACGACGCGGTGATTTGGGGGTAATGAAGCTAAGGCGCCAGACTAATCAACGCGTTGACATTGGCGGTCACTAATTGAGGATTTCTATAAGAACTCGTTGATCGCCCTTCTTCCCTACCCTCCAACCTCATACACTCCAGGCGCGGCAAGGCTTTTACGCACATAATACCCACAAGAAAACAAATAAATAACACATCAATGAAAAGTCAACGCTTTACCCTGATTTGGTCTCGAAAGTTGACGTTTTGCCATGCCACTTCTTATATCCGTTAAGAAGCGTACCAGAGACCAACACCCTGCGACGAAAACGCCAAAAACGACTCCTGATAGCACCACAAAACAGACACGCTCAAAATGGCTCTCATTGCGTTTAATGAGTGTATAAACAAATTGTTTTAGGCGATAAGAAAACAACAAAACAAGATAACGAAAAAGGAACTGCCATTACCCCACACCCAGGCAATACCCACCTCTTCCTGCCAGGCTACCGAAAAGACCAACCTCATTGCCCCAGGCTACCGACCCCATGAAGCAAACCTCGACCACCACCAAAAAGCGACGAGAGAAAGGCAATTTCTCTGAACGCCATTCCCCAATACACGGAAGAGAATACCCGGGAAGAAACTCCAGACAATACGAGGCCAGAACAGTCCCCAGCGCCATCTCGTTTACCCACTCTTACCCCGAAAGATAACGCAAATTCCTGATAAGCAGAGAACGCCATTACTTCACATGCGGAGAACGACAACAGACCAAAAACCACATCACCCACACTTCCACCTCTCAAGATGAACGAAAGGAAAAGCGCGCACGCCATCACTCCATACACAGAGAAGAACTATCCCCAAAACGAAGAATACAGACCAGAGGAAAACCACAAGACAACCACCTCTACAACATCTGCAAAACCACTTACCGGCAGAGAGAAGAAAGTCGCCTTTTCTCCCATACGAATGGTCACCGTATAGAGCGCTAATAAGAGAGATACGAGTCCCCATAAGAGAGGTTATTCGAGTCAGGAAAGAGCACAGATATAAGAGAGAGGGGATGGATGGGGATCGCTCCCTTTCCCGTATTTATTCAAGTCATGATTTTATCCCCCGTAACATCCCTGCGGTCGAACGAGTGAAAGGGCCACCGCGAAAATCTATCGGGAGCGTCCCCGCAGGGGAAAGGCTGGCTGCCTGAGTAGAAACGGCTGGAGGTTTTTCGGGAAACGGCTGGGTTCCCGTCATGGAAAGGGGGCGTGCCGGTATAGAGACAAAATGCCGCGGGGACGGCCGATTCCCTGGCGGTACACCGTTTGGTGCGTGGGTGGCTTTCTTCCCGCTGCGCGCAGCTGCTGATACGTATTCTGCCAGAGCGTTCGAGGGTCACAAGCTGTTTCAGTAGGTTTTCGGGAAGAGGAAAATACTGCCCACCAGCCCTGCGGTGCGCGTTGAGAAGAATAATGTAAAAAGTGCTCCCGATACGTTCCCGGATAATCACTGCTTTTCCAGTGCTTCCCGATACAAAATGCTTTTTCGCCTATGTCTTATTGCGATAATAACACCAACAAGAAAACAAAGGAGTTAATGCAATGTCTGGGTATTACTATTTTACAACTCGTAACGCTGCCAAAACGTCTTTCACTGCTCTCATTACGTCACCAGTAGAGGGGCAGAATGAGTTTTACATCGCGCCAGATTTGTCTAACGTGCTGGCGATGGTTAACACGTATGGGGATGGTGATTTTGGCACTGTTCACGTACACAACACGGAGAAACTCTCCCTGGTAGATTTTGATACCAGTTATGAATATTTAGCCAAAGACTCTGTGAGAATGTCGAAGGAGTACGACAATGGTGCCTCTGGTGACTTTGCCTACACGATGCCAGATGACGCTCGACTGGTTGAAGGCGAGGATGTGACCTTCTTTATGGAATTAGATGCCCTATGAAAAACGCCACCAGCAGGTGGCTTTTGCGTGATTGTGGCCTGCGGCCAGCGGAATGCCGGAACGCTTCGCTTGGTGGCCGTTTTCACAATGGTATTATTTACACCAACAAGAAAACAAGTTGTTTACGGAGTGTGTAATGAATACCGAGATGATTTTGAAACTGGATAAACTCCAGCCTCGCAAAGACAAACCTGCAGTACTCGGTTCGATCACTTTACTGGACATTGTGGCCAACGGCACAGCCATCCGACTTTTCAAAGAGATCGTTGTCGTCTACGGCGAAACTTCTCGCAAGCGCATCGTAATGAACGTCCGGCGCCATAGTGGGAAAGGGTGGGTGGCTAAACAAGTTATCTGGCCGGAGTCAGATCTGGAGTTGGCTTTACTGGAAGTTAACAAGGTCGCCCAGCAGGAAATTCAACGCGCAACAACCCTCGCCATAGCATAGTCATGTGCAACACTGATTAGTCGAATTTACGACAGCCTCGTCGATCCTTCGGGGCTTTTTTGTATTGTAAGTACTTACCTACGGCGATAGTATTACGACGCATTTACATGGAGGTAAAAATGAGTTTGACCAAAGAAGATTTAGTATTTGACCTGTACTACGCATCCAGCACTGACGAAGAAGGCAATAAACTGGCCCAGCTGACCGTTCAGTTCCGTGATGCATCGGCTGTTCCGCATGTGACTACCCAGCTGGCCCGCACAACTCTTAAGCGAGATCGCTCGAAGGTTTATGCCGTCGGCGAGCAATCAGTGAAAAATGGTTCGGACACTCTGCTGGCCGCCATTGAAGCCTATTATCGAACAGACCCGAAGACCATTTTCGAAAACCTGATGGCACAGGTTCAGGATATGATCGAGGGCAATCTGGGCGCCAACAATACCTGGGTTGGTTCTTACGGCATCACCATTGTGTCTGGCGGCTCTCTGGAAGAGTATCTGCCTGAGTCCGTCTACAACGTCCAGTAAACCAGCCAATGGCGCGTAACCCGCGCCATTTTTCCCAACCCGTAAACAAGTTGTTTTATGCCTATCCTGCATTGCGATAATAACACCAACAAGAAAACAAGTTATTAACGCAGTGAGGAAACGCACATGACCGATTTCACCATCTCCCCGAAAGCAGAAAACGTATGGCTGGAATCCTGGCTTGACCTGTCGCCGGCCGAACAGAAAGAAATGGATCACGTCGAACTGGACGAACAAACCAGCTCCCGCTTCTTCCATTATCAGGATAGCGTTTATGACATTGCCGATTTCATGCGCGATGACCGCTTCCCGGAATGGCACGCCGGCTATCCACTGAATGCCTTCGCTATGCTGATGATCCGCGTGACAGATTCAGGCGACGCCATCGACATCGGATTACTTCATTGAGAGGGGAGGGCCACCGATGCTGGTGGCTCTCAATTACCACCTGCTTTCCCGCAGGCTAAAAACACTCACCTCTTACCGCCAGGCTACCGAAGCACCCACCGACTTCCCGACGGCCACCAGCTGCCGAAACAGAACGCTTGGACGCCTCACACCCACTGCGATAATTAAACCAACGAGAAAACAAGTTGTTTAAAGGATTATCACAATGAACTATATCGCCACTGTAAACACTCCCGCGCATGGCACCATCTCTGTCACATACTCCGACATTGAAAAGAACATCCTGGGCGCCTGGCGCGAAGAAGAGACCATCCAGCTGTCCGGGAAAGAGAAGCAGCAGATCGCCAAAGACATCATTTGCAACCGTCGATTCACGCGGGTATTTGAGAAAGCGTATGTGGTAAATTCTGGGTTTGGAACATTTGTCTTCCCGGTGCGCTCCGGGAGATTCTGCCAGTCCAAGCTGACTGAGTTTGCCTCGCAGATCGCTATCTGGATTAAGACTCAATCGTCGTTCGATTTTAGCGATGATGAAGCAATAGCGCAGGGTATGCGGATCGCCAACAATGCAATTAAATGCAAAAACATCACGTATGCCGCTGGCGTTGACTCATGGAAACTGTTTTGCGCTAACTTTATGCTGAATGTATACGCCAGCAATCGGATTCACATACTGGCTGGCAAGTAAGAGGGGAGGGGGCTGGAAACGCCCCTTTCTTTCCGTCCACCAGCTCCCGCAGGGAAATTCAGGAACGGGCAGAAAGCCATCCGGGCAACCGACGGGAAACGGCGGGGGTCGCCTCATGGGAAAAATTTGTATAGAGGGAGACGCCAGAATCGTCGCCAGCTGGTGGACGTAAGCTGTTTTTGCGCCATACGTCCAGCGCTGTGATCTGCGCTGCATTGTTAGCGCGTACACGTTGCGCCAACGTGCTAATGATACGTGAGCGCCCACGGATCGCGCCAATATTGCCGACACGCCCCGAAGGATAGCGCGGATCGCGTCACCAGACGATCACGCCCACGACACGACAAAATAAGCCACGCGCTAAAACGCTTTTAAACGCGCTATAACGTGTTTTTTACTGTGTGTAATGGGTATGTACTACCACACGTAAAAACGCGTTAAATTGGCGCGTTTATGGCGCTTATTTTTGGTGTAAATGAGTGAACGCCAGATAAAAGAAAACGCGCCAACAATGGCGCGTTATGGTGGAGATCCTGAAACGGAAAAAGCGCCCACTATGGGCGCTGGTGGCTAAATGCTGTTTTGCAACTTTCCGATCATTTCAGACAAGCGCAAATATTCTCTTTTCCGTTTACAGTCTCGCTTGCTGTTAAGCAAATCAGAGAACGTAAAGTTTAGCGCGTCACGCTGGGCGCTTAATTCGTCGATGAGTTCAAGTTTATAAGCGCGATATTTAGCGCGATACTCCGCGCGGATCTGGTCATAACTAATCATGATTTTTATCCTTAAAACTAGCGCCCATAGTGGGCGCTGAATCCGTCTACTTATGCTTTGAAAGCGTCAGCCAGATAGTTATAAAAATCATTTTTGATGAAGCGATATTGCTGCGATCCGTTTTTGGCAGCGCCCATTCCTTTAATCTTCTCGACCAGTCCCAGACGTTCACACAGATTGATCAGCTGGTTGGCTTGCGTATATCCTGCATCTAACTTAATTTCATTTGCTTGTTTTGCTTCATTCATCAAATCGAAAACAGCACCATTTGTGAACGTGTCGATCTCATCGTTAATCATATCGATTAAAGCGAATACACGAGATCCGGACATATCAGCGACTGAATACACACATTTACCAGACTTGATAGACTTAACCAGATAAACCAGCTTTTCGAGAGAGTAGCTATTTGTCATCGCTTCGCGGAAAAACACTTCTGGCGTTTGCTTGCTTGCTTTAATCGCGTAGTAGAAGACACCAGACAGCTTATCGTCGTTTACTGCGTTTACAACGTTATTCACGAAGTATGCAAGTTTAGTAGACGCTGCAAGCATGTTAGCTTTATCTGCTTTGGTGTGCGTGCCATTCTGATAATGTTCGTTGTAAGTCTGAGTAGCTTGATCTGCTTTTAATTGTAATTCGTCAGTGATAACTACAGCAGCATCAATGATGGATTTTTTAGAAATGGTTACGTTAGACATGATTTTAATCCTTATGTAATATTGAAAACTTATTTTGTTTTTCGTCTATCGTCAGCATGTTTGCTTTCGATGTAAGTAATTATCGATATAAAAAAAATAAAATCAAGCATTTTTCGCAAGGGGTGATGAAAAATTTATTTCACAAATAAATCAAAGTCTTAGAAATAAATCGCGTTTTCTCGAAGGTGTTGCCTAAATAAATTCCACTCTCGGTGTATTACCCTTATATATTTGGCGCTGACAATGCTTTTGGTGATTTAATTTATCGGGAAATGACCCATAATATAATAACCGGACATAGCCGGTTATTACCCTTATAGATTATTGCGTAGATTCGACTGCTTTCCGATTGGTTTCAAATAGAGCATCGACAAAGTCTGTCGATGACTCGCTTTCGCCACAGTCCTGCAGCTCCCGCATGTCACTTGTATCCCCCTTAAAATGTCTTACGCTGTAGTCAACCGATTTGCCAGCGTTAACTCTATAATATATGAAGAATAATTTTGTCAGCTTTTGCTAAGAAAGAGGTTGATTATGTTGTTGTAAATAATTCTAGGAACTGAGTTTCTCTTAATGCCTTGATTTTATAGTATAAAAAGAAACTCCCTGCTATTTTGTACTGTACACGTCTCTTGAATATGCTAATTGTAAAAAATTAGAATTTATATTGATAAAAAAAATAGACTGTGTTAATTTAATGAATGAACCTTGAGTTAGCCGAAAGTTGACTCATTGTGGTACGAAAGCCATATAATCTGACGAAATCGGGTGTATAACTATGAAACTTATTGAAAATCAATACTCTACTTTATTTTCCTGTATCTATGACGAACAACAGCCTGTCGGCAATCTAGGGCGCGGGACTCACTACTCAATATTTAGAGCTATCGAGTGGCTGGATGTTATCAGAGCGCCTCTTGACTTACCTCAGGTGCATGATTTTTCAGTCATCTGGGATGAGGATCATGATGAGCGAGTCATTAATGTAATCGAAAATATATACATGGCTGGATTACTTTCACCTGTACAGTTTATTGGTGAGAGAAAAGGGTCATTGACAGTTATTGTCGCTGCGAAATTCTATTTCGGCGGAACTCCGGACATAAGCGATTATCAAAAACAATTGCAAAAGATTTGCGATAAATCTACTGACGGGGATTTCTGGCCTGTCGAGATTGGCATGTTTGACCGTTCACCTGGATTTCCTCCAAATTCTCCACATCAAACCGAAGTATGTGGATTAATAAATGATGAGTTTCATCGAGTAGTCACATATTTAAGAAATATCGACTCACTCTGGGGGTTGGGCACAAAACCATTTACCCCTCATAGTGCATAAAACATATCATATCGTTACTGCTTCATATTAAAAAATGAAGAAGGTCGCATAAGTGACCTTCTTTATTTTATGGTTACAATTTTGCTAGCTCGTCAATTAATTGTGGTTTTTTTGACATAAATGCGACATATGACCTGCCTATTGTAGTGAGTTTGTAGCCACCATCATTTTCATAGATTAGGTCATTGCTGACTGGATAGGCACTATACTTTATCCAGTCCCATTCGGAAAAAGCCTCTTTATTATTGTTTTTTATTTTTTCAAAATATTGAAGTGCGCTTTCTGTACTTATATAATTACCATTGGTAAACATAGTTAAAAATAAATTATATTGCGAGCGAAATAGTACTTTGTTTATTTGAAAGTATCGCACTGCGCTTTGTAATAAGGATGCTTCACGCACTAATAAATCAATTCTTACTTCATTATCAACCTCTAAAGAGTATACGTGTTTACTTATAGCTTGGTAAAGCTCATCACTGAATTCTGTTTTATGCTGTTCATGTCTTTCCCTTATAACTTCAAAATCCATGTTTTTTGGTAACTTCACGGTATCGGAGTTGGATGTTTCCAAAACCTCTAAAGATTGTTTTGATGCCATGAATTTTGCCGATACTCCTGATACAGAAGCAGATATTTCAGATACTGTATTTTTAGACAAAAAAGAACGTACCACGTCAAAAATTCGGACTCGAAAACTGAATCCAATGAGAAGAACAACCGCTGGCCAGACTATACTTTTTATAAGGTCAACTATTAATGTCGGTGACCAACTACATGCTAAATCGACCATTGGTGCTCCTGTATTCCTGACGAGTATTAAGAAACACTATGGTCGGAGTTATAGTGTTTCCGCTTGTAATCATACCTACCATCACAAATTGTTATAATAACTGAAAAGATATTAGCGTCCCTACCAAAACTGCTCTTTGCTCTCTACGAAGCTTCCTATCTACAGGCTTGAGAACACAATGTAGACCTCAATATGCGACACTTACATTATTGGAAATAAATTTAACTAATTGAAAAATAATGAATTTTTATTCTATTGCCGAAGCGATAGGTACTGAAATCAATAGAATAAAGCGTAGAAAAATTTGCTTCATAACTTAAAACGGCAGAATTCGTTCAACCCAATCAAACAGGACGATCATTTTTCGCCCGTTCCCCACGGCAAGTGTGACCTGACAAGCATCGACGCCGAGTGACACACCTTCAATTTCGCGGCCGTCCGCCATGTAGACCCTTACTGATTTCTGGTTCTCGTGAGCCTGGCGGCAAATTTTAAAGAAATCACGGCGGGATGGTCGGTTATCAACATAGTCTGGATGTACGGTTACGCGACCAACGAAATCATGGGTGACAGCGTCATTTACACCTGACTCGATAGTGCTGATTCGCTCAAGTGGCAACCTTACACGATTGTCTTTGTCAAACGGCGCCGGGCATAGATCTACCTTGTTACGGGAGGACATCGTCCCCTGAACGTACATGCAGAACACCTGGCCATCTTCCATCGTGACCTTTACGGGAATTTGCTCCTTGCGCCAGAACATCAACGACGCCTCTACTTTTGAGTAATCGCGCGGCCAGACCTCAGCAGGTATCCCGTAGGTGATATCGGTAATGGTATTGGGCATATTTTAAACGCCTCATGTTATGCGATAAAAATTACCAGAAGGTACGAGTCACCATTATCTTCTATTTCCTTAGTTTTGACAGGCGAAAAAGCGTTACCTTGTTGCAAATACTTAGAATTGTTATAGTTTGCAGGCAAGTTTCTATATGGTGAAGAATGATGAACAAGTGCGCATTAATAGCTTTGATAACCTCCAGTTTACTGGTGGCTGGATGTTCAACCCAGGCGGTCAGGACGAGTGCTGCCGACCCAGTCCCAGCTTCGAGAATACTGTCGACCAAATACAATACGCCGTCAGAGAATACGCAAAAAATCATCGTGAAACGAGACTCTGGCAGTAAGGGCGCGCTTTGTACCAGCCGGCTTTCTGTTGATGGTGAGCCAGTTGCTGATATCAAAACATCTGAAAAGGTTGAGTTAAACCTGTCTTATGGCGAGCATATTCTGTCTGTAGATCAGCAGGGTATGTCTATTATGTGCGGCAAGATGAACACCGAAAGAGAAATCATGGTGTCAAAAGATAAGCAAGACGAATATCGGATCGGGGTGACGGTGTCGGCAGAGCTGTTCATCATGAAAACAGCCTATAAATAAATGGTAGAGGAGGGCGAGAGCGTTTCACCCACGCCCTCCGTAAGTACGCGTTAGAGACGTTTGAGGATATCTTCCAAGTCTTCCTTGGTCATCCCGGAGTTCTCGTAGATCTGCAACACTTTCTGTCTAGCGTTCTCAGCCGCTGCCATCGAGGTCGCGATCTTCTCAAACTCTGCTGTGCTCATCTTGGTCAGAACAAGGTTGATGATGTCTGACTTCGACATTTTGATGTTGCGCTCTTTCAGGCGCGTTTTGAACGAACCAAGCTTTTCGTTGGCTTTTTCGGTGAGCTTCACCTGACATGAAATTGAGCGATTTTCGGTCATAATTAATCTCTTTGTAATACACCAAAGTCAAAACTGCTCCCGACAGGCAACACGCCTTCCGCAAACCCGGGAGTGGTGTCAATAATGTGTTTTCGTTCGTATGAGTGTGACATCAGGTGTTTGTTGCTTATATCGATAAAATCCGAAATAAAACACACATTTGCCTGATTCTTCTTGGCACGAAGGCCGCGACCAACACGTTGACGCATTTCGACTTCGGCCTTGCCTCCTCCGGCAAGAATTACGGCGCCAACACTTGGCACATCGACACCGACATCCAGTATCGTAGAGCCGATCAGCACATCAATTTTCCCTGCAGCCAGGCTGTTAAGCTTAGCCTGTCTGGTACTCTGGTTGGATTCACCGTAAATAAAATCTACCCGTAAGCCGCTCTCTTTCATCATTTCCATCAGTATCTGACCGTGGCGTTTGATCCTCACCAGGGTCATACAGTTCAGTCCATGATCACGGTACATCAGCGCGTCGCGAACGACGGCCTCGTTACGTCCAATATTGTAAACGATACCGAGCTGATAAGCTTTCTGATACGGCGTGCTCATACCAACTCTGAAGTTCAGATGCTTGGAAGCGAGCTCCGCTCGTATACGAGCCTCATCCGGAGTGTACGCGATTTTATGGTATACGAAGTAAGGTTTGGCCAAAATACCTCGCTCGATCAGATATTTTTCAGTGACCTTTATCTCGATGCGTCCTGCAACCGCCATCAGACGCATATTGGCCTCAGTTGAAGCCTTCATAAACGGGGTTGCCGTCAGCGCCAGGCGATAGTCTGCGTTAATGCACAGTCTGGCGATGTCATAAAAGTTTGAACCGGAGGATTCGTGGGCTTCTTCTAGGATTAGCAGTGAGACGCTTGAGAGGAATCGCTTAACCAGCTCCCGGCGCTTAAGATGATAAGCCTTTTTCTCCGCCGGCATATCGCGTGGAGGCTCTTCAAGAAAACTCGCCAGGGTTTGCACTGTTGCGACATTGATATGGCGAGACACCTGAAACTCACCAGAACCAATGATGCCAACCTTCTGACCTTTAAGCCACGGCTCTCCATTCTCAGCGCGATAGTCGATCGACTTCTGGAAGTTATCTGCCATTTGAAACATAAGAACAGAGCGGGTGGTTAAAAACAGCGTCATGCGACCAATACGCGCCGCGGCTTTGCAAGCTACGTTCGACTTTCCCCCGCCAGTGGCGATCTGCGCAATCATCATTCCTTCGCGAACCAGTGTCTCTACAGCCTGATCTTGATACGCATAGTCCGGATTATAGGGGAAGGGGTTAACTGCCGGGTTTGGTTTACCAAGCGCCGGAACCTTGTCTTTGCGAATATGCACGCATTTAATGCCAGCCTTCACCAGATTTGCTGCTACCGATTTAGCAAAACCCGCGGGGAAGGCATTTTTGCTCCAGTTGAACATAGTACTGGTGCCTTTCCAGTCGCCAGCTTCGACTTCGTAACTCAGCATTTCCTGGACGAGTCGCTTCACGTTGTCATCAGCGCCGGAGACCATAGCGTTGACCGCGTTCGAAACAATCCTAACAGTCATAAATATCTTTCCTTCGTGCCTTTTATATGTTAATTGGCTAGAATAGTAAGTAAGTACTTATGCAATGGATTGTATCAAAAAGTATGGACGTAAAAATTACCATTCTGCAGGTAGAAGTGGCCAGACTCCGGCCAAATCCCTGGAACACCAACTCGGTTGGTGCTCAAAACTTCGAAAAACTGAAAGGCTCCATCGAAAAACTGGGTTTTTTCAAGCCAATTCTCGCGCGTGAGCTGGACGGTGGCCAATTTGAGATCCTCGGTGGCGAACATCGCTGGCGAGCCGCTATGGAACAGGGTATTTCCACGGTTCCTGTTATATCGGTGGGCAAAATAAGCGATCTGGTAGCGAAACAAATGTCTCTGGTCGATAACGAGCGATACGGCGAAGACGATCAGGTCGCATTACAGCGTCTGATCGAGGAAATTCAGTCAGAACTCGATTATCAGCTGTCGGAAATTGCCCCTTACGACGACGAACTGGCGGCCACACTGGCTCGTGAGTCGGCAATTGACCTGGAAATGCTTGAGGCGTTGTCGCGTGGCGATGAAGAGCCCGTTGAGAAGGACTCTCGCGAAAAAGCTGAGCGTGTTGGTGCGGAACACCAGACCATGCGTTTCAAAGTGACGTTTGACGCTTCTGATCGCGTTACCGAAACCATCAAATCCATCATCAAAGAGCAGGCGATCAACACCGGCAACGACATGGAGAATGCTGGTGAAGCTCTGGTATGGCTGGTCGATAACTACAAGGAGTGTATTTAATGACCAAAACGTTCGAAATCGTCTACCGAGACCCGGCAGAGCTCATTCCCTATGAAATGAACGCCAAAAAGCATGACGAGCAACAGATCCGCGACCTGGCCGCAGCCATAAAAAAGCGTGGTTTTGACCAGCCGATCACTGTCGATAAGGACGATGTCATCATTACTGGCCACGGCCGCCGCGAAGCTGCGCTTTTAGCGGGGCTGAAAAGTGTGCCGGTGATCGTTCGCGACGATCTGTCCGATGAAGAAGTGAAGGCGAAGCGTCTGGAGGATAATCGGCTGGCCAGCATTGATTACGATGCCATTAAGTTACAGAAAGAGCTGGAGTCTCTGGTACTTGGTGATGTTGAAGTCTTCGGCTTTGACGAGCGTGAGCTGAACGTGCTGGTCGGTAGCATGACCGAAGAAATGGATACTGGCGCACTGGTTATGGATCTGGGGGAGGAAACCGAGCGCCAGAAAGAAGAGCACACCGAAATCAGTCGCGAAGTCGCCGCCGAAGAGGTTCGAGTGGTCGATGTTCTAGGCTTTAAAACGCTCCCTGCTGGCTCTGCGATTGTCGTGGGGGATTTGCTTGCCCACATGGAAGAAATTACGGGAGAGAGCGGGGTAGACGCGTTCGTTGCTTATGCGCAGAAAGTTTCCTCCGGGGGAGTCGAAGCATGAGCACATATACCATCAACGTATCGTTTCAGACTCGTGTCAACAAGACCACTCGCACGCTTGAGATCGCCGAATCGTTTGGGCTTGGTCTGGATGAAAAAGACTGGACGCTTTACGACAATCTTGAGCTGGAAGTTGAGCAGGGTGATGTGGTTTACATCACTGGCCAGTCAGGTTCCGGAAAATCTGTCGTGCTGCGTGAGTTACAACGCCAGATGAAAGAGGAAGGGCTTTCAGTCGCCTCCATTGATGACTTTACCTTTGACAACGACGTTAATGTCATCGACCAGCTGGGTAAAACCACCAGCGAAGCGTTAGGGCTGCTTTCGATGGCCGGCTTGAACGATGCCTATCTCTTTGTGCGCAAACCTTCTGAAATGTCGGATGGACAGAAATACCGTCTCAAGATCGCCAAGCTTATTGAGTCGGGCGCGAAGGTGTGGGCTGCGGATGAATTTGGCGCAGTTCTTGATCGTGTTACCGCCCAGGTTGTGGCGTCGAACCTTCAGCGTGCCGCGCGAAAGGTAGGTGCGACGGTAATGGTGGCGACGACCCACGAAGACCTGAAGAACGCGCTGCGCCCGGATATGCAGATCACCAAGCACTACAAGGAGCGAGTGAAGGTTGATTATGCAGATTAAAAAGACTTTCCCGATTTATGAGGGCCCAGATCTGCGCCGCCGCTGGACTACAGAAGCCGAATGGCGAGATTGGCTTCGTGCTCATGGCGCGTATGGTTTTCGCGTTACCCCGTATTTCAATCGCTGCTGTGTCGTCTTTGGTGAAAGACGTTATGTCGAGACGATAAAACAGCTGTATGGCCTCGATGAAAGCGAGTTCGTATATGGGGTTGGCGGCATGGTGACAACTCTGGGCTATATTCAGGCCGACACGATGCTTCATTGCGTCTACCTGCCAGAAAATTACGATGAAACAGTCTACTGGCATGAGGCACTACATGTGGCGCTGATGACCGCAGAATATCACGGCGTGCAGCTCCATGATCAGGAGGCATTGACCTACCTGCAGGGTTATATCGCGGAAGAGTTCAATCGTTCCCGACTACAGTTTATGGCCGACAAGAAAGCTGGTGGACTGCCTGCGATCGAGGGAATCGTGACTCGTCCAGCATCCACTATCTGCCGTGGCGGTTTTTGCAATCGTAAGGTGGTGATGCGATGACTGACATCATCATTAAACGGTATCGCCCGGAGGAGTTCCCGCGCCATCTGGACTTTCTTGAGCGCATGACCGTCACCAGGGGGACGGTAGAAGACTGGCACGCGCTTAAGTCGCTTCACTACAAGACAGATGGGAAGCCGTTCGCCCCTACCTACTACCGTTGTGAGCTTGATGGTCGGTTGGTAGGCGTTGTAGTTATGGCCTTCCCTAAACTGCTACTGGCGCCGCGGCATCGCATGTTTCCAAAGCTGAAACCCACAACCAATACCACCGTGGCAAATCAGTACTGGGGACGTTACGTAAACAACAACTTCGCTGTGATCAGCCGCTCTGTAGTGGACACCCAGTATCGTGGGGTCGGGGTATCGTATCGCATGATTAATCTGGTTAGCAGGATGCATGACCGGCCAATCATCGAGATCCAGTCGTCGATGAGCAAATATAACCCGTTTGCCATGAAAGCAGGGTTTTGCTTCATCCGTCCTGAACGTCCGAAGAGCTACGAAAGCGCGCTTCGCGTCTTTCAGCGCCATTTTCGTTCTGATCCCGGCGACAACGAAGCGATTGTGAAAGAGCTGTTTGCGATGACTGATTCACGCCGGCGCCGCGCTCTGCGAGATCTGGTGGCGGACTATCACAAGAATAGTTCTCTGGCAAAAGCAGGCCGCAACCGTGGCACTACCATTCAGGATATCGCGGATAGCCTGGTGGATGAGGCCAGCATCGTGAAACTGCTCAAGGATATTCACAACCTGAGCTTCACTTCACCGCTCTATGGGGTTTATCGCAACCCTGATTTTGGTCGCCAGCTGCCAGACACACTGCCACTGCTGGCTTTTGATAAACAACCGCTGAATGCACCACTGGATATTGCGTTACCGGCATAAGGATTTGCCATGACACTGACTGATAAACAGAAAGACATCATTAAGACCATCAACTTAGGCCATGAACGTGGACATTTGCTCGATCTGGACGAGCTGCTGGAAGTGCTGCCTTACCGGACGACAAAGCAGTCTATGCAATTCTCCCTGCGCGCGCTGATCAAGAAAGGTTTGGTCGAAAAGCACGACTGCCGGCCGCGAGAGGATTCTGGCTACCAGCGTCGAACTCTGGGGCTGACGACATTAGGTCGAGCCAGAGCCAAGTTACTGGTGATGTAAGTTGGTCGGGGGAGTCAGATTAACAGCCTGCGTCTGTATATATAACTAATAAGTCACTTATTAAATATATACGAAAGCAGGCTCTCAAACGGATTCCCCAGACCTAATTAATACAACCAGAAAACAAATTGTTTAAGAGCGCAAGGAAGCGCTCTGTGTGTGTTTTAGAGGGATCTATGACTGTCGAAAAAGACGAGAGCAAAACTCGCCTGACTCCGGCTGAATGGGCGGAAGCCGAAGCGAAATGGACTTCGGGCGAGTATACGCTCTCAAAACTGGAAGAAGAGTACGGCATCCGTCGTGAAACGCTCTCCAGACACTTCAAAAAGCGTGGATTAGAGAAAGGCGCCGATTCTGTTGGAAAGATGGTGCGCGAGTCTCTCAAGTCCGATGCAGAACTGCGCGCTAAAGCCCGAGCCGAAAAGATAGAAGACCGCCGGACACGCTATGACGGCTGGGCGTATGCCCTTGGTCAGATGGTGATGGTCGAGGTCACTACAGCAAAGCGCGAAGGTAAGCCACTGG